>Ga0326727_10015745_pt1 | contig 16131 bp, 14 predicted proteins | sample MB2enrmetagenome_FD_207643 | JGI IMG/M metagenome (GOLD analysis project Ga0326727, IMG submission 207643) | Lab enriched peat soil microbial communities from McLean, Ithaca, NY, United States - MB29MY | ecosystem: Environmental > Terrestrial > Soil > Wetlands > Peat | place: USA: New York...
GGAAAAGAACAAAGCGGAAATTGCCCAGCACGACAAACATATTCTTGATGGCACCCGCGACGCTCGCCACCTGCTGCTCCCCCGACCGCGCCGGCTCGCGGAAAAACAGCAGCGTCACCAGGAACATCAGAAACACGCTGAGGGCGGAAATACGAAAAACGTTTTCTATTCCCCAACCCAATGGTTTGCGCACCAGCCAGGCAACCACCGGGCCGAGCGTGCCGCCGATATTGACGATCGTGTAATAAATGGAATAACCGATGGAGCGGACGTTTTCCGCCGAAGCGCGCGCCGTCGTTCCCGCCACGCAGGGCTTTACCACTGCGGGTCCGAGCGCGGGAATCATCAGAATGCCGAACACCAGCCACTTGTCGCCGAGCGCCTGGCGCATCGCGTGCATCCAGGGGGCTGAAAGCGATCCCAGGAGAAAATAGCCGATGGTCATGACGAGGTAGGCAAACATCAGGGCGCGGCGAAATCCAAAGCGGTCAGCGAGCGTCCCGCCCAGCACCGGCAGCAGCCAGACGACGAACCCGAAAGTCCCCATCATCCAGCCGGTGACTTCTTTGGAAAAGTGCAGTTGCTCGCTCAGATAGATGGCCAGCACCGCGCTGGCGCCGTAGTAGGCGAGGCGCTCGAACAGTTCGGTGAAATTCGCCACCCAGAAGGCACGCTCAAATCCGCTGCGAATTTCGCCCAAGCGCTCGTTGAAGCTCAACGTTTCCTCCCGTCAGGGGGCGCTGCCGCCAAGGTCTCGATCTGCGCGATGCTCTCTTCCGCCGACCGCCCCGTCACACGCAGCAACTTGCGCCGCGCCTTTTGGCCGGAGAGGATCACCACACACGCTTGCGGCAAACGCAAGGCACGGGCAAAGAAATGGACGCAAGCTTCATTGGCCTGCCCTTCTGTGGGCGGGGCGTGTAACTCCAGGCGCAGTTCGCCGGAGGCGTCCACGGTCAACCGCTCACGCGCCGCGCGGGGCTTCACCCGCAGCCAGAAGCTTACGTTTTCGCGTTCAATCTTAAACTCGGGCATGGAAGAAAACCGTCCGTAGTCCGTTGTCAGTTGTCAGTTCTCAGTCATCAGTTTTCAGCAAGAAATACAATCTCGTCCGGGCGGATGCATCCTAAAAGTACAGAACTCGAAGTGAACAACTAACAAAGGACCAAAGGCAACGGACAACTGACAACGGACCACTGACAGCCTTATTTCCTCTCACCAAAGATCGCCGTCCCCACCCGCACCATCGTTGCTCCCTCCTCGATGGCGACTTCGAAATCGTGGCTCATGCCCATGGAAAGTTCGCGCATGGAAACATCGGGCAGATGCCGCGCTTCGATATCGCCAGCCAGGGCGCGCAGTTGCCGGAAGTAGGGCCGCACATCTATCGGATTATCGAAGAACGGCGGGATGACCATCAGGCCGCGTAGTTCGAGTGTTCCCAGCGGCGCGATCTGCTCCGCCAGGGCCGCCACTTCCCCGGCCCGTATGCCCGCCTTGGAGGTTTCCTCCCCCAAGTTCACTTCGATCAGCACCGGCAGGCGCGCGCTGCCCGGGGTAGCGGCCTGCGCCAGTTTCTCTGCCAGATGCGGAGAATCCAGCGAATGAACCCATTGGAAAAGTTCGCGCGCCACCCGCGCCTTGTTGGACTGAAGATGCCCCACCAAGTGCCAGGTTGCGTCCATATCAGCAAGCGCCAGGCACTTGGATTTCGCCTCCTGCACGCGGTTCTCGCCAAAATCGCGCAGGCCTGCTGCAAATGCCGCGCGAATCAATGCGGGTGGGTGCGTCTTCGAAACGGCCACCAGCTTTACGTCATCGCGCCGGCGTCCGCTCCGCCGGCAGGCAGCGGCGATTCGCTCTTCCACCCGCGCGATGTTTTCCAGAATATTCGCGACCATCTCTCCCAGCAGACTAAAGCGTGGCGGAGCTACCCGCAAATTTTTCGGACTGGGCGAACTAAAACCGTGCCATTCTATCACTCCCCGCCCATGTGCAGGCGCCTTGTTACGATTACGAGCGGGTGTTAGCATAAGGACAGTCGCACTATGAAACCAGGCCTCTTCATCACCTTTGAAGGGCTGGACGGCACGGGCAAGAGCACGCAACTCCGCCTTGCTGTCCAGTATTTGCGCAAGTGCGGTCATCGCGTACTGGTGACGCGCGAGCCGGGCGGCACGCGCACGGGGGAACGCGTCCGCGACATCCTCCTTGCGTCGAAGACCGGAAAACTTGCGCCCCTGGCCGAGTTGGCGCTGATGTACGCGGCGCGCGCCCAGCTTTTGGAAGAGGTGGTGCGCCCGGCGCTGGCCCGCGGAGAGGTGGTGGTGAGCGACCGCTATAACACGGCGTCCTTCGCCTTCCAGGGTTACGGGCGCCAACTGGGCACGGCCACGGTGCGCGCCTTCGACCGGGTGATTTGCGGGAAGATTCAGCCCGACCTGACTATTGTCCTTGACCTCGAACCCGAACGGGCGCTGGCTCGCGCCCAAGGACGTGATACCCGGCGGCGATCCCGCCATGACCGGTTTGAGCGGCAGAGCCTGGCTTTTCATAAGCGCGTACGGGCCGGGTATTTGGCCATCGCCCGCAGCGCGCCGGGGCGCATCAAGCTGGTGCGCGCCGATCAGTCCATCGACGAGTTGCAACAGCAGATTCGCGCGCTCATCGAACCGCTGCTTGACCACGCAGACCGAAATTCGAAATCCGAGACGCGAAAATCGTGACAAGTTCCAATTCTCGACAGCGGTGGAATTTCTGCACTTAAGGACATGGGCTTCGACTCTTTTCTCGGCAATCCGCAGGCGGTGGGCGCAGTCCGCGAAATGCTGGCGAGCGGGCGCCTGCCGGGGGCCATGCTTTTTACCGGGCCCGAAGGCGTGGGCAAGAAAACGCTGGCCCTGATGCTGGCCAAGGCGCTGGTGTGCGAACGCGGCGCCCAGGACTTCTGCGATCAGTGCGCGCGCTGCCGCAAGGCCGAGCAGATGTTTACCGCCGCGCGGGAAGATCTGGCCCGCCGCCGCGAAATCAAAGAATCCGCCCGCCGGGTTGAGGGCCTGGTTTACTTCGATCTTCAGATCATCGAGCCGCTGACCAAATTCATCCTCACCGAACAGATCCGCCAGTTGCGCGCCATCGCCTACACGCGGCCGTTCGAGTTCGCGCGCCGCGTCTTTATTCTCGATGATGCCCAAACGATTCATTGGCAGGCCGTGGACTTGCTGCTCAAAGTGCTGGAGGAACCGCCCGAGACCACCAGCTTCATTCTGATTTGCCCAAACGCCTTTGAGCTGCGCTCCACCATCCGTTCGCGTTGCACGCGCGTCGCCTTCCAGCCCGTCGACCAAGCCCTCATACAGGACTTGCTGGCCCGCGAGAGGAAACTCACCGGGCCCCAGAAGGCGCTTGCCGCGCGCGTGGCGGCGGGCAGTGTGGCCCGGGCGCGGGATTTCGATCCTGCCGAGTACGAACGCCGCCGCCAGCCCTGGCTGGATTTTCTGGAAGCGATGGCGCGGCGCGGCGCTCCCGGCCCCACGACGGACTGGCGCGGAGTGTTTGACTCCGCCCGCGCGCTGGCGGAGAATCGCGACGATTTCGAAGGAACGTTGAAAGTTGGCTATACCCTTCTCTCCGATCTTATGCACATCCTGCTGGACCCGGCGGCCGACGCCGTGGTGAATGTCGACTTGATGGCGCGCCTCCAAGGCTGGGCCCCCCTGTTGACTCTACGCGGAATCGAGAAACTCAAGGCCGGCCTCGATCAGGCTTACCGCCTCCAAATTCGCAACGTCAATCCCCAACTCGGCTTTGAGACACTGGGCATCGACGTTCGATATTCGATTGCCGATTGACGCTTATCGATCGCGCGTGCCTGTTTAATCGGTAATCGAAAATCGGCATTCGAAACTTCCTTCGACAGGCAACGAGGAACATTCACGCGCCATCCAACATTATGAGTCACGAGCGACCAGCGCGATTGGTTCAATAACCAGATTGGAACATGTGCATCCCGGCTAAAACGATTGCGGCCGGTGTTTTCGTATGTTACTATGTGGCCTATTCGCGGCTTTTTTCCGAGCATGGTCATTAATTTTTTGGCCGGATGAAACCGAGACGCCCGGTGGAACGTCTTAGGGAAGCAGAGGCGACCCGCGCATTTCACCGGGATAAACTCGAATCCTTGCCCGTCCGTTCGGGCTTCAGGAGCAAACCAATATGAATCGACGCTTGATCCGTCCAACCCTGTCTGATGTACAGGACCAAATGGGCGCACGCATGCAGCGTAAGAAACCCGCTCCGCCGGAGCAAACCAACGCCGAGAATTTCTATTATCTGAAGCAGATGCAAGGCCGCACGCCTATGGTGGTGGTCCTGGATCAGGGGGAAACCATCCGCGGGGTGATCGAATGGTATGACAAGAGTTGCATCAAGGTGCATCGTCAGAATGAACCCAACCTCCTTGTCATGAAATCATGCATCCGGTTTATGTATAAAGATGGCGAATCCCGAAATGGGGCAAACCATGAAGGGGAAGTCCATCAGGCGCCCGAAGCAGATTAAATGGTCTCCGGAATCGTGCCGGTTTGCGTCTAGTCTGCCCGAGAACAAATACTGAGGGCTGATTCGCGATTCTCACCCGAGCCAACCCGGCATTCCTGCCGGGCACATAAGCGGTGCACGCGAAGCGCCCCAAATCCCCCCATCCGGCGCGGCACTTGACAGCCTGCCGGAGCGCGCCTAGCATTGATTCGTGCAAGGATTTCTTATAAGGAAATTCACGTGAGGGTTCTCACCATTTCCCAATTCGATTCGCGAATCGTTCGACGCCAGGCGCAGAGTTTCCACACCCTGCGGCGTGTGAGTTGGCGGCTGATGGGGGTGGTTCCAGCCATTCTTTTGCTCGTATGCGCAGCCGCGGCGCAGCAGGAAGAAAAGCCCAAGATTCCGGGCCTCGACAAGATCATCAGCGCCAATGAACATCTAATGTTTACCGGTACGGTCAAATCGGTCGATGCGAAGCATAATGTTATGAGTATCAATGCTGAGGGGGGAACCACGGAAATCTTCCCCATCAAACATAGTACTCATGTCGAAACCCTCGACGGCTTCCGGAAAAAATTGGATGATGTCTCTCCCGGCGCGCGCGTCAATGTCTATTACGACCAGCACGCCGACCGCCGCACGGTCACGCGAATCGAATTGTTTCCCAGTGAATCCAAGAAGAAGGGGCCGCACTCTTAGCCGGGACGCGGCGGCTGGGCTCCTGCTTCCCGCAGGACGGCTATGCGCATCGGCATCACCTGCTATCCCACCTACGGCGGAAGTGGCGTGGTTGCGACTGAGCTCGGAATCGAACTGGCCGCGCGCGGGCACGATATACACTTCATCAGCTATGCGATGCCCGTGCGCATCACCGAAGCCGCCGGCCGCATCCACTTTCATGAAGTGGAGATGCTGAATTACCCCCTCTTCGACCACCCCCCTTACACCCTGGCGCTCGCCACCGCCATGGCCAACGTGGCCGTGAACGAATCCCTCGACCTGTTGCATGTTCACTATGCGATTCCCCATTCGGTCAGCGCCTACCTGGCGCGCGCCATGCTGAAGCCGCGCCGCCTGCCCTTCGTCACCACGCTGCACGGCACCGATATCACCCTGGTGGGACTGGATCGCTCCTATCTCCCCATTACCCGTTTTTCCATCGACGAAAGCGACGGGGTGACGGCCATCTCCGAATACCTTCGGGATGTCACGCAGCGGGAATTTGCCATCCGCCGCCCCGTCGAGGTCATTCCCAACTTCGTCAACTGTGACGTCTTCACCCCCGACAATGGTAAATGCCGGCGCGATGAATTCGCCCCGCAGGGCGAGAAAATTCTGGTTCACCTCTCGAATTTCCGGCCCGTCAAGCGTGTACCGGACGTCGTGGAAATCTTCGCGCGGGTGCGCAGGGAAATCCCCGCCAAGCTTCTGATGATCGGTGACGGGCCGGAGCGGACGGTGGCCGAGTGGATGGCCCGCGAAAAGAAGCTCAGTGCCGATGTGATCTTCCTCGGCAAGCAAAATCAAGTGCAGGACCTCCTCGGTTGTGCCGACGTGCTGCTACTGCCCAGTGATATCGAATCGTTCGGCTTGGCCGCGCTGGAAGGCATGGCGTCCGGCGTCCCCGCCATTTGCTCGCGCGTAGGCGGCGTGCCGGAAGTTTTCCGCGATGGGGTGGAGGGTTTTCTGGTGGAGGTGCGCGACGTTCAGACCATGGCGGCGCGAGCCCTCGAGATCCTTACCAACCCGGAAAAGCACGCGGAGATGTCGCGCGCCGCCCGGCAACGCGCCCTCCGCTGTTTCTGCAGCAAGAGCATCATCCCCCTCTACGAAGATCTCTACCGACGCGTCCTCAGGAGCGCCTGAACGGCTCGCCGGGGGACTCGACGGGTTCAGCACCGGACACCCTCCCATTCCGTCAGGCGGCGATATCCCTAAGTCTAGCCCCATATACGTAGCCATGCATGATCACGTGCCCAATCGGAGGGATGGGGCCCCGCCTTTCCCCGACCCGTTCTTTCGACGCTTCCCATCGGGAAAACCTGGCTATATTTCAAATGATTGATTTCACAATACTTGATCATAAATAGAGGTGCAGTTCCCCGCCCGCATGCCAACCCCTTGAGCCCCCCGCCCCCTGCCTTGGTGGCCCGCCCGCGGGTCTGCCCGGACTCCTCCGTGTTGTTGGCTCGGCCTTTCCACACTGATTCCCTAGCCCCACTTTCCTCAAAATCCCTTCTAGCCTTCCTAGCCGCCCTTTTTTGATGAAAGCAGGTGAGGCAATCGATTCTCCCACCCACCGAGCCGGTCCCGCTTATGCCTTCTCCGTTTTCGCTCCGTCCACACCTTTCGTCCCCACTGACAAGGCCGGGAAGCGAATCCCCAGGCCACCTATTTCGCACGCGCTAATATTGGTCATCGCGCCAGCGGAGATGCAGCGATTGCTCCCCTGCGGTTCGGATTTCAAACTCCGGAAGCCGGTAGAGAGGCTCCAGCTAGATCGAGTCCGCCGCCACCAGGCTTGTCTTCCCGGGGGCCCTCTCTGCGGCATTATCTCCAGGACATATTAATCATAGCCTCACGGCCCTCCGCCGTGTATATCTTTTTGGTAGCCTAATTGCCGACAATGCGGGGCGCGGCAGGCAGCTACAGTCCTTCCGGGAACACTCGATTAAGACCCTGAAACAACAAGAGATAAACCTGAACTGGCCCTCGGGCCCGCGCCCACCCAGGCAATGGGAGCGGGAGAGAACTTTCGTGGCGTGCGACTCTGAAGCCCTTCCCCTAGCCAACGCATAGCCGGGATAGCCTCCCGCTCATTTCAGGCATTGCCTCCAACGCCGCACCACTCCTCATCCTCGGGCCCAGGCCAGTCCTGAGGGCCGGCACGCTTTCACTCCAGAAGGCAAGAGCCAGGAGATCGCACCTCTTGCCTCGCGCCTTGCACGGCATGGTGACTGAGCACCTGCTTACGACTGGACGGCCTCCGCATGCGCAAGCGATTACTTCGGGGTCACTTCACCTTCGTAGTGTTCCTTCCAAGCGTGGTTGTTCTTATCCAGGTAGTCGGCGTCGATATTAAACTTAATAAGGAGGCCGGAATCCTTGGCGATCCAAGCTGTTCCCTTGCAATCCTTGATGGTGGTCAGGACCATCCGGGCGGCATCCAAGCGCATTCTCTGGGAGGGGGTGGCGATGGTTGTGTCGAAGGTGAACTTATCCGCGGGAGTGGCTCCCACCAGATCGGCGCTAGGCGGATCCGTGACCGCAGCTCCCACGGCGATGACCAGGTCGGGGTTGGTCATCACTCCGAGCGTCGTCAGGTTCGCCATACCCCAATTCAGCTCATCACCCTTCTTAGCCCTGGTTGGTGTGGTGGTTGAGCCGCGCGTCTCCGTCAGATTAATTTCCTCCGGGGAGATGTCCGCCTGCAAAACCACCGGGCCCATCTGGGGCGGCTGAGTCTTGTCTCTAGCAATGTTCTCTTGCCCCTTAAAGGAAAAGTGGAACGACCCCGCCGGCTTCTTCATCGCATCGATCAGTTTGCCGGCGCCATCGCTGAGTCGATTAGCATCCGTCTGGTTCGGCGTGGAAGCGCTGGGCGCGGGCAAGGTACGCACCTCGGGCGTGGAACTGTTGTTGCAGGCCAGGAGGGCCGCCACCAGCGCCAGGCCCACGAGCATTGTCATCAGTTGCCGAAATTGCTTTAGGCGTTTCATTGCGGTATGACTCCTACTGGCAGACTTCCGCGGTGGTGACCGCGCGAACGCCCGCGGCCGCCATTTCCTCGAGCGCCTTGCGGCCGCCCTCCTCGGTAAGGGGCTTGATCGCATCAACCACCACGTCCACCTGGAAACCTTGCGCGCACAAATCCCGGGCGTCGGCGAGCACACAGTATTCCGTCGCCACGCCGAACACCACGGCGCGCCGCGAACCCAGGGCTTGCAATATGGCGTCGAAGTTGGGATTGCTCTGGGCAGAGTAAGTGGGCTTTTCCACGATGTACTGGCCCCGCCAGCGCGCCGGAGGCCGGAAAGCGCCGGGGCGGCAGGGAATGACCACGGGCTCAGGAAACAGGGTTTCAGGAATGCGCTGTTGTCCAGGAGTGCCGATGACGCAATGGGGCGGCCAGGTTCTGAATTCGGGGTCGTCGGGCGTATGCGCGTCGGCGGAGGAAATCACCGGCACGTCCTTCTCGCGCGCCCAGTTCATCAGCCGCTGGAGGTTGGGCACGATCTGCTCCGCGCCGGGAACATAAAGGCCGCCCGTCGGACACATGAAATCCACTTGCGTATCTACGTCGAAAAAAACCAGCGGCTCAGGGATGGCGCTCACTCCTCAAAGTCCTCCCTCTTGATTGGATGATTCCACAGCGCCGAAGTGCTGCACGCGGATGTCCTCCAGCAGCCGTTCGAGCTCCGCGCTCTTCTCAACAGGGTAAATGGGCGCCCCCCGCAGAGCCTTGGAGGCTTTCGGCAGGCAGGAGAGATTGGCCAGCGTGCGCTCGCGGATTTTCTTCACCGGGGGGGCCGGGGCCAAGCGGCGGCCAGCCCGCATGACCGGCGCAAGCAGGGGCGTCGCCTGCGGATAATCTTCCTGGGCGCGGGCGAGCAAGTCGTGATGGTACTGTCCCCTGTCGAAAAAGCGGAAGACCTGTTTGCGGCCGGGCCAGTAGACCTTCTCCTCGCTGAATTTGGTTTTGGGCTCCACCACGCCGTTGGTTTCGGTCTCCACCAGCTTGTAAACAACGCTCAGGGCGGGCACATCGCGCGACGTGACCAGATCCGTGCCCACCCCGAAGGAATCTATCGGCGCGCCATGGGCCACCAGTTCCTCGATCTTGTATTCGTTCAAATCACCGCTGGCCACAATCAGGGAGTCGCGCAGGCCGTGGCGGTCAAGGATATCCCGAACGTGCCGGCTTTTTTCCAGCAGATCACCGCTGTCGAGCCGCACTCCGGGAACGCTGGTCCCCAGCGTGGCCGCGATCTCCGCGCCCACCAGCGGATCGTAAGTGTCCACCAACAGGATGGCGGTGTCGGGAAACGTCTCGAGTAGGGCTTCGAAACTGCGCCGCTCGCTCGGAAACACCTGCGTCCAGGAATGCGCTGCGGTACCCGCCAGGGGAAGATCGTAGAGCGCGCCGGCCAGCACGTTGGAGGTGGCCACGCAGCCCCCCACACACGCCGCCCGCGCGGCTCGCACGCCGGCTTCCGGCCCATGCGCCCGGCGCGTTCCGAACTCCAGCACTTTGCGGCCACCCGCCGCTCGCACCACGCGCGCCGCCTTCGAGGCCACCAGGGTTTCATAATGCATCACCGAAAGCAGATAGGTTTCCGCGATCTGTGCTTCCAGCACCGGCGCGGTGAGTTGCAGCAGCGGCTCTTCCGCGAAGACCAGCGTGCCCTCCTCCACCGCGCTCATGTCCCCATGGAAACGAAATTCCCGCAGGTAGTCGAAGAATTCCGGCGAGACCGTTTGGAAGGCGGGCTGTTGGCGCAGAAACCGTATGTCATCGTCAGTGAAATGCAGGTTCTCCAAATACGTCAGCGCGGAGTCCAGCCCCGCCGCCACCAGATACGAGCGCTGGGGCGGCAAGTGACGCACAAAGAGCTCGAACGTCGCGCGGCAATCAATGCCGTGCTCGAAATACGCCGCCGCCATCGTCAACTCGTACAGATCCACCAGCAATGCTCGGTCCGTGTTCATTTCACCTCTGGCCGCCATTTATCCCCGATTGCCCGGCGCGGGAGTCGGAGTGAAAACCCGCCTGCGACGGTGACCGCATCTCCGCGCAACGAGCGAGCGAAACCCAGTATGTCGTCGAGAGTCGAGGAGAGTCAAGCACGAGACATCGGGCCATTGGGTCATCGGGCCATCGGGTCATTGGAGATTTGCGATTTGTGATTTGTGATTGAAGCATCGGTTCACTTGCCGATTGGCTTATCGGGCCATCGGGCGATCGGGTCATTTCCGATTTGTGATTGGTGATTGATCTATCGTGCTCATCGAGTCATCGGACGATCTTCGATTTTCGAGTTTCGAGCTTTGAATTTCAAGTTCCGTTCCTCGATTCTCCAAGTCGGCGAATTGATTCATCCTCTCGCCTGCCACCGCCGATATCCGAAGGGGGGGGTGTGGGCGGCCTGGTGAATTTCTTGTCCGACGGCCGTCCGCTTGAATTGCCCCTCCTCATCTTGGTGGTCATACCTGCCGATAACCGAAGCGGGGGAGTGTGAGCGGCCTGGTGAATTTATTGCTCGCCGGCCGTCCGCTTGAATTGCCCCTCCTCATCCTGGTGGTCATACCCGCCGATCGCTGAAGCGGGGAAGCATATCACGCCGGGAGTTTGTTGGTCGGCCCTGCCGGCGTTTGGGGCCGAGTTCGCCTCTGGTTTCTCGTATGGGCATTCGCGCATGCGCGTTTGGCTCCTATCTTGGGCATTGGACCTTGGATTCAGTGTCTCGCCACTCGCAACGATACTCGTCATCGAGTCATCGGATCATTGAGTCATTGAAAAGCATGAGGCGCAGCCATTCATAACTTTATAAACAAGAAATCAGCGTTTTCGTCTAACCCTATTTGTTTTCAGCAACATCGTGATAAAACCGCTGCAACTCATTTGTTTTCATCAATATCGTGTCAAGCCATAAAGCAGACATTTTTTCTATATTTGTTTTCAATAACCTCCGGTCGTCGTGCCTCATTTCTTGACCCTTTTTTTTTCGCCCTTGCTGGCCGGGTGTATCATAACTATCTCTACTTCAAATAGATGCAATCTTATTAAGTTTAGCCTACATTAAGTCAACTTGTTTGTTTTCTAGCTCATCGTGATAAACACCGATCATATTATCGCGGCTAGCCTCTAAGCCACCTATCTCCTTTTATTTCAACGAGTGTGTTTTTTGAGGATTTCGCTTGTGTTTTAATAACACCTTTATTTTCTGACATATCGTGATAACTCCCGACCTTCTCGCAGGTTTCCGCTCGAAAACTCCGATGCCATTTGTTTTCAATGAGATAGGTTTCCTTGAGGTTCAACCTGACTTTCCGATAACTCCCTTCTTTTCTGATACATCGTGTTAAACCCCGGCCTTTATTTCCGGGCTCAAGCTTGCTTCAGAGCGTTCCGACCTCCCGGGTGTACAACAGGCAGCGGACCGTGTAGAGCGGCGCGGGTTTCTTGAATTCAAGATCGGGGGGTCGGCAAGCGGGTCCGGAATTCAGCGAACATCTATCTTCAAACGTCCGTCGGTAATCAGCAATCGTCCATCGTCAATCGGCAACCCCAGTTCCTGACCCCTGCCACCCGGCACCTGACACCTTTCTGAACTGCGCGATTCCACGCTGACGCAGTTCTGCACTCTATATTGTAGCTCGTTGATGGCCATTGTCGACGCGTATACGTACTGGTTTGGTTAATCGGACCAGAAATTGGAGGGATTTGGTGGATCTTCAGGCGAAGGTCGTACCAAAAATGGGCGCCGCCCCACCCCCATTTCAGGATGGCAGCTCACGGGTTTTCTTTGGGCGCTCCAATTTTGTTTTTCTGCTCCACTTTGAACACTTTGAAGTCGGAATACTCATGTTTATTCCGAAGGCGCCGCCCCGACCAATCCAAGGTGACGGTGACTTCCTGCGGGAGCCAGAATCCCCCTTCCAAGCCGGCGAAATGAACCTCCTGGAAGTTAATTTCGGTGGTTTGCTTATTCAGCCCGAGTTGGGGCACAGGATTTAATAAATCGGTCTTCAGGCGAAGGATTCGGTACGAGGAAGCATCGACCCACACCAACCCTTGCACGAAGACGTCTTGGGAAGTTGTGGCGGTCCGGAAGCTGCTGCAAAGGCGGGCGCGCGCGGGAACCTGGGCAAAGGCAATGACATAGGCCATGGACCCGTTGATTTTCTGCTGTCCCCAGTATCGAAACTTGCTCCCGTCCTGGTACAAGTGGTGAAACACAAGGGGCGACGAAACAAATCCACTGGTGAGCATGAAGTTCTCGGAAAGACCGCGCGGCGCCACAGCCTCCCCACTTGAATCGGTGCGATACTCATCGGGGGTAGGCCCCCAGGGGCTGGTGGGCATCAGGCACAGATAGCGAAACTCCTGATCGAGGCTGGTTTGGGCCTGGCCCGCACGATTGAGCTTCTCCTGACGGATCTTTTCGGTGGAGCTGGTGTTGGGAAGATTCTTGAAAAGGTCGTCGGTACTCTGGCCCAGGGCGGCGAGGGTGGGAGCGAGTAACGATTGGTCCCGGGCGGGCTCGAAACCCGCCAAACCCTGGGGAGGATTGTTGAGGTAGTCGAGGGGTCTCTCCCCTCGCGGTTTGGGCCGGGCGTTGGCAGCCGCAAAGGCTGCGGCATCTTTCTTCTTTGCCGCAATACGGGCCGCCACATTGCGGGCGCGCGGGGACAGGCGCTTGAGGTCCTGCCCGTTGCGGTAAAGGTCCAGTTCAGCCTGAGCTTCATCCGCGGTCCCTGCCCACAGCAGGGCCTCAGCGCGCAGCAGGTGAGCGTCCGGGCCAGCCCCAGCCGCCAGCGCGCTCTTCAGGGTTTCACTGGCAGCATCCCACCGCAGGTACTGACCTTCGGCGCGCCCGAGTTCCTGAAGCGCCAAGGCATCGCGGGGAGAGTACCGGAGGGCCTCCTGGAAGTAGGGGATGGCCCGCGCGGGGTCATGCTCCTCGCTCACCAGCACTCCATAAGCCAGCAGGGGCTCGGCGAGGCCCACGTGCTGGTCGGCCGTCATGGCGTTCACCGCTTCCCCCAGCTCGGCGCGGGCATCGTCCCAATCTCCCCAGCTCAACTCTGCCAGACCCAGCATGGTGCGGCAGCGCAGGCAGGCGGCGTCACGTTTTGCGACTCGATCCAAAAGAGGGACGGCACGGTCTGGATGGTTGTGGTCAAGGAACTCCTGCACGCCTCGCGTGTAGACCTTCATATCCTTGGTCGGCAAATCTCCGGGAGACCCGGGTTCCCTCAGGCGTGGAGCCACCGCCTTCACCAAATCTGCTTCGGAGAGCAGCGCGGGGTCCTCGCGGGCAGGGCGCAAGGTTATAACCACGCTCACGCTCTTGCCGGACTGATTGTCACTCGCCAACTTGTACGCTTTCCGGTAACCCTTCTTCGACGCCGCCAAAATGAAGGTGATTTCTCCGGCCGACCGGTTATCGAGAAGAAAGTCGTTACTGTCTGACCATATGTCCATGGCGGAAACTGACCCCTGAGCGCTCGAGGTTGTGTATTGGGGTTGCGCGGAATTGATGGTCAGGGGTTGGTAGGCCTTGTCGGCGTAGAGATATTGGGAGCTGAACTCTCCGCCCCGCCCCGTGGTGACCAGCCGAAACTGACCTCCAAAATTATTGGTGATTTCAACCATCGCGCCGGGGATGGGATCTCCCGTCAGGGTCACAACCTTGCCGACCACCCCCCGGGCGCCTTGAATGAAGATTCCGGGGCCGCCGGCGGAATTGAGTTGACCCATTAGCGAAGCAGGAAGGAAGCAGAATGAAATGATCAAAAAGGCGAGCAGGGGCCGCAACGCCCTGCGCGCCATCCGGGAATCTACGAACATGATGTCTACCGCTGCTTTCCGGTTAGGATGCCAAACTTTCCAGCCGGCGGATACACTCATCCAGAATCTTCGCGGTTTGGGTGGCTCCCACGCGGGTCACACCCAGCGCGCGGACTTCCAGCAGTTTATCCAAATCGCGAATGCCGCCGGCAGCTTTTATCTGGACGCGCGCGGGGGAGTGGGCGCGCATCAACTTGAGGTCATCAAAGGTAGCGCCCCCCGTGCCAAAGCCGGTGGAAGTCTTCACCCAGTCGGCGCCCAGTTGTCCGCAGATTTCGCAAAGCTTGATCTTATGTTCGTCCTTGAGGTAACAATTCTCGAAGATCACCTTCACCTTCTGCTTGTGGCCGTGCGTCACATCGATCACGGCTTTGAGGTCCTGCCGCACGTAATCCCAATCTCCGCTCAGCACTTTGCTGATGTTCACCACCATGTCCAGTTCCTGGCCGCCGTCCTCCAGCGCGCGCAGGGCTTCCGCCACCTTGATGGCGGTTGCGTGGCCGCCATGGGGGAAGCCGATCGTGGTGCTCGCCTTCACCGAATTGATTTTCAGAATCTCGGCGCACCGCTTCAAGTAATAGGGCATGATGCAGACGCTGGCCACCTCGTAATCAAGGGCGAGACGACAGCCCTTTTCGAGTTCGGCGCCGGTCAAGGCGGGATTCAGCAAGGAATGATCGATCATCCTGGCGATTTCTTCATAGGTGTAGTTCATAACACACTCCGTCGTGCGGGTCGGGTCCTCCGGAAATGTGCGAAGCACCTTGGACTGCGGCGGCTCGACGCCGCCTTTGTCATCGTTTCTGTGGCGATGTCAAGGCGGCAGCTCAACGCTGGCCTCGTCATCGTTCCCGTGGTGATTCCAAGGCGGCGGCTCGACGCCACCTTTGTCATCGTCCCTGGGGTGATTCCAAGGCGGCGTCGAGCCGCCGCAGTCCAAGGTGCCTTTGGCACATCCATTTTCATAGTCGCGCGCTCGTGGGCCGGAACGGTCTTCACTCGCAAGAGTGAAAATCCGATCCGGCCCACAGTGGAGACGGTTCAGAATTCAAAGCGGGCTCGCAGCTCAAAGGTACGAGGCTGGAAAGCCGTGGTAACTAACCCCACATTGGATCCGTTAAAATTGTTGTTGATGGACCCCAGGTTGGGGCGATTGAACAAATTGAAGCACTCGACGCTGAAATTCAGTTTGCTGCTTTCTCCCCTGATCCACGGGAGGGCGATTGCCTTGTTGACGTTGCCATCCACGCTAAAGTAGCCGGGATTGCGGAACATGTTGGGCCCCTCATTGCCCTCCACCGGAGTCGTGCCATAGCCGGCGGGGATACTGAAGGCAGAGGAGTAGTTGGATGCTGTGGACCCCCAAATTCCGTTCTTAAGAGGAGCATATTCCAACTGGGCCCGGGTGAAGCCCTTGGTTTGCGTGTGCGCCGCCACATTGGGAAGGCTGGTATCGCCTCCGTCCGCCAGGAAATCGCCGGAGCCACTTCCCAGCCCCTGACCACTGCCCGGGTTGAACGTTGTGGAGGTCGTGTAGACACTAAACGGGCCGCCCTCTTGCGCCACAATCATCGACCCCAGCGACCAGCCCCCGAGTAGGGCATTCAGGACCTTGCCGGCGGGGTGAGGCAACTGGTAGACCCCGGAAAGCGACAGGCTTTGTGGAATGTCGATGCTGAGTGGGCCGTAGTCTTGCGCGTATTCATAGGGATTGGGCAAGGCATTTCCCAGAGCATCCTGGCCGAGCGTGCGTGCATAGGTGTAAGAAGCCCGCCAGGTGAAGTGCCCGCCTTGGTGGGTGGCGGTGACGAGCAAGGCGTTGTAATTCGACGACAGCAAGTTCATCGTTTCGTTGATGTCGCCCCACTCGGTGGTCATACCCGTCGCCGAGCCGCCGTTGAGTTGTTGGCCCGGCACGATATTCCAACCCAAATTACTGCCCGCGGCATTTCCCGCGCCGAACCACTGATCCCACGATTTGGAACCGAGGTAGGAAACTCCCACCACGACGCGGT
>Ga0326727_10015746_pt1 | contig 16131 bp, 13 predicted proteins | sample MB2enrmetagenome_FD_207643 | JGI IMG/M metagenome (GOLD analysis project Ga0326727, IMG submission 207643) | Lab enriched peat soil microbial communities from McLean, Ithaca, NY, United States - MB29MY | ecosystem: Environmental > Terrestrial > Soil > Wetlands > Peat | place: USA: New York...
CAGAAAGTAGTCCTTCGCGCCACGGGCATTCCAGATAAGACCGACGTCGAAAGACTGCTCGAGACCTTATCAGCGAAAACTGAGACCTCCGTGGATGAACTGCCTTCCAACCTAAGAAAAGAAGTGGAAACGCTCAGACGCCGTAAACTCGCTGAGAGCCGAAAACGTACAAGACGTTACATCGAACTCTCTCCTCAAGGCTGGAAAGCCCTTGAGGAAGGCATCGCCGTACCGGTGGAAGTGAGTGACCTCACACCCGAACTTCTCGCTTCACAGGAATGGAAGAAAGTCGCATTCAGAAAATACAACATTGCAGCTCCGGTAACTCCATCTTGGCCGGGGAAGAAACAGCCGTATCGTCTGTTCCTTGACGATCTGAAGAAGAAACTCGTCAATCTAGGCTTCAAGGAAATGCTCGGACCGACAGTTGAACTCATGTTCTTCAACTGCGACGCCCTCTTCATGCCGCAAGACCATCCAGCACGCGAAATTCACGACATATACTTCATCAAGACCGATCAAAAAGGCGAGTTAGCTGAAGACGCGGAGTTCATGGAACCAGTCGCTAAGACGCATGAAAACGGTTGGAAAACAGGATCAACTGGGTGGCAATATTCCTATTCTCGAGAGGAAGCTCTGAAACTCATTCTCAGAAGCCAGGGCACCGCCGAAAGTGTACGTGCACTAGTAAGCAAAGATCTGAGGATACCCGGGAAATACTTCTCCGTGGCCAGATGCTTTAGGCCAGATCAAGTGGACCGGACTCACTTAACAGAGTTCAACCAGGTGGAAGGAATTGTGGTAGGGGCTGGGCTCTCGCTCCGGGAGCTACTCGGAGTACTTGAAAGGTTCGCGGTAGATATCGCCGGAGCTGAAAAGGTTCGGTTCAGACCCGACTACTTCCCATTCACCGAACCCAGCATAGAGCTACAGGCATACAAGAAGGGCTACGGATGGCTTGAGTTCGGCGGATCTGGCATCTTTCGCCCGGAAGTCACGCGGCCATTGGGCATTAACGTTCCAGTACTCGCCTGGGGCATAGGAGCGGACAGACTGTACATGATGCGGGAGGGAATCGAAGACATACGCCTGCTCTTCGCCCAAGACCTCGACTGGCTACGAAAACAGAAGGTACCATGAAATGGTCACTGTCCTTACGCAACTAGGCGATCTCGAACAACTATTCGGACAGAAACTACCGAGAAACCCAAGTCAACTGAACGAGCTACTCTACTCCGTCAAATGCGAGCTCTCCGGCCCAAGCGAAACCGAACAAATCTCCGATGATTCCGAACTTCAGCTGGAGAACAAGGATACCAACCGGCCGGATACATGGAGCCCGGAGGGAATAGCCCGTGCGTTGAAGGGTTACCAAGGTATAGAGGTTGGCCTGAAGAAATATTACGCCAGGAAAACCGCAGTCGAAATCTCAGTAGATACGGAGCTTGCTAAGATAAGGCCATTCATCTGCTGTGCAGTAGCCCGAAACGTCAAGATCAATGATGCAATCATTCGCGGACTCGTACAACTCCAAGAGAAACTGGACCAGACTTATGGCAGGCACCGCAAGAGATCATCAATCGGATTCTACGACTTCGACCTAATCACCCCACCACTACGGTACGGAGCAGTGGGCCTTGACGAGGTGAAGTTCGTCCCTCTTGAATGGGATCACCCTCTCTCACTCCGCGAAATCCTGGAACAGCATCCCAAGGGTATAGAGTACGGTGGAATAGTGAAACAGTACCCTAAGATGCCCATAATCCTCGAATCGAAGAACAAAGTCCTCTCATTCCCGCCCATCATAAACTCCAACGACCTCGGCCGCATAACACCAGATACAAGGAACATCCTAGTGGAGATCACTGGAACATCCGAGGAGGCCGTTTCGAACGCCCTAACCATCCTGACAACCTGCCTAGCTGACCGTGGAGCCGAACTCAACTCAGCGATTGTGCACTACCCTTACGGAAAGACTCACCAAGTGACAACGCCTAATTTCAATGAGCGACTTGTGAAAGTACCTCAGGAAGAAGTGAAGAGCCTTATCGGCCTGAGTTTAGGCCGGACTGAAATTGTGAAGCTGCTTCGACGAGCGAGATTCGATGTAAAGGCAGGATCCGGTAAGAACTTGCATGTCCGAGTACCCTGTTACCGACTAGACATCCTACACCCAGTAGACGTGATCGAAGACATTGCGATCGCCTACGGAATCAACAGAATCGAACCTCGATGGCCATCCGATCTAACCGCAGGAGGACTCTCGCCGATTGAAGAGTTCTCAGACACAATTAGGGAACTTGCTGTAGGGCTTGGCTTTCAGGAGGTTCTAAGCTTCACGATGACGAGTCCCGAGAAGCTGTTTGAGAAGATGAACCGAAAGAGTGGGCGAGCGGTGGAGGTTGCGAACCCGAAAGTAACAACCCTGACCTGCCTTCGGTCCTGGCTGTTGCCCAGCCTAATGGATTTCCTATCCAACAACACACACGTCGAGTACCCTCAGAAACTGTTTGAGGTAGGCGACTGCGTAGATTGGGATCCCGCGCTTCCGACACGGACGAGGGATGTGCGAGAACTTGCATGCGTGTCAGCTCACTCAAACGCCAACTTCACAGAAATGAAGTCACACCTTGAACCTCTCATGACGAATCTAGGGTTGGATTTCACGGTTACGCAAATCGAACACCCAAGTTTCCTAGAAGGACGAATCGGGAGTATTCATATCGGAGACGAGGAGGTTGGCATAATAGGAGAGGTACACCCTCAAGTAATCGAGAACTGGAAACTTCAGAACCCTGTAGCTGCCATGGAACTTGAAGTTGATAGACTGCTCAAGCTGCGTCTCAATAGCGCTGGCCGGCACCAGAGCCTGCCCACCTCCGAGAGAGCCAACTGAGTGGGGCGATGCCCTCCAGTGAAGTTTGCGTGTTAGTGTCGTGGGCGACAAGGGCTGAGAAGTCGGCTTGTCCGAAGTCTCAGCCCTGCGGCGAATCCGCTCCAGCGAAGTAATATCAGTACACGTGCAAATAGAAAAGATCGTAGAAGAAGGCGTACCTCTCCTAAGGAGAATGAAAAGTGGATACGGAAACAAAACTAGAATTAGTTACCCGTAACGCCGAGGAGGTCATCACGCGCGAAGAAATGAAGTCGCTCTTGGAGACCAAAACCCGACCGCGTGCATACTGGGGTTTCGAAGCCAGCGGCATGATGCACATTGGCATGGGACTGGTGTGCGGAAGGAAGATCATTGACATGATCGAAGCCGGCTTCGAATATATCGTATTCTTAGCCGACTGGCATTCATGGATCAACAACAAACTCGGAGGCAAAATGGAGAACATCCAAACGTGCGGAGAGTACTTGAAGCAATGCTACACCGCCCTTGGCATCCCACCATCAAAAGCCACGTACCGATGGGCCTCGGAACTGACCTCCAAGAAAGAGTACTGGGAACGGGTGATCAGGGTTGGAAAATCAGTCAGCGTAAACCGCATATGGCGAGCACTACCGATCATGGGTAGGGGAATGAACGCTACCGACCTAGAGGCCGCGTCGGCCTTCTACCCGTGCATGCAAGTTGCGGACATCTTCGAGATGAAGTTAGATGTTGCCTGCGCAGGCATGGATCAGAGAAAAGCCCACGCTCTAGCAAGGGATGTCGGTGACAAGCTTGGTTGGTATAAACCGATTAGCCTTCACACACACCTCCTACCTGGGCTAGCGGGTATGAAGAGAATGGAGACGACAAGCTTCGACGAAGACAAGCAACTCAACGCTCAGATCACCTCCAAAATGTCAAAGAGCGTTGCTGGAAGTGGGGTGATCGTCCACGACGAGCCGGACATCATCAGAAAGAAACTCCGCTCAGCATACTGCCCCGAAAAAGACGTTGAGAATAATCCGGTGGTCGAGATCGCTCACTACATACTCTTCCCATGGACCGGATCGGTTACTGTAGATAGGCCGAGTAAGTATGGAGGCTCCGTCTCTTTTGCCACCGCGGAAGAGTTAGAGAAGGAGTATCGATTAGGCAAAGTGCATCCCTTAGACCTGAAAAACGCTGTGGCTGAAGACCTGATCAAGATCTTGGAACCCGTTCGCGAAGAATTCAAGCGGCACCCGGAGTTACTGGAGAAGATGGAACAGATGGAAATAACAAGGTAACATTACGCGATGCGCGCCCCAGTCCAGGTTAGGTTCGAACGACTTCAGAAAGTCATCGAAAGAATCTACGACGAAGCCGAGAAAGGCGGGGTCATTGTGGTAGAGGGACCTCGCGACAAAGAGTCCCTTAGGCTCATGGGCATCAAGGGAAGGATTCTATGCTTACAAAATAGTCGAAAGAACACGTTCGGGTTCGCCGAACAACTTGACGGTGAAAGTCATGTAATAGTTTTGACTGACTTTGATCGCGAAGGAGTCTTCTTGGCCAACAGACTGGCTCATACCCTCACCTCACAAAAGATCCGTGCAAATCTAATGTTGTGGCGTGAACTTCGTGGCCTTACTCGATCAGACCTCAGAAGCATTGAGGAGTTGCCAAGGCTTTACCAAAGGCTTCAGGCTGAAGTCTATTTCCACCGTCCGTCTGGTCGAGAACTGAGGCGCCATTCTTAGGCGTAGGCATTGTCAGAGAGATTTGCCCATTGTTCGAGCCATATCGACCAACCTGTTTGAATATCCCCACTCGTTGTCATACCACGCGAACACTTTGACCAACCTGCTGTCAAGGACCATTGTGGAGAGGGAGTCGAATACAGCAGAGTGTGGATTACCTACGATATCGGCCGACACCAGCGGCTCTTCCGAGTATTCGAGGATCGCCTGCATGGGCCCACTTGAAGCCGCCTGGAAAGCTTTGTTTACGTAGTCGGCAGTTACATCACGTCCGACTTCGGCTACAAAATCGACGATCGAACCATCTGGAACCGGGACCCGTAACGATACCCCATGCACTTTGCCCTTTAGTTCAGGAATTACCTCGGTAGTTGCGATTGCCGCCCCTGTCGATGTCGGTATTATCGAGAGCGCTGCAGCCCTGGCCCTCCGAAGGTCACTGTGAGGTGAGTCTTGGAGGCGTTGATCACTCGTGTATGCGTGGGTGGTTGTCATGAAACCGTGTTTGATGGTGCAGGAATCATGCAGGACTTTGACGACGGGCGTTACGCAGTTGGTTGTGCAGGATGCAAGCGACACGACGTCATGCTTCTTAGAGTCATATTTGTCAAGGTTCACGCCTGGGACTATCGTAATGTCGGGGTTCTTGGCGGGGGCGGAGATCAGAACCTTCTTGGCTCCCCCTTTCATGTGTTTGGCCGCAGCTTCGCGGTTCGTAAAAAGTCCCGTCGATTCGACAACGATATCTACCCCATGTTTTGACCAAGGGATTTCACTCGGGTCTTTCACAGAGAGAATTTTGACATCTCTCCCGTCGACCTTGAATCCGTCAGCCTGAACTGTGAGTGTTTTTTTGAACTTTCCGAAGACGGAGTCGTACTTGAGCATGTGAGTTGCAGTTTTTGGATCCATTATATCGTTTGCAGCCACAACTTCGAGCCCAGCTTCAGTCGCGGCCCTGAAGAAACAACGGCCGATTCTCCCGAACCCGTTTATGCCGATTCTTGTCATCATTTCGGTACTCCGGGTCAGAATGGGGACCAAGATGAGAATAAGATGTTTTCTTAATCTCGATTTAGAAGCATTTGAGTGCACACAGTTTATATTAGGAACTTCCGAAGGTACAGGTTCGAATGCTCATGTCTCGAAATCATACAAACGTGAGCAAAATAGGAGGTTCATTCGTAAGTGGGATCAAATTCTCAATATACAGCTACGACAAAGTATATGGTTGTTGCCCGGTTCGAAGTGGAGGGCGTAGTAGAAAAGCCTGACGTGATAGGCGCCATCTTCGGTCAAACGGAAGGGCTGTTTGGGCCGGACCTGGACCTACGCGAGCTTCAAAAATCCGGTCGAATCGGACGCATAGAAATTCAATTAGAGTCTAAACAAGATAAGACGTCTGGAGTAATCACGATTCCGTCGAGCTTGGACAAGACATCGACGGCAATCATAGCAGCCGCGGTCCAAAGCGTCGACCGAATCGGGCCATGCATAGCTAAAGTTTCCTTGGAAAAAGTGGCAGACATAAGGGAGGACAAGCGCAAGCAAATCCTGGACAAAGCCAAAGACATTCTAAGAACCTGGGTGGTCGAGGAATCACCTAGCACAGATGAGATGGTAAAAGACGTCTCGGGTGTTATTCGCTCATCCGACGTGGCAGAGTACGGCTCTGATCATCTCCCCGCCGGCCCTGATGTCGCGACAAGTGGTTCAATCATATTCGTGGAAGGCCGCGCGGATATAGTGAACCTGCTCAGATGCGGAATTAGAAACGCGGTCGCAATCGAAGGGACCAAGATTCCTAGGACAATAATTGAACTAAGCAAGAACAAGGAAACGACAGCATTCCTTGATGGAGACAGAGGAGGCGACCTCATTCTCAAGGAGCTAATGCAGGTAGCCCCCGTCGACTACGTTGCCCGCGCACCATTGGGTAAAGAGGTGGAAGACCTCGTTCCGAAGGAGATTATGAAATGCCTTCGTGAAAAAGTCCCAGTCGAGGTCGGAAGGCCGATCGCAAGGCCGGAGCCGATTCAAGCCCCGCGCCCGCCACCTGTTCAGCTTTCACCGGATATAGTAAACAAGGCACGTGAACTCAGGGGAACACTCGAAGGCATACTCCTCGACTCAACCGCGCATGAGGTCGCACGATTGCCCGTCAGCGAACTCGCGGGAAAGCTTGGAGAGTATCAGGGCGTCGAAACTATCGTCTTTGACGGCGTAGTTACTCAGAGGCTTCTTGACCTAGCTGAAGAACGCGGAGTGAAGGTTGTGGTCGGGGATCGTATAGCGGAGCTGGCCCGAAGGCCTAGCGCTATCAAGATCATGACACTTCCGGAAGTCGCGGGGCCTCCGACTGTCTAGGTAAGCAGCTGCGCTTCCTTAACTCCGAACCGTTCCAGAATCCGCATCGCGGCTGGCTTGACTTGATTTTCTAGGTAGTACTCCGTATCAGCTTCCTCCGGATTGACTTGGTTGTAGGGTTTGGCTTTCTGGAATAATTTGCCGGATCGCTTCACGATGACGTAGGCCACTTTGTCCCCGACCATAATACTCCAGCCCTGCGTCATCAATTTCCTTGATGCTTCTACGTAAGGAGTTCTAACCCTGTACTTCTCGATGGGTTTAGTTAGTGTCTTCCGGATCGCCAGATCTGAGATCGGAATTTCACCTCGATGCAAGCGGCGAATTGTCGAGCAACCTGCCACGAATTGAGTTTAGGTCGGTTCTGTCTTTAGGCAGAAAATAGAAATAGGGCAAAATCTGTGTTGCAATGATTAACACTCTCAACCCATACTCGTCCGCACCCCAAAGCCGCACGTAGGGTTTCTTCTTCCATTCTCCTTCGCTCAGGTCGAGAAGATAGAACCGACACTTTATACAATCCTCTTCCGTGTGCCTGCGGCACCTTCGTTCGTCGCGTTGTCCAGGGCTAGGCGCATTCTCATGGCAGGCGAACCGTCCGAATAGTAATTCTCGATGATCATGATTTTCCTGAAGCCAAATCCTTCGTAGAAGTTCACAGCTTCCTGGTTGGCTGTGTTTACCTCCAACCACAGTTCCCGAATTCTCAGATCCAACTGGTCGAGCAATGCTCGAATGAGAGAAGTTGCGATTTTCCTCCTTCGGTATTCCCGAAGAACTCCAATAGAGATCAAGTGTGCAAGCTTTCCCTTCTTAGAGCAAACGCTGTAACCCACTACTTGCCCTGACGTAAGCTCCGCCACCAAGAAACCCGTAGGGTGATCACGAAGCAGCCGAGCCATTAACGCTCTGGGATAAGGTTCGGAGAACGACGCGTCCTCAATTTGGCATATGGACTCGAGATCGTTTCTGTTCGCTCGCCTAACGTGGACGTCGTTCATTAAGTCACGAGCTAGAGGGAAATGAAGTTGGTATGCAAATTACTTTCGCGTAATTGAGGTTTGAAGAAGGTTAAATACGGCGAATTCGCTGTGGCCTGGTTCACACGTTCGCGAGGATATGCACTTGTCGGAGAAGAAGGCACTTCAACGTTGGGGGATCGCAAACATCTACTCATCCTTCAACAATACCTTAGTTCACATCACAGACCTCAGCGGGGCTGAAACAATTTCGCGCAGTGCCGGTGGACAGCACGTTAAGGCGGATCGACTTCAGGGTTCTCCATATGCTGCGATGCAGGCCGCTGCCGCCGCTGCTAGAGTCGCGAAAGATAGAGGCATAACCTCACTTCACATTAGAGTTAGGGCTCCTGGTGGGCATAAGGCCAGAACGCCCGGCCCCGGAGCCCAGGCAGCTATCAGAATGCTCGCCCGCGCTGGCTTCAGAATCGGCAGAATCGAGGATGTGACTCCAGTTCCTCATGATGGTACGCGTAGGCCGGGCGGCCGTCGAGGCAGACGCGTGTAGCTACTACAGTGCATCTTCGTGTGCTACGCTTCGGTTTCGCCGCGGCTCATTTAGGGCGCTTTGTACCTTAGGATTGCTGCGATTCCGCCAAACGAGTCCTTCAACATAACTCCCTCATCTGTCTCTGTAGAGATTATTGCGATCTTCGCATTTTGCTTGTCAGCGATTTCGATCAACTCGTCGACTAGATCCACACTGCTTTCCACGTAGAGAGCGGCTGCGTTGCATTTCTTGCACGGCGTCGACATGAGGTCTTGTTCGAACTTGACTAGGTTGGCTTGTGGGATTAGTGAGTCCTCCAAGTTGCCGCAGTTCTTGCACTTGGTGAAGACGTGAAGGATGTTCATTTTCTCGGATACGAGAAGCAAGTCGACAATGCCTGAAGTCAGGTACTTTCGCACCTGCGTCTCTCCGTAGACGCCAAGACCCGTCTCGTGGCCGATTTCGTAAAGGAATTTCTGTACTAGCCGTTTCTCTTCCAAGTAGCGGACGCCTTTGAGAATTTCTTGGCTCTTGGAAATTATTTCTTCGACGCCCTGATCACTAGTGTAGGACGTGTCTATGGTCGCCAGAATTTTTTCCTTGAGCATGTAGTTCAGGTAGTCGCCCTCTTCGAAGTCATATTTTGTCGGTCCAGGCCCTCCAAGAATTATTCCTTTCAACCCCTGTACTTTGCTGAGTGATTCGTAGGAGTGTGACGCTACTCGCCTGAAGTAGTCGTTCATTGCTTGCTCTCTGATTCGTTCGAACCGCCTTGCCGATTGGCCGCCCGCCCTGTGTTTCCCGGGTATTCCAGAAGTGAATTCCTGAAGAATCTCCATTCTTTGGCCTCTTACGATCGCAACGGTGGCCTCTTGCGAGTCAATGACTATGACGCCGAATGCGTCGCGCTCTGTAACCATCGCTAACAGCGGTTCGGTGTGAAATTTTGCGTCGCAACGATAGAAGTAGACATTTATGGGTTCAGGAGGTTCTAAGACGTAGGTTTCCATCTTCTCGGTTCCGGGCCCATCTCTCGGAATCGCCCCGCAGAAAATCACAAGACCATTCTTGGGCGGCTGCTTGAATAATTTCAGACGTTGACTTACCCTATCAATCGCATCTTGAACGTTCTTTCTTGTAGTGCGTGACTTGATGTTAGAGGCGGTCCCGTACTCCTCCCGCAGGTTAGCCATCACCTCGTGAATTTGCCGCCCTGGGGGTACGTAAAGGCTGATCAGTTCGGTGCCGCGTCCTTCCTTGGATGCGAGCATTTCCAATGTCCTTTTCAGGCGAAAACGCGAGACTGAGTCGGCGGTAGCTGACATTGGAAATTGCACTGGGCACTCGTTACGTTGCGGATTTTATATACGTTGGTCAAACGGCCGGGGCCCGAGAAATCAAATAACACCCCTAAGCTCAATTACTAACAGGGAAAGGTCGTTGAAAGCGGTCATCAAACTGGGTGGTTTTGCCTTCCCCGCTGGGTTGGATAAGCCTCTAGTCGCAGAATACGTCACGCTACTCAGAGAGTTAGTGAAAGAGCATCACCTTGTAGTGGTTACTGGTGGCGGCGAGACTGCACGCAGTTACATAAAGGCGGCTCGAAGTATGGGCGTTCCCGAGTCGCTGTGCGACCAGCTCGGAATCCTCGTGAGCAGGCTGAATGCACGACTGCTGGTTGATGCCTTAGGGGAATATGCAGTTCCAGAGATTCCAGTCAACGTAGACGAGTTGAAGCATTACTTTGCATCGGGAAAAATCGTGGCTATGGGAGGACTGACACCTGGGCACGCGACAAACGCGGTTGCCGCCATAGCCGCGGAAACCATAGGCGCTGAACTCTTCGTGAACGCCACCGATGTCGATGGCGTGTACACCAGCGACCCTGGAAAGGATAAGCATGCGATGAAGTTGGAGAAGGTCTCTGTAACACAGCTTACCGAAATTCTATCGAAAACAGGTATGACGGCGGGCTCATACGACCTTATGGATCCCCTAGCCCTACGCATAATCGAACGCTCCAAACTCCCGACCGTAATAGTGGATGGGAGAAAAACATCAAACGTGGCTCAAGCGCTAAGAAACGAAGCTATCGGGACGCGGATCGTCCACAAGTAGGTGACTCTTACCTGTCGAAATTAAGCGACGTCTTCCAATCGAAAGCACAAGTAAGGCTACTGGAATACTTCTTAGACAACTCCGGCATGCAACGGGTCTTCAACCAAGCAACGTTGGCTAATTTTCTAGGCCTCTCCCCCTCCACCGTCGCACGAATCGTCGAACCGTTGATTAAAGAAAAGATACTGTTGTACGATCGCTTTGACCGAGGAATGAAAATATTCACCTTGAACGAGGCTGAAGAAAAGACCAAGGCTTTGATCGAGTTTCATCGAAAACTCAAAGAGCTCTAGAAATCAACCGAAATTTATCCAAGAACCATGCCGGCTCAAGTAGAGGACGGCCTATTGAGATTCTCTAACGGAAGCAAGTAAGCTACTTGTCACGGTTGGCGATCGATTTGAATTTGTCTGCTAGTGATTCACAAATCAAAGAGCAGACTCGCCACTGTCTAAGGTTGTAGTTGATCCTTAGCTCTTCGAGTGCTTCGACCACTTTGTCTTCTTCTTCTGGCGTCACCATATTTTTCCCGTCTTGGAGGCCGCGGATAATTTGGTCGAACTATTAAGCATTCCCCGATTTCTGCGTGGGTATCGGATGTTGCCGCGTCGTGTCACCTGCGTCTCCATGTCAATCCATTTCGGATAATATAGGAAACCAATGTTGATCTTCAATGACACTATCTTTGTTCCTTCAATTCCACAATAATCTCCAACCTGATAGCGAAAGAACGAAGTCATGACGAGTATACTGACCCATGCTGCGAACAGTCAAGTTACAAGGTGTCGCGCGATTTGGACCACTTCTTTTCTACTGCCACAAGTCGGGAATAGGACGATCGGGTTCACCTTTTCTTCCAGAAAGGTTTTAGTTGAACACCCTAATTTCACTGCCGAAGACCCAGATTGGCATCGGTCTTCATTATTCTCGCCACGTACCTTGCAGTCTGGGCGATCATATGCATAGCATGGTGGGCTTTTCGGGCAGAAAGGTTCGGAATCACTGGGCCACCATTTTACCTTGTCTATCGGACTTCACGGCTGAACGATTGGATCGCACGAATCGCGGCTTGGAGGCCTATGTTTTGGCGCACGGTTTGGAACCTAGGCATCGTAACCGGCGTCGGATCAATGGTGTTCATCTTCTATGAACTCGCATCAAACTTGCTCAACCTATTTTTCAGGTCGCAACAAGCAGTCTCCGTCCAGCCGATAGTCCCCGTTCCAGGATTATTTGTGAGCTTCGAGACCTTCCCATACTTAGTTTTCGCACTTTCAATCGTAGTCATAACTCATGAGCTTTCGCATGGAATCGCGAGCTTAGCGGGAAAAGTACCCCTAAAGTCTACAGGAGCATTCTTTGGCCATGTATTGATGGGGGGCTTCGTTGAACCCGACGAGGAGAAGTTGAACCAAGCCGGAGAGGTTACCAAACTTCGAGTATTCGCTGCCGGGTCCTATACTAACTTGGTTCTTGGGATACTGTGCATCGTCCTCCTCAGCAACTTCGCGGCGACCATGGCGCCTTTCTACAACGTTTCCTCATCTGGAGTCTCAGTGGGTTCTGTACCTACAAACCTGCCTGCGTTTTCATCGGGCGTGCAAGCGGGAGATACAGTGACAGCGATCAATGGAACGCGAATTTCCAGCATATCGGACATAATGAACTTCATGAGAAGTGTTAAACCCGGACAAGAGGTTGTGTTAGGGACCCAGCGCGGAACGTTTCCGGTCAGAACCGTCGCTGATCCGTCAAACTCAAGTCACGCTCTGATTGGGATTGGGGGCTTGACCAACCTTATCGTATACAACCCGAAAGTTGCGTTTCTTTCGCCCGATTTTCCGAACGTGCTCCTGCACGCAGAGTACTGGTCCTCAATTGTTCTGACGAGTGTGGCGCTCATCAACATGCTACCGATGGCCCCCTTCGATGGCGATAAATTCTTAGACTCAGCTCTGACTCTTTTCGGCGTTAAGAGAACTAAGGAAATTAGGACAATCGCAAACGCCGCGGCATACGGTATCCTGTTGTTGAACATTGGGCTCTCGTTCCTTAGATTTGGCTTCGTGAGGTTTTAGAAGAATTGGCGCCCGGCGCGTGCTCCTACTGCTCAGAGCGGGCGGTGTACGTGAGGGAACATGAGGGGGTCGCATATTGTTCCGGATGTTTTCGTGAAGCGATCGAAGAAAGGTTCCGCAAAACTGTGATCAGGCATAAGATGTTGCAGTATAACGATCATGTTGCCGTCGCGGTTTCTGGTGGAAAGGACAGCCTCACACTGTTGAACCTTCTCGTGAAGCTTGAGGGAAGGTTTCCGCGAACAACGGTAACCGCCGTAAGTGTGGACGAAGGAATCGATGGGTACAGGGATGAGGCGCTTGACCTGGCGCGGAAGGCCTGCGATAGACTTGGCGTCAGGCAAGTGGTAGTCTCCTACCGCGAACTCTTCGGCATCACGACTGACGAGATCGCCAAGATGAAATTGGGCCAGACACCCTGCTCATATTGCGGTGTGCTTCGGAGGAAAGCGATCAATAGGGCGGCGGTGTTGGTTGGGGCGACTAAGATAGCGACCGCCCATAACTTAGACGATGAAGTTCAGACGATTCTCCTGAACATGTTGCACGGCGACCCGGTAAGGATCGTCCGCTCAGGTCCAGTTCTGCGCGATCCGAGGGGCAAGTTTCTGCCTCGAATCAAACCCCTTGGTGAGATACCTGAGAAAGAGATCGTACTCTACGCATACCTGACTGGGACAGAGTTTCAGAGCATCACCTGCCCCCATGGGCATGAGGCTTTGAGAAATGATATTCGTAGTTTCCTGAACCAGATGGATTTGAAGCACCCGGGTAGCAAGTTTACGCTTCAGAAATCGGCTGAAAGACTACGAACCTTACTTGCTGCGGAAACCCCCCTGGCTGACTTGCAGGAGTGCGAGAAATGCGGCGACCCAACCCCCCACGGGCTCTGTGAGGCGTGCTTGATGCTTGAAGCGATCGCTGCGTAACGCTCTTGATGTGGCGGGTTTTTGCTCTCAGGTGTACCTTCCGGGTTGAGAGGTGTACCTCGACGCTTCCCGGGTGAGTTGGGAGCAGTTTTCTGGGGCTTGTAGAATAGTTACTTTGTGCAAGCGTCTTTTCCGTGTGGTGCCCCGCGTTAGGCGCAGATCGGATTGTACGCATTCTTCGGGTATGGGCTTTGGATTGAGTTGTGGTGTAGGAAAGTTTGGGTGAGGTTGGGACGGTTTATATGACGACTTAGGCCTTTTTTGTTTTGGCGGTGGTAGGAGGATCGGGGAGCTAGCCGTTCCCTGTGACCCGAAATCGGCTACACGCGGGGACCCGTTAACCCGGGGGAGAGTTATCTCTGGACTTCGGTAGGCCTTCAGGGTCAACGATGAGATTCTGCCCCACCGGGCCAGCGTAAGAAGGGACCTTTCTGAAGGGAAAGGTTCACCTCTTCATCGTCGAACCCGATGAGGCTCGGAAGAGAGCAGTCGTAAGGCGAGCGCCCAGGCGCTGATGGGATCACAGGGTTTAGGAAATTCTGGAGAAACCGCCGGTGCGAGGAATACCAATTCAACGGGGATGCTGCCACCGCCATATGTTTTGATTGGGTATGATTTCGAAAGCACTCTCCTCATCGAAGGAGATGATTAGTTCACATTTCGCCATATGCGGTGCAGCTAGGCTGTGAACGTTCTGGCGCTAAGGCGGTAGTTTGGATGCTTGCTGTCCTCTCGTTCCCCAATTGGTTTTTGGCACATCGTGGAGTATTATCTGAAGCGATTCAGCCTTCGTACCGACCTCCTCGAAAGCTTTCGTTATGCCGTGCATAAGCTTCTCCTTTTGCTCCGGAGTCCCCCCCCTTCCCACATCTCAACTATGACTACGGGCGTACAATCTCACCTCCATCTCATTCGGAGCATGTTGACTCCAGGCATGACCGATCTCTACTCTGGATACTCTGGCTCTTATTCTCGATTCTCCTCGTGCTTCACTGCCTACTTATCTAGATGCGCACATCCAACTTTCAATTGGAGAGAGAGGATGCATGAAGAGGATAGCGGTGGTTACAACTGGTGGAGATGCGCCCGGTATGAATGCTGCCATCAGGGGCGTTGTCCGTATCGCCTGTTCAAAGAAGTTTCAAGTTCTGGGGTTTAGGAGAGGGTGGGAGGGCTTGATTACAAATACTTTCACACACTTGGCGCCTCGATCCGTCAGCGGCATTCTACAGTTAGGCGGAACAGTTCTGCACACGTCAAGGTGCCCGGACTTTGAGAAGAAAGAAGGGATCAGGAAAGCTGCGGAAACTCTCGCATCGAATCATGTTGAAGGGCTCGTGATCATCGGCGGTAACGGCTCTCTCAAAGGCGCTCTTGAACTGAGCGCATACACGGACACGAGGATAGTTGGAATCCCTGCGTCAATCGACAACGATGTTTTTGGAACAGAAGAAACCATAGGTTTCGACACCGCTGCAAACACAGCAGTCGCAGAGATCGATAAAATCCGAGACACCGCGGTTTCCCTGGAGAGAGTTTTCATAATTGAAGTGATGGGGCGAGAAAGAGGTTTTCTCGCGCTGGAGATCGGCCTCACCGTCGGCGCCGAAATAATCCTAGTTCCAGAAGTGAAATATCAAAACGCTAGCCTCTACGAGGCCGTAAGAGAAAACATGGCCAAAGGAAAAAAGTCGGGCCTGATTGTAGCGGCGGAAGGAATAGGAGACACTCGACTTCTCGCGAAACAGATTCAACGAAACACAAACGCAGAGGTCAGACTGAGCATCATAGGCTACGCCCAAAGAGGCGGCAATCCCACGGCGAGAAGCAGGCTCTTGGCGAGTTTGTTCGCACAAAAGGCGATCCAGCTGTTATCACGGAACGAGGGCGATAGGGTAGTCGGATTGCAAGATGGTAAGATTGGAAGTGTGAAGCTTCAGAAATCATGCAACACGAACAAGCCCTTGGACCCAGCCCTTCTTAGACTGGCTAATTTACTTGCAACATGACCACAACGTCTTCGCGTGGAGTCTTTGCGATAGCGAAGCTCTGTCAGACGTTGACATTCTGAATTATTTTTCTCATCAGTACCTTTGTTTCCTTCGGGCCCGAGACGGGTATGCACTTAATTCCCGTGCTCTTCATTATGTAGTCGTTGCCACCTCTAAACAAAGCATCTCCAACAAACAACATACCCTTCCGTTCCACACCGAGGCGTTCTTTCAGCTTCTTTACGCACAATGTCTTGTTAACGCCTTTTCTAGTAACGTCTATGGAGGTGGTTCCGCCGATGGATATCTCGAAGTTGGGCAGCTGTGTTTTCAGGAGCCTTCTGATCTTTAGGCGCTTTTGCTGATTGGGATCCCATTTGCGTTTGAAGCGCAGCGGGGCCTTTTGACCTAAGGCGGAGAAGGTGAGCTGACTTCCCCTGTTTTCGAAAACTGGTCCGTATGTCTTTGCTGGTTGAACATACTTAGTCTCCGCGAAGACACTTTGGAATGATCTTAGTATTT
>Ga0326727_10015747_pt1 | contig 16129 bp, 14 predicted proteins | sample MB2enrmetagenome_FD_207643 | JGI IMG/M metagenome (GOLD analysis project Ga0326727, IMG submission 207643) | Lab enriched peat soil microbial communities from McLean, Ithaca, NY, United States - MB29MY | ecosystem: Environmental > Terrestrial > Soil > Wetlands > Peat | place: USA: New York...
CCCTCATTACCGATGACGGAAATCTCTGCAGAGGCCCCGTTTTGCATCACATTAAGCAAGGAAACAATACTGTTCGCCGGAAAATATACGTAGCGTATGGTGTCTCCGGATTCGTAAAGGACCTTGCCAAGCGGCATATCCACGCGCTCAAGATCGGGAAACAACCTTGCCTGCACTTCGAGTGGCAGAGCCATCAGCAGATGGTTTTCATACGGACGTAGCATTTCTGACATCACACACCCCCATGTCAAGTGACGAAGCATCGCCGAATACACATCACAGCCTGGCCCCTGTTCCCCATTCGTAATAGACAGTCACAGGCCGTGCCGCGGGATACATCGGGAATATCGACCCGCCTTGAAGCAAAAAATTTTGTGCCTCAGGGCACCTGGTATGTGCCCTATCGAACATACCAAATAGATAATTTATGTTACCTATGGATGAGATTGTCTATGGCAAGTCATACAGGGAGTTCATCATGCTGGAGCTGATTGCGGTCGTCATGATTGTGCTTTGGGGCGTAGGGATGATCTCGTCCTACACGATGGGAGGGTTCATTCATCTGCTGCTGGTGGTCGCGGTGATCGTGATTCTGGTCCGGCTGATCAAGGGACGGGGGCTATAACCAAACCGGCCGTCACAGTTCTGTATTTCCAGGGCACCGCGGGTCCGGGTCAGCGCCAGACGCAGCAGGATACGTGCCTTTTGTGCGTTCAGCGTGTCAGCCACAACCAGATCTTCCTGGTCGTCGTTGGCTTCGCCGTTGCGGGCTACGATACCCTTGGCGCCAGCGGCAACCGCCGCCTTCATTTCGGCATCGTCCATGCCTTCATAGCCGTAAACGATGTCTACGCGCGACAGGGAGGTCATGCCGCTTACATCGACGCAAAGAAAAGTACCCGTTCCGTATTATTGATGTGGGTATTGCTTGATAAAGTCGGCAACCGCGCCCTCTTGCCTCATGTTGAGCAGGGTGCGATTAAAGGCATCAACCAGTCTGGAGAGATCTGGGCAACGTTTGGAAAATGCGGCATAAAAATGATTGATCTTGAGTGCCGGCTGGATGGGCACGACCAGATCGGCAAAATCCGGGAAGTTTGTGTGCAAGTGATAGAGCGTCAGTTCTTTCTTGTCTATCAGCAGGTCTGTGCGCCCCGCCAGCAGCATTCTGATGTTTTCATCAATATTCACGACCGTTTGCAAATTAAGATGCGCACGTAAAAATGCATCAGAGAAAACGCCGCCCCGAGTCATCCCGATGCGGTACGGCGCCAGATCCGCCAGATTTTTATAGTGGATACTGCGTGAACGCAATGCAAAAAAATCAATTTCGTCCTGGGCAATCTGATCCGAATACACGAGCATGGCAGCCCGGTCCGGGCTCTTTTCGCCACCGAGAAGCATTTCACAACGGCTGGTCAGTTTTGCATCGGACACTGCGCGCGCCCACGGCATATAGTCAATCTCGGCGCGATAACCGAGTCGGCGCAGTATTTCGACAGCAATTGGGACTTCGTATCCGCCGATCCGCTCTTCGTCCGTCACAACCCGGAAAGTCGGCAGCGCAATCGACGGGGTGCATACAAAGAGCCAAAACAGGGCGACCATCGACGATCGTCTCATTTACGTCACCTGTTCTCGATGGTGGAAATCGCATGATGGCACTTGCCCGCAGCTACACATACTGAGCATCAACAGAACTCAGTATAGAGGACAGATTCGCTTTCCCATATTGCCGTCCGATGGCACGCCACCGGTAGAAATCATGTTTCCAGATGAAAATGAAACCGGGACGGCCTGATGGACTCGACGCATTCGTCAAAAGACGGATTAAGGGACGCTATCCTGCGGATTTCTTTATGTACGGCCAGTCGACAAAACGTCTCTGGTGCCATTTTCAGCAGATTAGAAACTTGCTCGATGGCCTCATAGTCTGGCAAGGCCATGTTGAGTCTGATTGTCACTTGCTGTTGGAAAATCATTTCGTCATTTTTTTTCATTTGAAATCCATTTTTGAATGTGATTCCAGTCATTTCTGGCTTTTACACTCATCCCCGGAAAATGGCATGGCCCGGACTGTGGCGTTGTTCACAGGCCGGCACGCCGTTACAAAAGCGGCGGATCGCCGCATGACTCATATAAGCCGTCGCTCACCTGAAGCCCGTCCAGATTCTCAGATGGTGTACTGACCTAGAATGGCCATCTGCTCGCGGGCCAGACGGTCCAGCTGTACAGCACTATCCGCCGCGTGCTGCGCAGCCATGTTCGATTCTTCGGACATTTGCGAGGTTTGCTCGACTTGACGGGCGATCTCGTGACTGGCTTTGCCTTGCTGCATGATGGCAGCCGAAATTTCACTGATGCTGAGCGCGGCCGCCGACGCATTTTCACCGATGCGACGGATGGCCACATTGGCGTTGTCCGCACGGCCGACGCCGACTTCCACCAATTGCTCCGCCGATGCCATTTGTTCGGTCGCAAGTTGTGACAGTTGCACCATCGTCGAGACCGTTGAAGCAATATCCTGCGTCGACCGCGCGGTGCGCTCGGCCAGTTTGCGCACTTCATCGGCCACCACCGCAAATCCGCGCCCGCTTTCTCCGGCTCGCGCCGCTTCAATTGCGGCATTCAATGCGAGCAGGTTGGTCTGATCCGCAACGTCGCGAATCACATCAATCACCGAACGAATTTTGCTGCTATGGGTTTCCAGTTCATGAATACTGCGCGCGGTGGTTTTGACCATGGACGAGATTTCATGAATATCCCGGATCGTCTGGCCAATAATATTGGAACCATCTTCAACCAGCTTCTGGGCGCCAGTCGTACCGACATGCGTTTCGCGTGCCTGATCGGCGACATGATTCACGCTGACCGTCATCTGCTCGATGGTCGAGGCCATACAGGATGCCGCAGCACTCTGCGCCGAAGAAGCGACAGACACCTGATTTGCGGTTTGTGATAGCTGTTGTGCGGCACCGGAAACCATATGCGCTCCTGAACGCAGGCCGGCAAAGCTACGCTGCAGCTGTTCCAGCAGCACATTGAATGCCAGAGAAGTCTTGCCAATTTCATCCATGCGTTCGACCGGGGCGCGCAACGTAAAGTCATGCGATGCGCTCACCTGTTCGAGGATATGCTCAATGCCATGCAATCCCGAGCGGATCAGCCGGAACAAACGAACCGCCAGAAAACCCGAGATCAAAAAAGAGACTGCGACAATGCTGGAGAGCATGATCATCGACTGAAAGTATTCACTGCCGTTTTTTTCCTCTAGCACGAGGGCCTGCTCTTTGTCGAAACGCGAGTGATCTTCCATTGCACTCACCAGAGCCCCGCTGGCAGCACTGGTGGTTCCGCCGAGTAACATCGCACGCGCTGCGTCCAACTGGTTGGCATGAACGAAAGCAAGAACCTGGTTGCGAATCTCGCGATAATGAGCGAAGGCGGCCTGATCCCGGACTAACATTTGCTGTTCTTGCGCATTGGCGATGCCCTGTGCCTGTGAAGCCGCCATGGTTTCATCGAACACCCGATCCGCACGGGCTATTTGCGCATCCAGGGCAGGCCGCTGTTCCGGCGTGGCCAACACTTCCTTAAGTACGCCGACACGCATCTGCGTCAACGCATTTTGTGCCGCGTTCATCGCAAACAGTCCGGGTACGGTATGTGTTTCTATATAATCAAATCGACTCTGGGTCTGGTTCAATTGCCAGATCCCTTCCGCCCCGACCAGCAACATGCCGAAAAGGGCAATCGAAAGAGTAAGCAGTAATCGCTTGGTAATGGTCATCGCTGGGTATCAGCCCGTTCATGTAAATTGAAGATAAAAAAATCGATCTGGCACGCCACAACATGAAGAGCATTTGCTCTAACGCAAGACGCAAATCTAGCCGTTCAAGTCGCGTCTGTGAACCTATGTGCATGATTTTATTGATCAAGGCCAGAAATGAAAGTGCAGAATAGCAATCCGCCCAAAGAGCGAAAACCCAGTAATTTGCATCGGGGGTATGAAAATGATGCATACCCGCTGGCCGCGTTGACACGCCCCCTGCCCTCTACCTTCGGCTTGCAGGCTTTTATCACCGCGGCCAGGCTGGGAAGCATCAACAAGGCGGCTCAACATTTATGCCGCACCCAGGGCGCCATTAGCCGACAGATCCAGCAGTTGGAGGAGTACTACCAACACGCGCTGTTCTCCCGTCACGCCAAGGGACTGGAACTGACACGCGAGGGCGCCGTCCTGCTGCAAGTGGCCTCGCAACTGCTGATGATGCTGGTGCATCATGGAGATGTTTTAGCGGGATTTGAATCGACGTTGATGCTTCGCCTTCCCTCGACCTTCGCCGTGCGCTGGTTCTTGCCCCGAAGCGAACGCATCAATCAGGCCATGCAAGACACATCGCTGCAAATTTCAACCGCAGCCTACCAGGCTCCCGATTTCAGCGACCCGAATCTCGACGCGATTGTGGTACGAGGCAAGGGAAACTGGCCAGGGCTGGAGTGTATCGAGCTGTTCCCGGAGCAATTGACCCCTTTATGTACAGCGGACATCGCCGCCTCGCTTCATGACACCGACGACCTGATACATCAGACCCTGTTGCACCCTGGAGAAAGCCGTGATCAATGGCGCTGCTGGCTGCAGGCGACAGGCGCCACCTCACAGATCGATATACAACAGGGACTGGTGTTTGACACCCTGGAACTGACACTCTCCGCTGCCGAGGAAGGCTTCGGCGTCGCGATGGACGATCCGCGTATGGCCGGCCAGCGCATCACCACGGGGCGACTGCAACGCCCGTTCAAGGAGCTCATCCCGAACGGAATGGCCTACTATCTGGTCTTCCCGCCTCGCCGCATCAGCCGCACCAAGATCCTCCGACTCGCCAGTATTCTCTTGCTGCTTATTCAGGAGGAAGACGGCTCACCCCATGCCAGCTAAAGAAACGGCACCGCATTGCACAAAGGGCACGCCGATCAACGGCCGCACGATGCCCCGAAAGATGAAGCACGTGCCCCCGGTCCGCGTTCCCGACACCGTCGAGCACCTTGCAGGCACACGCACCCGTCTGTACAACAGAACCATCACCTCAGGGGAGTACCACAATGGCGGATCTCACGGAAGAAGAACTGTACTGGCTACGCAGGGTCCTCAACGATCAACTGGACGATGCAGACATTCCGGAAGACATCGCAGATAGCCTGATGGCCCGCGAACTGATCGCCTGGTCCCACGCCGCGGCCACCTATATCCGGGGAATCAGGGCCTCCACCATTACGCTGCCGGACTGATCAACCGCGCGGCGCCAACGCCGCAACGGCACCCGGTACATGACTCGCCCCGGCCAGGCGCTTGGGTGACTCAGGACAATGGCCGAAACGACGCGACATTGACCAGGCAGGGCTGCCCGGCATCATTACGGAAAGGCAGCAGTACGGTCAGATACTCCAGGTCGATCATGCAACTACCGGGAGGCGAAACACGCGCTCGAATCTTCTGGGCAAGCGGGATTTTCCGACCCAATTGTTGCTGATAAGTCGAGGAACGCCAGCTGAAATAGTCCTGGTACGACTTATGAAACAGGGCATGGTCCGACCAGTTGGCCATTTCCGGGCAGCCGATAAACAGGGCAAAACGCTGCCCGAAATGCTGCACATTGCCGTTGTGGTCCAGCTGGACGGCGAGACTCCACAGGTATTCGTTTTCCATGAAGTGCGCACGCGTCGCGTCGTTCCAGCAGCCACCCGAATCCCGGTGCAAGCGAATGGCCGTCTGGATGAGGGGATCGAATTCGTCCGGGCGGATGTCGCGCTGAACCAGCGACATGGAGGGCGTGAGCAAGCGCTGCTTCGACAGTGCATCCAGCGCCTTTTCAACAGCCCCCAGATCGCCATTGACTTCGTGCACCCGCCATCCACCGTGCTTTTCGGCAATAATGGTTCGCCGCAGACTCGGAATCGCACTGCGCAGGTGATGCAGCAGATTTCCCAACATGTCTTCCGTCAGCCATTTGCGTACGCCGACCAGAAAGGTGCCGCTTTGCGTCGGCTGCAGCGCCCACCATCCCAGCTCTTCGACGGCTATCGTCTGGAACTCGGTTTCTTTGCCGTGAAAATTTTGCCCGGTGACCTTGTGAAAAAAATCGCCCGTCGCCTCTCCGACGACACCGTTGCGGGTGATCAGGGTGCAATGCTTGAGTAATGACTGAAAAATTAGGTTTGGCATGGCTCCATCATTCGCAAAAAAGAACGCTGCGGTCTTTCTCTGGTGCGTCAGGCAAGCGGGGATAGCCGACAGCCCATCGTTATATTTTATGATTCATAAAAGCACTTGTGCCAACAGGGTTTTGCATGGATCAGAGATACATCGCACGCGCGATGGAGGACAAGCTTCATGCGGTGTCATGCCTGCGGCGATTGCGTCTACAAAATCAAAACGGGTGGCCGAGGCCACCCGTCATGCATTCAGCTCACCCTGGCTCAGGCGCCGCGCTTCGCGCCTTCGCGGTAGGCCGCCAGCGCCGACGGGAAGCTTTGCAGCGTGCGTTCCAGCACGCCCTGCACGCGCGAAATGGCCATGCCGTAGTTGGTCATCGGCACATTCTGACGTTCGGCCAGATACTGGCGGTGCAGAATCTGCTTGCGCGTCACCATGCAACCACCGCATTGCACGACCAGCGAATACGGCGACAGATCGTCGGGGAAGTCCTTGCCGGCCACCACATCGGTTTGCAGGTCGCCGCCGGCGAACTGGCGCAGCCAGCGCGGGATCTTGACCCGGCCGATATCGTCGGCCAGCGAATGGTGCGAGCAGGATTCGGTAATCAATACCCTGTCCCCTGCCTTGAGCGTCTGAATCGCACCCGCGCCGTGCGCCATGCGCGCCATATCGCCCTTGAAGCGCGACATCAGAATCGAGAACGTGGTCAGCGGCACATCCGGCGGGGTATCCGCCGAAGCCTTGAGGACAACCTGCGAATCGCACACCACGATGCGCGGCTTGCCATCCAGTTTGGCCAGCGCGTCGGCCAGTTCGCGCTCCTTGACCACCATGCAGCTGGCGTCGCTGTCGAGCACATCGCGGATGGTTTGCACCTGCGGCAGGATCAGGCGCCCCTTGGGCGCACCCAGGTCGATCGGCACGACCAGCACCACCATATCGCCAGGCGACAACAGATCGCCGATCAGGCGCGGTTCTTCAATCGGGTTTTCCGGCGACAGCAGAAACAACGCTTCCTTGACCTGATCAATCGACCGACCTTCGATCGCCGAGACACTGACACAAGGGATTTTCCGGGTACGCAACGCTTCGAGGTCATCGAGCGACGGCTCGCCCAGATCGCTCTTGTTGAACACCATGACAAAGGGCGTTTTGCGTTCCTGCATCAGGGCGATGCATTCTTCTTCAAAAGGACCGATACCGTCCTGCGTGGCGACGATGATCGCCAGGTCGACGCGGTCGAGCACTTGCAGGGTTTTCTGCTTGCGCAGCTCACCCAGCATGCCAACATCATCAAGACCGGCGGTATCGACAAACACGATAGGCCCGAGCGGCGCCAGTTCAAAGGTTTTTTCCACCGGGTCGGTGGTGGTGCCCGCGGTGTCGGAGACGATGGAGACCGCCTGCCCGACCAGCGCGTTCATCAGCGATGATTTGCCCACATTGCGTCGGCCGAACAAGCCGATATGCAGTCTGAGTCCCTTCGGTGTGTCTTGCATGATGGTTACTCTTGCGTGTATTCGTCAGTTTCGCGGTTTGCCGCGAAAGCCCAGGGTCGTCATGGCCGAAGCCGACAGCGCCTGTTCGAGTTCTTCTTGAGGCAGCAGTTGTTGCTCCAGCACCAGTTCGGCAATGGTACGGTTCTGCTGCAACGCCTGCTTGGCGAGTCCGGCCGCGGTTTCATAGCCCAACAGCGGCACCAGCGCGGTAACGGTGGCCAGCGAGCGTTGCACATGCGCTTCGCACTGGCCTTCGTCAGCCGTAATGCCTTCGATACAGCGACAGCGGAACATCTGGTTGGCACGGCGCAGCAGCATCAGCGATCCGAGCAGGGCATGGGCGACCAGCGGCAGAAAGGCGTTGAGTTCCAGCTGGCCGGACTGCACCGCCATGGTGATGGCCGCGTCGTTGGCGATGGTCTGCATCGCAACCTGGGCCACGGCTTCACAGATCACCGGATTGACCTTGCCCGGCATGATGCTGGAACCGACCTGCATCGCAGGCAGATGCAATTCGCCCAGACCGGCGCGCGGCCCCGAGGCCAACAGCCGCAGATCGTTGGAGATTTTCAGCAGATTGACGGCATGCGCCTTGAGAATGCCCGATACCTCGACAAACGCATCGGCATTCTGCGTGGCGTCGACCAGGTTGTCGGCGCGCGCGAGCCCCATACCGGTTTCTTCGCGCAGGCGCTCGGTCACGGCAAAGATATAGTCGCGCGGCGCGGTGATTCCGGTACCGATGGCGGTACCGCCCAGATTGACGACACGCAGCCGCTCTTCACATTTGGACACGCGCCAGCGGTCTCGCGAAACGGCCTCGGCCCAGGCTGAGAACGAAGCACCCAATGTGGTCGGACAAGCGTCCTGTAACTGGGTACGGCCGATCTTCACCACATGCGCGAAGGCCTGTTCTTTTTGCTGAAAGGCTTTCTGCAGTTCGGAGATGTCCTTGTGCAAGGCGCGCAGCATGCCGATGGCCGCGACCTTCAGGGCCGTCGGATAGGTATCGTTGGTCGATTGGTGCAGGTTGACATGATCAATCGGGTGCACGAGGCGGTATTCGCCGCGTCGGCCACCGAGCAATTCTTCGGCGCGGTTGGCCACCACTTCGTTGACGTTCATGTTGAGCGAGGTGCCGGCGCCGCCCTGCAGCGCATCGACCACGAATTCAGCGCCATGCTGCCCGGCGATGACTTCGCGGCAAGCGCGCACGATGGCGTCGGCCACGTCGGCCTCAAGAAAGCCGAGCTCGGCATTGGTGCGTGCGCAGGCGATTTTCACCTGCGCCAGCGCCGACACCAGTTCGGGCGCGGAACCCTGCCCGCTCAGCATGAAGTTTTCACGGGCGCGCGCGGTGTGGGCGCCATAGAGCGCCTCATCCGGCAGCTCGAACGCCCCCAGGGAATCGGTTTCTACGCGCGCCACGTGAGACTCCTCAGCAGTAGATGTCGCGCTTGCCGGAGCGGATCATGTTCAGCATCTTTTCCGCATTGCGACGCGTCTTCGGATCCATCTTTTCCAGCACCTGAACAATCGCCACTTCACCGGCGGCCTGTGTTTCAGGCTTGGCGTAGTCGCACAGGTACTCCTGCAGCGTGGTCACCGCGTTCGGATCGCACTTGCGCTTGATCAGGCCCGGCTTGGCCAGGTCCATGAAGTCTTTGCCGGTCCGGCCCATGCGGTAGCAGGCGGTACAGAAAGACGGAACAAAGCCGGTTTCGGCCAGTTCGCGCACGATTTCTTCCAGCGAGCGATGGTCGCCCAGCTGGAACTGGCCGGTCGATTCTTCATCGGCGCCATAACCGCCCGGATTGGTGCGGCTGCCGGCGGAGATTTGCGAGATGCCCAGTGCGATGGCTTCGCGGCGCATTTCGGCCGATTCGCGCGTCGACAGGATCATGCCGGTGTACGGCACGGCCAGGCGCAGTATGGCGATCAGCTTCTTGAAGTCTTCGTCGGAGACGGCATACGGCGGCGCCAGCGACATTTCGGAGCCTTCGGCCGGTTCGATACGCGGCACGCTGATGGTATGCGCACCCACGCCGAAACGTTCTTCAAGGTGAGCGATGTGCTGCATCAGGCTCATCATCTCGAAGCGCCAGTCATACAGACCGAACAGCGCCCCCATCCCCACGTCGTCGATGCCGGCCAGCATGGCACGGTCGAATGCGCTGGCGCGCCAGTCGAAATCGGCCTTCTTGCCGCGTACATGCACTTCGCTGTAGGTCGGACGATGGTAAGTTTCCTGGAACAGCTGGAAGGTGCCGATTTCGGCCGCGTGCAGCGAGCGGAAATCTTCGACCGACAGCGGCGCCAGGTTGACGTTCAGGCGGCGGATGTTGCCGTTTTCGTGCTCGACCGAATACACCGCTTCGATCGCGTCGAGGATGTATTTAAAGCCACCCTGCGAGGCGGCATAGCCTTCGCCGGCAACCATCAGCACGCGCTTCTGGCCCTGTTCGATCAGCGCCAGCGCCTCGGACTTGATTTCGTCCATGTTCAGCGCGTGGCGCTGAATATCTTTATTGGAAGCGCGGAAGGCGCAGTAGGTACACTCGTTGCCGCACACATTGGAAATGTACATCGGCGCAAACAGGACCATGCGGCGACCGTAGATTTCTTCTTTGACGTATCGCGCGGTCTCGAACAGCTCATCGCGCAGATCGTCGCTTTCGATCGCGGCCAGTTCGGCCACGTCATCAAAATTCAGGCCCTTGAGTTCGCGGGCTTTGGCCAGGATTTCACGTACGCGCACGGCGTCGCCACTGGCGGTTTTGAGGGCTTGCTCGACAACATTGGGGTCAAGCCAGGTTGCTTGTGTATCGTGGACTTCAGACATGTGAATCTCCATTGCAGATCATTAAACCCGTGCTCAAGCGCTTGGCAGGCTTGATACAGCATCCCGTCACTTCGAACCCTCGAGCGTCGCTTGCCGGCGGTTGCCGGCAAGCGCGCGGGCTTCTTGTTACTTAACCTGACATGCCCTGACCGGGCACGCGGGCGTTGACGTCATCAGACGTCGGTCTTGCGCGGGTTGTGCTTGTAATGCGTATGCAGCAACTCGTGCGAGGTGTGCGACAGCGGTTCGCCCAGGAAGTCCTGGTACAGCTTCTGCACTTGCTGGTTGTGATGCGACTGACGATAGTTCGTCTTGCGGTCGATCGCATACAGACCCTGACGGCGCTCCTCCGCGTGCTTCAGGTAACGCTTTTTGCCGCGGATATGACCGCCGCCGTCGATACATCCGCCCGGACAAGCCATCACTTCGATGAAGTCATACTTCACCGTGCCGGCCTGAACCGCTTCGGCGATCTGGCGAGCGGCCTTCAGCCCGTGAGCCATCGCTACCTTGATCGTACCGACCGAACCACCCACTTCGATGGTCGCTTCGCGCACATGGTCGAAACCGCGAACCGCATGCACTTCGATGCCTTCGAGTTCTTTGCCGTTGGCCACGTAGTACAGGGTACGCACGGCGGCTTCCATCACGCCACCGGTGGTGCCGAAAATCACGCCGGCGCCGGTGTATTCGCTCATCAACGGATTATCGAATGCACGCGGTTCCAGACGGCGCAGATCGACGCCTTCGCGACGCATCAGGCGGGCGAATTCGCGAATGGTGAGGACGACGTCCACATCCTGCATGCCGTCTTTGCCCAGTTCCGGACGCGCGGCTTCCTGCTTCTTCGCGGTACAGGGCATGATCGAGATCACGCGGATATGCGCCGGATCGATATCCATCTTTGCCGGCAGGTAGGTCTTGGCCATCGAGCCCAGACATTGCTGCGGCGAACGTGTCGAGGAGACCATCGGCAAAATGCCCGGCAGGTTCTTCTCGGCATAGTCTACCCAACCCGGGCAGCACGAGGTAAACGTTGTGCCCTCACCGCGCATCACGCGGCCCAGCACTTCGTTACCTTCTTCCATGATCACCAGGTCAGCGGCGAAGTTGGTGTCCAGCACCACGTCCGCACCGAGTTCGTGCAGGGCGGCACAGACCTGGCCTTCGACGTTGGTGCCCGGCTGCAGTCCGAACTCTTCGCCAAAGCCCACGCGGATCGCCGGTGCGATCTGGAATACGGTGACGATCTTCGGATCGGCCAGATAGTCCATTACGGTCTGGGTCTGGTCGCGCTCGGCCAACGCACCGGTCGGGCAGACCATGACGCACTGACCGCAGGAAACGCAGTCGGACTCGCGACGCGAGTCGCCGCCCTTCAGTACGATTTCGGAGTCGATGCCACGGCCGACCAGGGTCAGCGCGTCGACACCCTGCGTATCGCGGCACATGGCCACGCAACGCATGCAGCGGATGCAACGGCTCGGATCATAGACGATCGCGGAATCCGCCGCTTCGCAGGGACCGGAAAACTTCGGCGCGAGATTGCGCTTCGACTTCACGCCAACCGCATCGGCGACATCCAGCAACTCGCAGTTGCCGTGGCGCGAACAGGAACCGCAATCCTGGTTGTGTTCGGCCATCACCATTTCGACTTGAACGCGGCGCAGGTCCTGAACCGTCGAGGTCCGGGTGAAGATATGAATATCTTCCTGCATCGGCGTATCGCAGGCGGTCACGTATTCGGCGCCTTCGACGCCGTCGCGCTTCACTTCAACCAGACAGACGCGACAGGTTCCCGGTGCATGGCCCTGGTCGTGCAATTCGCACAAGGTCGGGATATGCACGCCGTGGCGACGCGCCACGTCGAGAATCGTATCTTGCGATTCGAAGGAATATTCCTTGTTATTGATTCTTGCTTTCATGACATTGCTCAAAATTATGCGAATTCAACGGTACGGTGCGCATCGGCCATCGGCGATTCGGTCACCACCAGGTAATGACGGTAGCAACGCAGGCAGCGATCGGCTTCGCTATAGGCTTCTTCCTGCGACAGTGCCAGCTCGACTTCGGTGAAGGTATTCACGCGGTCGGCGACGTCCAGTTCGTTCAGGCCACTGCGCGGCTTGTTCAGCATCGCGCGATTTTCGCATTTGCCGGACATCAGTTTATTGGCCGAGATCAGCTGCTGCATGCGTTGTTCCGGCATGGTCTTCGGCGTTTCGCCCAGCAGATACTGGGTGATGCTCAGCGCGGCACGCTCGCCGTGCGACATGGCCAGAATCAGGGTTTGCGGACCCACCACGCAGTCACCACCGGCGAAGACGCCCTTGCGCGAGGTTTGCAGCGTGTTCTTGTCGGCAACGACACAGCTCCAGCGGTCGAGTTCGACACCATCTTCAGCGGTCAGCGTGGCGCCATCGACCTGCTGGCCGATGGCGGCAATCACGATGTCGCACTTCATGATGTGTTCGGAACCCTCAACCGCTTCTACGCTACGGCGACCGCGCGCATCGACTTCCGTCTGACGCATGTTTACGACTTCGACACCGACGACCTTGCCGTTTTCGGAAATCAGGCGCGACGGGTTGGTCAGGCAATGGAAAACAATGCCTTCGTGTTCGGATGCTTCGATTTCTTCATGGTCGGCCGGCATGTCGGCCACCGTGCGGCGATACACCAGATGAACCTTGCTCGCCCCCAGACGCAGTGCCGAGCGCACGCAGTCCATGGCCACATTGCCGCCACCGACCACAATGACTTCACCGTCGACGGCGAAAGGCACGTTGTCTTCGACGCGGTCATGCACCGCCTTGAGGAAATCGACGCCGGAGAAATACCCCTTCAGGGAAGGATCTTCGTCCTTGACGCCCAGCAAGGTGCCGCGGCTGGCGCCATGGCCCAGGAAGACGCTGTCATAGCCTTGAGCGAACAGATCGTTGACCGAGAAGTCCTGACCCAGCTTCTTGCCATAGATCATGCGACCGCCCATGCCGGTGATGGCACTCTCGGTTTCGGCCTTGAGCACGTCCTTCGGCAGACGGTAGCTGGGGATCCCTACGGAAGCCATACCGCCCGACTTTTCTTGCATATCGATCACGTCGACATCGATGCCGTTGCGCAGCAACTGATAGGCACAGGTCACACCGGCAGGACCGGCGCCGACCACGGCAACGCGCTTGGGCTGCGGCAGAACCGGCTTCACGCGTGCTTTGGTGAAGAAGTTGCGGCCCGAGGCGTAAGCCTTGTCCGAAGCGAAGCGCTTGAGCATCTTGATCGCGACAGCGCCTTCGGCGGGCTTGCGGCGGCAGGCCGATTCGCAGAAGCGTACACACACGCGGCCACAGGAAGCGGCCAGGGGGTACTTGTCGAGGATCACTTCCATCGCATCGTTATTGCGGCCTTCACGGATCGCGTCGACGTATTTCGGCACGTCGAGCTTCGAAGGACAGGCTTCGATACACGGTGCGGTGGTGTAGATCTGGCCGTTTGCCGCTTGCGCAGCAACCGGCGCGAAGACTTCGGGGAAATGTTCAAGCGCGGCCTGCAAGGCCTTGCCCGAAGACTGACCCAGTCCACACAGCGAGGTATTGGCCAGCAGCTTGGCCAGTGTGTCCATCTCGCCCTGCTTATCCGAAACATCCTGACCTTGCGTCAGCGCCGCCAGCCAGTCGCGCAGCTCACCGGAGCCCACGCGGCACGGGGTGCACTTGCCACAAGACTCTTCCGCGGTGCGCGACAGATACTGGCGGAATGCATCGACCAGATTGGCGTTCTTGTCGAACACCATAAAGCCGCGATCCGCGACGAAAGCCTGTACCGGGTTTTCCGGGGCGAAGTCTTCCAGCCCGGTCAGACCCGGAATGGTTGCATCGACAGGCGCGGCAGCGTCTCGGAAATCGTAGACTTTGCCATCCCAAAAGCCATAAACCAAAGTTTTCAAGTTATCCTCCAAACCACGAGTGCTGAGCCCAGGGCTCGAGAAGCCAAAAGCGGCCGCTTTCCCCTCCAGGCGAATTTTTAATCATTCTTTGCAGCGGCATCCCTGCCTTATTGCTTGAGATGCAGCTTTATTATTTTGTTTGCGGATTGTCCCGGGACATGGCGATGCGGCGCGGGCGCCTCATTCATGCCGACCGGCAGATTGTTTCGACGCGCGAAATGGGCCGAATCGCCCCAACCGTCGTAGCGAATAAACCGCCCGACCGAGTCGATGCGCTGTTCGAGGCAGGTGGCACACTGTCCGGCGCTGTCCTCCAGACAGGGTTTCCCGTCGTACAAGGTGTAGTTCTTGCGTACATGAAGCGGTGTGACCTGCGGCATGATCACATTGGCGCCAAAACGCAGCCCCCGCTCGCGGCCGACAGGGTCCAGCGCCTGCAGCGCCGTGGTAGCGGCAATATTGACATCGCGCAGCATCAGTCGCGCAATGCCGATCATTTTGAATGCCAGATCCATGCGGGTAGCCACATCCGGCACCGGCAGGTCGGCCGGCATGGCCGCATCCGCATGCGGGATGTACGGCCCCATGCCGATCATGTCGATATCCAGCTGGCGGAAAAACAACAGATCGTCGGCCAGTTGCTCGATCGTCTGTCCCGGGATGCCGATCATGACACCGGTACCCACCATGAATCCGACTTCGCGCAGGGTCTTCAGACAGGCCAGACGATTGTCGTACGACTGGGTTGCCGGATGCAGCGCGGCGAACAGTTCGCGCGACGAGGTTTCCATACGCAGCAGATAGCGATGCGCACCGGCTTCATGCAGCCGTTGATAGTCTTCGCGGGTCTGTTCGCCCACACACAGGGTAATACCCACACCATTCGGCTGTTTTTCCGAGCGGGTCACTTCCTTGATCACTCGGATATTGGCGACCAGGCGGTCGACAAACTTGCGATCGCGGCGCTCGCCGGATTGCAGTACGACCGAGCCATAGCCCTTTTCGGCGCACCAGCGCGCCGAATCGATAATTTCATCGTCGCTGAGCGAGTAGCGCTCAACGACACGATTACCCTTGCGAATACCGCAATACAGGCAATCGCAGACACAGAGGTTGGAAAACTCGATCAGGCCGCGCAGATTGACACCCGCGCCACATTGTTCAAGCAGCATGGCCTCCGCTGCGGCGCGCAGCGACTCGATCGCCTCGGGATCCTGCAAGGCAAGCAAGGACACCAGATCTTCCTTGAGCCATTTTTGCTCGCGCAAAATCCGTGCCAATTCTTCATCAAACGATACAGCCATCGAACCCTTCCCTCCCGCCACCGGGAACAGATTTTCCAATCGACTGGTGCCGGGACAACCCCACCTCACCCTGACTATGCAGCGGGTCGGTAACAGACACGCCCGATTATTCCCCCGCCCATTCAGTTGAGCATGATTCTCAATACAAATATTTGACAAATGTCAATATATAAATAGAGCGTAAGACTACAACAAATACAGGCATTGCCTCCATGCTTTGTTGGTATAAATTTATGTCGCTCCGACGATATTTAATTTGCATATACCTTTCAATACTGGAGCAGGGTTACTACATATATTCATGCGCATAATGCATGGCACCTA
>Ga0326727_10015748_pt1 | contig 16129 bp, 16 predicted proteins | sample MB2enrmetagenome_FD_207643 | JGI IMG/M metagenome (GOLD analysis project Ga0326727, IMG submission 207643) | Lab enriched peat soil microbial communities from McLean, Ithaca, NY, United States - MB29MY | ecosystem: Environmental > Terrestrial > Soil > Wetlands > Peat | place: USA: New York...
TGAAATACTTCCTGTTGCCTTTTGCCACGGCGATTATCATCCAATGAATGTTATCTGGTCAGCCTTTGATATTAAGTGCGTAATTGACTGGGAATTTTCCGGCGTCAAACGGGAAGTCTACGACATGGCTAATTTAATCGGCTGTGTCGGAGTGGAAGATCCCCAAAGCCTGACCGGCGAGCTTGTTAAGAGTTTTATTTCCGATATAAAAGCGGCCAAAATTATCTCCAAAATAAGCTGGAAGTATCTGGTGGAATTTATTGTGGCGCTTCGCTTTGCCTGGCTGTCAGAATGGCTGCGCCGTAAGGATACAGAAATGATCGGCCTGGAATTGGACTACATGCGGCTGTTAATCGACAATAAAAACAGTTTACAAAAAGCATGGCTGTGATCAAAAACTGTGTGACATTTCATTATGGCTCCAGCATCAGAAATGTTACCGGATTTCCGCCGTGAAATTACCGTGACGCATGCATCAATAAGTATATGCGCGCTTCGTAATAATAGTTATCGTATGGATTTTAATCTTTTTCCTTCAAATCAGCTATATGGGTGAACGGTATTGTTAGTTCATAGATGCCCCTGGAAAGAACAGTCTGAACAGGGAAGGGTGACTTTTCATACACTTTCAACATTGCTTTATTGGATGCCAATACATCGGCAGTAAATCCCTTGACCCCTTCCTCGCGGGCTGTACGAATCAACAATTCAAAAAGATACGAAGCAATTCCTTTGTTATGATACTTTTCATCAACAATAAATGCCGTGTCGGCAAAGCTATCCTGCTTCGTCCGGGCGTAACGCGCCTCGGCAATGATTTTTTCGGTGCCCGAATCCTCGACAATGCCGACAATAGACATGACCAGATTGTAATTCACATTAACATATTCCTGCATTTTTTTATGGGGCATTGTCTTTATGGAAGTGAAGTACCGGGAATAGACCGCCTGATCCGAAAATCGGTAAAATAAAAGGCGCATCATATCTTCATCTGAAGGTTTAATCGGCCGGAAACAAACCTTCAGACCGTCTTTAAATTCATGGGTACAGCATACCTTGGAGGGGTAAAGAGATCCTGATTCGGGGAAATAAATCTGGTCGGCGTAAAGCAATTTTTCTTCTTTGGCCTGTCTGACCAATTCCGCCCGATCATCGGGATGCGCGATGTCAATCAGCGCTTGTGCGCGCTCCCTCATTGTTTTTCCCATGAGGTAGGCTACTCCATATTCCGTCACAACCAAATCCATGGATTCACGATTGGTGAACTGAAAAGGCAGATTGTCAACAGACAATACAATATTCGGCATTCCCTTGAGATTACGGCTGGGAAGTCCAAAAATCGTCCGGCCTTTTTTCGACAGCGCCGCACCCATAAAAAGTTCCTGCACATTTCCCGGACCGGCAGTAACATTTCCCTTGCCTGTGTGCAGGGCAACATTTCCCGTAAGATCAATTTTTCTTGCTGGAATAACGGCTATCATCTTATCATTACTGCCGATCACCTTCGGATCGGTAATCACGTCTTCCGGTTGAAAGTCAACGAGGGGATTGTGATCCAGCCACTGCATCAATTTTTCACTGCCCAGTAGATAAGACGCGGAACATTTACCGCGAAAAACACCTTTAAGCCGATTATTTACAGCTCCGCTTTTTACAAGGTCCATCAAAGCGTCGGTAAAAAAAGGCGAATGAATTCCCAGATGTTTTTTTGAGGCCAACTGCACGCCCAGGGCTTCATAGAGGGGCCCTATGCCGAAAGATATACAACTCCCGTCTTCAATTACATTTGCAATGTTCGCGGCTAATCTCAGAAAAACATCAGCCACCGGCCACCGGGGTAGATAAAGCGGGGATTCAGTCGATTCGACAAAAAAGTTGAATTCATCCATATGAACCAGGGTGTCACCCATGACCCGGGGAGCATGAGCATTAATTTCACCAACGACGAGATTTGCCGCCTCCATGGCCTGCCTTTCCACATCCACTCCGAGTAAAGTGGCATAACCGTTGTCATCCGGCGGTGATATCTGAATGAAGGTCGCGTCAATGTGGATGGCTCCGGACTTGAAGAGACCGGGAATACGTGAAAATCTGCTTGGAATAAGGTCTACTCTACCCTCACTGACAGCCTCGGAAGCAATCCAACCGGAAAAAAAAGTTTTTAGCCGGAATTTCCGCGAATACCTTTCATCAATGGGTATTGCATCTCCGATGCTTACGAGTTGAATCAATTCCAGATCCTGCAGATTCGGTTCATCTGAAGCCATGAGATGTTTAACCAGAGTCCGCGGTTCCGCCATGCCCGTACCAAGAAAAATGGCCATGCCCGGTTCGATTTTAGAAAGAACTTCTTCCGGAGAAACAACTTTATACTTCCACATAAATTTTTACCTTTATTATCTGTATGATTTTATTTTTATAGTTTAAAACGGTGTTCAAAATGTCATAATACCAAGCGAAGTAGTATTAATTATATTGAGATGACATCCAAGAGTCAAGAAAATAAAGCCACTTGAAAACATAAAACGGGATGTCGATTTTTCTAATTATGACATCAAGCCCATGATTTTTCTATACAATTTCTTTGGCTATTTCAGTATGGCTGCCGTCGCAAAATATTACTTCCGTTTGAAAAACCACACTGCCCATGTCCTGCCGGGAGATGAATTATATCTTCAGTACCTTTTGGGTTACAACATGACCGACAGATTTAAATTAGGGCCTGCAATAAACTGGAAGATAAGCTCAGGATAGAGAGAAAAATAGCGCACTGGTAATTCAATAAGAGAAACACTTTTCGCAGGTGCCGATGTCTATTATCGTTTTTCCCGGCTCAGTGTGACATTTACCTGAAAAAAGCGCAAACTTAACCCGAATTGCATCAGGATTAACAGCACATCTGTTGTATCGATTTAAGCTATAGAACAAACAAATTTTACCGGCATTCAGTGCAAACAGTCAGTTCACTCATCGGAACTCCGGTTTTCTTGCTGATAAATTTTAATTGATCCACCGGCGCGAAATATTTGCCACATTTATCACAGGTCTGCATCCTGAAAGTCCGTCCCCAGATTTTACGTTTGTCGCCGGTCGAAGTCATTTCAATATGTCCAGTGGGACATACATAGACGCACGCGCCGCAGCCGATACAGACGTCAGATTTTTCATTATACGGCGTGCCGACGGTTTTTTGAGAACCGCGGGAAAAGAGACCGATAGCGCTCACGCCGACAACTTCTTCGCAAACACGCACGCAGGAACGGCACAAAACGCACTTGCCTTTATCAGAATCGGCAACAAACCGCGGCTGCACCTCCACGCTCATTTCTTTTGCCATCTTCTGCAAAACTTCGGATTCGGGACAGCGCGCCAGCAGTAATTCCATCACAAGCCGGCGGACATTTTGCACTCTCTGGCTTTTGGTTTCAACAATCAGGCCGTCTTCCGCGGCATAAAGACAGGAGGTGACTATTCTGGTTCTGTTTCCTTTTTTAATTTCCACCACGCAAAGTCTACAGGCGCCGGAACGCGAAACGGCTTCATGCGCGCACAGGGTGGGAATCGCAATGCCCGCGCCGCGTATTGCTTCCAAAAGCATAGTCCCTTTGGGCGCCGATATATTTTTTCCGTCAACAGTCAAATTTACCATGATTTATCCTACCTCTATTTCACATTGATTGCTTCAAATTTGCAGCTTTCGATACACGCGCCGCAGCGGGTGCACTTGTTGTTATCGATTGTATGAGCTTTCTTCTTTTCACCGCTGGTTGCCTGCGTGGGACAAACCTTGATGCACAAACCGCATCCTGTGCATCTTTCCGGATCAATGCTGTAGGTAATGAGAGCTTTGCATACTCCCGCCGGACAGCGGTGATCTTTAATGTGCGCTTCATACTCTTCCCGGAAATATTTGATGGTGCTAAGCACCGGATTGGGAGCGCTTCCGCCCAGCGCGCAAAGCGAGCCGTCGGCAATTGCCTTAGACATGTCCTCCAGAAGATCTATATCACCCTCTGTGCCTTTTCCGGCGCAAATGTCTTCCAGAATATCGCTCATCCGGCGAACACCTTCACGGCAGGGCACACATTTTCCGCAGGATTCTTCTTTAAGGAAAGCGAGGAAGTATCTGGCCACATCAACCATGCATGATTTGTCGTCCATTACGATCATGCCGCCTGAACCCATCATTGAGCCGACTTCATAAAGTTTATCAAAATCAACCGGTATATCCAGCAGGCTCTCCGGAATGCATCCTCCCGACGGTCCGCCGGTCTGCACGGCTTTAAACTTACGGCCGTTGGTAATGCCGCCGCCCATGTCGTAGATGATCTCGTAGAGCGTAGTACCCATCGGTACTTCGATAAGGCCTGTATTCCTGATTTTGCCGACAAGAGAGAATATTTTCGTTCCTTTGGAACCTTCTGTTCCAATAGACGAATACCAGTCTGCGCCGCGATTGATAATCAATGGCACGTTGGCCCATGTTTCCACGTTGTTGAGCACCGTGGGTTTGTCCCAAAGCCCTTTTTCCACGGCGTGGACATATTTGGCGCGCGGCTCACCGGCGCGGCCTTCTATCGAAGCAAACAAAGCGGAAGATTCACCGCAGACGAACGCTCCCGCGCCCTTGTTAATGTGAATATCAAATGAAAAATCAGTTCCTAAAATGTTTTTACCCAATAGTCCGGCTTCTCTGGCGGCCTCAATTGCTATATTTAAATGTGTTACGGCCAGCGGATATTCGTTTCTAACGTAGATATAACCTTCATGTGCGCCTACGGCGTAACCGCCGATGATCATACCCTCAATAATGCTGTGGGGATTACCTTCCATGAGGCTTCTGTCCATATACGCGCCGGGATCACCTTCGTCTCCGTTGGCGATGACATATTTAGGCTCGCCTGCCGCCTTGCGTACTCCTTCCCACTTGACGGCCGTATGAAAACCTCCGCCACCGCGCCCGCGCAATCCGGCTTTTTTCACTTCATTGATGACGCCTTCAGGTGTCATTTCGGAAAGCACCTTGCCCAGCGCCTGATAGCCGTTGATGACAAGATAATCATCAATTTTTGTCGGATCAATCATGCCGTTAGAGCCAAAAACCACACGAAGCTGTTTCTTGTAGAAGGGCATGTCTTCTTCCCTGAACATGGTTTTTTTCGTATCCGGATGGCGGTAGAGCAGCCGGCTGATAACTTCCCCTTTGGCCACTGTTTTGGAAACTATTTCCGGAACGTCTGCTACTTTTACCGACTGATAAAAGTATTTATCGGGATGGATGACTACCATAGGTCCCTTTTCGCAAAAGCCCAAACATCCAGTGGCAATAACATCCACATTCATGTTCTGCTTTTTGAGTTCGACCTCGAGTGCCTCTTTAACCTTAAGAGAACCGTAAGCACGGCAGCCGGTACCGGCGCAAATAGCAACAAACTTTTTATTAGGCCCGTAGTTCATTTTCAAATCATCCTTAAGCTGTCGGGGTTGAGTATCGGAATTATTTTTCATCACTGCGCCCCCTCTTGTTTGATTTTGTCGATGATTTTATCTACTTTGGCCATGGTGACCTGTCCGTGATATTCGGTATTGATGACGACTACTGGACCCAACGCGCAGGCGCCAACGCAATTAACAGTTTCGAGCGAAAACTGACCGTCTGGCGTCATTTCTCCCGGTTTAATACACAAAGAGCGTTCGAACTTGTCCTGAAGTGTGGAAGCACCGCGAACATGACACGCAGTTCCCGTGCAAATTTTAACGATATTTTTGCCGCGCGGTTTCAAACTAAAGGCAGTGTAAAACGTTGCCGCTTCATACACACGGGTGAAGGGAACTTTCATAGCTTGAGCCGCTGCCTTTAAGGCTTCTTTCGGAAGATAATTGAAAGTTTCCTGAATATCCTGCAACACGGCAATCATCGCGCTTTTACCGCCTCCGTGTTTTTTAACTATTTTTTTTGTTGTTGCTGCAATGCTGCTCGCTTTCGTCATGCTTTTTTCACCTCTGTATTCTTTTAAACTTCTCTTTTACTCATTGCCTTTTTTTAGAAACTTTGCTTTTTCCGTCAGCTTCTTAAATTCAGCGGTTACTTTCCCCTGAATCACGTCAATTTCTTCTGCGCTCAGGTGGCGGAAACGCCCCTGTCCCTTGAAGTAATCTTTAATGGGTTTGAGTTTTTTCGGCATATCGGGAGAGAGATGATAATACCCGTTTTCCACTTCATACAGAGGAAACACTCCCGTTTCCACGGCCAGACGCCCCATGGAAATCGCCATGTGCGATGGACAGCGCCAACCGGTCGGACACACAGAAAAACAGTGAATATAAGAAGGCCCCTTGATGCTTTTTGCCTTTTCGATCTTGCGGATGAAATCCAGCGGATAGCTGGGGCAGGCGGTAGCCACATAAGGTATCTCATGGGCGACCATTATTTCCGGCAGATTCTTTTTCCATGTCTTTTGGCCAGAACTGACTTTTCCCGCCGGAGCGGTTGTGGTGGATGCGCCCATCGGCGTGCCGCTGGAGCGCTGAATGCCTGTGTTCATATAGGCTTCGTTGTCAAAACAGACGTAAATCATATCATGGCCGCGTTCCATCGCTCCGGAAAGAGCCTGGAATCCAATATCCATGGTAGCTCCGTCACCGCCCATGCCAACGACTTTTATATAGCGGTCGTCAATCTTGCCTTTCTTACGCAGTGCTTTGAGCCCTGCTTCGATGCCGGAAGCGACCGATGCCGCGTTTTCAAAGGCGACGTGAATCCAGGGAACGTTCCAGGCGGTTGTGGGAAACATACTGGAGACGATTTCCATGCAGCCGGTCGCGGAGGCAATCACTGTATTTTCGCCAAGCGCTTTGCACATCATCCGTACGGCTAACACTTCAGCACAGCCGGAACAGGCACGATGGCCGGCAGACAACAATTCTTGTTTGTTGATAAGACGCGGGGTATATAAATCAAAATTTTCTACGATATTCATTATTCTCTCACTCCCCAGAATTCATAGGTGTCCACCAATTTATTACCGGTATCATCCAGAACTCTTTCAAACATGCCTATAAAATCACTTACCGGAACATCACGCCCGCCCAATCCGTAAATATAATCATAAACCGCAGGACGGTGAGTTTCGGCATAGAGGGCCGACTTAATTTCCGAAAATACAGGACCGCCGGGACCGCCGAATGAAACGGCGCGGTCGGTCACGATCAGTTTTTTCGCGTTTTTAATTGTGGCTTTGATTTCTTCAAACGGGAAAGGACGCCATAATCTTAATTTTATAAGCCCTGCCTTAACGCCTTTGGCACGAAGCTCGTCAATTGCCATCTCCGCCGTCTCGCCCATCGAGCCCATTGTCAGCATCAAAATATCCGCGTCTTCCGCTTTGTATGTTTCCACCGGTTTGTAGGAGCGACCGAACATTTTCGCCCATTCGTCCCAGACATCCAGAATAATTTTTTTGGAATTTTTCAGGGCTTCGTCTTTTGCTTTCATGATTTCCGGAAAATAATCGGACATGGCAAAAGCGCCCATCGTGACCGGTTTGGCCGGATGCAGCGTCGCATGCGGAACAAATGGCGGCAGGAACTTGTTTACTTCTTCCTGTGTCGGCATTTCAAAAGGTTCCACCATGTGCGTTAACTGAAAACCGTCTATATTAATATTGACCGGAAGCATTACATCTTTATGCTCGGCGATTTTAAAAGCAATGATCGACATATCAATGGCTTCCTGTCCGTTTTCCACAAAAATGGAAATCCAGCCGGAATCGCGCTGGGGCATAATATCGGAATGATCATTTAAAATATTCAAGGGGCCGGAAACCGCCCTGTTGGCTATTGCCATGGTTATCGGCAGACGCATCGCCGAAGCTATAGGCAGCAATTCGTGCATATACATCAATCCCTGCGAACTGGTCGCGGTATAAGAACGGGCGCCTGTTCCGGACGCGCCGATTACTGCGCTCATGGCCGAATGTTCCGATTCCACCGTCACAAATTCCGCATTAATTTTACCATCTGCCACAAGATCGGAAAGATGTTCGGCAATATGTGACTGGGGGGTAATGGGATAAACGGCCGCCATATCAATATCGCACAGACCCACTGCTTCCGCCACGGCAACTGCTACTTCCATTCCAATGCGCTTTGCCATGTTATCCCTCCTCTATCATCGTTATCGCGCGAGGCCAGCATTCATGCGCGCAAATGCCGCAGCCCTTGCAATAATCCATATCTGCCTGGAAAAAACCATCCTCACCCTGCTGAACGCAGCCTTCAGGACAATACACATAACAGATGCCGCATTTAATACATTTCTGATTGTTCCAAACGGGCCTTTGCGACCGCCAACTTCCCGTATGATATTCACTGGCGCTGCCCGGCTCAAAAACAACACAGCCTGTGGGAAGCTCCCTCCATGTTTTCAATGCCATTTGGATATACCCCTTAATTACTTATTTTAATTTCGTCATAAGCCCGTTTCATCGCATTGAGATTCTTCTGAGCGATTCTGCCGAACCGGTGCTCTACTGCTTCTTTCATGGCGTCAAGCTCCATGACTCCTATTACTTTTAACAGCGCTCCTATCATCGTGGTGTTGGCAATGGGTACGCCCATTTCTTTGCGTGCGATGCCCGTACCGTCAACCGTGGCCACAATACCGCTGAAATTTAAATCCTTACGTATTTCATCAGGCGATTTAGTTGTGTTGACAATCAATTTTCCGCCCTGTTTCAGACCATCAGTTACATTGACCAGGCCTATCAGACTTGCATCCAGAATCAGCACTACATCGGGCTCATATATTCCAGAACGGACATTGATTTTTTTATCGTCAATGCGGGTAAAAGCGGCAACAGGTGCTCCTCTTCTTTCCGGCCCGAAACTGGGGAAACCCTGAGCGTATTTTCCGGCGGCGATTGCGGCTACAGCCAGCAATTCCACCGACGTTACCGCCCCCTGACCGCCGCGTCCATGCCATCTAACTTCTATCATTTATTTTAATCTCCTTATTAACATTACAAAAAATGACTGTCATCCATAATATAGAAGCAAATTTCAGTCAACAGATTTTCACAAACTCAAAAAATGATTGTTATATCGATGTGATACACCATCTGAGTTGCTCAGCAACGTACATATCGTTGCCTTGAAAATCGTTAATGATCACTAGCGGAAAATCTATGACCGTCAGTTTTCTAATGGCCTCCGGCCCCAGATCTTCATAGGCAACAAGTTCAACTTTTTTTACACATCGAGACATCAGAGCTGCAATACCGCCAATCGCGCCGAAATAAACAGCCTTATGCTTTTTGATAGCTTCGACAACTTCGGGCGATCGATTGCCCTTACCGATCATGGCCCGAAGACCTGCTTCAATTAATTTCGGTGTGAAAAAATCCATGCGATAACTGGTTGTCGGGCCGATGGAGCCGATAATTTTTTTTGGCGGAGCGGGTGTCGGGGCCGCGTAAAACAAAACGGTTTGCGACAAATCAACCGGCAGCTTTTCGCCTTTGATAAGAGAATCGTATAAACGCCTGTGGGCAACGTCGCGGGCGGTATAAATCTCGCCGCTTAACAACACCATATCGCCCGCATGAAACGAAGTGATAATCTCTTCTGTTAATGGTGTTTTAATTTTTCGTGCTGTGCCCATTTAAACTCCTGGATTCCCGCTCCCCGATCAGGTGGAGGACAAGCTTCACGGGAATAATATTTATTACGGCTTTGTCAAAAGCTCCGGATGCAAGGCGCGCAAAGCCTTGAAAGTGCAGCTTACTTTTCGCGTACACCGCAACGCCTCAAGGATGAAGCATAACTCCGCAGATGGACTTATCACAAAGTCGTCTCTTTGTGGCGGGCTACATGGCACTGAATATTCACCGCCACCGGCAAAGATGCAATATGACATGGCATCATCTCAACATGTACTGCCAAAGCGGTAACACGTCCGCCAAGTCCCGCGGGGCCGATTCCCAGATTATTAATGCTCTGATAAAGTTCCCGCTCTATCTGCTCCACGCGTTCATCAATTCTGTTGGCTTCGCCCACAGGCCTCAAAAGAGCCTTTTTAGCCATAACGCAGGACTGCTCAAGCGACCCGCCAATGCCCACCCCGACAATTACCGGCGGACATGGATTGGCGCCGGCGGCTGCCATCGTATCCATTACAAATTTTTTAATTCCATCAATTCCCGCGGCCGGAGTCAGCATTTTCGCTGCGCTGCAATTCTCGCTGCCTCCGCCTTTCGGCATGGCAATAATTTTCAAGCGGTCACCGGAAACAATATCAACGTGAATTATCGCTGGTAAATTGTCGGTGGTATTTTTTCTGGAAAGCGGATCACCGACTGATTTGCGCAGATAACCTTCATTATAGGCCTGTCTCACGCCTTCCTCAATCGCGGCATGCAATGGCCCGCCTGTTATATGAATATCCTGCCCCAACTCCACAAAAACTACTGCGAGTCCCGTATCCTGACAAATTGGCATTTTTTTACGACGGGCGATATCAGCATTTTCGATTATTTTCTGTAATACTTGTCTGCCGGTTTCCGATTCTTCGCGGGATTGCGCCTGATGCAAGGCTTCAATAACATCTTCATCCAAAACTGTATTGGCTTCGATAAAAAGTTTTCTTACCGCTTTGGTGATACGCTTAACGTTAATTCGCCGCACTTTTGTTTTGATTTTAATTTCCGCATCCATAAAAATTCTCTTAATACTCCACTCTATGCCGTTTCGTTTTCAAAAAATAACAAGAATTCTTTATCCTTTATTTCATTACACCGCAAAAAGCTCCAGAGGCAAGGCGCGCGAGTTATGAGAAGTGAGGCGTATTTTTCGCATACGCCGCAACGCCTCATAACGAAGCGCAACAAAGCATATGGACTTTTTCCGGTGTAATCATCACATGCCGCGACGAAATTCCAGGGACTTCGAAATCGTCATCTTATCTATGTATTTCAAATCTCCGCCCATCGGCATACCCATAGCGATGCGGGTCAACTTGATATTTTTTTCTTTGAGCATCCGGGTAAGCAGCAGCGCTGTGGTCTCACCCTGAACATTTGTATTTGTGGCTATGATTACTTCCTTAACACTGCCTTCGTTAATCCGCTGGATAAGTTCGCCTAACCGCAGATTATCCGGCCCGATTCCATCAAGGGGCGCCAGAGCACCGTGCAGAACATGATAAGTTCCCCGGAATCCTCCACTTTCTTCAATCGCCGCAAGGGCGTCAGGATCTTCCACAACGCAAATCACTTCTTTGTCTCTTGTTGTATCGCGGCAAATGTGACAGGCATCTTCCTCCGTCAGATTTAAGCAAATCCGGCAAAGTTTGATTTTTCTTTTTACTTCAATAATGCTTTCCGCAAGTTTTTTCACATCATCTTCCGTGGAGCGCAAAATATAATTTGCCAGCCTCGCGGCTGTTTTTTCGCCAATTCCGGGAAGCTTGCCTAATTCAGAAATAAGCTTTTTTATAGGTTGTGCGTATGCTTTCATAAATAAACCTTATTACAAACCGGGGATATTTAATCCTCCGGTAATTTTCGACATTTCCGAGGAAGCCATTTCCTGAGATTTACGTATTCCCTCATTAACCACGGCAATAATCAAATCCTGTAACATTTCTATATCCTCAGGATTCACCACTTCTTTTTCAATTTTCAATGATACAATTTCATATTTTCCGTTCACCACAACGCGCACCATACCGCCGCCGGCATCAGCTTCAACGGTTTTCGTCTCCAATTCCTTTTGCAGTTGACCCATGCGCTCCTGCATCTTTTTTGCCTGCTTCATGATGGTATTAAAATTTTGCACTCTTTTATCCTCCTCAAGTTTTCACGAATCGATCTGCTTTTTACAATGCCTCAATTTTTTTCCGTCTGCACTATAATGTCTATTACTTTGGCATCGGAAAGTTCATCCATGACTTTCCTTAAAAGTGGCTGACTCATTGCTTCACGTTTTATATCATTTATAATACTGGCCGGACTACGCCCGTTATTTCCCTTCGCATTGCCATTTTCCGCGCTTAATATTTCAATTTTTATCACCACATTTTTCTGGAAAAATTTTCCGGCAATTTGTTCCAGATTTTCTTTTTGCTTTGTTTTAATTTCCTCTGTAAAAATGTTGCTCTTCGGAAAGCCCATCGTAAGGCAATCATTTTCATAACTTAAAATCCCGGCGGAATCAATTTTTGCCCCCAGAATTGCGTTTTCTTTTTTGATAAATTTTTTAAAATTATCGCTCAGCACATTTACGTCCAGTACATTTTTTGTATCGAGGTGATTATTTCCTTTGTTTGAATCAGCGATAACGCTTGTTTCTACGTTTGCATTTAAAGGTGTTTCGTATGAGGATTTGTTTTCTGAAACTCGCAGCGTGGTACTCAGGGCGTCTCCCGACGATCCTTTTAGCAGCTTTTGTTCGATGTTTTCAATAGTCGAAAGAATTTCACCCAAAGGAATTATAGGCTCCAGGTAAGCCATTTTGACAATTATGGTTTCGAGTTTCATGCGCGGTTCCTGACTGCGGCGAAAACTTCCCTCTTCCGCAATCAGAATTTCCATATAGCGCTGCAGGGTTTCTCGTGATATTTCCTGTACCTGATTTTTTAGATTTTCAATTTGTTCAGGCGCGATATCAAATGAAGAACTGTCGCCGGCGGCAATTTTAACCAAAAGCAGGTTTCTAAAATGTTTCAATAATATTTGATAAAAGTGCTTCATGTCTATTCCGGCCAGATACGCTTCTTCAAGAATAATTAGGCACGCGCCGGCATCCTGCCTAAGGACTGCATCGGATAGACGGAAAAGATATTTCCGGTCGGCCAGTCCTAAACTTTCTTCCACGTCATCATCTTTGATATCCAGTCCGGCATAGGAAATGACCTGATCAAAAACACTTTGCGCATCGCGCATACTTCCGTCGCCCGCTTCAGCAATCCAGGAAAGAGCGATAGGGCTGATTTTAATTCCTTCCTTGGAGGCAACAAGCCCGAGATTCGCGATTATTTCTTTGAGAGATATTCTACGAAAATCGTAGCACTGGCAGCGCGAAAGAATAGTGGCTGGAATTTTATGATTTTCGGTTGTGGCAAAAATAAAAATCACATGCGCAGGCGGTTCTTCCAAAGTTTTCAAAAGAGCGTTGAAAGCCGGATCTGTCAGCATGTGCACTTCATCAATAATATAAATTTTGTATTTGGACGATGCCGGAGCAAATTTCACATTTTCCCGCAGATCCCGGATTTCATCAATGCCGCGGTTCGAAGCGCCGTCTATTTCCCGCACATCCAGCGAGGAACCATTGGTTATCCCTATGCAATTTGAGCAGACATTACAGGGAGTGGCCGTTGGTCCGTTTTCACAATTGAGCGCTTTGGCCAGAATTCTGGCAACAGAAGTTTTCCCGACGCCGCGCGGACCGCTGAAAAGAAAAGCATGCGCTACACGACCCTGACCAATGGAATTGCGCAGAGTTTTGACAACCGGCTCCTGACCGGCAACTTCTTCAAAAGACTGCGGTCTGAATTTTCGGGCTATTACTTGATATTCCAATTGAACTCCTGATGCCGCTTTTGCTTTCTGCGGCTGACTTTGTTGGCTTCGGTCTCGACGTCCTCAACGTATTATTAAATACGCCTGCGGCGCCTCGTCCCAGCCGCCTCGTTATCCTTTGACCGGTGGCGCAACTGAAAGGAGCGCGATAAAAACAGTCTCCACTTTACCGGGAACTGCAGCCTGTAAGGCGGCAGCTTCCAATCAAAAGGGCAGATATAACAACTGGTGACCGGGTTTACCGCAACACATGGCGGACATTGCTGCCGCTGCTTCCTTCCGGACCTGACGGGGTTCACAAGCCTCCGTTGCGCGGGACCCGGCCACACTATTTAAAATAATCTTCATCATGGCTTTTAATAGATAAATGAACAGGAATCAACTCAAATTTTTTGCATGACGTTTTGACAAACGATGTTATTGTTATCACAGAAGATTACTAACTATAATGGTTGTCTTAACCGTTTTTCTCGTTTTGAAGTTTAACGATATGGATTTCACGCAATGAACAAACGTGTTTACGCTCGCCGCCGAATTCAAACACATGTCGCCTGTTTGGTTTAAAAAGGAAAATGGCGGAGAGAGCGGGATTTGAACCCGCGGTACACCTTTGTGGGCATACACACGATTTCCAGTCGTGCTCCTTCGGCCGCTCGGACATCTCTCCGTGAAAAACTTATTCTCTTGTCAGCAAACGTACAATACAATGTTCTAAAATCATGGATTCCCAGCTTTGCAGCCTGAAGGTCATCCACGACGGAAATGACAGCTATTAAATTACAGCCGAAATATATTATGGCGGGAGAGGGGGATTCCAATAAATAGCATAACAAGCTTTAATTACTACATTTCTTTATAGCGTAGTTTTCAGCATGCCCCCAAAAACACCCCCAAATAATTTTACCTCTGCCAGTCAAATGTTTTTTTTGGCTGCTCTTTCTATCAAATAAAAATTTGTAATTCAAGGTTTATCATCACAGGCAATGACTTTTTTATCAATGATCGCCGTTGATGATTCTAAGAAAGGCTAAATTCAAATTCATCCGTTCTTAAATTGGAATTAATTCAGACAGTGAGCATTTTTTATCTGCCGCTTCCTTATTGATTTTCTCCCTTAACTCGCCCTTTATCCTGGCTGCGATACTTTTCTTCATTTGTTTACCTCGTATAAACTTGTTTTTATTATTAAATTGTTCAATTCTTGTCTTGCTGTGTTTACAGGTTATTAAATAATTATTAAAACTTAATAATTTAATAATATCAGATATTTAATCAATTTTTGCTCTTAGATCACGGTTTATTCGGCTGCAAAAACCTCTCTTTCATGTAAACATTGTATATATTTATTTTCATTAGCAAATTGACCCATTTTTTGATTGTTTGTTTAAATAATGTTTAACGCTTAATATTTAATGATATCAAATGCTAATGATCGTTTTTTTATCCCGTGTTTAAACATTAAGCAGAGTTTTTCTGCGTAGGGTCTCCCGTAGCAAACCCGTGTACTCTTCCATTAAGCACCCACCTAAGTTTTTCACTCCCTAACTTCAAACAGGCAATTACGAAGTGTCCTTTTATCTCTCGAAAAAATTACTGTTCTGAAGCATGTTGATAAAAGTAAACATTCAAAATCATCGGTTCTTAAATTATGCTTCACGTGATTATGAATATCTTGAAATAAGAATAGTTTGCGAGTAGATTTCAGCATCAATAAAAAGTTGTCGATATGATACCAAAATTATAAAATGGAGGCAGTTATGGATTCAAAAGAAATTATTGAAGCTAAAAAATTATTAGAGCAAGAAATATATAAAACTTTAAATAATTTTGAATTAAAAAGTGGTTTAATGATAGAATCTATAAAGTTAATACGGAGACACATTGATGCCGGTATTGGTTCGCGGGATGCATTGGACAAAATTATTATTCGCGCATCATTGCCAGAATAATTTAAAGGGGATTATATGAAAAAATCATTTATTATTTTCATTTTATTGAATGTATTCTTTATAAGTGGATGTTTATCTATTTTGGTGGATGGGCTAATGAGCAAATTTTGACAATAATTATCCGCAAACCCTTTACACAACTGCATTTCTATTAAGGGTAAGTTGGTATGGGTATTAGTATTAGTGCTGGTAATGGTATAAGTATGAGTATTGCTATTAGTAAAACTATTGCTTTTAGTAATAGTAAAAGATTTATTTATGTTCATGTTACTTTGCCTTTTAAGTAATCAACAACGGAATAATGAAAGCATTCAGGTTTTTCAGTTCCGTCTGGAAATTTTGGTTTTACAGTTCTGACAATTGCTTCAAAAACACTATTTTTAAATATTGTTGATGACATTCTGTCTTTGCGGCGCGGGTGAATATTGTTATTGGCTATCACCCATTGTTCAAAGTACTTTGACCCGCGCGGCACTTTCTTGAAAGGCTTCCCTGTTTTTGTATTAATCAAATTCATTGCCATGAAAAGCTCTGTATCCATGTATTGACCAGGGGTGACTATTTTAAATATTAAAAACATTTTTAGTGATCTGAAATGTG
>Ga0326727_10015749_pt1 | contig 16128 bp, 14 predicted proteins | sample MB2enrmetagenome_FD_207643 | JGI IMG/M metagenome (GOLD analysis project Ga0326727, IMG submission 207643) | Lab enriched peat soil microbial communities from McLean, Ithaca, NY, United States - MB29MY | ecosystem: Environmental > Terrestrial > Soil > Wetlands > Peat | place: USA: New York...
CTCGACGGCAGCCACCTCGTCCGCGAGCAGCAGGACCAGTTGCTTGTACCGCAGTTCGTCCGCCGGTTCGGTGGCGACGAAGGGGCCGGCCTCCTGGGCGGGTTGGGCGTCCACAAGCGGCGCTTCGACATCAGCCTCTTCGTCGTCCTCGGCATCCGCGACGTGCGCGCCTGCGCCACCCAGCGGCAGAGGCAAGTTGCTCCCGGCGAAGAGCGACAGCAGAAAGCACAACCGCGGCCCTCGCCAGCCGGTCTTGTTCCGGTAAAAGCCCTGGAGCGCGGCGGCCTGCCAGGCCAGGAAGGAGCGGCCGTGCACCTGCAGGCGAATCAGTGCCAGAAAGGACAGCAGCAGGCGCAGGCGCGCGGCGGGGTCCGAGGGCGCCTCGAGCGTGACGTTGACGCCCTCGCCGACCTCCATCGTGCAGTCTTCGATTTCCTTGCGGCGGCGATGCTGCTTCTCTTCGAGTGCCAGCAAGGCGCGGCGCATCAGGCCGGTCTGGGAACGCTCCAGACGATCGCGCCGCCAGTAGAGCCGGGCCAGGTCGTCGACCTGTTTCTCAAGGAAGGCGTCGCCGGTGCTGAAGGAAGCGCTGAGCTCCTGCTTCAAAGCGTCGAACCGGGCCGGGTCTTCGCCCAGGGCGCGCATCACTTCGTAGTGATTCTCGGGGTCAGAACGCTCGCCGTGCTGGAGGGCGTTCATTTTGGAATTCTCTTTACCGGCCGCGGTGCACGGGCCGTGGGAGCGCCGGCCATTGCAGCGGGCGGCGTCGAGCAGTTGAGGCGTGAGCTGAGGCGAAGTGCGGATAGACATAAACCCTCCTAGGGCAGAGGAATGGGTTGCCGGGAAAAGAAACCTCCCCCGGCACGCTGTGGGGTAAGTATAGGTTACCAGTATAGGGTGGCTTTGTCAAGCAAAATCGTCTCTGACCATAGGCCAGGGTAGTACTAGTACCATGGCTGGGGAAAAGCGCGAGAATAAGCGCCTGGTCGCCTGTAAGCCCGCGTAGCGGGCGGAGTTATTTAGCCCATGGCGCAAGAAGGTGTGAAAAAATCGTCCACCTGTCATCCTGAGCGCAGCGAAGGATCTGCTCTCCGCCTACGCGAGCATCATCCGCATGGGTTGCAACTGCCGGGTGAAGGGGTTCAGAACCAGACGAAGTTCCTCGAGGGTGACCGTTCCCAGAAGCGCCTCATCGTTCTTCTCTCCGAGGAGCACGGGGGTAGATCGTTCCCCCTGGGGAATCGCAATGCGGCACTCTGATACCTTGCGCGCCACCGTTGTGCCATCCGCCAAGCTTAGCTTGATCGAGTCTACCGGCTTTAGACCGATTGCCCGCCACACCTTTCGGGGCACCAGTGTGTATGTTGCGCCGCTGTCTACCAGGAATTTTAGCGTGGCTTGTTTTCCAGTCGGACCCGTTACGGTCCCTTCAACAAAGACGAGACCCATTTTCAATTACCTCTCTTCCGCTCTTCCGGTTCGACGACTCGAATCGCGTAGGGCTTCATGGGCTAATTTTAGCGTATATTCGCACCCATTGGCCTCGCCTTTCAAAGCCTGCCAGCAGGCGCAGGTGATACCTTACTGCAAGTTCATCATCCGAAATCTGGGGATGATATTCAAAATAGCTCTGTTGAAGTCGTTGCAGCCAAGGTAAGCGCTTCAACCAGTTGTTCGGAGGCTCCCAGTGGCGAGAGTAAAGATATACACAATCGAACGACTCGGCGGAGACGCTGTCGAAATCATGGCGAGTGAAATCCTGCATAGGAACCACCTTGAGCGGCTGGTGAACATAGCCCAGCAGCGGGTGCAGCAACTCGTCAGTTGCGGGCCAGGCGGTCAGGATCCGCCCTTTACAGGCTTGATCCTCGAGAAGCTGCGCGGCTTGCTGATGCAAATGAATGAAGTCCGCGTAGGCCAGATTATCCTCAAAGGGAAATGGGTAAGGTGGATTCAAAAACCAGGCCCAGACAAAGCAGCCGGCGGTGAAGACCATAATCGACCGGGCCATCCGCCTCGGCAGGCGCCAGATCAGCAACACAGCGGCCAAGACCAGAGGGGGGAAGATGGGCAGCAGATAACGAGGCAGGACGGCGCCGCCCACCGCGCTGAGCATCAGCAGATATACCGCGCTGAGCAAACCGACAAGAAAAAGGAAGGAAGGGGTTCCCGCTCCTCTGACCATCGCGCCCTGTCTGTCATTCCCGCGAAAGCGGGAATCCATCGGAAGTGGATCCCCGCTTTCGCGGGGATGACGACGTTGGTTTTCATTACGTTGGGCGGGCCGAAGGCCCATGGAAATTCCGGCCATGGCGCCGGCGGTCAGAACCCAATTGAATCCGCCCACGAAGGTTTCATAGAGGCGACGGAGCAGCGTCAATAGCACTCGAACCGGATTCAGGGTGGCATAGAGGTTATAGCGTAGGTATTCGCGGTTACCGGTCCAACCCCCGGTGACATGGTGGTAGAAGGCCGCCCACGCCATCAGCGCGGCAAGGGGAACAAGAAAGGCAGTCCACCAACCGCGGACCGAGGAACCGGTCGATCGCCGGCGCTGCCACCAAACGAAGATCCCGGCAGCAGGCAGCAGAACCAGGGCGGTTTCTTTGCTCAGAACGGCCGCGGTGCAGGCGAAGGCAAACCTCGCGGGACGATCGTCAAGCAGGGCTGCGAGGGCCAGCAGAGTGAAAAATCCCACCGCAAGATCCAGATGCGCTAGTGTGCTCTGCGCGAAAAACAGGGGAGAAAGCGCCAGCAGCAAGACGCTCCAGAAAGCGACTTCCCGGTTGGCTACACGGAGAGCGAGCCCGTAAACGCAGGCTAGCGTGCCCGCGGCCGGAGCCATCATCGCCGCGCGCGTTACCAGCGGCGAGAACCCAAACGCCCGCCAGGCAAAAGCCAGGTAGATGGTCACCAGAGGGGTGTGTCCCGTGAGAAGAGTGCTCTGCGGAATGAGCCGCCAGGAACGGAAGAAATCCGTTGCCGCGGGGATGTAATATCCCGCCTCGTCCCAATAATAGGGCAAGCGGAGCAACGGGTAATGAAGAAGCAATAGGACGGCGAAAGCCGCTAGCCAAACAAAGACCGGAAGGAGGCGGGAACTTGCCTCGAGTCCGATTGCTTCCTCGGCACGCCGACGATTAGGGCTTTCCGTGTGGTTCTTCATTGCAGGGGACACGGCGAGGAACCCGGCAGCATTCCAGATTTCAAATTTCAGATTCCACGATCCGGAGGATCAAGGGGAGATGGAAATCCGAAATGAAATTCAAACCTCGCGTTTCTGAAACATTCTGCTCTGAAAACGCGCTGTCATTCTGAGCGAAGCGAAGAATCTCGCTCTGGTCCGCGATGAGCCGAGAACGAAAGGATCAGAGCGAGATTCTTCGCTTCGCTCAGAATGACAGGGTTTTCATGGTTTCTGGGTGTTCGTCGGCTGACGAACATGAGCGCCTGCTTTCCGCCTTCTGCTTTCTTCTTTCTAGTTTCCAGTTTCAACTTCGACTTCCGGGCCAGGCCGGCTCTCATTATCCGAAAGATCAACTGCGGTCACTTGATAAAAGTAGGTGCGGCCCGGCTGCGCGCTGGTGTCGCGGAGGATGGGAGTTGGCAACAGTGCTTTATTCAGCCTGTTGGGTTGCTCGCCGTTTTCGTGCCGGTAAACGTAATAACCGGCCAGATCCTTCTCGGTATTGGCATCCCAAACCAATTCCACCGCACCGTTCGTGTACAAACCCGTTAATCCCGTGGGGCGCGTGGGAGGGAAGATATCGCGCGGGATCACCTGGTAGGGTTGCGAGGGCTCGCTCTCGGCGGTGGTCCCGCCATCCTTGAACACTGCTCCAACCTCGTAGGAGTAGGCTCGTCCGAATTCAAAGTCACTGTCCAGATAGGACGGCTCGTTATTCTCGCCAACCAACTGGAACGATCCCGGCTTTCCCGTGGTGCTTCGGTAAACGCGATACCCGTCAAGAAACTTGACCTCAAGGCCTTGCAGCGTTTTGGCCGGCGGCTGCCACCCCAGCACAATCGCGTTCTCCGTGGTCTTACTTTCCAGGTGCTCCACGGGGCGGGACACGTCCAGCACTCGAAGCCGGGCGAGATTGGAGACCTCGCTCTCCACGGGGCGGTGGCGTATGCCGCGAGTGAGCGTGCGGACAGCAATGATCGCATCTTGTCCTCGCCAGCCCTTGAATTCGACTTCTGTAAGGGCGGCGGGGTAGGTGACTCTTCGCTCATTGGCGTAGCGAGCCCATTGGTTCGGTTCAAGGCTGATCCAGAGGGCCAAGGGTGGGGACTTCGGCAGGTTCGCGCCTGGAGTGAGTTGGGCGCGGAGAAGCTCAACTTCCAGAGGTTTCGTTAATCGTTCACCGTCCTGCGCCTGCTGAGGCAGTGTAAACCGGATCTCGAGTCTTTGCCCCACTTGATGCACGGAGAGATCGGCGATGCGTTCCGGAACCTCGATCCGGGGCGGCTGCGGTGGCCCCTGCACGCCGCAACTCAGCAGCAAGACCGCCCCGGCAACTTGCGCGACAATAAAAGAGGGGACGCTTGAGATTGGGAAACGGGAGCGCGGCGGCTTCCCAAGGTTCTGAAATCCCGCTGTGATTTTTGTCATTCCGAGAGTCCATGGGCCTTTGGCCCACCCGAGGAAATGAAAATCAGCGACGTCGTCCCCGCGAAAGCGGGGACCCATTGTCGGTCCAATGGATTCCCGCTTTCGCGGGAATGACATGCATGGCGTGATTTTCAGGAGAGCGAAGCGAGGAATCTCGCTCTCGTTACAGTATGTACCGGCTGAGGTCTTGATTCTTGACGATATCCGCCAATTGCTTCTGGACGTAAGCCGCATCAACGCGGACGGTCTTCTTCTTCAAGTCCGGCCCTTCAAAGGAGACTTCGTCCAGGAGCTTTTCCATAATCGTGTGCAAGCGGCGTGCCCCGATGTTCTCTGTTTGTTCGTTGACGGCGGCCGCGAATTTGGCAATTTCCTCCAGCGCGTCGTCAGTGAAAGAGAGCTTGATGCCCTCCGTCTCCAGCAGGGCCGCATACTGTTTAACCAAGGCGCTCTTAGGTTCTTTCAAAATGCGGATAAAATCGTCCGTTGTGAGTGAGTGCAGCTCCACGCGAATCGGAAACCGTCCTTGAAGTTCAGGGATCAGATCGGACGGCTTGCTCACGTGAAAGGCTCCGGCCGCAACAAAGAGGATATGGTCGGTGCGCACCATCCCGTATCGGGTGTTGACCGTAGTGCCCTCCACGATGGGCAGGATATCGCGCTGTACTCCTTCCCGGCTCACGTCCGGTCCGTGGCCCCGTTCGCGCCCGGCGATCTTGTCGATTTCATCCAGAAAAATGATCCCCGATTGTTCGGCGCGCTCCACCGCCACGCGAGTGACCTGATCCATGTCGATCAACCGGTTCTCTTCCTCCTGGGTCAGGTAATCCATGGCTTCGATGACGCGCATGCGACGCTTCTTGGTCCGCGAACCAAAGAGCCCCGGGAGAATGTCTTTGATATTGATATCCATCTCTTCGATGCCCTGCGAAGAGATCACTTCGAACGCCGGGAAACTACGATCTCGCACCTCAACATCCACCTGCCGTTCGTCGAGTTTTCCCTCCCGAAGCTGGGCACGCAGTTTCTCCCGCGTGCGCCGGAACTGTTCCTGGGCGGCGGCGCGTTCATCCCCTTCGCTCGCGTTCTTCTCGTGGGGCCTGACGGAAGGCGGAGGAGGCAACAGAAGGTCCAGCAAGCGCTCCTCAGCTTGCTGCTCGGCCTTCTCGGCGACTTCGTCGACGCGCTCTTCCCTGACCATGTCGATGGAAATTTCCACCAGGTCGCGGACCATCGACTCGACATCACGGCCGACGTAACCGACTTCGGTAAAACGCGAGGCTTCCACCTTCAGAAAAGGAGAATTCGTCAGGCGAGCCAGGCGGCGCGCGATCTCGGTCTTCCCCACGCCGGTGGGGCCAATCATGATGATGTTCTTGGGAAGGATGTCTTCCGCCTGCTCCGGGGGAAGCTTCTGCCGCCGCATGCGATTGCGCAGTGCCGTGGCCACGCATCGCTTGGCCTCATTCTGGCCGATCACGTACTTATCCAGTTCCGTGACGATCTGGCGGGGGGTAAGTTCGTCCAGCGAAGCCGCGGTCTCGATGCTCTCCGGCAAATAGAAAACCATAAGATTCGGTGCTCGCCGCGCCACCACCCCTCAGTCCCCTCCTCATTGAGGAGGGGATTCAGGGGTGGTCCACTCGTTCTCACAATTCTTCGATCGTTACCTGATCGTTCGTGAAGATACAAATCTGCCCGGCCAGCCGCATGGCCTCCTCGACGATCTCCTTGGCGGTCATGCCGGTGTGTTTGATCAGGGCGCGCGCCGCCGCCAGCGCGAAAGGCCCGCCGGAGCCGATCGCCACGATTCCGTCGTCAGGCTCGATCACATCTCCGGTGCCGCTTAACAAGTAGGTGTTCTTATCATCGGCAACCAGGAGCAATGCCTCAAGATGTCTCAGGGCGCGATCGGTGCGCCACTCTTTGGCCAGTTCCACCACCGCGCGGCTGAGGTTGCCGTGATACTCCTCCAGCTTCTGCTCAAACCTGGAGAACAACGACAGGGCATCGGCGGTGCTCCCGGCGAAACCCGCCACCACTTTCTCATTATAGAGACGGCGGATTTTGCGGGCCTTCTGCTTGACGATGTTCTCGCCCATGGTCACCTGACCGTCGCCTCCCATGGCGAGCCGTCCGTCGCGCCGGACGCAGAGTATCGTTGTGTGCCGCATTCGGATTTGATTCTTCACACGTGCCCCAGCAGGTCATTATAACAGATGTAATTCCTAGCGCACGGGCTGGAAATAAGTTGCAGGGTATTCGTCATCATAGTGGGCGAAGCTGCGAAAGACTTCAGAGACCCGGTCCCCATCGATGAACCTTGCAATGTGCATGGGGGTGATGACCCCGTCGATGTTCTTGTATTCGCTGTAAACGTCCGCGAAGTCGTTCGAGTCTCCTGTCTTCGGGTCGTGGACGCGATAAGTGACGCTCACCGGCAGCAGCGTCTGACGGTTTAAATCCAGCTTCAGTTCAGTTGCTTGCGCATCCACCATGTTCAGGGACTGAGTGGCGACGTTATCCAGGAAGTCAACGCCGCCCATTTGAACGAGAATCCCGGGTTCGTGAATGCGCAGACGGAGAAGATTCTCCAGCGAATAGTAAGTGGACAGTTTCCAGCGCCGCAACTGCTCCTCCAACTGGCTGGTCTGGCCCATCTTATCCAACTCCCATGCCTGGTCGCCATTGTTGATGAGAATAACCGGGGGTTTCTTCCCGTAGCTGAAACGGCGCTTGTCCGGATATTCAACATAACTTTCAAAAGGAGCGTAGGCGGAAGTGGCCTCGTTCCGAATAGAAAAGATGCGGCCTTTCGTGGTCAGCCTTTTTACCTTTAGAAAGGCTGGCCCGCCCAATACCTGTATGACGCGATCAAGGATTTGCTGCGCTTTAGGGTCGATGTGGGAAGGAGGCGGGGTGGAAGTCGAAGCCGCGGGATTGGAAGGAGCCGCGGCAGGATTTTGTCCGGCCCGCAGTCCCATCCCCTCCGGGGCCACAAGCAGAAAGATCATTGCTGCCGTCAGAGTGATGATCGATCGTTTAGTCATAACAACGCCCTGTCCCCGCGCCGAAGCCGCCTTGGAGCACCTCTCCTCGCAGCGCTAGCCTTCGCGCCAGCAGGCTCTGTGCCGGCCTGAACGTCAGCGCGACTATTTTGACCTGAGCGCAAGGGGCAGCAAGCTGCCCCACTGCAAACCATCTTGTCACCCGCACAATACGCTCCCGCCGTTCACATTCAGCACTTCGCCGGTAATGAAAGTAGCCATGGGTGAGGCCAGGAAAAGAATCGGCAAAGCAATCTCCTCCGGCGAGGCAAAACGGTGAAGCGGAATGACCGATAGGAGCTGCTCATACTCACGCCTGTTTTTCATCACCTCAGCGCTCATATCTGTCTCCACCCAACCGGGAGCGACGCAGTTGACCAGGATGTCGTGCCGCGCCAGTTCCGTCGAAAGCCCTTTGACCAAGCTGATCAGGCCGCCCTTGCTGGCTGCATAATGGGTGTGAAAAGCCTCTCCGCGCTGTCCCGCCGTCGAGGAGACCACGATGATTTTCCCGCGCTTCCGGCTGATCATGCCGGGAACCACGCAGTGCACCAGCGTATAGACGCCTTTGAGGTTCACCGCGAGCATTTCGTCCCACTGCTTCTCCGTCATTCTCTCGATGGGCGCGGGTTGGTAATTCCAAATCCCCGCATTCGCCACCAGGGTATCCACTCTTTCAAAACGGCGCAGACCTGCCGAAACCAGGCTTTTGGCGCCGGCCATGCTCGCCACATCAGACCGGACTGCAATGGCCTCGCCCTCCATGCTCCTACAGCTTTCGATGACTCGCTTGGCCGCGCGGTTATCTCTCCGATAGTTGAAAACAACCTTCGCGCCCGCCGCGACAAATGCCCTGACGGTTGCCGCGCCGATCCCGCGGGACCCACCCGTAACCAGAACGACCTCATCTTTAAGGGTGATGTGCATGTTTTTCCGGGAGTTCGACGGTCAGCGCCCTATCGAAGCTCGCTGGTTGCAGTTTATCACTTCTCGCGTGCGGCAACACCGGCTAAGGTACTATCCCGGTTTCGACGTAGCGCCCCGACCTGTCGGGGCATCTGCCGACCCTTCGCTCGCTCAGGGCAGGCTCTAGTCCGGATTATTCATGAAATTCCTGGAGTACTTGAGGGAGGAAAGGAATTTCGCACAGAGGTCACGGAGATAAGGCACAGAGACCACGGAGAGGTTCCGGGATGTTCTCCGTGCCCTCTGTGATCAAGGGGTTCGGTAAGTCCAAAGATAAAACACTCCGTGAGCTCTGTGTGAAACGATCTTAAGTCTGCACTCCGCTCATCGCATCCATGAATGACCCTGGCCAACGGTCGGCGCTGGCAGTCAAACTAGGACACTAATTGCCGCGTTGGGGTCAGCGTTATTCGTTTCCCCTATGGCTGCAGCGCATCGACAAAGTTGTAGGGCGGCCAGGGACCGCTCAATTGCAACTGAAATGAGGGGTTCGTGGGCAGGTGTCGCGCTGCGGAGCGAAACGTTTCCACGGAATCGCGCGGCACCAGGAAATGGAGGGACAGAAGACGACTCTTTCGAGAGGAACGGAACTCGACTTTATGACGGACGAAGGAGCCGTGCAGTGAATCACAGAGGTTCTCAATCAAAACGTTTGGAGCCACGGCGATACGCTCAGAGCCCGGCTTTGTATCCCGACCTGCGGCCCCAGAGGGGCGTGGACGAAGTGGAAACCAATCCGGTAGAATCCGGCGCCGGGGCGTTTCCGACCGGGCGGCTGGGCTGCCGAGCTGAACTTGAATGCCAACTTCCGCATATCCGTCCAGCTCGCGGAGAAGCGCGCGGTAAGCGTCCTCATTTTCCCGCAGCAGAACCACCGCGTCGTAGGGACACTCAACACAACAGCCGTACCGGAGCGGAACCACGGTCAGATGGCGGTAAAATGACTCGACCACGCGCTCATAGGCAAGCCGATTCGCCATATCGAAGGGCGGGACGGGCCCAGGGAGCTTGGAAAGCGCGGCGCCCATGCCATTGTAATTCGAAGTGAAAACACGATGGCCCCCCACCCCGTCGGGGATTTCCAGGGCTGCCGGAAGAGGCCCGCGAACGATGCAATAGATTAAGTAACTCACAGTCGCAACCTCATGAAGTTGAAACTATTCCCTGGGGCGCTTGATCTTCAGCCTTTCCCGATTCGAATTCAGGTTCTTCGCCGTTCTCTTCCGACACAACGCTCCCGGCCTAGGTCGCACTTCCAATAGGTCATATTCTTTATCGGCAAAGGCCTGCGATTACTTTAGAGAAAAGTAGTGGGGTGGATCTTGTTGGTGGCTCGTGGGTTATGGCTAATGTGTCTAGGCTGGGGTTACTTTGAAAACGTGGAGGGGTAGGGCTTGCCCTACCCGGCGCATGAGGGGACGGCAAGCCGTCCCCCTACAGGCAGAGGGGGATCGTTTGCCTTCCGCCTACTCCAGCTTCTCAAACCGTGCCTGAAAGAAGCGCAAATACTTCGGCTCGTAGACCATCTTCAAGCCGCGCGCCTGTTCGCGCTGCTCGTAGACTTCCAGCACCGACTCCGCCACCACATCCATGTGCGCCTGCGTGTAGACTCGGCGCGGAATGGTGACGCGCACAAGCTCCAGGCGGGGGTGGCGCTCCTGGCCGGTCTTGGTATCGCGCCCAGCGGATACGATGCCGCGCTCCATGGTGCGCACGCCGGAATCGACGTAGATGTTGCTGGCGAGCGTCTGGGCTGGATATTGCTCTTGCGGTATCTGCGGATAGAAGCCCCTCGCATCCAGGAAAACCGCATGGCCGCCTATCGGCTTGACGATGGGGACGCTCCAATCCATCAGGTGCCGGCCCAGGTACTCGACTTGGCCGACCCGGGCGCGGATGTGGTCGTCCTCAACGCTCTCGCTGATACCGCGGGCCATGGCTTCCATGTCGCGGCCCGCCAGCCCGCCGTAGGTGTGTAGCCCTTCATAGATCACCACCATGTTGCGCGCTTCTTCGAATAGCCCCTCGTCATTCGTGGCCAGCCAGCCCCCGATGTTCACCAGCGCATCTTTTTTGGCGCTCATCGTACAGCTTTGGGTGTAGGAGCAGTACTCTTTCAGGATCTCCGCGACGGGCTTGGAGCTGTAGCCCGGCTCGCGCTGCTGGATGAAGTAGGCGTTTTCGACAGCCCGCGTGGCATCGAGCACGACGGGAATGCCGTGCCGGTCGCAGAGTTCCCGGAGGGCGCGCATATTCGCCATGGATTGCGGCTGGCCCCCGGCCATATTCACGGTTCCCGCCACAGAGACGTAAGGAATTGTCCCTGCTCCCACCTCGTGGATGAGCTTTTCGAGCTTCGCCAAGTCGACGTTGCCCTTGAAGGGATGCTCGCTCGCCGGGTCGTGCGCTTCGTCGATGATGACGTCTACAAAGGTTCCGCCGGCCAACTCCTGGTGGAGGCGTGTGGTGGTGAAATACATATTGCCGGGGATAGAGTCACCCGGCTCAATCATGATCTTGGAAAGTATATGCTCAGCACCGCGCCCCTGGTGGGTTGGGACGAGGTACTTATATCCGTAGTAGTTGCTTACCGCCTCAGCAAGATGGTAGAAATTGCGACTGCCCGCGTAGGCTTCGTCGCCGCGCATCAGCCCCGCCCATTGGATATCACTCATGGCGTTCGTGCCGCTGTCCGTGAGCAGGTCGATATAAACATCCTCGGAGCGCAGCAGGAAAGTGTTGTAACCGGCCGCAACGATGAAGCTCTCGCGCTCCTGGCGAGTCGACATGCGGATGGGCTCCACCATCTTGATCTTCCAGGGCTCCGCCCAGGAGCGCCGGGAAGGCTTTGCGTAGGGCATGATTGACTCCTTGAAGAGCAGTGGCTAGTGGTCAGTGGCTAGTGCCTAGCGGTAGTCTTCTAGCCACTAGGCACTGTTTTGAGGACTTTCTCCATCAAGCGGGGGAAGTCGAAGCTCAAAACGCGCTGGCAGTTGCGGCAGCGCCACACGGGATCCTGCGGGTCAAGATAGTTGAAGTTGACGCAGCCGCAGTCGCACATGACCTGCAGCCCCTTACTGCGTCCCTGAATCAGCTTCACATCTTCGGGTCCAACGGGATATTGCATAACACTCCCTCGCTAAACTCGCTCGCAAAGCATGACGCGGTCCTGGTTGTCCACTTCGCGAAGTCGGACTTCAATGATTTCGTCGTCCGTTGTCTGCACGACCCGGCCTACATAATTCGCCTGGATGGGCAGTTCCCGGTGTCCCCGGTCGATCAAGACGCAAAGCTCCACACGCCGTGGGCGCCCGTGTTCCAGAAGGGCATCCAGCGCCGCGCGCGTCGTCCGCCCCGTGTAAAGGACGTCGTCCACCAGGATTGCGGTCTTGACCTCCACGGAAAACGGCGCGGCGGGCTGAACCACCGGCTTCTGATCGATGCTTGAGAGGTCATCACGGTATAGAGTGATGTCCAGCGTCTCGACCGGCGGCGCGATTCTCTCAATCTCCGTCATCTTCCGGGCCAATCGCTCAGCAATCGGCACTCCGCGCCGCCGGATCCCAACCAGAACCAGCCCGTCCAAGCCGTTGTTGCGCTCCAGGATCTCATGAGCCAGTCGCACCACCGTACGGTCGATCTCTGAAGCCGACATCAATTGGGACTTTTCGCGAACTACCGCCGTATTGGGTTGAACGCTTACGCCATTTTCCATCTCAAGCTCCCGAACGCCCTTGGTGGCGGCAGTCCGCCTCGCCAGATGGGGCGGGTCTTATCTTGCCCGATATCGGCGTAAAGCCGCCTCTCGCTTAACCTTACCGCATTTTGAAGCGCTTGAAAATGCTTCCCCGCCAACTCCCCTTTTCTGACTTATATGTGGGCGGGCACCCGGAAACCATGAAAGCCCTGTCATTCTGAGCGAAGCGAAGAATCTCGCTCTGATCTTTTCGTTCTCGCTTCTTCACGGACCAGAGCGAGATTCTTCGCTTCGCTCAGAATGACAGCGCGTTTTCTGATACGCCCGGCGCAGATCGCCCACGTAGTGGTCCGCCTCCCGCGTAGGCTTGGGTATGCGGAATCCATCCGTGCACTGTTTCACCAGGCCTACGGCGGAATCGAGTGAAACCCGGTGTCCCGTGCTGACGTAAATGGGTCGCACGCCGTCCCGCGTCCGCAACACCACGCCGAGGAGTTCGCCGTCCAGCGTCAATGGAGCTGTCGAGCCGGCACTGAGGCCGGGTTCATCGTGTTCGCCTACCAGACGCGATTTGGCGCAACCAATCGTCGGTTTGTCAAAGAGGACGCCGATGTGGCATGCAATGCCCAGGCGCCGCGGGTGAGCGTACCCCTGGCCGTCGATAAGGATAAGGTCCGGCTCGGTCTTGAGCCTCGCAAAGGCTGCCAGGAGGATAGGGCACTCGCGGAACGAAAGCAGTCCGGGGACGTACGGGAAGCGCAGCTTCCGCCGCGCCATGCGGCGCTCCACTTCCTCCAATCCCGGCAGGCGATAAACAATCACCCCGCCGAATGCCACATCCGTCGCCGGATCAAACGCCATGTCCGCGCCCGCCACATAACGAATTTCGCCAAAGCGGTCCTCGAGCTCCACCCGTTCGCGCAAGCTCTCCTGAAGCTGCATCGCTTCGCGAGGTGTCAGGTTCCAGCATGTCTCGAGCCGGGGTTCCATCGTCAACTCAAGATTATAGTATTTTGCAAGGACGGCGCGAACCCACCTTTGAATATTGAATCTGGAATTTGTAATCGCGGCCCTGCCCCGCCGTGTTAAAATTCTTACTTAGGGCTATCCACTCGAGGTTGCATCGAACGTGCCACAGACCATCGCCAGTCCCAAAGTTTACGACGTCATCATTGTGGGTTCCGGAGCGGGGGGAGGGATGGCAGCGTATGTCCTCTCCAAGGCAGGCGCCAAGTGCCTACTGCTCGAGGCGGGGAGCTGGTATGACACTGCCAAGCAATCCAAGATGTTCGCCTGGGACTACGAGGCCCCGTATCACAACGCTTCCACGCCTTCGCATCCTTTCGATTTTTACCAGGCCTCGGTGGGAGGCTGGCAGGTTGACGGTGAACCTTATACGAACGCGCCGGGCAGCGACTGGCTGTGGTGGCGATCCAGGATGTTGGGCGGCCGGACGAACCATTGGGGCCGCATTTCTCTGCGTATGGGACCCTATGACTTTAAGCCTTACGCCCGGGACGGCAAAGGGTTCGACTGGCCGATTAGCTACGCCGATCTGGCGCCTTACTACGACAAGACGGAAGAACTGATCGGCGTTTTCGGGTCCGCGGAGAATCTCGAAAACACTCCGGATGGCAAGTTTCTCCCCCCGCCCAAGCCGCGCTGTTACGAACTGCTGATTCAGAAGGCCTGCCGGGGGCTCGGCATCCCTTGTATCCCTTCCCGGCTGTCTATTCTGACGCGGCCGCTGAACGGCAGGCCCGCGTGCCATTATTGTGCGCAGTGCGGCCGAAGCTGCGCCACCTTCTCGAATTTTTCCTCGCCGACCGTGCTGCTCCCTCCGGCCCTCGCGACTGGGAATCTTGAGATTCGCTGTGACGCCATGGCGCGCGAGGTGCTGGTGAACGCCGAGGGCCTGGCCAGCGGCGTTTCCTACATTGACAAAAAAACGCGGCGAGAGGTGCAGGCGCGCGGCAGAATTGTGGTGCTCGCCGCCAGCGCCTGCGAAACGGCTCGCCTGCTGCTTAACTCGAACCCTCGCCAATTCCCCAAGGGCCTCGGAAACTCCAGCGACCAGGTAGGCAAGTACCTGATGGATACTGTGGGCTCTGATGTCGCGGGTTTCATCCCCGCTCTCATGGGCCTTCCACCGCATAACGAAGACGGCACCGGCGGCATGCATCTGTACGTGCCCTGGTGGAATTATGAAAAACAACTCAAGCACGAACTCCCCTTCGCGCGCGGCTACCACATCGAATTCGGCGGCGGGCGAGAGATGCCCTCGGCCGGCATCCTCGCTCATTCCGAGCGGTTTCTAGGGGGCGGCTATGGCCTTGAGCTGAAGCGCGGATGCCGCAAGTTATACGGCGCCTTTGTGGGCTTTTCAGGTCGAGGTGAAATGATCCCTAACCAGGATAGTTACTGCGAAATTGACGATCAGGTCGTCGACCAATGGGGCATCCCTGTCCTGAAATTCCACTTCAAGTGGAGCAACGACGAAATCCTCCAAGCGCGCCACATGCAGGAGACTTTTCAAGAGATCATTCGCAAGGCGGGAGGCGAAGTGATCGAATCCACGGGCGCCGAGGCCCAGTGGGGGATCAGCAAAGGTGGCGAAGTCATTCACGAAGTGGGGACCACGAGAATGGGCAATGACCCCGGTACTTCCGTCCTGAATCCGTATTGTCAGGCCTGGGATTGCAAGAACCTTTTCGTCGCGGACGCCGCGCCCTTCGTGAGCAATGCGGACAAAAACCCCACACTTACGATCCTGGCCTTAGCCTGGCGCACCAGCGAATACATTGCGGACCAGGTGAAGAAACGGAATCTGTGATTGTCGATGGCTGATTGTCGATTGCCGATTGTTTTGAATCTGAAATCTGAGATCCGGAATTCGCGAGAACCATGGAATCTGAAGAAAAGAAAGTTCAAAGGCGCGCGCTGCTAAAGGCCTTGACGGCCATCCCCGCCTCGGTTCTTGTCCCCCTCTCATCCGCTGGGGGCACGGAGCGCGCGCCCTTCGCCGCGCCGGACTCTTCACCGCCGCCGGCGGAGACAACTTACACCCGCAAAGTTTTGGACGAGCACGAGTGGAAGACCGTCTGCATTTTGAGCGATCTGATCATCCCCGCCGACGAACGCACAGGCAGCGCCACTCAGGCGGGCGTCCCCGAATTCATTGACGCGTGGCTCGAACTGCGCCGCGGCGATCTTCTGGCGGAAATCAGGGGCGGCCTGACGTGGCTGGATATGGAGTGCAACCGCCTCTTCAACCGCGCCTTCGCGGACTGCTCCGAGACGCAGCAAAAGCAGATTCTCGACCGCATCGCTTTCCCTGCCAAGGCAGTCCCCCGGGACACAAACGCGGTGGCCTTCTTCAGCCACCTGCGCGACCTGGTGGTGAGCGGTTTCCTCTCCAGCAAAATGGGCGTGAAAGATCTGCCCTACCTTGGAAACACCATGGTGGCTGACTGGGAGGGGTGCCCGCCGGAGGTCCTGGCCAAGCTCGGGCTGTAATGGCGGCTTCGCGCCGCAACGCTGCGAGGTCTGCTCGCCCCCGCGGTGCGCCGTTGCAGGCGGCGAAGCGTTTGCGCCCTGTCATTCTGAGCGGAGCGAAGAATCCCGGCAGTTGCAGCGTCAACGACTGCGGGGATCCTTCCTTCGTTTCACTCAGGACCGCCTGCGACTCCCCCGAAAATCATTTGTGCTACGGTCCTTTGCGCCTTCATGCGGCTGGGCAGGCGGTGCTTGTGGGTATGAGGTTGACGTCGTACCCCAGCTTGCGCAACGCCCTAAGGAGGTTC
>Ga0326727_10015750_pt1 | contig 16128 bp, 16 predicted proteins | sample MB2enrmetagenome_FD_207643 | JGI IMG/M metagenome (GOLD analysis project Ga0326727, IMG submission 207643) | Lab enriched peat soil microbial communities from McLean, Ithaca, NY, United States - MB29MY | ecosystem: Environmental > Terrestrial > Soil > Wetlands > Peat | place: USA: New York...
CCGAAGCGTTCCTCCGTGAGGTGCTCGTGCGCATTGCCGACCACCCGATCAACCGCATCACCGAGTTGCTGCCCTGGAACCTGGCTGCGACGCCCGACCAGCAACTCGCCGCTAGCGACGCGGTTCTTGAGCTACCGGCAGGAGCCTAGTCGGCGCCAGGCGCGACCGCCCCCGATCTCCGTCAAGACGGCCCTTAGCGGACGCTTACGCTACTGGCGTACTTGCGACCATAAGGAACGCCGGCGGATCCGTAGAGCAGGCGAGCCTCGCTCTACTTCGAATTTCGGCCTATTGCAAGCTATGATGACTTATTAAGGAGAGACGCATGGCGCCGAACCGGACAAAAACGATAATGATTATTCGGCACGGTGAGAAGCCCGGCGTTCCCGTGGCGGCCGACGGCATCGACGGCGACGGCAACGTCGACTCGAAGTCGCTAACGGCGGCTGGTTGGCAACGCGCACACGCCTTGGTCGACCTCTTCAATCCGCCGGCAGGTATCGCGATCCGCGCCGGGCTCGCCGTGCCGAACCACCTCTTCGCGGCCGCGGACACGAGCGGCGATCAAAGTAAACGCCCCATCGAGACGATTACGCCACTGGCGGATTCGTTCAACCCGAACTTGGCGATCGACTCGTCGATCGATTCTAGTGATGTCAAGGCGATCGCGAAGGCCGCGAAGTCGGTCGGCGGCGTCGTGCTCGTGTGCTGGAAGCACGAAAACATCCTCGAGATCGCGCAGCGGCTCGCGCCTACGGCGCCCTTGCCGAAGAAATGGCCCGGCAACCGCTTCGACATGGTTTGGGTGTTCGATCTCAACGCGCAGGGCGATTACGACTTCTCGCAGGTGGCGGAACTCTTGCTTCCTACCGACGACTCGACGCCGATGAAGTAGCTTTCGGCCGGCGTTCGCTCCATTCGCCACGCCCTGAACCCGGACTGCCGACCGATGGCACGGCGCGCTCCTTACGGCGGAACCGTGCCGGGATCGGCATCGGTGATCTCGTGGGCGCCGGCGACCGGGTTCCCGAGATTGTCGGTCGGCACGAGTTGCTGCGTGAACGCCGTGAAGTACGCCGCGACGCCCGCGTCGCTGAGGTCGACGATCACGCCGCCGTCTTGCCAGGTGTCGTTGTGGTCGTTGTTGTCGTCGACTCCGTCGTTGAGGAACGGTGCGGTTGAGCCCTGATTCATGTGCACGTCGTGGATTCCGCCGCCCTCCGAGTAGGTGCGCCCGAAGATGTACACGGACGCGTTCGCCTGTTGCGCGTTCGCGAAGAGGCGCAGCAGCGTGGGGATCGGTTCGGCTTGTTCCGACCCGTCCATCACGTCGGTATCGCGGAAGCTACCGGTCTCCGCGAGCACGTCGGAGCGCAGAAAGTCGAGCGCCGGCAGCGCTTTCGCAGCCGTGAGTTCGTTGAAGCCCGCCGGGGCGTTCCGTAGCTGCTGCAAGATCGGGTGATGGAAATCGAACGCGAGCCGATACCGAAGCAGGTCGTCGGAATCGTTGGTTCCGACGTTGATCGCGCTATCCCACTGCGATGCGTTCCCTTGCGCGTCGGTGAACTGCAGGGGGACGTGCAGGTGATATTGCGTTTCGTTCTTCTTCCGTGACGCTTGCAGCTTCGGAGCACCGGCCACAATGCACTTTACGAATCCGTACGTGAGCGCCATCGCTTCTCCCTACGTCCGGCCCGGGTGTTTGCCGCGACTCGTGATCTCGCGCACCTGCGGCATAGGTCGGTCGGACGGAACGTTCGACGGCGCCGGCAACGCGTCGGACGACGGCGTTGCCGCGAGCCAAAAGGTGAGCTCCGGGGAGATCGGGCGACTGTCTGCGTCGAAATAGCTATTCTGCCAGGTGTCGTCCGTATGGAGCGACGTCCACGCCGTCTTCGGGCTGGTCGAAAGCCACCAGCGCCACGCGTAGTGGTCGTAGATGTCGAGTGCGTTCGCGGCATAGGCTTCCGCGAGCGGGCGATGACCCTTGACGATCGCGAGATTCTCGTCATTGTTGCTCGACGCGCGAAACCCGAGATTGTGGCTTCCCGTGATCACCACGCAGCCGTCCGAGAACGGATCGATCACGACGTACTTGCTGTGTGTCACGGCAAAGCCGGCGTTGTTGAGCTCGCGCTCCCACACGCTCACCGGATCCGTGATGCCCGTCGCCGGGATGACGCGATAGTCGGCGGGAACGGTCGTGCCCTCCGGCGAGGTCGTCTTCTTGCCCGAGCCTTTCGCGTCGCTCTTGATGGCGACGGAGAACTGCTCGGCGGCGCTCGCCACGGTTACCGTCCCGCGCACGAATAGCGCCGGGTTGGCCTTGAGCGCATCGGCGACGTAATCGATGATGCTCGGTGAACCCGGCTCGAAGGCCACGAACAGCACCGCCTGTTTCGCCGCGGCGATGCATTTCGAGATCTCCTGCATGTCCGGCGGGGTCGCCTCGTTCGGATCGTTCGAGCGGTGGAGATGGGCGGTGTTCGGCGAGAACCACACGTCGACGTCGCCGCTGCCGTCCTCAAGCGTCACCGGAATCGGCCCGGCCGCGTCCGCCTTGCGCAAGGACGGACTTTGCTTTCCCACATCGCCGACCGTATCGGCCTTGAGGTTCTCCCAATACGTCTTGTAGGCCGCGGCCATGAGCGGCGAGCGGGCGACGATCGTGTTGTTCGACTGCGCGCACAACGCTGTGTCGGTCCAGTTCGTCGATCCGAATTGCACGGCTTGCGGCGTGCCGGCGGTTTCCAAGATGGTGTACTTGTTGTGACCGATGTGGCCGCCCGGCATCATGCGGTCGATCACGTTGACGTTCGCGGCCTTCGCGGCGTCGCGCTCCATAGAATAGGTGTCGTTTGTTTTCTTGCCGTTGTTGTCCTTGCCCGGCATATTTGAGAGGATGAGATTCACCTTTGCGCCGAGTGCATCGAGCGTTTGCGTCAACTGCGGATCGCCAAATTCATAGAGGGCGCAAAAGAGTTCGGCGTCGGCGGTAGCCGCGGCCTCGTTCGGAAGCGCGGTCATCGCCTCGATCATCTGGCCCGCGAGATCGGCCCGCAGCGGATCGTTGACGTCTGCGATCCGCTGCCGGAGCTCGTCCTTCATGCTCTTGAGACTGGCGTTGTCATGGAGTTTGTGCGCTGTGGCCTGCGTCGCGAGGATTCCGCGGTTGAAATACGCCGAGAGTACGCCCAGGTGGGGCGTGAGCTGGACGGTGTTCGTTGTCAGCGAGGGAATCGACATCGGATGCAGGTCGCCCGGCACGCCGTTTAGGGGTTGGATCCGATACTTGTACGACCCGCCGCGTTTCGCCGTGACGTCCTTCCAGAAGAATTTCTGGACCGGGTCCTGCGCGGTCGTCCGTTCGGTGCCGGCGTCCTGCCCCGGGAACGTGGCGAGGGCCGGGAGGCACGTCTCCGTACCGGCGTTCACGTCGATGCGATAGATCGCGAAGCCGAGACACCCGTCAATGCGGCCCCCGAAGGTCCAGGCCATCACCGCGATGTCGTTATTTGCAAATGCAACTGCCTTCATAATAAATCACCCATCGCCCAAGTTTTCTTACAGCGCTGTCTTTAAGAGTGGGCGCCGACGGAAATCGAGTTGCTATCTCAGCGCGGGACACTCCTGCTCACCTCGCGACGTGTCGCCCCAGCCGGAGCGCATGTAGGTGGTTATTACATTCTAAGAGCTTAGCGCGCCACGAACGGCATCACCAGGTCCCACGTCAGCACGATCGCTTCACGATAATAGGGGATCACGGTGGATCCCTTGATCAAGTCGTGTTCGACGAGGATCCCCACCTCGTTGAGGAAGTGCGCGAAGCTCAGCACCTTGAGAACGCGCACGTCCGTCGCGTCCCCCCTCCGGAGCGCCGCGCGAACGTCGGAATCCGCGGCCGCCGCTGCGGCAACGTGGGGATACGTTTCACGGTACTCCGCGGACCGGACCCACCCCAGGAGCGAGAGCGACGCCTCGAGTTCGCTCTGACGGCGCATGTGTTTGAGCTGCCGGAGGGCGAAGAACGCGGCCACGAGGACGACGGTGAACTGCCCGAGCGTCCCAATTGCGATCATCGCGTTCCAGTCGATAGCCATGTGGCACCGATGCTACGCGCCGGCGGCCGAGAAGCTAGAGACGATCTATCGTTCGAGGTGCAACGCCTCCGCCGTCGCCCGTGTGAGCGAATAGGCCGCGCCGGCGGCGCGGTGCGCGGCGATCTCCGCGGGAGCGAGCTGTTCCCGCAGCGACGCGGCGAGGAGATCGTCCGTCCGCTGATAGGAGAACCCGAGCAGCGGCACGTCCGCGAGCAGCCGATCGACGAATCCGGCGAGACGCGCCGCCTTTTCCGCCTGGCCGCGCCTGGCGGCGATCGTCGCGAGATATTCGATTGCCATGGTTTCGTCGCCGCGGCCGAGTTCGAGCTGCCGGCGCGCGGCGTCCTCGGCCGCGTCCGTATCGCCGAGACGCAGTTTGAGGCTGGCGAGAAAGCCGAGTGCTTCGAGCGTGACCATCTCTTGGACCGGCGGAACGTCGCTCGCGAGCATTTTTTCCGTAAGCGCGAGCGAGAGCTGCAGATTGCCGGCCTTGAGCTCGACCTCCGCGAGGCACGGCAGGCACATGGCGACGACGTAGAAGTCGCTGCCGAGCGCCGCCGCCAACGCCGAGGCCTCCGTCAGATCCGCGCGCGCCTCGTCGAAGCGCCGTTGAACGGCTCGAAGTTTCGAGCGCTTCACGAGAAAATCGGCGTAGGTGAGCGTATGCTCCAGGTGCTCCTCGCGGACGAACTGCAGCGCTCGCGCCGCAGCGCTCTCGGCCTTCTCCGGCTCGCCGATCATCGCGTACACCATGGTAAACATGGCATACGACTGCGCGAGAATGTCGGGGCGGCCGAGGCGTTCGAACAATTGCATCGCACGTTCGATATCGCGCGCGCCGCTGGGCCCCGGCCAGGATCGAGCGACGATCTTGCCGCTGAGCAGCGCGGCATCGAGGGGATACGCTTCGGCATCGAGAGTCTCGAGCGCATCGCGCGCGACTTGTTCGTGTTCGGTATGGCGCCCCGAGAGCGCCCAAAGACCTTGCAGCCCAACGACGATCTTCGCTGCTAGGGCGCGGTCGTCCGCGAGTTCGGCGGTTTTGCACCAGGCCAGCGCCGCGCGGGCGTTGTCGAGTTCGGGAGCGACCGCAGCGGCTTTCGGTATTTCGGCCAAACCCGAGGGCCGGACGCTGTCGGCCAGCGCGCCGACCCAGCGCGCGTGATTGCGGGCGATCGTGGGCTTCTCGCCGGCCTCTTCCAGCTTCGCGAGGCTAAAGGCGCGCAGCGACTCCAGCAGCCGATAGCGGGTGCCCGCCTCGCCATGGACGGCCGCAACGAGCGACTTATCGACGAGCGAGGCGAGGATCTCCGCGATCGCGTCGGCGTGGAGCGGCGCCTCGCTACTTACCGATTCCGCCGCGGCGAGCGTGAAGCCGCCGGAAAAGATGGCCAACCTTCGCAGCAGCACCTGCTCGGCAGCGTTGAGCAGCCCGTGGCTCCACGTTAGCGTTGCGAGCATGGTCTGCTGCCGGGTCGGCTGCGCGCCGTCGCCGGCCGCGGTCGTGAAGCTCTCGGCCAAACGTTCGGAAAGCGCCGCCAGACCGAGCGAAGGCAGCCGGCCGGCGGCAATTTCGATTGCAAGCGGAATGCCGTCCAGCCGGCGGCAGATATCCACGACGTTTTCCAGGCTCGGATCGGCGCCGGAAACGTTTGCTCCCATAGCTTCGGCGCGATCGATGAACAGCGCGAGGGCTCCGTACGTACGCGCTTCGTCGAGACCTCGCGGCCAGTGCGACGGGAACGAGAGCGACGGGAGCCGGTAGACCGTTTCGCCCAGGATGTTCAGGCGTTCCCGGCTCGTGGCAAGGACCGTGATCTCCGGGCAGTGCGCAAGAAGATGGTGCACGACGGCGGCAACGTCTTCGATGAGGTGCTCGCAATTATCGAGAATGAGTAATGCGCGCTGCGCCGCAAGGGCGGCCGTCAGCGAGTCGAGGTGCTCGAAACGGCCGGCCAGGGGCGGCCGGAGCGACGATGCGATTCGGTCGGCAATGAACGAGCCGTCGCCGAGCGCTGCCAGATCGACGAACCACACCTCCATCGCTCGCTCGGCGAGCATCACGCGGCCGGCCTCGGCAGCCGCACGGGTCTTGCCGACGCCTCCGGCACCGGTTATCGTAACGAACCGGTGCCGTTCGAGCAGACGAACGAGGTGGGCGATATCGCGCTGCCGGCCGACGAACGACGATTGCGCGGCTGGAAGATTCGTCGCTGCCGTCCCGGCGCGGTCGCCTCGCCTGCGCTGACCGTCGCGAGCACGCGCGTTGGCCGCCGCCCACTCGAACGCGGCGCAATCGCCGGAAGAAAGGCTGAGCGCGGCGCTCAGTTGGGCGACGGTCGGACCGTACGGTGCGCGGCGGACGCCGCGTTCGAGAGCGCTGATCGATTCGACGCTAACGCGCGCCTTGCGCGCCAAGTCGGCCTGTGAGATGCCCAAGGCGATACGGTGCCGCCGGAGCAGTTCTCCGAACGTTCCCACAGTTTGCATGGCGCGCACCTTCGGCGAAGCCGCTTTCGATTCAGCGCGGGTTGCTTGTTTGCTCGTTGAAGCGCGGCGGGGTGAGGCGACGTGCGCGGGAACGTCCGCCGTCGCGTGGCGAAGGAACGGCCGCCAGGGAGGCTGCTGCTTATCATGCTCGAGTTGGTCGCTCGCGCGAGTCGCCATCCGTCATCTTCCGGCCGGCGACGGTCCTGTGGCCGGTGTGCCGCTCCGTAGCCCCTCGATCGAAAAAACGTTTGGGGCGCTCCTGCGGGAGTATCGGCTTGCCGCGGGTTTCTCGCAAGAGTTTCTCGCGGAGAAGGCCGGCATCAGCGCGGAATCGGTCGGCGCGCTCGAGCGCGGCGTGCGCCGGGCGCCGTGGGACGAGACGATCGAACTGCTCGCCGAGGCCCTGGAATTAGCGCCGGCCCAGCGCGAGCTCTTGACCGAAGCGGCTTCGCGCGCGCGGGCTCGCGCGAGCCGTAAGCCGCCGGGCCGGCCGGCCACGCCGGAGCGGCAGCTGCCGCTTCAGTCCACGTCGTTTCTCGGGCGTGCCCGAGAGGTCGCCGCGATCTCCGAATTGGTCGGCGCTCACCGCCTCGTCACGATCACCGGCCCGGGCGGAATCGGCAAGTCGCGTACCGCGATCGAGGTCGCCAACCAACTGCCGATCGATCGTTGGGATCGCATCCACTTCGTCGACCTGTCGTCCCACAGCGACGGGACGTTTATCGCGAACGCGATCGCGACCGCGATCGATCCGGCGGTCTCCGACCGCAACGTCGCGATCGACGGCATCGTGTCCGCCTTGCGGGACAGCCGCACGTTGATCATTCTCGATACGTGCGAGCACCTGCTGGCCGAGGTCAGCGTCGTGGTGGTCGCGCTGCTCGCTGCCTGCGAAAATGTCACCTTCATGGCAACCAGCCGCGAACGGTTAGCCATTTACGGCGAAGCCATCTACCGGCTGCCGCCGTTGGAAGGCCCGTCGCGAACCGCCGGCGGCGCGAACGCGCCGCGTGAATCTCCTGCGGTGGAGCTCTTCATCGCGCGCGCGACGACGGTCGATCATGCCCTGACCTTTAGCGACGCGGACGAGGAGCACATCGTCGCCATCTGCGATCGGCTCGACGGCATTCCGCTAGCGATCGAACTCGCGTCGGCGCGCGTGTCGGCGCTCGGCCTTCGGGCCTTGCGAACACGGATCGAGCGAGGGCTCGTGATGACGAGCGGCCCGCGAAACTTGCCGCTTCGGCAGCAGACGATGCTGGCTACGATGTCGTGGAGCTACGGCCTGCTCAACGATGTGGAACGGCTGCTGCTCCAGCGCCTCTCGGTATTCGTGGGTGGTTTTACGCTTGCGGCGGCTGAGTCGGTGTGCTCCCGGGACGGCATCGAAACGGATGCCGTCGCCGATGTGCTCGCGTCGCTGTTCGAGAAATCGCTCGTCGGCGTTTCGCCGGGAGCCTTGCACCGGTATCGGCTCTTGGACTCGGTCCGGTCGTTTGCGGCCGCCAAGCTAGCCGAGACCAATCAAAGTGCGGCGCTCGCTCGGCGCCACGCGCAGTGGTTAGCCGAGTTCGGCGACGGGATCGACGAGCGGCGCGTCGCGATGACGGAGGCAGCGTTGCGGAGCGAGACGCTGCCGGAACTCGAGAACGCGCGCGTCGCGCTGGAGTGGGCGCTCGACTCCGGGCCGGATGAGGGCGTGCTGCTCGCGGGACGCATCGTCGGCGGATTGCGGACGCTCTGGCTCACCTCCGGACGCCGCGCCGAGTGCAAGGGGTGGGCTAGCCGCGTGATCGAGCGACTCGACGAGGAGCGGCACCCACAGGTAGCAGCGAAGGTGCTCAAAGCGTTGATTCAATCGACGCACGGCGCGACGATGCACGGATTCATCGATCGCGCGATTCCGGTGTTCGAACGCATCGGCGATCGGAGCGGTCTCGCGCTCCTGCAGTGTCACGTGGCCTACCGCTGCCAGCGAAGCGATCGTTTCGAGGAGGGCGACGCTGCCATCCGGCGCGCCGGCGAGCTCTTATCCGGTTACGAAAAAATGTGGCCCGCGCCGTACTCGACGTATCTCCTACAGCGAAGCCGGTTGAACATGCTCCAAGGGCGATTCGACCTGGTCCGCGCCGATATCAAAAAGGGAATCCAAATCAACACAGCGCTCGGCGATGATGACTTGGCGAGGTGGCACTTTCTCGCGGCCGAACTGGACTGCGTGATCGGCAACCCCGAAGCTGCCGTCGCGGCGGCCGAGTCGATGCTCGCGCAAGCGCTTCGCCGCCGAGAGCTGCATTCGGGACTCACGCAAGCATATAACTTACTCGCGCTGTTGCGGGCGGTGGCGGGCGATCTCGAAGGCGCCCACGATGCCGCGCGCGAGGTGCTTCGCCTCGCAGGCACCTCGGAGCGCGTTACCGACATTCTCCTCGTCGACATTTCCGTCTCGGACGTCGTACTCGTCTTCGCGCTCGGGGCCGCGTCGGAATCGAACGCGCGCCCGGCGGCCAACATGCTCGGCGCGGCCGATGCTGCCCGCGGGCGCGCCGCTTGGATGACCGACGCGGGCGGGCACAGCGTCGACCGGATGGTGCGACGCCGGCTCGTGGCGGCGCTGCTGCACCAGCTCAGCGACGCCGAACTGCAGCAAGCCTGGCACGAGGGTTCAAAGGCTTCGCTCGAGCAGCTCGCCGTGCAAGCCTCGGCAAGGTAGCGAAGGCTCGGTCGCCCGGCGCCGCAATTCCCTGGTACTCCGTCGCAACTGTGCGGATAACTGTACGGACCCTCCCTGGCAACCCCGGTGCCCGCTCCCGTACGCTTGTCGCGTGAGATGGCCGGTGCGGCGAGAGCCGTCCGGAAGTTTTCGACGGGAGCTTGCTTCGGATGATTGCGCCCCACGCCGGCGTCGGCGATTCGTCGCTGACGCAGAGAATCATAGAATATATCGACGAACACTACGCCGCATCGTTGAGCCTTCGCGATGTGGCGGAACGCTTCGGTTATTCAGCTAATCACCTCACGAACACGTTCAGCCGGACAACGGGTACGCCGATCACCGCTTGGATCATCAAGCGCCGGATCTTGGCGGCGCAGCGGCTACTGAGCGATCACGACATGGACGTGGCCGGCGCGTGCGAAGCGGTGGGCTTCAACGATCTCTGTTATTTCACTCGGCAGTTCGTGCGACACGTCGGCGTGACGCCAGGCCGTTTCCGCTCCGCGATGAAGGTCGCGAAACGGGAATGCAAGGAAGGCGCGAACCGAGCCGGCTGACGTGCGAGACCGCTACTCGTGCACGCCGATCTGCCATGTCGTCGTTTACGTCGAAGGCCTCACGGCCGCGATCGGCCCGGCGGGGGACAGCGTTTACGTTCCGTTGCGTATCAACGGCGGCAGCCTTACGGGCTGCGGCGCGGACAAAGAAGTCCTGTGCGGAACCGATTTCGCGCTCATGTACGCCGATGAGAGGCTCGTCCATAACGGAAATTTCGTGGTGGCGGATCCGGGCGGCGACATCCTGATGTGGTACGACGGCAGCAGCCAGGCCGCGGAAGGAGCGTACGACGAGATACTCGATGGCCGGCTGCCCGGTAAAATTGCCAGCTGCCTGAGCATCCGTTCCATGTCCGCGGCGCCCGAGTGGAAGCGCTTCAACCGCCGGCCGCTTCTGGGAGTCGGATCGTTCGACGGCAGAGCCGGCACGCTCGAGTTCACGCTGCTCTCGATCACCGCCGGCGAAGGTTTGAATTGATTCTTCCGGCCGCGCACCGGATCGGCCCGGAGTATCGTCTCTGCCGGGCGCGTTTTCAGCCTGCTAGGTTCTCCTCGAGGCTGCGGGTTCTGACCGATCGATCGCAGCGCCCCAGGAGCTAAGCGTGCACACGTACCGTATCGGACCGTTCGGGGATCTCTCATGCCGGGCAAATTAGCCGGAAAGGTCGCGCTGGTTACGGGCGGCAGTAGCGGCATCGGCTTGGCGACGGCCCAGCGGTTTGTCCTCGAGGGGGCGTACGTCTTCATCACCGGGCGGCGCCGGGAACATTTGGATCGAGCCCTTGCGCAGATCGGCGCGGGAAACGCCGGTGCGATTGCGGGCGACGTGTCGTCGCAGGCCGACGTCGCGCGTCTTTTTCGCGCCATCGAATCGGAGAAGGGCCGGCTCGACGTCGTCTTCGCAAATGCCGGTGGTGGGACGCTGAGCCCGCTCGGGAAGATCACCGAAGAAGAGATCGACGCGACCTTCAAGACCAACGTCAAGGGAGTCGTGTTCGTCGTACAGGGCGCACTGCCCCTCTTGCGCGAGGGAGCGTCGATCGTCCTCAACGCTTCGACCGCCGGAAGCAAGGGCGCGCCCGGGTTCAGCATCTACAGCGCGAGTAAAGCCGCCGTGCGCAATCTCGCACGCAGTTGGATCCTCGATCTCGCGGGGCGCAACGTACGCGTCAACGTCGTGAGTCCGGGCGTCGTGCCGACCCCGGGTTACGATGGTCTCGGCCTGAGTGCCGCGCAGTTGGAAGAATTCGTCTCGTCGCAAGCCAAGTCGATCCCGAGCGGCCGTGTGGGAACCGTGGAGGACGTCGCGAAGGCCGTCGTGTTCCTGGCCTCGGACGACAGCAGCTGGATCAACGGCGCGGAGTTGTTCGTCGATGGCGGTATGACGGCAATCTGAAGCCACATCTGAGGCCACACTCGCGACCGGAGCACCTGCACGCATGCCGAAGCTCGTTTCCGTTAACGTCGGTCTACCGAAAGACGTGCAGTGGCGCGGACAGCGCGTGCACACGGGGATCTGGAAGCAGAGCGTCGGCGGCTTGCAGACCGTTCGCCGCCTCAATATCGACGGGGACGGGCAGGGCGATCTCGGCGGGCACGGCGGCGAACAGCGCGCGGTCTTCGTGTACCAAACGTCGTCCTATGAGTTTTGGGAGCGCACGTTGGGCCGCTCGGATTTCACGCTGGGTCAGTTCGGCGAGAACTTCACGGTGGAGGGTCTGCCCGACGACGAAGTGCGGATCGGAGATCGGTTCCGCATCGGCAGCACCCTCTTCGAAGTCACGCAGCCGCGCGTCACCTGCTACCGTGTCGGCATCCGGATGAACGACGCGCAGATGCCGGCCCGGCTGGTGGAAGCCGGGCGCCCGGGGTTTTACTTCCGCGTCCTCGAGGAAGGCAGCGTCCAAGCCGGAGACGCGATCGAACTCGTGTACCGCAATAACGATAGTCCGACGGTCGTCGAGGTCGATGCGCTCCTCTACAAGCCGAACGCGGATCGGAGCAAGGTCCGGCAAGCCTTGCAGATCCCCGCGCTCAGTCCGGGCTGGCGCACGTCGCTGCAAGCCATTCTGGATCAACCGGCCGATGCAACGGGAAATCCGGGTCTCGTCGCGAGCGATCTCGCCCCGCAGGCCCGACCCGGTTTCCGAACCGCTCGATTTGCCGAGTTGTCGCGCGTCACGGCCGACGTCATGTCGGTTTCCTTGGAGCCCACGGACGGCGCCGCGTTCGATCCCGCGCAGCCGGGCCAGTTCATCGTGCTCAAGGTGCAGGCCGCGCCGGAAGCGCCTCCGTTGTTGCGGAGCTATTCGTTGGCGGGCACGCCGAACGCGCGCCGCTACGAACTCGGCGTGAAATGCGAACCGAACGGATCGATGGGCCGCTATCTCTCGGGGCTGGCCCGGGTCGGCGATGCGGTCGAAATCAGCGCGCCGCGCGGTTCGTTCGTTCTACGCGAATCGGAACGCCCGGCGATCTTGGCGAGCGCCGGAATTGGCATTACGCCGGTCCTCGCGATGCTGAAAGCGCTCGCGGCGTCACGTTCGCCGCGGCCGATCTGGTGGATCTACGGAGCGCGCAACGGCGCCGAGCATCCGTTCGCGGGCGACGTTCGCGCGCTGCTCGGCGCGCTGCCCAACGGACGTTCGCACGTGCGATACAGCCGGCCGAATGACGACGATCGTCCCGGAAAAGACTTCGATTCTACCGGACGCGTCGATGCGGCGCTGATCGAGCAACTGGGCATCGGCAAAGAGAGCGAGTTCTATCTGTGCGGCCCCACGGGTTTCTTGACGGATTTGAAGGCGGGTCTGACGTTAGCGGGTTTCCCCGCGGAGCAGATCTACAGCGAGGTGTTCGGTTCGGGCCCGGCGATCAACCCCGGCATCGCCGCCGGCGATCGGCCGGCGCCGCACGAACCGCCGGGGCCGCGCGGGACCGGGCCGGTGGTCTCCTTCGGGCGTAGCGGCCTCAACGTCCCGTGGAATTCGCAGTATCCGAGCCTTCTCGAATTCGCCGAGGCATGCGATGTGCCGACGCGCTGGGCGTGCCGTGCCGGGGTCTGCCACACGTGCGAGAGCGGTTTGATTTCCGGTGAGGTGAATTACGATCCGGTTCCGCTCCAGCCGCCCGCGAACGGCAACGTGCTCGTCTGCTGCTCGGTCCCCAAAGGCGACGTGGTCTGGGATCTCTGATTCACGGGCGACGGCCGCTGTCCGTGGGCTCGGTCATCGCGACGATCGCCGCCGTGAGGTGGTCGACCCGCGCGAAGTGCAAAGCGCGCCCCGGCCGCAGGCGTTGCGTGATCGAGAGCATCACCAAGCCGTGAAGCGCGGCCCAGACCACCTCCGTCGCCGTGTCGACCTTGCTCCGCTCGAGTCCCGATTCGGCGACCGCAGCCGCAAAGAGCGCGAAAGCGGCCTGCGCCGGCCTCGGCGTATCGTCGACGGCGAAAGCGATCGCCGGCGCTCCCACGAACATGACCTCATATAAACGTGGCCGGTCCAGTCCGAAACGAACGTAGGCGTGGGCGAGCGCCGTTAGCGACGGTTTGCCGCCTTTCGCGGCACGCGTCAAGCGCTCGACGAGCGCCGTGAAACCCTCCACCACCACCGCGCTCAGAATCTCGTCCTTGCCGGCGAAGTGCTGGTACACCGCCGGCTGCGTGCGATTGATCGTCTCGGCGATTCGGCGGATGTTGAGATGTTCGAGGCCTTCGTCTTCGATGATGGCCCGGCTCACTTCGATGATGGCTTGGCGCGACGTGCCGCGGCTTTTCGGATGCGTGCTCGAGGCGGTCGTCATGATTCACCCGGCCGCAGCACCATGAGCGCGGCAATGCCGAGCGTGAGCGCCGATGCGGCGAGGCCGCCCCAGCGAACGCGGCCGCGCATCAGCGGCTCATCCGCGATCCGGCTCGCGGCCGGTGAGACGACGACCGCAATCGCTGCGAGCACGGCCGCGAACAGCGCCGAAGAGAGGTAGAGCCAGAGCGGATGAGCCGGTTTGAGCGCGATCCAGAGCAGGATTCCCGAGAGCAGCGACGCGCCGGCGCCGAACCGGAGGAACACGAGCACGGCGTGCAGCGCGGCGGGCGTCTTCGTGAGGAACGGTAGTATGAAGATCGGGCCGATGCCGATGGCGGCGAGCACGTGACATAAGAGGATCGTCGCGAGATACATCTCAGTGTCCCGCCGCCGCGATGGCGCCCGCCACGACGATATACGCAGCGGTTCCAAGATGGATGGCGGTATCGGAGGCCTTGCCGTGACGCTTGACGGTCCAGGCGTCGGCGAGCGGCGCGATCGTTCCGACCAGGAGTGCGATCGAAAGAACGGAGTTGCTCGCGGAGGCGGCCACGACGAGCAATCCCGCGAGCACGAAATCGCGGTTCGCCTTCACCTCGAGGTATGGGGTCGGGTCGATTCCCTCCGGAACCGGAACGCCGTACCCGCGAGCCGCGGTCCGCGGCGCCAAGGCTTCCCGGGCGGCGAGGGCCACCAGCGCGGCGGCGAGAGCGTAGGTCATTCCTTGGCTGAGCGTCATGTCGCGTATCTCCGTAACGTTGTTATGTTCGCATCATAACGACGTTACGCTCGCGTGTCAAGGGCGAAGGGGTGCTTGTGTGTCCGCGGGCGCGCGGAAGTTTGGCCGTCGCAGTGACGGCGCCGCTGCCGGCGACTAGCTGCGGCTCCGAGCGGGGCGCCGAGGCTGCGGTCGAATGTGGGCGCAGCGCTGCGGCCGGCGGTGATGTCGATTCCGCGGCGCGCCGTTCGACGTACTCGTTGAAGGAGACAGTGATATGAGATTTCTCTCGATCGTGACCCGCCCGGCTTCGGCTCCCCGCATCCCCACCCAGGACGAGATCGAACGGAGCGTGGCTCTCATCTCGGAATTGGCGAGCGCCGGCTCGCTCGCCGACGCTGGCGGCACGTGGCCGGGTTTGCTCGAGCTGCAAGTCACGCGGAAGGGCGGTGACTACTCCGTCGTCGACGGACCCTTCACCGAAGCCAAGGAGATCGTCGGCGGCTACTTCCTCTTCGACGTGCCGGATCGCGAGGCCGCAATCGCGTTTTCGCGCCGTTTCCTCGATATCTCCGGCGACGGGACGTTCCACCTCCACCAGATCATCGAGGGCCCGTCGGGCGAGGCATGACGTCAGGCCACATCGTGGCGCCGAAGGCCGGCGGTCGACGACGTCGTCTCTGAATCGCTAGATGTCGCTACCGAGTCCGCTCCACCATACGCATTGGGGAAATGGTTGGTTTTCGGATCCGGACGAAGCTCAGTCGGGCAGACTTCGAGGCACGACGCGCCCGGCGCTACCAAGGATCGGCACTTTCTCGAACGACCGGGCATCTTTTAACCGCTTGAAGGAACCGAAGGACTCGGTCCGGACACCCGCGCTCACGGTTCGGTAGCGAAGCGTCCAATGCACGGCCATCTCATTGTATTCGTCCTCCGTCGATAACGCGAATCGGACGCACTCGCCGGCGGGAATCGTATAAGCCGGCTTCGCTTCCTGTGGAATGCTGTCGATCACGCCAAGATCATCGGCGCTGTACCATCCGCCGGTCGAAATCTCCACGTCCAGCAGATCTTCTTCGAGTGGATTGCAGAGATACTCGCCCATCGTGGGTGTATAGGGTCCGCCTGGGACGTCTTTTCGGATGGCTACGAAGGGGAGCGTAAGGTCGATCTTCCGCTTCACTGCGTCACCTCCGGCATGTACTGTCGAAGCCCGGCGAGCGCGGCCGCCATCGTGTACGGCAAGGTCGCAAACCCGTGACGCATGGAGAATGCGACCGCGGACGCTCCCGCCGTGATCTCCTGCGCAATGCCGCGCCTCCGGTCGTCGCCTCGATCGCTTCTGGGAAGCGCCAGATATTGCTGCGCGCCTTCGCTTGCGTATGCGAGCCAGCCGCGGTACTCGGACGGCATACCATCGCCGTCAAAATCCGAGTCAACGCCAAGGAGTCGCAGCGCAGCTCCGAGCGCCCGGTCGTACTCTTTTCGGAGCTCGTACCAGGTCATCGGTTCGTCGATAATTTCGAATGGAGCGGGCATTATCCGGACGATGATGCGACTTGGTTTGACGGGATGCAGCAAGCGGAGCTCCCGCGACGCCGCGGCGATCATCGTAAGCGTCCGCTGAGGGCCGTCTTGACGGAGATCGGGGGCGGTCGCGCCTGGCGCCGACTAGGCTCCTGCCGGTAGCTCGAGAACCGCGTCGCTAGCGGCGAGTTGCTGGTCGGGCGTCGCAGCC
>Ga0326727_10015751_pt1 | contig 16128 bp, 19 predicted proteins | sample MB2enrmetagenome_FD_207643 | JGI IMG/M metagenome (GOLD analysis project Ga0326727, IMG submission 207643) | Lab enriched peat soil microbial communities from McLean, Ithaca, NY, United States - MB29MY | ecosystem: Environmental > Terrestrial > Soil > Wetlands > Peat | place: USA: New York...
CCTCCGGTCCACCCTCGGATGGGCCGTATCCGACCAGGCCGGCATCGGTCTCGATTTTGATCAGGGCTCGTGAATTTCCCCTGCTCTTCTGGTTCAACCGTATCGTCTTGATCGCGGTGATCTTCACTTCGCCTTGGGCAGGAGCCGCCAGGGCCTCATAGTGAGCCAGCGATGCGCCGATCGGCATCGCCAGTGCCGTGGTCAGAAAGTTGCGTCGCGTAAGCAGCATGACCAGTGCCTCCTAGAAACTGTAAATCCCCTCCAGCGTTCGGTCACCGGCGCTTCAGAGTAATAACCGTGACCGAGAGCTTCGGAAAAACGTACGGAATTTCGTTCCCGGACACGGCCAGGGACTTGGTCACGGGCCGGATCGCGTTCGGGCTGTCCCCGGTATTCTCTGCGAGCGGCGAGTCAGCGGCCAGTGTATCCACCTGTGCCTGTGCGGCGGCGGAGAATCCCTGGAGCCGAAGCGTCGTCGGAATATCGTTTTTCCAATCGCGATTGGCAACGAACAGAACCAGATCGCCGTTTGTCAATTTCCGGGTTGCCAGGACGTCCAGATAGGGAACGTCCGGGATCTCAGGCATGCTGGTCATTCCGTCGTGAACGTCGTAGTGGCGAACCTCGGTTTGGGTGGCCACCACCCGGTCCCCGGCGCGATGCGAGTAAAGCCAGAACGCCCAGCACTGAGGAGTGGCCCAAACCAGGCCGTGCTCCTTGCGCAGACCTCCGCCTCCCATCAGGCCCGACATGCTGGATATGGGCACGAAATCGGCCTGAGACAGCATCATGTTCATCCAACCCGCACCCATGACGGCTCCGCCGATGTTGGTCGAGGAAGGCCCGGTGCCTCCCCAGTTCCATTCCGTGTAGGCCAGCCCGACCCGGCCCTTGGTGGCCGGATCCCCGTCAATCTGCGCCCGGATCGGCTTCAAGAGATTCGCCATCCCGACCGGGAGAGCCAGCGGGATCGCTGTTTGTGTGTCGGCGTCGGGCGCCTTGGCCACGATCTGATTGAGACGGACGACGTAGTGTACGCTGAGATAGTTCAGATCCTTGCCGGCATTCTTGATGAGGGCCGCGGTCCAAGCCGGGCTAAAATCCGCGCCCGGACCGCAGGCCACCAGTTTCGCGCCCGGGAGAGCTTGCTTGCGGACCACCGGGTAGAATTCCAGATAACGGGCGGCATTGCTCGTGGGCGTCTGCCACCCCATCTGGTCGTCCCCCCAAAGTTCGTTCCCCAGTTCCCAGATCGTCGGCGGATACGGGTCGCGATGGCCGTTGGCTGCGCGATGCGCCCCTTCGGGTGTGGTCGGCGCTCCATTGACGTACTCCACCCATTTCCGGGCTTCTTCCTTGGTGCCGCTTCCCAGGTTCATGCAGATCATCGGCTGCACCCCCGCGAGCCGGCAGAACGACATGAATTCATCGGTGCCGAACTCATTGTATTCCATGGTTCCCCAAGCCCGATTGAGCTGGGTGCGGCGCTTGTCCAGCGGTCCCACGCCGTCCTCCCAGTGATAGGTGCTCATGAAGTTGCCGCCCCAGCGCACCAGAGAGAAGTTCATCTCCTTGGTGGCCTTGAGCACCTCCGGATCGAACACTCCTTCCACTGCGTCGGCTGGGTAGAGCCGGATCAAATCGAGAGAAAATCGCTGCGGGCCGGTCATCGACACCGCGAAATCCACCAGTTCATGCGACTTCACGGCCCCGGCGGGAAGACGCAGGCGGAACGGCAGCTTGGTCCATTTCCCGCCATCCGGAACCTGAATCTCCGTGGAAGCCAGAATCTTGTCGGGATTGTCCCGGGTCCGGAAGCTCACCATCAGGCGCACGGGCCCCTCCACCGACGAGGCGAACAGGGATCCCATATACTCGAGATCCCGATGAACCGGCAGGTAGATGCCCTGGCGGATTCCGAGCTCCTCGGTTGTGATATTGGGCCGTCCCTTGATCCCCTTCGGCTCCGGATGTGGCAGGCCAATCATGTAGATATAGCGATCGGAGTTGGCCGCCCCGGCGCCGAAAACCGACTCGAACCGCTTCCCGACATCTCTCAAGGGCTGCCAGGGCAGTGGCAATCCGACGTTCAGGGAGTTGACGAAAGCGCGATCCGCAAACCGTGCATTCATCACCTGCAAACTGGCGTGGTAGTCCTCCAGACTCGGGTTTTCAAGAAGCTGGGCCGACACGCCCCCATAAATCTCGTTGCCCACGTTCTCCGTGTAAATCCCGTATACCGTTCGAGGAATCCGGAACGAACTTTGCTGCCCGGCGCGGATTTCGATGACGGCTTCGGGCTTATCGGTGCGAACGTAGCTCGACAGCGATTGCGCGGCAAGACCTCCTACGAAGAGGAAGAATGCCACCGATGCTGCTAACAGCCTCGTCTTGGGTCTCATGGTCTAATTCCTATTCTCTGGCTCCTTCGGCCAGTTGCTCACAAAGCGCGGGCCGGCTGCCGTCTGATGCGCCCTGTTGACGCAGCAGAGCGCCATTAGTGACCTTAGTCGGTTTGATGGAACTTAGCATGCCCATTCGGGAAAGTCAACGTTAGTTCGACCTCGCGGTACGGCCGTCGGTCACCTCCCGGTGCGTCTTCGTGCTTTAATTGAGAAAATGCGCGTCAACCTAAAGACCATTCGCGCCCTGGCTGGACTCCTCCTGTTTCTGCTCGGCGCATCCATCGCCGCCGCTGCTAGCGGCGAGTACTTCGTTTACATCGGCACCTATACGCGGACTCACGGAAAGGGCATTTACACTTTCCGGTTTCAGGCCGCCAGCGGCAAGCTGACAGCGGTCTCGCTGGCCGCCGAGACTCCCAGCCCGGCGTTTCTGGCCGTGCATCCCAATCAGAAGTTCCTGTACGCCGCCAATGAACACGATGGGCCGGATGTGCCCGGCAAGAACAGCACGGTGAGCGCCTACTCCGTCGATCCCAAGACCGGGGCCCTGACGTTTTTGAACAGGGTCTCATCGCACGGCGAAGGGCCCGCCCACATCGCCGTGGACAAGACCGGCAAAGCTCTGCTGGCGGCGAACTACCGCAGCGGGAGCCTCGCTCTGCTGCCCATTCAGGCGGATGGCCGGCTCGGGGAGGCCACCGGTTTCGCGCAGCACCACGGAATCGGCCCGAAGCCCCGGGCGGAAGGCCCCCACGCGCACGGCGCGGCGTTTTCGCCCGACAACCGTTTTGCCCTGGTGGCCGACCGCGGCCTCGACCAGGTTCTGATCTATCGCATCGATTGGTCCAAGGGCACCCTCACGCCGAACGATCCACCGGTTTTCGACGCTACTCCCGGCGCGGGGCCCCGGCACCTCTTCTTTCATCCCAACGGCCGGATTCTATACGAGCTCAACGAGCCCGGCTCCACGGTCACCGTTCTGGCATATGACGCGGCGGGCGGAACCGTGAAGCGGATCCAGGAGATCACCACTCTGCCGCCGGGCTTCACGGGGACCAGCGCGACCGCCCAGCTTCAGACGGACCGCGCGGGGAAGTTTCTGTACGCCTCCAATCGGGGCGCGGACAGCATCGCCGTGTTTGCCATCGATCCCGCCAAGGGCACGCTCACGCCGGTCGAACATGTATCCACGCAAGGCAAGACCCCGCGCGATTTCTCTCTGGATCCCACGGGCGGCTACCTCTTCGCGGGCAACCAGAACTCGGACACCGTCGTGCTTTTCCGCGTGGACGCACAGACCGGCCGCCTGACTCCGACCGGACAGACCCTCGAGCAGGTTCCCGAACCAGCCTGCGTCGTGTTCGTGCCGGTGCAGTGATTTCGGCGACGCCCGGCGGCGGCGCGGCCCGTGCGCGGCCAGACATTTCCAGCACGCGCTGAGCGCGGCGCAATAGCGTCACGGTGATCGTCTGCGCGCGATATCACAGCGCCGGCGTGACTCCCGCCGCGCTCTCTGCCTATATTATGAATAGGCGCTGATGACTAATACGCTCTGCTTACCGGCGCGCATGGCTGCCTGTGTGCTCCCGGTTACCATGCTCGCCTTAGCTGCTACTATCGTGCCCATGCGCGGCCCGCTTCCGGGCATGCCGCCGGTGCTCGATCGTTCCGATATCTATTCCGCCGACCGTCCGGGCTTGCTTAGCCCGGAGGTCCGCGGTTATCCATCGCGCGTCTATGTGCCTAACACCGAAAGCGGCACAGTTGATGTGATAGACCCCGCCACTTACAAGGTGATCGACCGATTCCGGGTAGGCCGGTTGCCCCAGCATGTTACTCCGTCATACGATTTGCGCACGCTGTGGGTGCTCAACGACAAAGGTAACAGCCTGACGCGCATCGATCCGAAAACCGGCAAGAAGGGCAAGACCATCCCGGTGGCCGATCCGTACAATATGTACTACACGCCCGACGGCCGGTACGCCATCGTGGTCGCTGAGCAGCGCGAGCGGCTGGAATTCTACGACGCCGCCACCATGAAGCTCCGCCATTCGCTGTGGGTCCCCTGCAAGGGCGTCGATCACATGGACTTCTCGGCCGACGGCCGCTACCTGGTGGCGAGCTGCGAATTCGGCGGCGCGGTCGTCAAGGTGGATGTGGCCGGCCAGAAGCTTCTGGGCAGGCTGCCTCTGGAAGGCGAAGCCATGCCGCAGGATGTCAAGCTCTCGCCCGATGGCGGCATCTTCTATGTGGCCGATATGAAGGCCGGCGGCGTTCACCTGATCGATGGCGATGCGCTCCGCGAGGAGGATTTCCTGCCCACGGGGAAGGGCGCGCACGGGCTTTATGTCAGCCGCGATTCGCGCACTCTCTATGTCACGAACCGCGGCGAGGGCAGTATCTCGCTGATCGATCTGGCGGAGCGGAAAGTCAGGACTAAGTGGGAGTTGCCCGGAGGAGGCAGCCCCGATATGGGCGGCGTCTCGGCCGATGGCAAGGTGCTGTGGCTGGCGGGCCGCTACAATTCCGAGGTCTACGCCATCGATACCGGAGACGGACGGCTGCTGGCCCGCATTCCGGTCGGCCACGGCCCGCATGGATTGTGCGTATATCCGCAGCCGGGCCGCTATTCGCTTGGCCACACCGGCGTGTTCCGGTAACTCGTCCCGTCCTCAACCAATGCCGGCGTAATGCTCCACCAGCTTTTCCGCCGCCAGCTTCGGTCCGTCCCATTGCGCCGCTTTGCGCGCGAACGCGGCAGCCTCAGCCTTGGCTGTCTCGTCGCTATCAATGGCCGGCCGATCGGCCAAAAAGCCTTCTCAGGTTCCGCGGCAGCTTTGCTACAGTTGAAGGCGAACCAACCATGTGGAGATCTGGCGGTACCAAACCGGAGGCCGCATCGCCGCAAACGAGATCCCGTTTCCGCGGGCCTTACCGGGTGCTGCTCAGTTTGGCGGTGGTTTTCGTGACGGTCGTATTCCTGTTCCCGATCATCTTCAAGCCAGGGGTCGAACCGCCCGCCGAATTGCAATTTGGAAGCCCGTCTTCGGTGGCCGTCCAGATTTCAAACCAGAACGTGACTCCGCTCACGGATGTCGAATATAGTTGTGTGCTCTCCAAACTCACGCTGGCAAACGGCTCCGCGGTCACGGATGCGAAGGTCCTCGTCCGGGGCGCCATTCCAAAGATCCCGGGCCGTCAGGCGATCCGCGCGCATTGCGAGACCGCCTACATCGTGGCTGCTCCCCTCAAGGCGGCCGAATACACGCTGACGCTCACGTATCGCGAGTACCCCTGGCTGCGGCACCGCACCAGCGTGTACCGCATTGCGGCTCAACTGAACGGCGCTGGCCAGGTCGCGGGATGGAAGCTGAATTGAGCCACGCGGACGCGGTGGTGCTGTAGCGGTTACCGAAATCCGGCGAGCACGTTGCGGCGGCTCAGCCATTGTGCTATTTATGAGTTCAAGTCGGACTATTTGATCCAACGAAAACCGCTCCGCTTTCGTGAGTAGGGACGGTCAACCGTAAATCTCATCGCAAGGATGGCATGCCGTGGAAGCTGTCAATCGGAAACTCATTCGTCCATCTCTTAACGAGATCAAGGAGCAGATCGCTCCTCCCCGGCGCCCCCCCCAGCCGCAGCAGAAGAAGCCCGTGCCGCCGGATCAGACGAATGCGGAGAACTTTTACTACGTCAAGCAGATGCAGTCCAAGACTCCGATGGTGTTCGTGTTGCGGGACGGGGAAACGCTGCACGGGACGATTGAGTGGTACGACAAGTGCTGCCTCAAGGTGAATCGCACCGAAGGGCCCAACCTGCTGCTTTACAAGCCCAGTATTAAATATATGTACAAGGAGGCCTGAGCGGCCTCCGGGTTGGTCACACTTTCGAGCGCACGCGCGTCGCCAGGCGATGCGCCCGCCTCTCGCCGGCCTCGCGATAGCGGCGGTTTTCCTCATCGGTCTCGGGAATCACGGGCGGTATCACCGTAGCCTTCCCACTTTCATCCAGCGCCACGAACGTCAGATACGCCGAACAGGTGTGAAGTTTCTCCCCCGTCAGAAGGTTCTCGGTTTCGACGTGAACGCCCACCTCCATCGAAGTGCGGAACACGCGATTCACCGATGAGCGGAGCACGATCAACTCCCCCACGTGGACCGGGTGCAGGAACTCGAGGCTATCGACGGCCGCGGTGACGGCCGGACGGCGTGCGTGCCGTATAGCCGCCAAGGCTCCCGCCAGGTCCACCAGGTGCATCACCTTGCCTCCCAGCACGTTCCCGAGGGCATTCACGTCGTTGGGCAGCGCCAGCTCGGAGTACTCCGATTGCGAGGCGCGTACGGCTTTGCCTTCCATCATGGTTTGATTCTCCCGCATGGTTGAGCTGCCGCGGATTCTCCCTTGCGGCGCAAATAGCTTTCGATGTACGCGCGCGCCTGGCGTTCGAGAAGCCCGTTCGCCGGCGGCGCGTGGAACCCGGCGGCGTCCCGCGCATACTCCAGCGTGCCGTGCGCAAAAGGGTGATGATCGCGCTCGATCGCGAAGCGAACCCAGATGGAAGCGCCGTCGTCGCGCCAGATGGCGAATCGCACGGCGTCCGGACCGTCGCCATCGGGAAACCGGGAGCAGCCGCCGCGCGCATAGCCGGAATTGCAGAGCCCGCGCAGCGCCGCCTCATCCGGTTCCGCGGGAGCGCCCTCGCGGCTCCGGCACACTCCCACCCAGTGATCGCCCAGCGGCCCGCCCGAGGCGTGGGAGCGCCGCACGGGCGAGAAGTAGGGGCAGGACATTTCGGAGGTATAGTAGCACAAGAGATGGCAAGCACCCGGCTGGAAATCCTGAAGAATTTGGTGACGCAGAACCCGCGCGACGCCTTCTCGCGCTACGGCCTGGCGATGGAATACCGGACGCTGGGTGACCTCGAAAGCGCCGCCGGCGAGTTTCAGTTCCTGCTCTCGTTTGCGCCGGATTACGTGCCGGCCTACTTCCATGCCGGGCAGACGCTGGAGCGGTCCGGCCGCGCGGAGGAGGCTCGCGAAGTATACCTACGGGGTCTGGAGGCCGCCGCGCGCACAGGCGATGCGCACGCGCGCAGCGAACTCCAGATTGCCCTGGATCTGCTGGGGTAGCCCGCCCCCGCTTCACCCCTTGCTACAATTTTCTCGTGGCCCGCGTCTTGATGGTCTCTTCGGAGGCCGCGCCGCTCGCGAAAACCGGCGGCCTGGCCGACGTGGTGGGGTCTTTGCCCGCCGCCTTGCGCGCTCTCGGCGATGAGGTCGCGGTGATCGTCCCGCGCTACGGCTCCATAGATTCCAAACGCGCCCGGCTGGTCTGGGATCGTCTGGCCGTGTACCTCGGCCCGACACGCTACGATGTGGCCATCTACGCGGCCGCCGCCGAGTACCCGCTCTACCTGGTGGATTGCCCGCCGCTCTACGACCGCAAGGGCTTCTATGGCGAAGCCGGCATGGATTATCCCGATAACCACATCCGCTTCGCCGTTTTCGCGCGCGCGGCGCTGGCCGTGGCCCGCTACCTCTTCCGTACGGATATCTTTCATTGCCACGATTGGCAGTCGGGGCTGGTGCCGGCCTACCTGCGCTCCACCTTTGCCGGCGACCCCACTTTTCTGGGTTCGAAGACCCTCTTCACCATCCACAACCTCGGCTACCAGGGCCTGTTTCCCAAGTCCGCGCTGCCGGAAGTAGCGCTTGACCCGGCCCTGTTCGGCCCCGATGGCCTGGAGTTCTTCGGCCGCGTCAGCTATGTCAAGGGCGGCATCGAGTTCGCCGATGCGCTCAACACCGTCAGTCCCACTTATGCGCGGGAAATTCAGACTCCCGAGTACGGCTTCGGCCTGGATGGCGCTCTGCGGGCCCGCGCCGAGGTCCTCACCGGCATCCTCAACGGCGCCGATTACCGCGAGTGGAACCCCGCGACCGATCCTCTGATCCCGGCCCGCTATTCGGCGGACAATCTCGAGGGGAAGCGGGTGTGTAAGCGGGAGCTTTTGGCCGAGCTCGGCATGCCGCCCCAGGCCATCGACCGGCCGCTCCTCGGCATTATCTCGCGCTTCACGCCACAGAAGGGCGCCGATATCCTGGCCGAAACCCTGGCCCGGTTGGCCGCGCACGATCTCTACCTGGTCGCGCTGGGCACAGGTGATCCGGAGTATGAGGAGTTCTTCGAGCGCATGGGCGCCGAGTATCCCGGCCGCATCGCTGTGCGCATCGCGTTCGACGACGCGCTGGCCCACCGCATCGAGGCGGGCGCGGACATCTTCCTGATGCCCAGCCGGTATGAGCCCTGCGGTTTGAACCAGCTCTACAGCCTGCGCTACGGCGCCATCCCGGTGGTCCGCGCTACCGGGGGCCTCGATGATACCATCGAAGAGAGCACAGGATTCAAGTTCCGTGAGTACTCGGAGGCGGCGCTGTGGATGGCGGTCGAAACGGCCGTGGAAGCCTTCTCGAATGCGGCCGCTTGGCGCGCCATGATGCGATGCGCGATGCAGAAGGATTTTTCCTGGAAGGTGTCGGCGGTGGCTTATTCCAGTCTCTACCGCCGCTTGCTGGGCGCCTGAATCCTTTTCGGACCCATGGGATTCTAATTGCTTAGGAGAAGAAATGGCAGGGCAGAACGTAACGAGCTTTTCCGATAACACGTTCGACCAGGAGGTGCTCCGGTCCGACGTTCCGGTTCTGGTGGACTTCTGGGCCGAATGGTGCGGCCCCTGCCGGCAGATGGCGCCCACGATCGATGTCGTGGCCACCGAGTATGCCGGCAAGGTGAAGGTGGGTAAGGTGGATGTGGATGCGAACGGCAACACTGCGATGCGCTATAACATCCGCGGGATCCCCACTCTCCTGCTGTTCAAGGGCGGGCGCGTGGTGGAGCAGCGCGTCGGCGCGGTGGGGAAATCCGAAGTTCTGAAGATGCTCGAACCCCACGTCTGATTGGCGGGGATCGGGCGCGGTTGGAGAACGGGGCTCGCGCGAGCGGGCCCCGTTTTTTATGCCCGGCTGCGTTCGCGTGGCCGGAAGCCCGCCGCTTCCGCATCCCTGCGGTCGCTCATTTCCTCCTGGCACCTCACGCAGTAGCGCGCCCAGGAGATGGCCCTCAGCCGCTTGGGCGGAATGGGGTCCTCGCAGCACAGACAGATTCCGTAGCCGCCCGCATCCAGCCGCTCCAGCGCCTCTTCTATTAGCCGAAACTGCGCGTAATCGAGCCCGTTCAGGCGCAGTGAGATGAACTCGTCGTGCGAGAGTTGCGCCTGGTCGTCTTCGGCCACGCGTCCCATGCCGGCCACCATATCGAATTTGTTTCCCAGCCCGGAAAGCACCGCGGCCCGCTTTTCCACGAGCATCCTCCGGTACTCCTCCTGGCTTTCGGCGGCGGTCTCGCGCTTCATAGCCGTTCGCCCTCCTTCCCGGCCCACGTAAGTCGGCCCCAACAACTAATAGGTCTCCGAAACGTAACAGAAATCTCTTAGTAAAACAATATTTATTTTTGGGTGCGGGCTTATTCCAGGGCTGTCACGCAAGAAACAGCGGAAACCTGGCGCAGGCCCGTCCTACCTGCCTATGAAGGGGTAGTTCTCGGCCAGATCGGAGAGCATCTCGCGCTCTGCCGGGGAGTAAGAACTCCTGAACTCCTCGCTCGCCAGGCGGGCGCTGCGCTCCGGTTCGGGCAGGGCGCGCAATTGAACGATCTCCCGCCGCAGGACCCTCCGCCGGTCCTCGGGCAGGCTGTTGAAGGCCTGAATATGACGCCGCAATGCGTTCTGTTCGGCCGGCGGGAGTCGGGAGAGCATCTCGAGTTGCTGCAGGCGGCGCTCCTTTTCCGCCGGAGGAAGCCGGTCCAGGACCTCGAGCCGTTGCCGGATCCGCTCCTGCTGTTGCGGCGGCATCCGCTCCAGCACGCGCTCGCGCTGTTCGGGTGTCATCTGCAATAACCGCTGCACCGGCAGGGCCGGATTGTTGAGCTTGGCTTGTCCTTTTCCCAAGCCCTTCGGCGGGGCGTTCCTCCGGCCCGCCGGGGGCGCCGGCGGCCGCGGCGGAGGCGCTGGCTTGGGTTTTTGGGCGAAAAGGCAGGGCGCGAGCGCCAGCCACACTACGCCCAGCAGATGTGCGCGCATTTCCTCAGATCCTGGGCGACCCGCTATCCGCCCGCACGGAGCGGTCGAACTGGGAGATCATCTCCAGGTCGTCCAGCGCGTGCTCCACCTGGTCGGGCTCCAGCGCTTCCACCTGCGCCGTCGCGGGGGGAGCGGGGGCTGGCCCGGAAGACCGCTCCAGGAACACCAACCCAGCCAGGAAGACCGCGCAAGCGGCCGCCGCGACCGGCAGCGCGCGCCACGCCGTCAGGGGGCGGAACGGCCGCGTCGCCAGATCCCACCAGGAAACCCGTCCGGCGATCCGCTCGCCCAACCGCCGGTCGAAATCGCTGGATACCGGCGCGGCCTCCCAGTCGTCGAGCGCATCCCATACCGCCCTCTGCCCGGCCGCCAATTCCCGGCAGGCCGGACACACTTCCAGGTGACGCTCCAACTCCACGCCGCCGCCCGCATCCAGCTTGCGGGACGCGTAAGCTAGCAGCCACTCCACGCTCTCCCCGGTTTCCATCGGGCACTTCATATCGAACCTTTCTTCCCTAGGCCATGTGGGCCAAGCGGGCGCGCAATGTCTCGTACGCCCGGAATAACAACGATTTCACCGCCGATTCCGAGCAGCTCAGCACCCGGGCAATCTGCGTATATTCCATCTCGTGATACTTGTGCATCAGAACCGCGGCTCTTTGTTTTTCCGGCAGGGCCGCTACGGCTTGCCGCACTTCCGCAAGCCGGGCCTGATACACCATGCTCTGTTCCACCGAAGGCCGCTGGTCCGAGACCTGTCTGGCGGGCTGATCCGGCGCATCGCCGTCCAGCCTCTCTTGCAGCCGTTCGCTTTTCCCGTCGCGTATGGAATTCAGCGCCAGGTGGGTGGCGATCCGAAACAGCCAGGTTGTGAACTTGGCGGTGGGCTCGTAGCTGGTTCGGGAACGGTACACACGCAGAAAAACCTCCTGCGCCAGTTCCTCCGCCACCGCCTGGTTCTGCACCATCCGGTAGAGGAAATGGACCACCGATGCCCGGTACTTCCCCAACAGAACGCCGAAACTGGCGCCGTCGCCTTCCTTGACGCGCAGCATCAATTCGGCGTCGTAATCCAGAGCCACGGCGGCACCGCTCATACTAGGCTTAACCCGTTCCGGCATTCGAGGTTGCGTCCCATCCGGGACTTTACTTTCGGAATATGCTACTCCCCTTTCAGCGACCGGTCCATCAGCCGCCGAATAGCCTCTCGGGGAGATACCTGGGAGTGTAGCATCTCGAACATCTGCCCCGAAATCGGCATCTCTACCTCATGCAGACGGGCCAACTCCACCGCCGCGCTGGTAGTCTTGATGCCCTCGGCGACCATCCGCATAGAGCCGACGATGTCACCCAGGGCGCGCCCGCGTGCCAGTTCGATCCCCACCATGCGGTTCCGGCTGAGTTCTCCGTGGCACGTCAGAACCAGATCGCCCAAGCCGGCTAAGCCAGCCAGAGTCAAAGGCTTGCCGCCCATCGCGACGGCCAGGCGCGTCATCTCCGCTAGTCCCCGCGTGATCAGCGCGGCCATAGGATTATGTCCCAAGCCCATCCCGTGCAGCACACCTGCGCCGATTGCTACTACGTTCTTGACGGCGCCTCCGATTTCGACGCCGATCGGATCCTGGTTGGCATAAACGCGGAAGCTGGGACCCGAGAAAGCCGCCTGAAGCTCTTCGGCCAGACCGGCATCGTGCGACGCCACTACTAGCGCTGTAGGCTGCAGAGCCGCCACCTCCCGGGCGAAAGTCGGGCCGGAGAGCACCGCAATTCGGGGAGTCCGGTACGGCCGAAGGACATCGCGTATAATCTCCGATACTCGTAGCAGCGTGCCGTTCTCCAGACCCTTGGCGGCGCTCACGAATACCATGGATTCATCCAGGAACGGCAGCATCTGTTGGTACAGCTCCCGCACCAGATGGGAAGGCATAACGCTGAGCACCACATCGGCACCCTCCAGGGCCACCGCGAGCCGGGAGGTTACTTCAACTTTTACAGGAATCGTAAATCCTGGAAGATAAAGACCGTTCTCGCGCGAGACGCCCATCCGCGCAGCTAATTCTTCCTCGTAAGCCCACAGAAGCACGCGCTCGAAGCGCGGTGCCAGCACGATGGCCAGGGCGGTCCCCCAGCTCCCCGCCCCGATAATCGCGAGATTCCTCAATGCTTGAGGGCTCCGAAGGTGAAGACGTGCTCGGTGCCGTCGCGCAGTCTTTCAATATTACTTCGATGTTTGTAGATAATGAATGCGCCGGCGATGATGGCAGCCAGTTCCGTCTCCCATGCCGGCTGAGCGATGATCCATACTGCCAGAGGAAAACAGGCTGCGGCGATAATGGATCCCAGGGAGATGTACCGCGTCCAGGCTACCACACCCACAAATACCACCAGCGAGGCCAGTAATGCTACCGGTGTAAGACATAGAAACGCGCCCACAAAACTGGCCACCGCCTTCCCGCCCTTAAACCTTAAAAAGACCGGATAGGCGTGCCCCGCCATCACCATCAGCGCCGCCGCGCTCATCCAGAGCGGATCGGAGTGGGTGATCCGCCCCGCGATCCACACCGCCAGGTAGCCTTTGACGATATCGAGCAGCAAGGTGGCGATTCCCGCCGCGCGGCCCGTGGTCCGCAGGACATTCGTCGCGCCAATATTGCCGCTGCCCGCCGCGCGCACGTCCGCGCCGGTCTTCCATTTGACCAGAAGGAATCCGAATGGAATCGCGCCGAGCAGGTATGCGATCGCCAGAACCAGTACCCGAGTCATTTATCTGGAAAGCGGGAACTCCGCAAGCTTAGTGTACACGGAACCGCCGGGGTTGAGCCGGCTGTGGTAAAGAAAGAAGCTGTGCGCCGCAAACCGCCCGAAATCGCGCGAAGGCAGAGCCGCGACGCGCTGGTGCAGCGGGTTCAAATTGAGCCGGTCCTTGATCCGCGCCAGCGTGAGGTGCGCCGAAAAGGGTCGATTCTCCGAAGCGATTCCCAAAACCGAGGTGGCCCGGTCCGTTTCGGCCGCCAACTCCGCGAGCCCGGGAGCCTCAATGCCGCACCAGAATACTCTCGGCGCGCGCGGATTCGGGAAAAACCCGAGCTCGCGGACGCCAATCTCGAGCGGCGGGCGCGCCGGCAAAGCTGACAGCGCGGACTTCAGCTCTTCCAACCGCGCTTCCGGCCACTCGCCGATAAACTTGGTAGTGATATGCAGGTTGGCCGCGGGACTCCATTGGATGCGCGCGGACGGACGCAGCGCTTCGATCAGCCGCTCCAGGCCGCGCACCACCTCCGCGGGCAGATCCAGGCCGGTGAACAGTCGCATGCGATTTTCATTTTACCGGCCTTCGGGCGAAAGTAGAGAAAGCATGGCCTTCGGACCCATTCTGAAACGCGATTTCTACGCGCGCCCCACGGTAGAAGTGGCGCGCGCCCTTCTGGGCAAAGTGCTGGTGCACGGACCGGCCGCCGGGATCATCGTGGAGACCGAAGCCTACCTCGGTGGCGACGACCTGGCCGCGCATGCGGCGCGCGGCGTCACCCCCCGCACGCGCGTCATTTTCGGGCCGCCGGGGCACGCCTATGTCTACTTCATTTACGGAATGTACGAGTGTCTGAACCTCGTGGCGGAGCCGGATGGGCGCCCTGGAGCTGTGTTGATCCGGGCACTCGAGCCGGCCGCCGGTCTCGATCTCATGTGGCAGCGCCGTCCGGCCGCCCGCAAGCTGGAAGACCTGGCATCCGGCCCCGGGAAGCTGACGCTCGCTCTGGCCATCACGCGGGCGCAGGACGGCGCCGATGTGACGCGCGGCAGCCTGGTGGTTCGCCAGCCGGTTGAGACCCGCGCCATCGAGATTCAGGCAGGCCCGCGCGTGGGCATCACCCGGTGCGCCGATTGGCCGCTGCGCTTCAGCATACGGGGAAATCGCTTCGTCAGCCGGGGATAGAACCGTACACACCACGCGGATGTATCGCGCCGGCCTGGGACGCAGAGGAAATATCGCGGTGCCGGGTCAAAACTGCATTCCGCTGGCGCGCCCGCGCCCCCCGGTAGCAACCAACGATGTAACTGCTTCGCCATAGAAAGGTCCCGGAACGTACGTTCGGTTAGTAACTCAGGTCGATTGGTTATTGGCAGAAGAACTGCAAACCAAACCCGCGAAGGAGGAGCTATAAGGTGCTTCACTGGTCGTTGGTTTTCCTGGTAATCGCGATCATCGCGGCCATCCTTGGCTTTGGTGGAATCGCCGGAGCCGCCGCCGGCATAGCGAAGATCCTTTTCTTCGTGTTCCTGGTGGTCTGGATTCTGGCATTTTTCCTGGGCCGCCGGGCAATTTGACCCCGCCCGGAAACCGTCGGCGATAGGGCGGGTTCCAGATCCGGAAGGCCGCCCTAAGCCGCCCCGCCGATCCGGCCGTTCCCCGCCCTGCTGTTATCCTGTCCGTTCGGAGTGAAATCGCAAAAAGTCACGCTCATGCCGCTGATCGCCGCCACCTATTTTCTGGTGGCCGGCGGGCCTTACGGTTTGGAGGATATCGTCTCGAAAGCCGGTTACTCCGGCGCCATGCTGATCCTGCTCGTCACGCCGCTCCTGTGGAGCCTCCCCGCGGCCCTGATGGTCAGCGAACTCGCCAGCGCTCTGCCCGACGAGGGCGGCTACTATGTGTGGGTCACCCGCGCCATGGGCCGCTTTTGGGGATTTCAGGAAGCCTGGCTCTCGCTGGTCGGCAGCGTCTTCGATATGGCGCTTTATCCCACCCTGTTTGTTGCGTATTTGGGCCATTTCGCGCCTTCCGTAACCGCCCGCGGGCGCGGATTAGCCATCGGCGTGGGCCTCGTGGCTGTCTGCGCAATCTGGAATATGGCCGGCGCACGATTTGTCGGGCTGAGCTCCGCGGCCATGACCGTGCTGCTGCTCTCACCCTTCGCCCTGCTGACGGCCTATGGGTTCCTGCATCGTGCTGCCGGGTCCGCCGCGGCAGCCGCTCCGCCGCGGAGCGTGGATCTGCTGGGCGGCATCCTGGTCGCCATGTGGAATTACATGGGCTTCGACTACGGCTCCACGGTGGCGGGTGAAGTGGATCGGCCGCGGCGCACCTACCCGCTGGCCATGGCCGGCTCGGTGATCCTGGTGGCGGTTTCCTACGCGCTGCCGGTGGGCGCGGTGTGGCTCACCGGCCTGGATGCCAGCCTCTGGTCCACCGGCGGATGGGCCGATGTGGCGCGCGCAGTCTTGCATGGGGGGACCGCCGGCACCGCGCTGGCCGTGGCCATCACGGCCGGCGGCATGATCGGCGCGGCCGGTACCCTTAACGCTATGACCCTGTGCTATTCCCGCCTGCCGCTCGTGATGGCCGAGGACGGTCTGCTTCCGCGCGTCTTCGCTCGCCGCACACGCACCGGCGCTCCATGGGTCGCAATCCTCGCCTGCTCCGCCGCCTGGCTCCTGTGCCTGGGGTTGAGTTTCGTCAAGCTGATCGTTCTGGACGTCCTGCTTACCGGCCTCAGCCTGCTTCTGGAATTTGTCGCGCTGGTGGCTTTGCGTCTGCGCGAGCCCGCCTTGCCGCGCCCCTATCGCGTTCCCGGCGGCCTCGCG
>Ga0326727_10015753_pt1 | contig 16126 bp, 14 predicted proteins | sample MB2enrmetagenome_FD_207643 | JGI IMG/M metagenome (GOLD analysis project Ga0326727, IMG submission 207643) | Lab enriched peat soil microbial communities from McLean, Ithaca, NY, United States - MB29MY | ecosystem: Environmental > Terrestrial > Soil > Wetlands > Peat | place: USA: New York...
TTGAGCGCAACCTTCGTCCCATCAGAGAATCTAAAAGTTGCTTGTTGGCCCGGTTTCGTAGAGGCTTCCTGAATCACAAAACTCTTGTTGCGTTCTCGGAGTTCTTTTTCCAAAGCTCTCTCTCTCAAATGCTGAACTGCGTAAAGTGCCCCAACAAATGCAACAAGTGCCGCCGCAATCTGGGAAATGGATCTCATGGACACGAATGCAGGCTTGGGAGTGATTCGGTACAATTTGAAATGACCATTCCTATTAGAAGGATTTTCGGTCTCCTTCATCATTTCACTTAATTTTTGAAACGGTCGCGCAAAATCCCATTCTTTACCGGTTCGACCCGAAAGTTCCCATATGCTTTTTAGTTTGTTGAATGATTCCCTATTCTTTGCGCTGGACCCAATCCAAGCTTCAACCTTGATTTTTTCTTGCTCTGTGCACTCGGAAGAAAAATAGCGAGATAATACTTTCAAATTAGGTTTCGTCATCATTTACCGATTTTTATTCAGCAATACACCTCAATGTCAATCTTACGGCAAGCTCAATCGGATGCCTTCTTGTTTGATACTTGCCGCCGGAGATCAATCGTTCCGCCTTTTCCATTAGGACGATTGAATGAATTGGTACCCCTACTCTGCCGGAGAAAAAGTTTCATTTTTTCTCCGCAACTGCCTTGCCCTAACCGATGAAATCCTTTAGATCTTTTCTCAAGTGTTTGAGTGCACGAACAATCTGGTTTTCCACAGTCCTCTCTGAAATATCGAGCACGTCCGCGATTTCCGAGTAAGTAAGCCCATCTTGCCTGTTCAACGTAAAGACCAATCTGCATTTATGTGGAAGCCTCTCTATGGCTCCGCCTATGGCTGCCGCGAGGTCTTTGTCTATCATGTCCTGAACCGGATCCGAACAGGACATGACCTCAAACTCTTCACGATCTCGCGATGGCAGCCGGTCAGAAGGCGCAGAATGCTTGTTCTCCTTCCTTCTCAAGAAATCAAAAGCCTGATTTTGGACTGCTTTGAAAAGATAGGACTTTATAGATTGATTCAGATTCAGCTTTTCCCTGTTAAGCCAAATCCTTTCGAAGACACCTTCCACAATGTCTTCCACATCTTCCTTTGCGTGGATCATTCTATGGGTAAATCTACACAGACCGCTGTAATGTCTTCGAAACAGTTCTTCCACCGCAAAATGGTCGCCCCTTTTTATCCTCTCGAATAAGCTGTTGTCAGATTCGTATATTATTTCGATCTGTCGAGTTCGGAAACTTTGCATACAAAAAACCTGTGCTACTTTCAGTCAGGATTCAAAATAGACACCATGGCTCCGACCCGAGTATGGATAGCCAGCTAGTTGATGAGAATTAAAAAATATTGTAACACTGAGCCAGATGCCTCCACTTATTTCTACTAAACCCACGAAGAAGGTTTCTTCGTCTGAATCGGTTTTATGTTAATTGAACCGTTTCAACGTTATGAAGAAACCCAGCAAAAGTCAAGGGGGAGAGACAAAAAAGTTTTGCCAGACTCTGCGGCCCCAACCCATTGGTCGCATCTCGGATGCAGAAACCGCTCACTCCATTCTTAGGGTTTCTCCAGATTCTGTGCAAATTCAGAGGTTGAACCAGCAGAAAAGTCAGACACAGCAAGAGATGAGGAAGGCCAGCTCATCGTCGGCGAACCGACCATAAACTGCCCGATGGATGTAAGCCGTTTGACGGAATCATCGTCGCGCTCAATGATGAAGCACCACTGAGTACCAGCGTCCACCTTGCATCGTCATCGACGCCCCGATTATATGCCGAGTAAGAGGAAGCCGCTATGCTCGTTTCTTTGGGATGCCCTTAGTATGACAATCCAGGCAGCTTACAAAATGAATGTCGTGAGGACTGCTTTTGTCGGCGAATGTGGTGTTCATCTTGGTCACGTCGAGTCCGCAATTCGAAATTGCCGGGTGGCAATTGACACAGCTTTGCCTTGAGTCGTTACTATGACTGTCGTGACACGCAACGCAGCTAAGTCCCTCGTGAACACCCCGCGGGGTCCTGTCATCGCTTGTTCCCGCCGTGCGGAAGGCATTCGGCGCGTGACAAGCGATGCAGACTCTCTGTCGCGGGTCGTCGGAGACTTTCACAATGCGCGTTCCCACCGATATCTTCAGCACGGGCAAATCGGAAGCCTCAATGCAAACCTTTTCATAACGCTCATAGAAAGTGACATGCGAGGAATCCGTCTGTTTGTCATAGAAGATTTTCTTCGGATCTGAATAGTCTGGAGAGACCGCCGGAGCGCCGCGCTGATGAATTTCGTGGCATGAGAGACAAGGGATCACCGGCCACGATGCTTGTTCTGGTCTCAAAATCTGCCAGGGTCCCTTGATACTTATTGGTGAAACCAGATCCCCGATAGCTCCTCCAAAGTACATCCCGTGACAGCGGAGACAATCAGCATTCAACTGCTCACGCGAATTATGTTTCTCGCTCAAGAATATCGAAGCGTAAGTAGCCGAGTGCCCCCCCGAGATCCACTTTGCATACTCTGCCCCGTGGCAGCGTTTACAATTATCGAGCATCTCGACCAATTGAGATTCATTCAGCCTTATATCCTGGGCCCTGGTTCGAGTGAAATGCCGAATTACCATTTCCCCTTTTTCTGTAAGGCTGTGGATGCCATCGCTGAATGCCGTGCCATGACACTCTCTGCAAGTGAATGATCGGTGCCCGCTGTTAGCCAACGCAGAGGAAGAGCTTTCTATTTCATGGCACGAAGCGCACGTGACCTGTGGTGTCGCCGTGTCCCAGAAAATGTTGAAACCGATGAGCAGCACAAGAAGCGAACCGATGATGGCAGAAGTGCGGTACAATATTTTACTGGAGCGCTTCAAACGAATGACCCTGTCGGTTGATAGAGGCGCTGATGCTCAGGCAAACCGGTTCCCTTTCTTCCATTCCGTCGAAATATACTCACCAATCCAGTACCCAAGAGCCATTATAGTGAGTGCAGGATTGAAACCACCGTTCGTTACGTGAAGACTCGCATCGGCAACAAAGATGTTTGGGACATCGTGGATACGGCCGTACTTGTCCGTTACCGAAGTCTGCGGGTCATTACCCATGCGGCATGTCCCCGCCTGGTGCTGGCCGCCGCTCAATCCTTTCCCACCGACTGCCTGCCATGTAATCGAAGCTCCCGCTTCTTTCAATATCGACTCGGCTTTGCCTGAAAGAAACCCACATCCTTCGACATCTCGAGAGTGTCTGTGACCCGATAGGCGAACAACTGGTATCCCCCAGGAATCCTTCACCACGGGGTCGACTTCCACGCGTGAATAGAACACCGGCATTTCCTGAATCGGACCGACAACTTGAACGTTGCGCCGGAAATAATTCCTCTGGAACTCCTTGTGCGCCGTTCCCCAGCTTGGCGAACTCGGCGGGCGGATTGCAGTGAAATAATAAGGCAGCCTCGTAAACTCGTTGGCGAGTATCCCTCCTCCGATGATTCCTGTATTATGGTGGCTGAAATCGCTGACCGCTATCGATGCTCCGGGCCCGACATCATCAAAGATGTCTTCTTCGAAAAGGCCGAAGGCGCCAGTATAAGCGTGTCCTTGAAAATTTCGCCCGACCCAGTCGTATCTATTGCCGATGCCGGCTGGAAACAGTTTCGATCTCGAATTCAGTAAAAGTCTTGGAGTTTCGGTGGCAGACGCAGAAACAATGACTATGTCCGCAGCCTGTTCCAGCTTATGGTTGTACCCATCGAAATAGAGTACACTTGTGGCCCGGCCCGAGTCGTTGACAACGATCTCGCTGACCACGCAATTTGTCCGCAACTCACAATTCCCGGTCGCAAGCGCAGTTGGGATAACCGTGTTGTGTGTTCCGGATTTAGCGTTAAGAGGACAGGCAAACCCGCAGCACGATCGTCTTCGCACACATGCTGGCCGCCCATTGTAAGGCACAGAGTTGCGAAGCATCGGGATCGGGAACGGATGCAAGCCCATTCGCTTCATTGTAGAATCTAACAAGCTCGCTTCCTTATTGTATGCAAATGGCGGCATCGGATATGGCCTCTTTCTTGGAGCCGAGAAAGGATTCAAAGAGGCATCGCCCGCTACACCGATTTCCCACTCAGCTTTCTCGTAACAATGTTCCAGATCATCGTATGTGATCGGCCAATCCTCGAGGGTCGAGCCTTCGATATGCCCATAGGTGGATTTCATGCGAAAATCTTCAGGCATGTACCGCCACGCCATTGCTCCATAACTAACGGTACCAGATCCGACGCAGGCAGCAACATTATTGTAGTCGATCTCGCTGGGGAGAACGACCCGGGTCGTACCATCGTCGTCCACCACGACCCTTCGATATTTTTCGTCGTCGGGTCCAAACGCGTTTCCAAGGACTGTGGTACGTTGGGAAATCAGTTCGTCGGTGTCGTGGGCGTCAAATGATGCCCAATCTCCACGTTCGAAAAGTACTACAGATAGTCCAGCCTCGCTCAGCTCCTTCGCAACGACTCCGCCACCGGCGCCCGCGCCCACGACGACTGCGTTCACATGCGCGTTGCTCATCGATCAAACCCCATAGCGATTCTGTCCCACTATCTGGAAATCATCGAGACCCATCATCTTGAAACTCACAAAATTCCTGTTTCCCCCATGACGCGGGCTCCCGTAATATGCTTGCATCGAATGCGAACGCAGAAGTTCAAAGAACTTTTCGGAGAAACCATTGCTCCAAGCCTCGCCAGAGAGCCTTCCCCCCTCCATATCCTGAAGGAATCCCGTCTGTGTGTTCCATGATAACTGCTCGAATTTCTTACCATACTTATCGAGGCAGGTGCTCTCGATGGCGGCAAGTCCCTTCCGATAATCCTGCTGATATCGGCTGTACGGTCCGACCAGTTGAATGTCAATAAAATTGACCACCCCTGTATCCCGACCTCCGGGCCATTCATCGGTAGGGATTATCTGTTCAGATATACATTCCAGCAGATGATACTCGTCCTCCGAAAAAAAATTCTTTGAAGACTGGGAAGTTTTCTCGCAGCCCACAATAAGCCCGATGCCTCCCGCACTCAAAGTCAGAGCCCCAGCGCCGAGTGCAGCGACTTTTATGAATTCCCGACGCGAAAACTTATTGTGTTCATCCATCTGGGATTGCCTCTAATTCTTTGTGAAGATAAAGAATCAATCCCATAAAAAACAGCACTCCTAATTTCGACCAGACCGGCAGTCCCTTTGCAACTCGACAAGGAACCAGCCGCGCGCGCTCATTTGCGTGAATAACAGGATATGCTTCAGGCCTTCGGCAGCGAGGTAATCATATATGTGTAAAACAATAATCCAAAGAACATCCACTAATTTCCTCTTCAGGACTAATTTTCAGTCCAGCCTGCCTGTCGAGGCATATATACAAATGAATTACACCGGTTTTCCGTAATCGCTCATTGTTTCATGAACATTGATTTCTCGTGTTCGCATTAAGAGTTTTGTGGACAGAAAGAGGTGAGAGAATAAGAGATGATTTTGAGTAGATTATAAAGGAATAGAATAAAATCATGGCAGCTAATCTGGCCTCAGAGCATGGTGAGGGAAATGTCCGGGCCAGCATCTCAAGAAACAAACGGAGGCTGCAACTGGTATCATAACGACGCATGCCCTAACTGGTCTCGGTCGGATACCAATCAGGCCATTTATTATTCATCGGATGAACCCTCGAAGCTGTTGAGAGTTTGATCTTGTGGTTCTGCTAACGTTTAGAACGGAAGGTGTGATCATGAAAACCATAAGCCGAACCAAACCCGCCGGCGGGAAATTGGGCATTCTGATTCCCGGAATGAACGGTGCGGTCGCGACGACTCTTATTGCCGGAACGCTGGCTGTCCGCCGAGGTCTCGCACAACCCTTTGGGTCACTGACCCAGATGGGAACCATCCGGCTCGGTAAACGAAATGAAAACCGCTTCCCGCTTATAAAAGACTTCGTGCGGCTTGCCGACTTGAATGATATCGTCTTTGGCGGATGGGACATACGTGACGAAGATTGCTATACATCGGCAGAATATGCAAAGGTACTCTCGGAAAGAGATCTGTCCTCCGTAAGCGGTGAATTGAAGTCGCTCCGGCCAATGAAGGCTGTCTTCAGCCGGGAATATGTCAAGCGTTTGAGCGGAATATGGGTGAAGTCGGGCAAGAACAAGTACGATCTCGCGATGCAGTTGCGCGGCGACATCCGAAGTTTCAAGACTCAACACAAACTCGACCGCATGATTGTCTTGTGGTGCGGGAGTACGGAGACATTCATCCCGGTTCGGCCCGTCCACAGAGACCTAAAGAGGTTCGAACAAGGGGTGAAAAAGAATGATCGGGCAATATCGCCGAGCATGCTTTACGCTTACGCGGCGATCATGGAACATGTGCCGTATGTGAACGGGGCTCCCAATCTCGCCAACGATGTTCCCGCATTAATGAAGCTCGCCGTTGAGAACGGTGTACCGACAGCCGGAAAAGATTTCAAGACCGGGCAGACATTGATCAAGACTGTCATCGCACCGATGCTGAAGGCTCGAATGCTCGGGCTGAACGGATGGTTCTCTACGAACATTCTCGGCAACAGAGACGGAGAAGTGCTCGATGAGCCGGAATCGTTCAAGACAAAGGAAAAGAGCAAGTTGTCCGTGCTCGACGGTATCCTGCAACCGGAGTTGTATCCGACACTTTACGGGAATTATTCTCACAAGGTAAGTATCCACTACTATCCTCCCCGCGGCGACAACAAAGAAGGCTGGGACAACATCGATGTCTTCGGCTGGCTCGGATACCCGATGGAGTTGAAAATCAACTTTCTTTGCCGCGATTCGATCCTTGCCGCACCAATTGCACTCGACCTTGCACTATTCATCGACCTTGCGCAACGCGCAGGCATGAAGGGCATCCAGGATTGGCTGTCGTTCTACTTCAAGAGTCCAATGCATTCTCCTGGCCGGATGCCCGAGCATGATCTGTTCATCCAATTGATGAAGCTGAAGAACACGCTCCGCCACCTGATGGGCGAAGAGATCATAACGCACATAAACGAAGATAGTACCGAGGAAGAATCAATCGAACAATTGCTTTATTCCTGAGAAGGGCTACTTCGATGTAAATGCCATCGTCAACGAAATGAAGCGATCCGTCCAAGCCCGCACGAATTCACGGGATTCTTCCTTCGTCATCCCACCTCAGATATGGATGATGACGAAAGACCGGGCTTTGCCGTCGCTCCAAAGACTGCAGATGAACGCATATCAAAATATGCGCTTGACATTAATTTCACCCGAGCATAAATTGATAACGATTATTAGTTTTACTATTACTAATAGGAACTAACGTCGAAAGGAGAATTCCATGGCTAAAAAGAAAAGAAGACTCACGACGGCCTCCGGCAGCCCCTACGCGGAAGATGAAAACATGATGACCGTGGGCGCCCGTGGGCCGGCGCTGCTTCAGGATTACACCCTGCATGAGAAGATGGCACATTTCAACCGTGAAAGGATACCGGAGAGAGTTGTACACGCAAAAGGAACAGGAGCCTACGGCGCTTTCACGGTGACAAACGACATAACAAAGTACACGCGCGCAAAGCTGTTTAACAAAATCGGAAAACAGACGCGCGTATTCGTGAGGTTCAGCACTGTCGGTGGCGAGAAAGGGAGCGCAGACAGTGAACGCGACCCGCGTGGCTTTGCCGTGAAATTCTACACCGAAGACGGCAACTGGGACCTCGTCGGAAACAACACACCCGTCTTTTTCATCAAAGACGCCAAGAAATTTGACATGTTCATCCATACCCAAAAACGCGACCCGAGAACCAACTGCAAGAGCCCGACCATGATGTGGGATTTCTGGAGCCTAAACCCGGAGAGTCTGCACCAGGTTATGATTCTTATGAGCGACAGAGGAACCCCCTACACGTACAGGAACATGAACGGATACGGCAGCCACACGTTTTCTTTCATCAATAAGGATAACATACGGTTCTGGGTGAAGTTTCACTTCAAGACCATGCAGGGCATCAAGAACTTTACCGGTCCTGAAGCAGCCGCAATGAGAGGTAAGGATCCAGATTGCGCCCAGCGAGATCTCGTGGAAGCGATTGACAAACACAATTATCCAAAATGGGCACTTAAGGTTCAGATCATGACCGAAGAACAGGCCAAGCGTTTCAGGTGGAATCCGTTTGACCTCACAAAGGTCTGGCCGCACAAAGAATATCCACTCATTGACGTTGGCGTCATGGAGCTCAACGAGATTCCAGAAAATTACTTTGCCGAAGTCGAACAGTCTGCGTTTGCACCCGCCCATGTGGTTGACGGGATCGGTTATTCACCCGACAAGATGCTGCAAGGGCGTTTGCTATCGTACCCCGATGCCCATCGCTACAGGCTCGGCGCCAACTACGAGCAAATCCCGGTTAACAAATGTCCGTATGAGGTCTCCAATTACCAAAGAGACGGCTACATGCGGGTCGACGGGAACGGTGGAAGTAGTCCGAACTATTCGCCAAACAGCTTCGACGATATCTACATCGATAAATCTTACAAAGAGCCAGGGATGCAGCTTGATTCATCGTATGCAGACTGGTACGATCGGAATGCAGAGGGAGAAAACGATCACTACACGCAGCCCGGAGATCTCTTTCGCCTCATGACCGACCAGGACAAGAAGAATACCATTAATAACATTGTCGACTCAATGAAAGGAATCGTCGGACCGAAGAAAGATGAGATTATCAATCTCCAGTTGTGCCACTTCTTCCGTGCCGATGAAAATCTAGGAATGGGAATCGCAAAGGGACTTGGCGTGAACCCAAAAGAGATACTTCAAGCAAGCAAAACTGCAGTCCACTGAATAGCGGTACATGACGGGTCACCGCAGGTGATGCCGAAGAAAGCTGGGAACCCCGAATGGTTCCGGGTTCCCACCTTCCCTTCATAAAGCAAAACGCCAACCGAGCGCAGTAGCAAACAGCTGATGTCCCGTGGAAAACCGCCACAGTACGTCTCTGGCCTCGAAGTAGCTTGCGATTCCGTTCAAGAAAATATAACTTCAGTTAACATCGATAACCCAAAGAAGGAGAAAATGATGGAAGGCAACAAAAAGGTTATTGAAATACTTAACCAGCGCCTAGCCGAAGAACTTACGGCCATCAGCCAATACATCGTTCATGGTGAGATGTGCGGAAACTGGGGATATACCAAGCTTCACGAATTAATTGAGAAGAATGCTGTTCAAGAGATGAAGCATGCGGAAAAGATCATAGAACGAATCCTGTATCTTGAAGGCAAACCGATTGTCAGCAAGCTCAATCCGATGAACATTGGCAATGACGTCGAGGCCCAGCTCCGGTCCGATTATGCAGCTGAAAAATCAGCGGTGAAAGCCTACAACGAAAGCATCCAGGCCTGCGTGGAAGCTAATGATAATGGCACACGCGAACTTTTCAAATCGATCTTGCTGGAGGAAGAAGGCCACGTCGACTGGAATGAGGCACAATTGGATCAGATAAAACAGATGGGCATACAGAACTATCTGTCGTTGCAGGTCTAGTCCTTGAGCAATGGAGCACATCTCCTTTGCTGATTCAATAACGACAATTTGAAAGCTTTCCGGGACCGAGTAGCGGCGAGCAACCCCATCCCGGCAAGCTGAATGATTTCCGACTCGTGCATAATCATCTATAGATTCGTCATGAACGAACCTGTGCAAGCAATGGATCATGTACCAGGTAAAACGAGAAAATGGGCGGCGTCTGAAAGGCTCAATTGGCGCATGATAATAGATCACAACCCGCCCTCTGGCTGACAAACAAAAATCCAGGCGTTTCACCATTGTCGGCCACTCCGGGAAAGAAACAAAAGAAGGGGAGAGCAAAATGCTTGGCAGTGACTCGCACGTTGTGGTCCGGCAATCTTCTTGGTCAGTCAAATCTTGTATAGTCTTCGTTTCCTTTGCAATTGCATTTTCAGCTGGAGAAACTTTCGGAGCGGCGCCCGTTGCAACCGGCGATTCTATAAGCTCTCAGACTCAAGAGTGTATTGATTGTCATGCCGGGGTAACTCCGGGCATCGTCAAGGACTGGCAAACCAGCCGACATTCCTTCGCGACGGCTGGAGAAGCGATGATGAAGCCAGCAATTCAGAGACGGGTTTCCACAGACAGCATCAGCGCCGAGCTACGAGACCACGTTGTGGGTTGCTTTGAATGTCACTCTCAGAATACGGATAAACACAAGGATAGCTTTGACCATTTCGGCTATCGAATCAACGTCATGGTTTCACCAAACGATTGCGCAACCTGCCATCCCGTTGAGGTCTCTCAATATGAAGTAAGCAAAAAGGCAAATGCTTATGCAAACCTGATGGAGAATCCTGTTTGTCGTAAACTTGTCTCCACCATTGACGGCATGGTGAAAATCAAAGGAGACACAATTGTTTCCAGCGAACCCAGCGAAACAAGCTTGAACGAGTCGTGCCTCGGTTGCCACGGAACGATTGTGAAGGTCGCCGGGAGTGATACGATTCATGCTCAAATCGGCGATGTAGTAGTTCCAAGGCTAACGAACTGGCCGAATCAAGGCGTCGGCCGGGTTAATCCCGATGGCAGCAAAGGAAGCTGCACTTCGTGCCACACTCGACACAGTTTTTCTATTGCCATCGCACGGAAACCATACACGTGTGCGCAGTGCCATCTTGAGCCCGATGTACCAGCGTGGGAAGTTTACAGCGAGAGCAAGCACGGCAATATCTTTCTCTCGAAAGGACTCGAATGGGACATGACCGATGTGCCGTGGGTAATTGGAAAAGACTTCCAGGCGCCGACCTGCGCGTCGTGCCATAACTCCCTCCTCGTCTCAGAAGATGGAACAGTCGTAGCACAGAGGAACCACGACTTCGGCTCGAGGCTCTGGGTTCGGCTGTTCGGATTGATTTACTCCCATCCGCAGCCAAACTCGGGTAACACGACAGTCATAAAGAACCAGGATAATCTTCCGTTGCCGACCACTTTTAACGGCCGAATTGCGTCTAGTTACTTGATAGATTCCACTCAACAAGCAAGCCGACTGGAAGTCATGGAGACAACCTGCAAATCCTGCCACAGCACCCCCTGGGTGCAGGGTCATTTTGCCGAGCTCGACACCGTCATACACGAAACCGATGGAATAACCCAAGCCGCAACCGCAATTGTCCAGAAAGCGTGGTATGATGGCGTAGAAAATCCTGCAAACCCGTTTGATGAGAGCATAGAGAAAATGTGGATCGAACAGTGGCTGTTCTACGCAAACACGATGCGATATTCAGCCGCAATGACCGGCGCTCCGGATTATCAGGCATTCAATCATGGCTGGTGGAATATGCAGGAGAACCTCCAACAGATGAAGGATATGCTGGATATTAAAAGGACGTCTCGGAACAAATAGAGTTATAACTTCCTGTTGGACGTGTTGGTTTCAACCCATTCGGCAAATGCGTTCAGGTATTTCGCAACAAATTGCCTGATTGAATCGTTGGCAAGATTACCGTTCGCATCGAAGAGGTTCGCGGCGTTCCCGATGTAAGCCTCAGGCTGCTGCATGGTGGGAACATTGAGGAATACCAGCGATTGACGCAGGTGGTGGTTTGCGCCAAATCCGCCTAATGCGCCAGGTGAGACGCTCATCACGGCGCCCGGTTTTCCATCCCACACGCTTTTCCCATAGGGACGGGAACCCACATCGATTGCGTTCTTGAGCACGCCGGGAACAGATCGATTGTACTCGGGCGTGACAAACAAGAAGCCATCATACTTCATTACGTGTTCCCGAAACTCAGTCCAGGCTGCCGGCGGATTATTCTCAATATCTTGATCGTAGAACGGAAGTCCGTCGATCTCAATGATTTCGAGCTTCAGTGATTCTGGTGCAAGTGCTGTGAGGGCCTTCGCCATTTTTCGATTGAAGGATTCCTTGCGAAGACTTCCCACAAAAACAGCAATCGTTTTCTGTGCCATGGCATTTTCCTCTTATTGTTTATCTATTTCCCAATGCAACTTGATTCACTCTACCAATCTGTTGGAAGCACTTTGCCGTCAGACTCCGTAAAGTCTGACCGACTCTGCGAGCGCTATCCCGACCTCGGGACTCGAGGCAAGGACGGATATTTCCCAAAAATAAATCTCGCGACAAACCTGCGCACCGCGATCGCCGCATTAAGGATACCGATGCTCCCAAGCACTGGACCACAGCAAAAGGAATCTTCAAGTTCGTCCCTTGTGGTCATTAAATCCCGTAGCTTCCCAATTTGTGCACCATCATGAAATTTAAGTCAAGCGGTTTTTGTTTTCAATATTCCCCCATCGTTGAGATCGAACTTGACTATCAAAGATGTATCTGGACAAAAAGCGACACCATATATTCCAATATCTGTGCGAAGAATTTGCCACTAAGATTGATTAATATTACTAGTGCTATCGATGCTTCTTCGCTCAATGACATATATTATTCAAGAAAGGGATGAAGATGTTACAAATCGCCAAGACAACCGTTTGTGTCCTCACCGCAGCCACAGGCGCATTTTCATTATTACTTCCCAATTCAACCGTCAGTTTCACTGGCCTGCAGCCTATCGGGGGAAGAGGAATCAGTGAAATCCGCGCCGTACTTGGTGGATTGTTTATTGTTCTCGGAATAGCCCCGCTCTTCTTCAAGGGAGATGCTTTCAAGATGCTTGGTTGGGCATATATCGGCATCGCAGCCGTGCGTATAGTCTCGATCTTTTTTGATAAATCTGCCGTAAGATCAAACTGGATCAGCCTCGCGGTTGAAATTGTTTTCGGGATCATTCTTATATTCTGATGCAACTCACTCAGCTCTATTTATCAAGCGTGGAAATTGTAGCCGCCATGATGACGGCTCTCTGGCTGTTAAGCCTCATCCTTGAGAACTCCAGTATCGTCGATATATTCTGGGGAGCTGGCTTCGTCATTGTAAACCTTTTCGCGTTTTGTTTTTCACAACACGCGACGCGGCAAATCATCCTGACCATCCTCGTCACACTCTGGGGATTGCGCCTGAGCGCACACGTTTTTCTCCGCAACGCGGGAAAACACGAGGATTTCAGGTACGCACAGTGGAGAAAGGAAAGTCGACGAGGATGGTGGTGGGTTTCCTTTTTCAAAGTGTTCGTGCTCCAAGGGATAATCCTATTGATTATTGCTTCGCCCCTGATTACCGGACAGGCAGCGGGCAGACAACGACCGCTTGTCATCTTCGATTATTTTGGCATCATGGTCTGGGTGATTGGATTTTTCTTCGAGGCAGTAGGCGACTATCAACTCGCCACATTCAAATCTGTTCCCTCCAATAAGGGAAAGATATTGACGAGCGGCCTCTGGACTTACACACGTCACCCAAACTACTTTGGGGACTCAGTTCAATGGTGGGGATTTTATTTTCTCGCGGCAGCTTCGGGGGCCTGGTGGACAATATTTTCTCCCATTCTCATGACAGTTTTGCTGCTGCGTGTCTCCGGCGTTACTCTCCTCGAAAAAACCATGAGCGCACGTCACGGCTATGAAGAATATACACATAGCACTAATGCCTTTGTTCCATGGTTTCCCAAGAAATAGAAAGCATGTCGATGGAAAGAGAGCCGCTCGATTATCAATTTGTCCGGATCGCAAAACGGTTTGAAAGAAAACTCGCCATAATAGACCGGGGTTTGCAGCGCAACTTCACCTACCGGCAGGCACTTACGGCTTCAATTATCCTTTCAAAAAAACTAATAAGGCTGAACGAACCTCTTGTTGGCGTGATGCTTCCCACTTCAGCCAGTGCAGCGCTGATCATACTTGCGCTCTTAATGAACGGAAAGACTCCGGTACTTTTAAATTACTCAACCGGTGTGGAAGCAAACGTGGAGCATGCCAAAAGGAAATGCCATCTTAAAAATGTTGTGACCGCAAAGGCCCTTCTTGATAGGCTGAAGGCGCCAATGCTTGACGGATTTGTCTATATCGAAGACCTTCTCAACGAGATTTCATTTTTCGACAAGGCGAGGGGAGCACTGAAAGCGAGTCATTCCGCCGAGCGTATCCTCTCCTCAGTTCATCGTCATGACATCGATAATATCGCGGCAATTCTGTTTACGACCGGGACGGAGCATGAACCGAAAGCTGTTCCCCTCACTCATCGAAATATAATTGCAAACCTTGAAGCACTATCCCCGATTTATCCGTTTTCATCAAACGATGTCATGCTTGCAAGCTTGCCTTTTTTCCATGTCTTTGGTCTGACCATTAATTTCTGGCTCCCCATCTGCTTCGGGATGACGATTGTCAGTTACATTAATCCGATGGACTACAAAGCGATCTGCACCATCATAGCCAAAGACAAGCCCACATATTTGGTTGGAACGCCGTCGTTTCTGTGGGGCTACTTGCATCATTCTAAACCGGGTGATTTCGACTCTTTGAAATTGATAGTGACAGGTGCCGACAAGTGCCCTGAATCCTTGAGACGAGCGTATCAAGAAAAACATGGATTGATGATCTATGAAGGGTACGGCACTACCGAGACAAGTCCCATCATAACTGTAAACACACCAAGTCGTTTTCGTCACGGAAGCGTCGGCTGGGTTCTGTCGAATCTTCAGCTTCGGATTGAACGATACGAAACAAGAGTCTTCACCGGATATTTTAATGACAATGAATCAACTGCCCGAAGTTTCCGCGATGGGTGGTACGACACAGGAGATTTGGGATACATGGACGATGATGGATTTCTCTGGCATGTCGGCAGATGGGGGAGGTCCGTCAAAATCGGCGGAGAGATGATCTCTCTAATCAGAATCGAAACGGTGCTTGAAACTCTCTTGCCGCAGGATACACCTCTTTGCGTGGTCGGAGTCCCAGACGCAAAAAAGGGAGTGAAAATAGTCGCGGCAATCGCACAACCAATCGATGAACGCCGAGTCCTGCGGGAGATCTCCAAACAACTTCCCGCCATCGCCATACCGAAGAAATTTGTCGTTCTGGAAGAACTTCCGAGGACCGCAACTGGGAAAATAGATTTCAAACGCGTCACGGAAGTTGTAGAAGAACTTGTCGCAAAGGGTTGAGGATGATGGAAAAGTTTTTGTCAGGAAGACCGAGAACCTTTGATAAGTCATTAATGCAATGTCGCAAGAATTCGAAATAGAAGGAAAATCCAATGAAATCTGTTGCCATCATAATTTTGTCCACCGTTTTTGTTCCACAATTCTGCAGGAGCCAAGCCATGAGTGAAACTTCGACAAATTCCCAGACTGGTGAATTGAAGACCGTCAATTTCGTAGACCTTAAGAAATATGTTGGTCTGTGGTACGAAATCGCGAAAATACCCAACAGCTTTCAGAAAAGTTGTGCCCGTAATACGACAGCAACATACGTCCTCAGAGACGATGGAAGGATCGATGTCATCAATCGTTGTACTGGAAGCGATGGAACTGTAAACGAAGCAACGGGGATCGCGAGGAGAGTGGACACAGTCACCAATTCAAAATTAGAAGTTAGTTTTGTCAGGATCCTCGGGATTCAATTGTTCTGGGGAGACTACTGGGTTATTGGCCTGGATAGAGACTACAGATACGCAGTCGTCGGATCGCCGTCTCGCAAGTACGGATGGATACTGAGTCGAACCCCCCTTTTGTCACAAGGAGACTTAGATAAGGTGTTTGAGATTCTCAGAGATCAGGGTTACGATCGGAAGAGTTTTGTTTTTACGGAACAGAAGTAGAGAGTATTTCGGCCGCTTTTGACATTGGGTCTCAGGTATCCAGATATTGACTATATGAAATCCCCGAGCAGCGAGCACATCTTTTTCCTTTTTTTCATTTTATTGCTATTGTTCCTTCATGCTGATTTATGCACAGCGGCTTTTCCTCCGAGAACGGTCTCGACGCGACTTTTGACTTCAAGACCTTTGGAATATGAAAAGACTGAGCTCGATATAGAAATATCGGCTTCGTTCAGAAATCCGTACGTCTCGAGTGATATTGCCTTGGATATGCATCTGACGGCACCATCCGGAAACGAATTGTTCCTACCTTGCTTCTATTTTTCCGGCGATACGG
>Ga0326727_10015754_pt1 | contig 16125 bp, 15 predicted proteins | sample MB2enrmetagenome_FD_207643 | JGI IMG/M metagenome (GOLD analysis project Ga0326727, IMG submission 207643) | Lab enriched peat soil microbial communities from McLean, Ithaca, NY, United States - MB29MY | ecosystem: Environmental > Terrestrial > Soil > Wetlands > Peat | place: USA: New York...
ATCCAGTAATTAAAAGCGTTACTATAAGCATGTCTCTTCTTCCAAACCTGTCCGCAAGCGGGCTGAGAATTAACGCGCCTATAACGTAACCGATGAGGTTCAGGAGAACAACGAATCCTTCAAGACTTGTTATTGCTGCTGCAGTAGGCGATGTTGCCCAATGCAAAGTCAAGGCAGTCTGGATAAAAGAGACGTTAATGTTGAATATGTCAAAAAAGATGAAGATGTATCCTATTCCAAGTATTCCGATGAATAGGTAAGACAGAGACCAGATAGGAATCCTGTCTTGCCGAGCGATTATCTCAGCATTCTTCTCTTCCTCATCGGTCACTTTAGGAGGCAAACTACTCAAATCCGCTGCCCCCAAGCTTCTCAAGAAGCGTCCAGAACAAGTTTGTTCGGAAATAACTGCCGCTTATTACGGAAAAACTATGTACAATAGAGGCCCTATTCCAATATTGTATTAAATGCATAGTTCTTGCTTTAACATCCTATTTACTATATAAAATTAACGCATAATTCTACCTTTCATGCGACCCTAGAACTCCTTGTTAAGCTCATCCCTTTCGTCTAACATTTTATAAATAATTCTTCTATCAAGTTGCGTTTCGTGAAGAGAACGCCACATCCCCAGAGCTATGACTATCGTTTAGACATCAATGTTTCTAAATTTATCGGCTTTTTCTAAATTTTCATTATAGCATTTTTCACATAGACCTTCGTTAAGATAATAGTCTTCTTCTGAAATCTCTGCGCCACAAATATTGCATTTTTCTAATTTATTCACCACCAACTTAATTCCATCTGTCTGATAGTAATAAGCCCAAAAATGCTTATGAATTTACTCCTATCTGCGTAATTTGCTATATTCGACAAACCCTTTCAATTGGACTCGAATCACCGAGGGTAAAAGCGTTCCCCGCAGACTTGCTGAGTTCAAAAGAAATGGAGCCTGCTTCAACAGGCACGTTTTAGTTTAGAAATTAGTTTTTGCCGCTTTCTTTTTTCATTAGCTCCATAAGTTTTGGCATTAATTCGCAGCCACGTTCAATCATGCCTAAGCTTCCTTTCGCGCATTCTCTCTCTGAGAACTTAACAGCTTTGCCATCATCTATTTTGTCGCCTGAAATTAATACGGGAACTGGTGTGTCGCTGTGTACCTTTAGTTCGCAGGGCGTCGCGTGGTCAGTGGTTATGCAGATAATGTTGTCTTTTAGAGAAATCTGTTTTAGCAACGGCCCAAAGAAGTATTTGTCGATGGCTGAGATAATCTGCGTTTTTAATGTGCAGTTGCCGTCGTGCCCAGGTTCATCTGGACCTTTAAGGTGAATGTAGAAACAATCGTACTTGGGCAGTATATCTAGTAGGGCTTTGACTCTTACTTTGCAGTCTTTTTGGAGGTTGCCTGAAGGCGGCGGCAAAAGCATGGAGTCCATGCCTGCCAATTGTGCTATGCCTCGTTCAGCATGCATATCTGCCAAAGCTGCAAACTTGACGTGGTACCGCTGGTTTATGTTGAAGAATTTTGGGAGGAGGTGCCCTGCATCTCGAGTTAAAACAACGTTTGCCTTAAGCTTGCCCTCGGCTGCACGCTTTATGTTTACGGGGTGATTTTCCCACAGTTTATGGGTTTTCTTGATAAATTCGTTCACAAGTGCCGCGGAAACTTTTGCTTGTTCTGTGTTGTCCGTTGGTTCGCAGGTTTTCAGCACCATTTCAACCTTAGCTTGTGCCACGCCGATGCCGTTAACTATTATGTAGGCTGGGTCACTGTTTGTTATGTTGCTTGAAAGAGGTTTTCCTTTGCTTTTTATTAATAGAGCTGCCCTGTGTCCCAGTGTGTTTCGAAACTCAAACGTGGCAGGGTAAGATTCAAGCTTAACCTGTTCGTTAGCTGCCTTGCTTAGCTCAGTTGCTTCCTCAGTAGTTAAAGTTCGGGCTACTCGACGGTCAATTATGGTTTTTCCTTTGCCTAACGTTGCAAAGTTGCACCTTAACGCTAAATCGCCATCCTCCATTTCTAAACCTGCACCAGCGGCTTCAATAACGCCTCTGCCAGTGCTGTACTTGAACGGGTCATAACCTAAAAGCGAAATAACCGCAACGTCACTCTCTGGCGCAATCCCTTTTTTTACTGAGTACATCAACCCGGTTTTTCCGTTTTTTGCAAGAGCATCCATGTTTGGAGTTTCAGCTGCCTCCAGAGGTGTTTTGTTGCCTAAGGATTTGATAGGTAAATCTCCCATGCCGTCTATTGCAACGTAAATTAACTTCAAACTGGTTTTCCTCCATAAAGCTAGAGTCCACTCGGTTGTTTAGCTTTATTATTTTTTTGATTGCTACCCTATTTTTTCGAAGAAAGAACACCTCTTCTCTTACAGGTCTTGCGTGGCTTGAGGGTGCTGGTTGTATGTTTTATTTTTTTGGGGTTTTTTAGACTACGGATTGATTCATGAGGACAAATCGTGGCTAGACAGGAGACGCGTGGCTCAAATCCAAATCAAGAAAATCGACTCTAATTTAAAAGTGCGGTTAATGTGATAATTTACTCAATATTCATTTAGTTGTCTTGGCGCCTTCCAAGAAGTGGCGTAGAAATCGAGACTTTTCCCCGATAACTGTTTCCGCAGTATCCTTTGTCTAAGACTATGGTTGCTTACCGAGTTGCGCTGGCTTTTTTCTACCTTAGATATTCAACTTTACGCTTGTGATACCGATTGCATTCTTTGACGACTTTTACCCCGTATGACGGGTACATCATCATCCCCATCACTGAAAGCAATACCTCTTGCCTTGTTTCAATGTATTCTAAGCACCCTACACATTGATCGGGGAACTCATTGAAGCACGCATGTTGCACTTCCAAAGCTCTTCCCCGACTATTAACTAGGACAGTTTAACTATTTAAAACAAGCTCAACGCAGTCTAAACTAAAGGCTATACGCGCTTCTTTGATCCTTCAGATCCAATAGATAATCTATCGTTGGTCTTACCGCTGGCAGCTCATGTAAAAATCTGCTGGTTACGCCGCTTTTTTAGATGTCTCACGATATTTCTCTTGCCAATTGGCTTCTGATATCTGAAAAGCGTGCAGGTTGATTTTTAAAGGTTCAATACTTCACGGTGGATATTCTACTTCGCCTGTAACCTCGTTTCTTTGCAAGAATTTATTTTTATTTTTTTGGTCTTCGTCTTCTTTGATTATTTGTTCGCAACTATCGAATATTTTTCCTACCTTTGTTCTGTTTATGTAGCTGATTAAGATAAACTGTATTATGCCTCCAGAGGCGCTGGCGACAAACCATGCCCAAAACCCCAAAGTGTGAAAGGTGAGCGCGTAGATGGCGGTTCCGATTAGGAAAACGGTGAAGCCTATAATGTTGAATTTAATGAAACGCAAAATCCACTTCAATGATTTTTCCTCAAAAGTCTCCTTAACAGGCTTAGACATATTTATCACACTCAAAAGCATGCTACATAATACTCAGAGCCATTAGCCATATTTAAGCAATCAACAACGTTCGTTTTTACTCCTAAAAAATCACAAACGAGCAGAGAAGCTGATTAAAAAAACATCTGCGAAATGGATAAAATCAAGCTTTTCAGAAAAACGCAAGCAAGTAGTATGCAGGTTTGCTGGCTAGCACCAAAACTGGTGAATAGGGCTTTCGTAAAATTTAGCTCTTGGTCGTGCTTCTTTCTAAAATTGTATTATAGGAATAAGAGGCTTGATTCCATTTGTTTTCAAAGTAGTTTTGGGCCAGTGCTATAAAACAGGGGTTGTTTGACCATATAGCGGAAGCTCCAGCGAGTGAGGCTGTAGCAGACAATGTAACACTTGCTTCTTTATTGTCGAATATTGATACTATCGCCGTGGGGGCCTCGTCAAAATATTTTACTTCGAAGTTGGAATCCTCCATGAGCTTTTGAATGGCCTTTAAAGCTTTTTTCTCAGGAACATATAGTTCTGTCGCTATCCTGATTTTTACACCTTTTTCCAAAATTTTTCGATATATTTTTCCAAATTCAAGAATCGAGACCGAAAACCTCTTTCGTGAGGTTACGACGCCAACGCTGATTTGAGATTTCAGAAGCGCTTCTTTTAATCTTTGGATAATAGCTTCTTTTCTGGGAATTATAGTGAATTCCGTATCTGTTTCTTGAAGATCTTTTGCAGGAGTGTTTTTGAAGTCGCTAAGCAGTTCTTCTGTTTTCTTTTTCAGTTCATTTTGCTGTGTTGTTTTGTGTTTAAGCATGATGGGCAGCACATATTCTATAGGGATTGCTTGGAAGCTGGCGGGCTTTGTCATATGCTTTTCGACTGCGCCTTCTTTTTGCAGAGTTGGGATTATCCGGTAGATGTCAGGTCGAGCTATTTTTGAGATTTCTGCAATCTCTTTCGCAGTTGCTGGCCCTGCTTGGAGAAGAGTAAGGTATATTCTTGCTTGGTCAAATGTCAATCCAAGATCCATCAAGGTTTCTACTCTTTCCTTATTTTTCACCCAAACTGCCCATAGTGGATATTATTCTCTTAATTTTTAAAACTTTGCAATTGTAAGTGCTACCTCTACTTACCGTAATTTATAGGGAACTGAACAGCTACAGTCGTTCTATAAAATTATAGGAGAAAAGAAAAATGCAAAATAAAAAATCTTTGTTTGCCTTGATTCTTATTGTAGTTCTAGCAGCTCCAATGACTATGCAAATAGCTCAGACAGCCAAAGCTCAAACGGCTCTGACATTTCCTACTTACTTGTACACGAGCGTTGCGCCGAACCCTGTAGGCGTGGGTCAAACAGTGTTTATCAGTCTCTTCTTTACTAAGCCTGTAGCTTCACCAGTTGCGGGCACAGCTTTTCTCAGCACAACATTAACTTACTATACAGGCATGACCCTTAATATCGTCAAACCAGATGGAACAAACGTGACTCTAGGACCTTATACGGCTGATGCAACAGGCGGTGTTGGCAATATTCAATACATTCCAACCGTGACCGGAAACTATACCGTGCAAGCATTTTATCCTGGGCAAACCTTAACTGGTACCACCATTTCTATGGATCCTTCAATGAGCCCGCCAGCTCAGTTTACAGTACAACAAACGGCTATAGGCGGGTACGTTAGTCCCCCGCTTCCCACAAGCTACTGGACACGCCCAATATACGCAACAAACTATAACTGGCAAAATCTAGCAGGAAACTGGCTGGGTATGGGAAGGCCTGCATTCATGAACACTGGCGGATATGATGCCTCTGGCAATAACTTCAATGCATGGAGCACAGCACCTACCACTGCGCATATAATGTGGACTAAACCAACTCAATTCGGAGGTCAAGTCGGCGGACCAATTCCCTCTAATCAAGAAACTCAGTTCACATCAACCTCAATACTTTACCACCAATTTGAGCCGATAATCCTCAACGGAATAATCTACTACAACTGGTACCCCAACGTACCTACTGCAATGGCAGGCATAGTTGCCGTAGACCTTCGCACTGGAGCTACGCTGTGGACTAAGGATACTACTGACGTACTAGCTTTTGGTCAAGTGCTAACATTCCATACAGTGCAAGAATACGGGTCTCAATCATGGCTATGGGCACTGGCCGCGAACAACACCCAGTTAGACCTGTATGATCCGTTAAGCGGAGCCTTCGTAGGAAGCGTCGTTAACCTGCCACCTGGATTCATCGGCTTGTTCGGAGGCACACCAGCAGCAATGAACGATTGGAACGAACCCAATGAGATGGGAAATGTTCTAATCTACTATCTGAACTCCACTTACAATGCTGAGTTTGAGCCTACCGCAACTTCGCTGACTATGTGGAACTCATCCCAAATGATGACTCCCAACCCGACATCGTTCTTCGCATCCACCATTCGACCCTCAGCTGATATGGACTTTATGTTAGGAATACAGTGGTCAGTGCCGATTCCTGTGGCTGACACAAACTACACTATCGGTGCAATAACCGACCAAGCAGTACTGTTGACGTCTTACACCTCTCTGCTTCCAAATTTCAATGTAGCGTACGGTGGATCTTATGCATATGATATAGCTTATAACGCAAAAACTGGACAGGTGTTATGGGGACCGACAAAACAAACCTTAGTAGAATACCATGAATTAGACCTCGTAGCGGCAGGTGACGGCTATTACGTCAGACATGACAAAGACACAAATCAAGCATACGGCTATTCACTTGCAACTGGCCAACAAGTCTGGGGGCCTGTCCAACTTACAGGTAACGCTTTAAGTCACCTCGAATCATCCGCCGCTATCGCTTACGGCAAGGTTTACATCTGGGATTTCGGCGGCTATGTCACTGCTCTCGACCTTAACAACGGAACAATCAGTTGGACTTACAATACGGGATCTGCAGGATACAACACTCCCTACGGTGTCTATCCAATTTGGGGTTTTGGATCACAAAGCATTGCTGACGGAATGCTATTCCTCTCTGAGGGTCGCATGTACGATCCGCCACTATTCCCAGGTGCTCAGAAGCTTGCTATAAACTGTACTAATGGAAAACTCGTCTGGAGTGAACTCGGCTTTTACGGTCGAGACACAAGCGTCATTTCAATGGGTGAGATGTTAGCATGGAATAGCTACGACGGCCAAATATATGCCTATGGACAGGGACCTAGCAAAACAACCGTTACCGCCCCTGACGTTGGCGTCACAACTGCCACACCGATTACAATTTCAGGTACAGTCACGGACATCTCTGCTGGCTCACAACAAAATGCAGTCGCAGCGAACTTTCCAAACGGTCTACCATGCGTATCCGACACAAGCATGAGCCAGTTTATGCAAACTGTTTACATGCAGCAGCCAATGCCAACAAACCTAACTGGAGTCCTAGTCACCTTAAGCGTCACCGACTCTAACGGCAACCATTATGACATAGGCACCACCACAACTGACCCGTATACAGGTACGTATGGCCTAACATGGACACCCGGCGTTCCAGGGAACTACACGGTTACTGCAACTTTCGCGGGAACACAATCATACTACGGATCTATTGCTACAGCATACTTCTGTGCTAGCTCGCCAGCGCCAACAGCAGCGCCGACCGCTACGCCAGTACAAGGCTTTGCAACAATGTCAGCCCTAACTTATGGAATCGTCGCTGTAATAATCGTAATAATCATCGCAATCGCCATAGTCGCCTTACTCTTGCTAAGAAAAAAGCCGTAAAAACAAAGCAATAAAACAACCACAACTCTCTTTCCCCTTTTTTAGTTTTAAAAAGCAAATAGAGAAGAGATAAGGTTGAGAATTTTTGTTGAATCATGATGTTTGCAATCGTGATAGCGCATTTGCATTTGCGTTCTTCTCTCCTGAAGAGTTTCCAAAAAAGCTTAGGGTTCGGTACAGAGCTGGGGATGGGAATTGAACCCATATATAACAGCTCTGCAGGGAACAAATGGTAAAGAGATTGATTGGTCTGGTTTTAAGTCATGGTTAATTGCTAAAGATTTCAGTCCAATGTACATTTCTAACTGTGTAGGTGCTGCTAAAAGAAATATTGATGCTTTCCGTTCTGGAAGGCTAAGTTCGATAGTTGGTAGTGAAAAGATTGCTTTACGTGGTTTATCTAATCTAAGCAAGTATCTTGGCTGTTATTCTAAGTTTAAGACTCTGCTAACTGACAGTGGACTGCATTGGAACAGCGGTGAAAATGCTGATTGGGCTTTCTTTGATTTATGGAATTGCGATTTGACTAGCACCTATAATTGGCTGAACGACATCAAAGCAAAGTTAGGATATGAGACTTGGTGGGTATTCTCCTTTCAATTGCTTACAGGAATGAGGACAGGGGAAGCCATTAATTCTCTTAATTTGATTGCTGAACATGGCTTGGACAATTATCTGGACAAGGAAAGACTGGTATTACAACACTTCAAATTCAGGCAAATATTTCTAAGAAGAACAAAGAAAGTGTTTTTCAGTGTTGTTACAGAGGACATGGTTAAGGCATTAGCTTCTTGGAACGTTAAAGTAAATTATGTGTGCTTGGCTAAACGTTTAGAATACAAAGGTCTAGCAGTCAGAACCTATGATTGCAGAAAACTATGGGGAACTAGAATGAGAGAGCAAGGCATACCAACGGAAATAATCGATATGTGCCAAGGAAGAATTGCCACATCCTTATTTCAGAAGCATTACTTTAGACCAGATATTAAATCAATGCTTGATAACGTAAGACAAGGAGTTAGGCAGATAGAGACAATGATTGGCCTCCAAAATTTCTAATCAATTCCCTTTAATTTTTTTAGCTTCGGGCTTCGGTATTTCTCTGAATCGTTGGAGTTCCCTAGCTAATTTGTTTTCCTTAGAAATGTCATGGCTTAATAATGTTATCTTAAAGCAAAAAAGGAATTTGCTTATTTTGTTAAGTTTCTAATTGCTTAAAACATTTAGTAAAATTTCGTTGGTTGATATGTCACCAGCAACCAATAAGCGATTGTACGATAACAAATTAACATTCTCACGTTTCCATAATAGAACGAAACTTAAACTCTCCAGTCTTTCAAAGCTATTTTCCTATACCAAGGCAAGAGGTCTTTTTCAAATTGGATTTGTCTGTATATTGCAACTTGAATTATACCAGTGTTAGGAGCTTTATAGAAAAAATCTTTATTTTCAGGAGTGATAGTGCTGAAATAATTATAAGCTTTATCAACTGGGATAGTTACTTCCCGAGTGTTGAAATAATCAAGTGCCTTATCTTTTGGGATAGTTATAGCAACACTTGCCCAACGTGTCCAAAAAACTATTCTTAGGCTCATATAGTATAAGCCGATTATAAACAAGACAATTCCAATTATCAAAATGCTAAAGATAATATTTCCACCTATACTTTTGACAATTGTATTGTAAGTGGAAATAATCGTGGCAATGAATACTGTCAACCCTATTAGTAGGGATATAATGTAACCTGCGTGAGTTTGAATATTAGACTGATACGAAGATAATAGGCATCTTCTTGTTTCTTCAAAATCATTATCGATATTTTCTGGCGTTGCAATCCAAATTTTTGCTTTTTCTTTATCAGTTTCTATACTTGCCATGTTTAGTCTATTTCTACGCTTTTCAGATTTAAGACTTATCATGCTTTCAAAAAGTCAAAAAATTAAGTTGAACAGTTTTAAGCGTTTGCAATCGTCACAGTAATAGAAATTTTATTTACCTAAAGAGATTTCCCTATTTCTAAAAAAAGCAGTAATTCAAAAGGAAACAAAACAATCAAAATAACGATTAATTCAAACCACTTTTTTAAAATCCAAGGAGACTTTCCCATAAAGCCTCTGCCCTCATAATACTGCTTGAGGTCTGGGAAAAGGTTAGTGTTGTTCACAATTTCATCATTCTCACGCAAAATAGTCCAAAACTGGATAATGCAGACCACGATTCCAAAACACATCCCCTCATATATTGAACCCAAGACATGCTGTTCGCAAATTGTTTGCTTATTCATATTCAAAATACTCGTTATTGCTAACAATGCCGTAACAAAGGTGAAAAGTAATACTGCATAAAAAATCAAGAAGTTATCGTTAGATTGTAGTTCCATTTTTGCGTTTTCAGGTTTAAGATTGTTTGCACAGTTATCTACATGTTTTTTTCTCAAGTTTAAAGCTGTCCATTTTAGCCATATCAGTAAGCTATCTTTACGCTATGCAGATTTAAGACTTATCTACTCTGTAATAGCGAAGTTCCTAACCCTTGAATATGCTCGGTATTAGTTCTTTACTATGATAGCCAATTTTAGTTTTTTCTTGCTAATCATAGAAGTTTTCTTTTTCCAAGTAATCATCTTCATCAGCAATCATAATTAAAAATGACTCCATCAGAATGTAAATCATTAATATCCAACCACTAAAAGCTAGCTTGTAAGACCAAATTAATGCGTTGCTTACTAAAAGAAAAGAGGAAAGACTAATAGATAAAAAACCAAAAAAAGCAATAAAAATTATCCACCTCACTCTTGGCTTAAACCATTTCCTAAACTCATTACTATTTTCATGGATTGTGTATGAAAGAGTTAATACAACACCAGCAAAACCTGACAATATGCTTGCTATGATTGTTAAACCATTTACTGCATCAGGTATATAACTCAGTTGTAAAGTCGTAGGTGTTTCATTTAAAACAAACAAAGTAAAGGAAAAGCTAACGATTCCAAAGAGAACCTCTAACCACATAACACTATAATGCTCTTTCAACCTGAACTTTTTTAGCCACACATTACGCTATTTCTACGCTTTGCAGATTTAAGACTTATCTTCAATGAAATACTATACACAGTAGCATTTCTTTCGTATCCATTAAAATTTTTTTGGTTCAAAATTGTCGCATTGATTTTTCTAAAAGCGTTATCTCAATAGACATACTCTTTTATTTACAGAGTGACGAGACTCACAGAGACGAGGAACGAGAGTATATGCAATGCTTGGTAAAGTTAACCTGAAATCTAGTTATCTCCTAGAAGGCGGTGCAAAGCCTTGAAGGTAATATCACGATCTTCCTTAGTATAACCTATCCTGTATGGATTGGCTGTCACTGTGACTCTTCTAAACATAGCATGTCCATGTTGCTTTAGCAAACGCATTAGGATGGATGCCTGTTGCTGGCATTTGCTTTCTCCGTGAATGTCCACTGCCCTTTTTGTTGTAAAGACCTTTCCTTCAAGAAGATCCAAGATTATTGTGGGTTTGTTAGCATATTGGTAAGATAAGAATCGGTCAAAATGCTGAATAACTAAGACCCTTCTTTTCATATGCGTCTTTGCCACAATCTGCTCTAGTTTCTCCTTAGTGAGATGTGGATCAAAGCTGAAATCCCTATACCTGATTATTCGTGGATTATGATGCGATGTTACACCATAGCCCAATTCATCAATTCTGGCTTTATGATACTCAATCGGTACAACCTCAACAAGACTATCCATAAATTCATTTAACATACAAAGCTGTCTCTCCTAAATAATAGAATTAAAGAGTAGATACACCCTAAACACATAAGCATAGATACACCCTAGGGGAATATCTATTCCCACTATAAGAGATTTTAGAATCAAAAAGGTAAAGAAAATATTTATATGGTTCTGTATATACATTACCATATGTAAGCGTGATTGTCATGGGTAATAAGAAAGTAACAACAATGCGAATAGATGAAGAACTTCTGAAAAAAGCACATGACTTAGGATTAAATGTTTCAAAGATTTCTGAGAACGCAATTAAAGAAGCAATAGAACGAATGGAGAGAAAAGCATGAAAGCTGTTTGTCCAGTTTGTGGTGTCCTTGGGATTGTACAGCAAAGAGGTAAGTCAGTAAGGATAGGGCATTACGTTGGTTACAAGGATGGTACATCAATCATTCAATGGCATACTGTTGGTAAAGAGTTTATGATAAAGAATGGTAAAGAGTTGGTAAAGAATAACGATGAATCAAAGGTAATTAGGAGCTGGGGATGGGAATTGAACCCATATATAACAGCTCTGCAGGCTGTCGCCTGAGCCATTCGGCCACCCCAGCATCTTGAGTCTGTGTTGAGACCCACATAAAAATATTGTTGGCGCTGTTTGTTTTTTTGGTGCTTTCCGCTAACTTGCTTTTAGGTAACGAGTGGAAAATCACTTTTTGAATGCTAATCCCGAAAAGAAAGCTACTGTCTTATCCTCTTTCTTAACCGTCACATGGTACAAGTCCATTGTTTTTCCGTCAGAAGCCCTCACTGCTTCAGCCGTTAAAGTGTCTCCTTCAACCGAGGGTTTTAGGAAGTTTATGCTCACTTGAACTGCGACGGCAACGTTATCTCCAAAATTGCATGCTTGTGCAAAAGCGTAATCCGCAAGTGAGAAGACTGCGCCTCCGTGAGTGAAACCCAGTGCGTTTGTATGGTTCTTCTCTACTTTCATCGAAACCTTCGCGTAGCCGTCTTTAGCTTCGATTACTTGGATTCCTAAGGCTTCTGCGAAACAGTCTACTCCCTTCATTGATTCTTTGCTCCTTTATCCTGTATCTTATTAACTTGCCCATCGCAGTGCTTAATAAACTAACTCACTCATTGCAACATTTTTTTTAGAATTGGCCGAGAGGTTAATTTGTGGAATCCAAAGAAGACAAGGATAATCCTGATTGGCTTGAATTTTCTTGACTTGCAATGGTAAAGCAGTTTTAGCGTTTGCGATATTCCTTAATTGGCGTCATAGGAATAGTGAGAGTCTGCACAACCCCTTCTACAAGGCGAATCTTGTCTCCGACAAAATGCAAAGCGTTTTCGTTCGTGTCTGCCTGGAAAAGTAAAGCAAAATCCCATTCACCAAACACCTGAAAGGATTCTTCAAGCCTTACTCCCTTAACTGGGCTTTCGCTAAATTCCATCAACGGCTCATACAGTTTAGCAGCCATATTTGGGCTTATCTTAATCATAGCTAAATATTTTTGAGGTTTTACCAAAATAACCCACCTACAAACACTTTGTAGGGTCTTCTTAAAAAATATGATGCTAAAAAGTTTTGGGACAAAAGGCATGGGTTTGTAGAATCAAGAAATTCAACAATTGTTTACTTTTAAAACTAACACATTAAAACGCTTTCTCTACCTAACTGGAAAGCCTTAAGGTTCACGTTAATGTATTTCTCCTTTAATCTGCCAGCTATAGCCTGTTGAAGGGATTCCTTCCTAACTGGATTTTCTGGAAGAGCAGATAAAGCCCCCAGAAGAATAGTGTTGACGACCAGTGGGTTTCCAAGCTTTTCGGCCAATCCTGGTCCGTCCACTTCATGAACCTTGCCTTTTGTCTTCAAGATTTCAATTAATTCTTCGGTTTTTTTAGGCTTATCCGAACCCAAGCAGCTTGGCTGAATGTATTTTAAGTTAACAACCACGTCACCATTCTTCTTCAGCATTGGCAAAGCCCTTACTGTTTCAAGAATCTCAAAACCAACAAGCACATCCGCTTTCCCAGTTTCGATCAGCGGAGATTCAACTTTATCGCCGATTCTTGCATAAGCAACAATAGAGCCTCCTCGCTGAGCCATTCCATGAATCTCCGCCTTAGCCACGTCAAAGCCGTCTAACATGGCGGCCTCACAGTAAATGTCGCTTAAAACAACGATTCCCTGCCCCCCAACGCCGCTGAAAACCGTGTCTAACTTCATTTCTCTTTTCTCCTAATGGCGCCAGAGGGACAGACAACTTCACAGACGTTGCACCCATAGCACAGAGTCGCATCTATTTCCGCTCGATTGCTAGATAAGGTAATCGCTGGGCAACCGAAAGCCTTCACGCACACGCCGCAAGCATTACATTTATCTAAAACTTCTGGGGCTTTGCCTCTTTCAACCAAAAGCGGACATGCCCTCTGGGAAATTATAACGGATGGACCATTGTAATCCAAAATTTTCCTTATGGCCCGGGTTGTTGCTTCAATGTCATACGGGTCGACGACTTCCACTTTATCTATTCCAAGTCCTTTAGCAACATCCTTGATTCTCAAAACCTTAGTGTCAGAACCCATCGCTGTTTTGCCTGAACCGGGAGTTGGCTGATGCCCAGTCATTGCCACTGTACTGTTATCCATGATAATTACGCAAACATTAGCTTTATTGTACGCAATATTCATCAGCCCAGGCATTCCAGCATGGAAAAACGTTGAATCGCCGATAACTGAGAACACTTTGTCTTTAACACCAGCATGAAACATGCCTGCAGCCTGAGATATACCAGCGCCCATACACAAGCATGTTTGAACAGAACTTTCAGGAGGCAGAACACCCAAAGTGTAGCAGCCTATATCGCCTGTGACAATTTTATCGTTAGAGTTGCCAGATAAGCTTAACGCGCTCTCTGGACAAAAAGGAATGCATTTCGGCTCACCACCACATATATCACATATTATGGCCTTATGAGTGGTCGGATGAATCGTCACGGCTCCAAACTCGCAGGCTTGTATGCACCAAGGGCAACCTTTGCATTTGTTTTTATCAACAAGAATAGCTCCAGTTTCCTTTGATCTGATAAGGGCTTTTTCAGGACAAGCATCAATGCAAACCGCATTAACGCATGCCTTGCAAGCTACTGCAGTGTTGAGTGTTTGATTAATTCTAACCGAATGAATGCGCGACTTGATTGGATTGAAAACCTTCTCTTTCTCAAAAGTGCAGGCGTATTCACAAACACCACAGCCAACGCATTTGTCTTTATCACAATCAAGATGTTGATTAACCATGTTTAACGCGTAATAAAATGCTCTATGAGGGCAGCCCGGGCAAAGTGCTGGCGGTCTAGGCAGCAAATCCAAAAGCTCTGGTGGTTCAGCTTTATTAGTTAAATTTAGACTTGCGAAGGCTTGGCGTACCTTGTCAGGCGTTAACTCTCCAATTTCTTCTAAGCCTAACTCATTCTTTCCAAGTGCATGTAGACCTAACCGTTGAATATTTTCCTCAAGGTAAGGTCTTAACTCCTCAATCACTATGATTTTCTTTACTTTAAGCGCGAATCTTCTAACAATTTCTTGAGGAAATGGATAAACAAAACCTAATTTTAGCCAAGAAAACTTTTTGGTATCAAGTACCGAACGGGCATAATAGTAAGCCACGCCACTTCCTATAATTCCAATGTCGCTCGCATTATCTTCAATCTGGTTGAATCTTGAATGATTTACGAGAATTTTTGCTTCTGCCATCTTTACCTCTAAGACTCTGTGTTGTCGAATTGCATTTGATGGCACCATAACCCATTTCGAACTTTGCTTATCAAAATCTGCCTTTCGATTTAGATCATGCAGCCGCCCAAGTTTCACTCGAGCCTTCCCATGGGCTACCCTTGTCGTTAAACGTAAGATGAGTGGCAAATGCAGTTTTTCACTTAATTCGAACGCCTCCCTGGACATATCCAGGGCTTCCTGCGGATTGCCTGCGTCCAGTAACGGAAGCTTCGAATGGACCGCAAAGTACCTCGTGTCCTGTTCGTTTTGGCTGCTGTGTAATGATGGATCATCGCAGACAGCAATTACCAATCCACCTTCAATTCCAGTATACGCCAGGGTCATTGCTGCATCCGCAGCGACGTTCAAACCAACATGCTTCATTGAAACGATGGCTCTAACGCCCGTCATCGATGCGCCCGCAGCGACTTCGGTGGCTACAATCTCGTTTATACTCCATTCTGCGTAAATGCCCAAGTCTTTTGAGACCTCAGCAAGGGTTTCCAAAATTTCAGTCGCTGGTGTCCCAGGGTACGACGTTGCAACTTTAACGGTTGCTTCTACTGCTCCTCGTGCAACTGCTTCGTCGCCGTTAAGCAACGCAAAACTGCCCGGCTTATCTGCTGCAATCTTGGAAGTCATATTTTAGTCCTTTACATTTTGCCAGTGCGTAAGTCCAGAACTCTTTTTGCTTTCCCCTCTGTTCTCGGAAGTTCGCCTGGCTTAACAATTTCAACGTCAGCGGTTATCCCCGTTACAATATGAATTCTCTTTTGAATGTCATTCTTTAACACATTTTTATCTAACTGTGGATCTTTAGATGCCTTCTCTGACAATTCAACTTTAACGACAAATGTATCTAAGGCGCCAGGTCTATCAACAACTATTAGGTACTGAGTGGCTAGCTCTGAGAAACACATTACTGCAAACTCTATTTGTGACGGGAACACGTTAACTCCCCGAATAATCAACATATCATCTGACCTTCCGTGGACACGCATCATTCTAGTGTGGGTTCGCCCGCATTCACATTTTTCTGTTTCAATTTTAGAGATGTCTCGTGTCCTGTATCTGAGCATTGGCAAGCCAGTTTTAGTAAGAGCAGTGAAGACCAGTTCGCCTTCTTCTCCAGCTGGCAAAACCTCGCCTGTGTCAGGGTCAATCGTCTCTACAAGAAAGTGGTCTTCCCAGATGTGCAGTCCATTATGTTCGGAGCATTCAACGGCGACTCCTGGACCACAAAGTTCCGTTAACCCATAAACGTCAAAAGCTTCAATTCCCAGGTCTTTCTCGATTCTTTCCCTAATCTTATCCGACCATGGTTCAGCACCAAACATTCCAGTTTTAAGTTTGAGGTCTTTTCTTGGATCAATGCCTTCATGAACCATTGTTTCCG
>Ga0326727_10015755_pt1 | contig 16125 bp, 12 predicted proteins | sample MB2enrmetagenome_FD_207643 | JGI IMG/M metagenome (GOLD analysis project Ga0326727, IMG submission 207643) | Lab enriched peat soil microbial communities from McLean, Ithaca, NY, United States - MB29MY | ecosystem: Environmental > Terrestrial > Soil > Wetlands > Peat | place: USA: New York...
TATCCCAGCATATTTTCGAGATTGTTGGCCTCGATGAAAGCATCGTCTATTCCGAAGATGGTTTGAAGCGGTTTTTCAATGTATACCGTGATGTTGTTTTTCGAAGGATCGTCCCGAAGTTGGAGCAGACGGTTCTTGATATCCTGGCCAGTTCTCGAGAAAATTTTGAACCAGTAGTCGTCCTGAGGGCTCAGGTCGATATATTTCAGTATTTCTGAATCGGCAATGCTGATAGAATGCGTTCGCATGGCAACGGCTTGGTCCAGAAACAGCCCGGCTTCATGGATGTTGGAGGCGGTGCACAGATATTTCAGATGCACTCTCGTCTTTTTGCCCGCCAGGAGCCGGTCGATGAACGCCAGGGTCTTGTCCAAATCCAGCCCCATGATCTTGCGGTAAGTTTCCTTCTGGATGCCGACAAGAGAGACCGTGATCAAATCGAAAAGATCTTCGGCGTCCCGGGCGGCAGCCAAACCGGCGTTGCCGTTGGTGACGAGGCTTAAGCTGATATCATCGTGGCGGGCCTTGATCTGCTTGAGCCACGCCATGGTTTTTTTCTGGACAAGCACTTCACCGCCTTGGACCATGATCGATCGCGGATGCAGACGGTCGACCAACCGCGACAGCGTGTCGTAATAGTCATACCTCCCTGACCAGGCAGGGGCCTCGACGCAGCACATGGCGCACCGGGCCTGGCAGTGCAAAGAAACTTCGACGTTGAGGCAGTCGACCGCCAGCGGTTCGTCGTCCCGCAAAGGTCTGAGCCTCCATGCGTCGCATGCGCAGGCCCGGCTGTAACTGCGTATCGCGTCGAGAATATTCGGGTCGTCGATATGGCCGATGATCAGGTCGTCCCGGTTACGGACCTTGCAACAAGGCAGAACGAATCCGTCAAAACGGAAAAAGGGGTTGGCGAGATGGCAGAGATGATCCGCGAGCACGGGCGGGATTTCGGGCCGCCCCGAGATTCGATATGCCTCGTTCTTGTCTCTGGCGAGGACAGTGTAATTCGATAGCCCCAAGGAATGCAGGCCGTCGACGATCTCCGGGAATTTATTCGAGCACACGACGATCAAATCTGGATCGAGACCGGCGGCGGCCTCGGGCCCGACGATGTCTGAATCTCCGATCCGGCCGGTCTGGTAGGTGTCGATAAAACCAACGATGGTGACGTCCTTGCGCTTCGCGGCGAGGTCGCCCGCGCAGCGGCGGCCGGCCCCTCCCGCTCCGTAAATGGCCACCCGGCAATCGCGGGGGAGTTGATCGACATCGAAAATGCAATTCATGTTTTGCTCCCGGCATGAGGGCCGTGCGTCCGCGCAAGCCGGATCAAAGACGAGCCTATTTGAACCCTTCCATAAAAAGGGAATCGGGCTTGCGCACCGCTCCGTCCGGTTCGATATCCAGAAGGTAGCGGTTGAAATCCGCGATGGCCGAGACATCGGCCGCGCAGACGGCAACATTGCGGAAGCCTGTTTCCATAAGAAGCCGTCCCAGGGAGAAACGGTCATACATCCATTGGTGGACTTCGCCGGAGAGCCTGAAGGTGCCGACCGCTGCCGGATCTCGCGCGTATCCGGCCGGGTCCTGATTCGCCGCCCGGTCGGCATCCTCCCGCAGCCGGCGGATGCACTCCCTGGCCTCGCTCCCGACCCGTTCGTAAACGAACTCCTCGGCCGGCATGGGGTTTTGCTTCCACCAGGCGAGCATTTCCCCGCCCGAGGCGTGGCGGGCCATCTGGTCGCACAGTTCGATCATCATCCAGTCGTAGCGGTCCCGGGCCAAGGCGTCTCCGGCCAGGGCGCCTCGCAGATTATCCAGGTAGAGCCGAGCGATGCGTTCCAGGTCGGGCACGGCCACGCGCAGCACGCCGCCCGGCCTGAGCACCCGATGGCATTCCCGGAGAAAGACCGGGGCCAGGGGCTTGGGCAGATGCTCCAGGACGTGGGAATGGTAAACCGCGTCGAAGTGCGCCTCCTCGAAGGGCAGTGGCGCGCGCAGATCGTGGGCCACGACATCCGGGTCGTGGGCCGTAAAGTCCAGGTTGATCCACTCGGGGTGGTGACGCGATCCGCAACCGAGATTAAGCAGTCGCAAGGAGTTGGCTCCGAGACCAGCCGGCATGGTCGAGTTCGGGACGCGTTTTTTTCGCGCCCGGTTGTCGCACGGTCCCATGATGCGCACGCTGACGGCCTCGCGGCCGAAACAGCGCATCTTCCGTTCATCCGTCCCCGGCCGGGCGAGGTTCGGGGAGGCAGCGCAGACGAGGCGTCCAGATGCGCCCGGCGTCCCCGGGGCACGCCGTTTCCGGATTCGGATCGTCTTCAGACCCCCGAGATGCCCCGCGCCTTGCTTCTTTATCGGCCGCTTTCCGAAGAAGATTAGAACTCCCGGCGAAACGAGGCGAACAGACGCTCAAGCACGCATCATACGCGCCGGGATAGCACAGGGCAATACATGCTCCGGACAGCCCTGGATAGGGCCGCCCGAACGCCGGCGGTCTCGCATGAAGCCCGCGGGATTGGGCTGAACTTGGCTTTGCCCAAAAAGCGCTGTATTGAGGAGCTTTGGGAGAAATTCCCGGTGGGCGTCCACATTCGCGTTCGACTAAAGAACAGTCCGGCTCGAAACAAAACCGGTCGTACGCGTTCCCCTTGGATAACAAAACGAACACGTTCGAGGGAAAAATGGCTGAAAACCGGTCGACCGGCCCCTTGGTCGTGATCAACATCCACAACTTCGGCCACTTTATGGCCTACGTGGATAATGTCACCCGCTGGGGACTTTCCCGGGAATTGCCCGTGGTGATCCTCGGCAGCGAGGCGACCGGAACCGTGCTGGGTCGGAAATACGCCCAGGTCCCAGCGGTGGACCTCCTCGATGTGCGCGATTTCGTACGGCCGGACCGGGAACCGCCATGCTTGCGCGGTCCCAGCCAAGCCAGGGATTTCTTCGTCGCCCGCTGGAGGGAACTCGTGGCCGCGGCCTGCGAGCGGCTTGCGCCCCGGGCGGTCGTGCTGGTCAATGCCGACGAGCTCTTCTTCGAACCCTCGGGCGTCGAGAATCAAAACGTCCGCTTCGCCGCGCCGGTATACGGCGTGGTCACCTTCGGGCACCGCGAAACCATACTCGGCGTGGAGGAACCTTACGCCCGCCGCCTGAACGTGGTGTTGCGGGAGCGGCGGGTCTTTGCCGGCCTTTTGAGCATCGACGAGGAGCATGTCCTGGCCCGCGATCCGGGCGAAAATTTTCTGACCTATCTGCCCGATCTCTACCGGGAATTCGCGCCCGAATCTCCACACGGCTTGCCGGCCCGGGCCAGGGACGCGTGCGCCGGCCTGGCGGACTTTCTCACGGCCGACCGGGTGCCGGTCGTCCCGGTGTTGGGGAAATTCGACCGCCGCAAGGGCAATCTTTGGATTTTGCGCGCGGTTCTGGCCCAGGCCTCGATGAAGGTCGTGATCCTGGGCGAGCGCATCCCGGACCCGGCCGAGGACGGGGAAATCGACGCCATCCTCGCGCGCCTTGCTGAACAAGGGCGGCTCTACGCGCGTTTCGGCTTCGCGCCCGAGGAGGCGCTTACCGCCGTGCTCGGAAGCGGCCGCGTCCCGTTTGTTCCCCTTGCCTACCGCGGCCATTTCGGCTCCTCGGGAATCGAACTGATGGCGCATGAGTTCGGGCTGCCGGTTCTCGCCCCGGATTACGGGCTCGTGGGCCAGCGCACCGCCGGCCATGGACTCGGGGAGGTGTTTCGGCCGGGCTCATTTGAGGAGTTCTCGCGGAAATTCGCCCGGCTTTTGGCCCAAGGTCCGGCTCCTTATGCGCGCAACATCTCCCGGTTCATGTCCGGATTTGGCCCGGGCCCGGCCGGAGCGGCCCTGGACCGGACGATTCTGGGGCGCACCGGGGCTGCAAGTCCGCTGGCCGCCTTGGCCCAGCCGCCGTTTTCGCTCGAACCGGCCGGGGTTCTGGCCAAGGCGGCGCAACTTTTTTTGACCCAGGGGGATATCAGGGCGGCCTTGGCCCGGCTCGACGAAGCCGTGGCCTTGGATCCTCTCGATCCGATGCTGCGGCTGCGCCGCGCGACCGTGCTGTGGCGGCGCTCCGAGACGGCCAAGGCCGGGCGGGATCTGGCTGCCTGTCTTGCGGCCGGGCTCGTCGACGAGGTGGCCATGGTCACGCGTCTGGTAGCCGACCAGGCCTACGACTTGGTCGACCGGGGAAAAGGCGAGGACGGCGCGCGGGGCGCCTTGTCCTGGCTGGCCGCATTGCCTGGAGAGGCAAGCGCGGGGGCATTGTCCGGGGTGACGCAGCTTGGCCTGGAGGCCGGGTTTTTCCGGACCGTGGGCGTGGTTTTCGCCAAGACCGGGCATTACGATAACGGTGTGCGCTTTTTTGAGCAGGCCATGCGCCTTGACCCGGACAATTTGGAGTACCCGATCAATTTGGCGGACGTGCTCCGCTACGCGGGGCGCTATCAGGAGTCGCTTACGGCGCTTGACCGGTTTGAGGCCGCGAGGCCGGGCGCGCCCGGAATCGCCTGCAAGCGCGGCCAGGCGGCGATGCTCTCGGGAGACGCCCAAGCGGCCAAATTGTTTTTTCTGCTCGAAGCGCCGGATTCGCCCTATTACCAGGCCGCGCGGAATTACCTTGGGCAACTGGAAACGAACTGAAGCCGGTCGATCATAACTCGAGAAAAAGCCAGGGAAACCGGACCGCGAGGAATTTTTATTCCGGCCTAACCTTGGCTGGGGACGCGTGGGGAGACGTAGCCGGTTGCGGCGTCTTGATGAGCTTGAGCTTTTGCGGCCAGGGCCGGTTTTCGATGAAATATTTTTGGACGCGGTAAGCGAGGTAGCGCCGGACCAAAACCCGTTTGGGCGAACGGAACTTGTCCGGATGGGCGTCATACAGCCTGAGAAGCTCGCCCAGGCGGTTGAGCCGGAACATGAGCAAGGCGAACACCCTGGGGCCCAAAATGACGTGGAAGCGGTCGAAATGGCGTAGCACGTGGGCGATCATGGCCTTTCGGAAGTCGTCGTGGGGCGGATGCTTGTCCATGCTGCCCACGGAATTGAGCGCGCCGATGATCGGGTTGGAGCCGAAGTTGTTCTCACCGTGGCGGCGGTAGCAGCCGTGGATGGTCGGGATGAGCAGCGAATTGCCGAGCAGCTGGGCGAAGTGGGCGACGAAATAGTCGGCGCAGATGCGGAACGTGACGTCCGGGTCCGGAAAAATCAGATCCAGGACGGTCTTGCGGAACATCATCGACGAGGCCGTGGCCCAGATCCAGTAGCCGCGGTGAAAGGTGTGGTCCGGGGCGAAGCGGAATTGTCCCTTGCCCTGGTGGTCCAGATGGTCGCCGCCGGTTAATACGCCCTGGCCGTCGATCTGGTACTGGTTGGTGCTGGTGAAGGCCACGGTTTTGACGCCTAGATGGGCGGTGAGGTGCGTTTCCAAAAAATCCGGCAAGAGCACGTCGTCGGCGTCGAGCAACACCACGAAGGTCCCCTTGCAGTGCGCCAGGCCCGTGCGAAACCCTTCCATCTGGCCGCCGTTTTCCGTCCGTTCGATCAGCGTGAACTTCTCCGGTTCCTTGGCGCGCGCGATAAAGGCTTTGATCCGCGCGGGCGAATCATCCGTGGAAACGTCGTCCACGATCAGGCACTCGAAGTTGCGGTAGCTTTGGCGCTCGACCGAGTCCAGGCAGGCCTCGACGTAGCGGCCGTAATTATAGTTGGTCAGGATGATCGAGACCAGGGGCGTGGCGATGCCCGAGGCGGACAGGCGCTCGTCGGCAAAGGGGTCGTCGAGGATAAAGGGCATCGAGGCCCCGGGCGCGGTGTGTTTGGCTTTCATGGGGAGCTCACCCGGCCCAGCTTGCGTCTTCGTCTTCAACGATCTTTTCCTGCCGGGCGACGAAATATTTCGGGTCGAGGGCCGCTGCCGGCAGGGCGATGGGACGGACTTCGTCCAGGCCGAACAGCCCGGCGTAATCGCCGTGGAAGCCGTCGCACAGCGCCTTGACGCCGCAGGCGTCGCAAGCCGGGGCGTATTGGTATTTGCAGTGTTCCCTGGCCCGGATAATGGCCGAGTGGCGGTAGGCGTCCTCGACCGTGACCGAGGGGTCGGTCGCGTAGCCCGGAGTTTGGTAGCGCTTCGACCAGGCATTGGCCTCTCGCAGCGTCACCGTGGGCGTTATTTCGCCGTCCTTGCGGCGCTGGGTGGGAATGCCGCTCCAGGACCAGGAGGCATAGTCCCATTCGTGCAGGTCGTAGGGCAGTTGCTGGAAATTGTAGAAATGCTCGCGGTATTTCTCCGGCACGACGCAAAAGGGCAGGTAGCGGACATTGGCCTCGACGCCGGCCGTACGCAGGATGTCGAGAGCCTGGGTCAGCGGACCGGCGACCTCCGCGTAGCGGGGCACGTCGCGCGCCTCGCGGGACTTGCTCTGCTGGTCTTCGAAGGGATTGAACGCGATGAAATTGACCACCCGCGCGCCCTTGTCCACGGCGAGCCCGGCCACGTCCGCAAGATGCGGCAGGCAGGACGCCGCCAGCACGCAATTGAAGCGGAAGGGCACGCCCTGCTCGACGCAGTTGTCCAGGGCTTGCATCTGCTTGACGTGCGCGCCGCGTACCCCCACGGCCCGGTCGTAGTCTTCGCCCAGCCCGTGGACGCTGATCAGAAGGTCGCGCAGCCCGGCCTCTTTGAGCGCGGCCAGGCGCCCAGCGTCGGCCAGGACCAGGGCGTTGGTGATCAGCGTCGGCAAGAGCCCGATTTCGCGGCAAAACCGGACGAGTTCTTCGATGCCCGGATAGATGGTCGGCTCTCCGCCCTGGATGTCCACGGCCACGTTGCCATAGGTCTCGGCCAGGGTCCTGAGGATGGTCTTGGCCTTGGTGAGGGACATGAAGGGGTGGTCGGGATGGTCGGCGTGGGCGATCCGGTTCTGGAAATAGCAGAAATGGCAGCGCAGGTTGCAGGTCTGGCCGAGCCAGACCACGCCGCGCCGGGTGAGCACGCGCCGTGTGGTCTTCGTGTATCCGTTTGAATTTGTCATGGATCTTCGCGCCTAGGGTTCGATTGTTTCTTCGAGTCTGGCGGCTATGCGCTCCCGGTATTCGCGCTCGCCCTCGACTTCGGACATGTACCAGTTGCAGCCCGGGGTCCAATCCTTGGCCAGACCGCCCTCGTAAATGCGGTAGCGGTTCTTGGCGATTTTGGGCGAGCCCAGGCGGGTGAGTTCGCGAAGATTGCCGGGGCTGACGTCGTCGATGCCCTGGGTGCTCGGCCGACGTTCAAGCGGCACGGCGCAACCGCAACGCGGGCACCAGTCGGTTCTCTGGCTGCCGAACTGCGAGGGCTCGCGCTTCCACCAGCCCGGCTCGACGGGCCAGCCGCCCGGGCCGTTAAAGAGCATGTCGAAGGCCGCCGCGACCTCGCAGAAAAATGCGCCCTTGGGCGTGATCGAGGCCGACCACAGGGTCTGCACCCAGCAGTTGTCGATGAGTTCCCACATGGTCTTTTCGTCGGGCACGACCTCTTTCGCCGCGACCAGGATGGGCTGGTGCAGGATCTGGTCGAGGGTGTGGTCGTTCAGGAAGAGGTTTCCGAAGACCTCTTTGATGAGCGCGCCGTGTCCGGTGCCTTCGGGCACCGTGGACCATAATCCCCGGCGTTTGGGGTCAGTGATCTTTTCTTCGAGATACCTGGCCATCTCTTCGAAATTCGGGTGCAAAAGCGGTTCGCCGCCGATCATCCCGACCATGCCCGGAAATTCCGCCAGCGAATCCACGGCCCGTTTGAATGCGTCGACGTCCATGAAAAAGGGCTTCTTGTGGTGCCCCATCAGGCGCGTGCAGTTGGAACAGCGGTTCGGGCAGGCGTTGGTCACGTCGATCTGGATGATTTTCATCTGATGCAGGGGGATCATGAAACGCTCCTTGCCGGCTTGGGCCGGACCTCTAGGACGCCCGCGCCGTGGGAGCGGGGGTTGGATGTCGCTTCGATGGGTTGCGCGGGCGCGGTGCCGGCCCCGGGAGGGAAAAGCCCGGCCAGGAATTTTTTGACGCGGGCGTTCTGGGCGGTCTTGACCACAAAGGCGGGCCGGTATTCACGGCGGGCGGCGGGCAGCGGAAAAACCGCCGGGAATTCCGCATACGGGGCCAGTTCAACGTCGCCGCGGGCGGCGTAGTAGCCCGGATCACACCCGTCGCACATGGTCAGCGCCGCGCAGGCCAGGCATTGGGGCGCAAAGACGTTGAAGCCCTCGCCGCGCCGGGCCGCGACCAGGCGGCCGCCGGGCAAAATTTCCTCGCGCCGGGTAAGCTCGAAACGCGCGCGGATGCCGCCTTGGGCGACCGGCAGGGCGCCGGCGCGTTCTTCGATGGGCGCATCGAAGCGCCCGGCCGGGTTGCGCCACTCGTGGGGATCGTATTGCAGGGCCAGCGCGCCGACGATGTGCTTCTCCAGGCCGGGGAAAACGCAGTAGGGCGCGTAGCGCACGTTGACCGCGACCCGGGCGGATTCGAGGATGGACACCGCCCGGCTCAGATACGGGGCCACGGCGGCGAAACGCGGCTGCAGCGCGCCGGAGCGTTTGAGTTTGTCCCATTGGTGGTAGGCGTTGAACAAGATGAAATTGTGGTTGTAGACCCCGCGCTGGGCCGCGGTTTCGGCGATGGCCGGAAGATCCCGGTAATTGCCCTCGAAGACCACGGTGTTCACGCAGTACTCGAACCCGGCCGCGTCCAGGGCGTCCATGGCGCCGGTGAGTTTGGACAAGTCGCCGCCGGTGTATTCCTTGAATTTTTCGGACGTGGCCGCATGAAGGGAGAACAGGAAACTGGTCGTTCCGGCGTCAAGCAGCGCGTCCAGGAGCGGCCTGGCTCCTGGCCGGGACGCGGTCAGAAATTGGCCCAGGGTGATGATGCGTGAGGCTAGCCCAAGCCGCGTGGCCGTGCGTATGATGTCGGCCAATCCCGGATGCAGGCAGGGCTCGCCGCCGGTGACGTCGAAATTGCGGAAGCCGTTTTCCGCGAAGAGTTCGACGATTTTTTGACAATGCTCCGTCGATTGGAACGAGGCTTTGCGGATGCCGCCGAATTGGTCGCCTGTGGCGCCGAAAAAGGAATAATAACAGAACTTGCAGGAATGCGCGCATTTGAGCCCCAGGTCCAGGACCGCGCCGCGTCCCAAAAGTCCTGGGGGATGGAGATAATATGGCGAATCTTCCATGATGCCGTTTATGCCTGGGAAATGACGTTTTTGCCTAGGTCGTGAGCGGTCCTGCAAATTACAGTCCAGGGAATGTCCGGGCGTCCCCTCCGGGACCGGAGGCGGAGAGGTGTTTTCTGGCCGCGAGCACCAAGGCCTTGGATTCCTCGATCAGCCTGGACCAGTTGGCCGGGGCGTGGATGTCAACGGCGCGCGCTCCCGCGTGGTCGCGCTTGGCGAGCAACGGCTCGGCCACGTGGGTGAAGGCGGCCCCGCCCATGGCGAAACGCAAAAACAGGTCGTGGTCGTGGGCGAGAAGAGCGGTGTCGTAATACCCGAAGGCGTCGTGCAGGGCTCGCCGGTAGAGCTTGGCGTCGCCGCACAGATACCAGTCGGCGAAGCAGCGCGCAAAGGAATACTCGGGCAGAGAAAAACGCCGCAGGATGCGACCCTCGTCGGTCACGATGAGCATGTCGGCGTAAGCGAAGTCGGCGTTTTGCCGCGTGAGCTCGTTTGCCAGCTCCTCGATCATCGGCGGATAGGCGATGTCGTCGGACGGCACGTAAGTGCAATAGACGCCGGACGCGGCCCGAAAACCGCTGTTCAAGGCCGCGGCCAGGCCCAGGTTTTTTTCGTGCGTTACGACTTTGATGCGGCGTCCGGCCTTGGGATAGCGTTCATGAGTCACCCGCGCGAGCACGTTCGCCCTCTCGTCGTAGCGGCTGGCGTAGGAGGCCGTGTCCGAGCCCAGGCCGTCCAGGTAGGCGGCGAGGGCGTCCTGGGTGCCGTCGGTCGAGCCGTCGTTGACCACCACGATCTCAAGCTCGGCGCAGGTCTGAAACCACAGCGCATCGAGACAGGCGGCGAGATAGCGGCCTTGGTTGAAAGTCGGCACGACGACGGAAACTTGCATTTGCCCTTGGTTCCTTGGCCTAACGTGTTCTCTCGCAATACCCCGTGACCGTACCCAATGAGCGTTTCGCCGTAAAGAGGGGTGCGGGAAATCCCGGGCCGCGCGGGCGCGGCGGCGATTAACTTTTCTGCGGGATTGGTCTATGCCTGGGCCGGGCGCACACCCCGCGCCCCCACACAAACCCGCGAGGCCGCCATGCCGACGATAGACCACCAAGCCGACCGGCACGTCGTCATCGACAAGCGCAAGGGCCGGTACATCTGCTTTCCGGACGTATTGTGCACCGCTTCGGGGCGGCTGATTGCCGTGTACCGCGAGGCCGACAAGCACGTGGCCGAGGGCTGCGCCATCCTCTATAAAACCAGCGACGACTTTGGCCTGAATTGGTCGGGCGCCCGTTACCTCAACGCCTCCTCCGGCCATTGCCCGCGCATCTCCATTTTGCGCGACGGGACGCTTGCGATCATCGACGATATGACCAACACCATCTTTTTCGGCGACGATTCGCTTGAAGCATTCTCGCCGCAAGCCTACGCCGGGGCGCACATCCCCCTGGCCGATAGGGTGCTTGAGTTGCCGGACGGAAGCTTTTTCACCACCGGCCACACCCACCGGGGCAATTTCCCCCATCCCAAGACCCGCCAGCCGACCGCGGAGCAGATGGGCTACCTCTCGGAAAACCGGGGCCAGGATTTTTATCCTCTCTCGGTCGTGGCCTTCGATCCCTGCCTGGTCCTGTGCGAGGCCTCGGTGGCGCGGCTGCCGGACGGCCGGTTGCTCGCGCTCATGCGCGAAAACAGCTTCGTTTACGAACCGATGTATTATTGCCTGAGTTCCGACAACGGCCGGACCTGGAGCCGGCCCGCGCCCACCCCGCTAATCGGCCACCGCCCGACCGTGGGCCTGACTTCGGCCGGCAAGCTGCTCGTGACCTATCGCAACGTCGGCCCGGACCCGGGCACGGCCGCCTGGCTGGGGGACTTGAGCGAACTGACCGGCGATTTCGCGGTTCACGGCCGTACGCCGTGCCCGGACAACCCGAAGCTGACCGACGAGGGCCTGGTCATCGAGAACAAATCCGGGAAGCTCGATCTGGCGCGGTATGCGCTGCGTCCCCTGACCGATCCCGAGGAGGCCCGGGCGGTGCTGACCTGCGAGGTCAAAGTGGACCGGGCGGGGAGAAACGGCTGCGCCGTCCTGTTCGGCGGCTGGTGGCGGCTTTTTCCGGACCGCATTGAGCCGCCGGATGCGGCGCGGCCGGTCCCGGTGCGGCGCGGGCGCTTCCATGAACTGCGCTTCGTGTTCAACAAGGGAAGCGTGACCCTGTTCGTGGACGGCAAGAAAAAGGCCCGGATCAAGGCGGACGCGAAAAGCGTCGACGCGCGGCCGATCGTCTTCGGCACCAAGTCGTTCACGGAGAAAAACCACGGCCGCCATATCTGGCGCAAGGTGACGCTCGCCATCGACGAGCCCCGGTACGCCCGCAAGTACCGCTGGAGTTGGGATTTCCGCGACGGCCTGCCGGACGCCTACGCCAAGGCCAGGGTGCTGGAGCTCAAAAACGCGCGCTTTTGCACCTCGGGTGATTTCGGCTATTCCGGTTGGGCCGAACTGCCCGACGGTCGGTTCTTCTGCGCCTATCACCACAACGAGGGCGGCAAACGAAGCTACCGCTCCGGATTCGACAGCTATACCATGGGCAGCTGGTTTTCGGAGGAGGATTTCGGCTAGCCTGGGCGAGGCGGTTTTGGGGGGTCGCTGGAATTTGGCGTGGGTACGAAACCGCTCAGGGAAGTCTGCTGCGTTCTTTATTGTTCGTTTATGGTCGTGAATGGTTTAGCTGGACGGAAAGGGAGGACGGAGGAATATGGCAGTGCGTGAACAAAACAACTTCATCTTAACTGAAGGGACAAAGGAATATTTAAGTCTATGGGTTGATAAGTTTGCCAAAGATCCGAGCATGGTGATTAAAAAGGCCGGTGAGATATATAATATAATTAAGGGTGGAAACAATCTTCTGGAAGTAGGTTGTGGTCTTGGGCATACACTTCTTTTTTTGTCGTATTTTTATAAATTTTGCCAGGGAATAGAAATTATGGATGATTTTTATAACAGGTGTGTTGTAAATGTATCTGAAAAGAATAATGTAGGTATATTCCATGGAGATGCGGTTGACTTCAGGGGTGGTGATCGTAAGTACGATACAATACTTTTTGACGCAGTCTTGAACAATATAACTCACGCCCATTTTTATGGTATCATGAAAAATTTAAGAGGCCTCATCGAGGATGGAGGGGTCTGCTTCATGACAAGCCTTGCGGATCAAAGCTTGAAGCAGCAATATATTGAAGGTTTACCTGCGTTGCTCTCCAGAAAAGGGTTCAACCCGACCAGGATTGCTGAAATAGTTGAAAACAATATGCATCCAAAGTGCCAAGCGTCTTGGTGGAGCAAAGAAGAATTGGGGACTTTTTTTGAGGCCATGGGGGGGGAAATGGAGTGCCTTGCTCCCACTTTCAAAGATGATCCCGCTATTGAAGTGAAATTCGATGTCCTCGTCCGTTTCCCTTGAACACAATAGCGGCTGTTGTTCAGTTTGATGTCGCAGTTGATTGATGCCAGGGCTCTTTGTCCAAAGCCGGCCCGGTTTTAATGGCTGAAAAGGGAATTCAGTTCGGCAACGGCGCCGACCGCCAAAAGATCAAGCGCCTTCCCTTTACGCCCCAACCCAATCGCAGTATGAGCGCTCCCATGCATGCCAATATCCTCATCATAGGAGCCGGGGTGATCGGCCTGACTCTGGCGCGGGAACTGACCGCGCGCGGGGCGAAGGGCGTGGTCGTCCTGGACAAGGAGGCCGAAAGCGGCAAGCATGCCTCGGGACGCAATTCCGGCGTGCTCCACGCCGGCATCTACTATACCCCGGACAGCCTGCGGGCCAAGACCTGCATCCAGGGCAACCGCCTGATGCGGGAGTATTGCTGCGAAAAAAGCCTGCCGCTTTTGGAATGCGGCAAGGTCATCGTCGCCCGGGACGAGGGCGAATGGCCGACCCTGGACAGACTCTTCACGCGCGCCACGGCCAACGAGGCCGAGGCGGCCATGGTGGACGAGGCCGAGCTGGGACGGATCGAACCCAACGCCAAAACAGTGGGCCGGGCGCTCTTCTCCAAACATACCGCCGTCATCGATCCCAAGGCGATCCTGCGCGCCCTGGCCGCGGACATCGAAGCCAGCGGCCGGGGGAAATTGCTCTACGGCGCGTCTTTCACCGGGCTTAAAAACCAGACCACGGCCGTGACCCGCGCCGGGGAGATCACGTTCGACTTTTGCGTCAACGCGAGCGGCGCCTGGAGCGACAAGGTGGCGGCGCATTTCGGGGCCGGGGCGGGTTACCGCCTGTTGCCCTTCAAGGGCTTGTACCGCAAATTGCGCCCTGAAAAATCGCATTTGGTGCGCGGCAACATCTATCCCGTGCCGGACATCCGCAACCCCTTCCTGGGCGTGCATTTCACCAAATCGGTCACGGGCGACGTCTATCTCGGCCCCACGGCCATTCCGGCCCTGGGCCGGGCCAATTACGGCATCCTCGAAGGGCTCGACGCCGAAGTCTTCGCCATCCTGGCGCGCGACCTGCAACTGTTTTTCCGCGATCCCCTGTTTCGGGGCATTGCCCTCTCCGAACCCCGCAAATACGCCTTCAAGCATTTTTTCGAGGACGCGGGGAAGCTGGTCAAGGAGCTGGCCCCCGAAGACGTCATCAATTGCTCCAAGGCCGGAATCCGTCCCCAGCTCATCGATATCCGCAAGGGCGGGCTGGTCATGGATTTCGTGGTCGAGCGCACGGAGCGCAGCCTGCACGTCTTGAACGCCATCTCTCCGGCCTTCACCGCCTCCATGGCCTTTGTGAAAATGCTGGCCGACGAACACAATCTGGCCTGAATCGGCCGGAATTGGACCAGATCCGCCTGCGCCGCGCGGCGTCAAATCGTCCGGCCTTGCCTTGGTCGCCCTTTTTTCGTATCGAATGATTTTGTGGGCTTTATCTTGCCGCATTGACCCAAAAACGGGAGGATCTCATGCGCAGAAAAATCGCCTTGTTCGCAATATCCGTCATGCTGGCCTGCGCCGCGCTCGTCTACGCTGCGGGACCAGGCGCGGGCGTAGGCGCCGAGGAGGCCTTGCACATGCTCACCCAGGGCAACGCCCGGTTCGTTTCCGGCCGGATGACCCATCCCCGCCTGGACGCCGCGCGCCGCGTGGAAACCTCCGCCGGGCAGAAACCCTTTGCCGCGGTGATCGGCTGCTCGGATTCGCGCGACGTCGTGGAGCAGATTTTCGACCAGGGGATCGGCGACCTGTTCGTGATCCGCGTGGCCGGCAACCCGGCCCACCAGGACGTGGTCGGCACGGCCGAATACGGCGCGGAACACCTGGGCACGCAACTTCTGGTCGTGCTCGGCCACACCAAATGCGGGGCCGTGACCGCTGCGGTCTCCGCGCTCGCCGGGGAAAAGGCCGGCGGCAACATCGACGCCCTGATCGCGCCGATCCTGCCGGCCGCGGCTGCGGCCAAAAAGGATTCTCCGAATTTGACCGGCGACGAGCTGGTGGAAAAGGCCATCATTGCCAACGTCTGGCAGTCCATCGACGACCTCTACAAGCAGAGCCCGGTCCTGCGCGACCTGACCAAGGAAGGCAAGTTCAAGGTCCTGGGCGCGGTCTACGATATCGCCTCCGGCCAAGTGAAGTGGCTTGGCGAACATCCCGAGCAAGCCAAGCTCCTGGCCTACACCTCGGGCCCGGCCCATTAACCCACCCGGCGCGGGGCGGCAGGCCGTCCCGCGCCCTGCGTAGCTCCATGGCCAAAATCCTCCGCGTCAGCGTCGTTTTGCCCGCGCGAAACGCCGCGAAAAGCCTGCCAGTCGCCCTGGAAAGCCTTTTTTGCCAAACCTTGGGTGATATCGAAATCATCGCCCTGGACGACGGTTCAAACGACGGCGGGCAGACGCGCAGTGTGCTGGAGGCCTTTGCCGGTAGCGATCCACGCCTGCGGCCGGTCTTTATGCCGCACCAAGGCATTGCCGCGACCTTGAATCACGGACTTGCGCTCGCCCGGGCAGAGCTTGTCGCCCGCATGGACGCCGACGACGCGAGCCTGCCGGACCGGCTTAAGCGGCAAGCGGATTTCCTGGACGCGAATCCTGAGGTCGGCGTGGCCGGCTGCCTAGTCGCCCACGGCGGGGACATATGCAAGAACGCCGGCTATGCCCGGCACGTGGCCTGGGCCAATACGCTCACGCGCCACGAAGAGCTGGCCCTGGGCCTCTATCGCGACGCGCCCCTGCCGCATCCCTCGGTCATGTTTCGCCGGCAAGTTGTCCTGGAACACGGCGGCTACGGCCTGGGTGACTTTCCGGAAGACTTCGAACTGTGGCTGCGCTTGGTCAGCCGGGGCGTGCGCCTGGCCAAGGTTCCGCAGACGCTCTTGGTCTGGAACGATCCGCCGGGCCGCCTCTCGCGGACCAGCCCGCGCTATGCCCCGGAAAAATTCGCCGCGGTCAAGGCCCCGTACCTGGCGCAGTGGCTTTCCCGCCACAATCCCCACCATCCGGACGTCATCGTGGCCGGGGCAGGGCGCATCACCCGCAAACGCGCCGAATTTCTGACCGGCCACGGGATCAACATCACCGCCTACCTGGACGTGGACCCGAACAAGATCGGGCGCGCTGTCCACGGCCGTCCGGTCCTGCACCGGGGCGACGTTCCCGGCCCGGACGAATGCTTCGTGGTGTCATACTTAAGCGGCGTGGGCGCGGCCGAGGATGTCGGCGCGTTCCTTGAGAGCCGGGAATACAGACACGGCGTGAGCTATTTGCTGGCGGGATAAGCCGGCAGGGGCGCTGCCCCCTGCACCCTCGCCGGGAGGGATGATCCCCCCGGACCCCTTCGGTAAGGGGTTTAGCGGGCCCTTTACACCGGGGGGCTGGGGG
>Ga0326727_10015756_pt1 | contig 16124 bp, 16 predicted proteins | sample MB2enrmetagenome_FD_207643 | JGI IMG/M metagenome (GOLD analysis project Ga0326727, IMG submission 207643) | Lab enriched peat soil microbial communities from McLean, Ithaca, NY, United States - MB29MY | ecosystem: Environmental > Terrestrial > Soil > Wetlands > Peat | place: USA: New York...
ACGCTGGTTTCGCCATTGGCGCGGTAGGCATCGTTCAGATACTGCAGTCCTTTTTCTTTGTCGCCGCTCAAGCCCACCAGCGCGACTGCCACCTTGATCGCGAATGACAGGCTTCCCATCACGTAGTTATGCGCCCCTACCACCAGCTTGGCGTCGGTGTAGTGCGGATCCAACTCGAGAACCCGTTCGTGATCGTGGCGCGCTCCGACGGCATTGCGCAGGGCGGAAAACCAGGCGCGCTCAATCAGCGCCGTGTAAAGCGCGAACTGTCCGCGGGTAACACCGCGGGCATAGAGCGCATCGACGTCGTTCGGATTACTCGCCAGTTCGGCGTTCTCCAGTTTCTCGGCCTGCTGCACCAGTTGCTTGACGCGTTGCTTTTGCACTGGATCGGCGGGACGGTGCGCTTGTCCGATAAAGCTGTCGTTCGCGTATTCCCCGGTATTCATCGCGCCCATGCGATACAGCTCCCGCACCTGAATCGCGGAGAGCAGGTGGTTCACGGCGAAGGGATCGTTCGGATGACGCGCCATGATCCTCTCGAAATCCTGAATCGCCGCATCGTAGTCGAGGTTGTAGTAGTGCTCGAAGGCGGCCTGGTTCAGCGGGTCGGAGGGACGAAGAGGGGTCGAAACCGGGCCGTCCGCCGCCAGACAAGCCGGGGCAAGAGCCAGCAGGATGACGGCGGTCAAAGCAGGGCGAAGCCGGGAGATGAAGGAGACCAAGCTCGTCTAGTTTAACCGATTGGAGCTTTCCGCGAGGATCCGTTTGGGCAAGGCCGGAACATCGCTATCCGCCTCCGTGAACCAAGCCAGGTACGTCCGCCCCGCAGCCAGGTCATGCACAATGGGAAAGTTCGGGCTTGGATCGCGTAATTCTTGCCCTCTGGATTGGCCGCCCTCCCCCTTGGCCTGCTCGTAACCGTCGTCTTTGCAACAGCTTGCTTTGGTGATTCGCTTGCGATCCGAAAGGGAAGGGGAGTTCCTTATGGCAGAAGCAGCCGATCAGACTCGGCACGAATTTTGGCGGCCACCCATGGCGGCGTCGGTGGCTGTTTCCAGCCCGGAGCGAAGCGCAACTTGCCGTTGTGGAACCGAGTTCATCGTCAGCTCAGTCTACTGTCATGCTTGCGGCGCCAGCCGTCCCGATTTCAATGCCGGGCACGCGCTGGAAATTCCGGGTCTTGCTGAACTCGCATCGCTAGGGGACCGGCTTGGCCTTACGACGCCTGCCGTCGTCGCTTTTCTGGCTGGCTTGCTCTGCGTGGTGGGAGCTCTGGCAGTCAGCGTGTTCTTCAGTGTCCGGACCGTACTCGACTGGCAGGCCATCCAACTTTGGCGGATCGAGTGGCTGCTGGCGGCGGTCGCGGCGTTTGCCGCCGGATGCCTGCTTAAGAAATAGCTTTTGGCTTTTCGCTCTTCGCTCTGGCCTTTGGTTCCCGATCCACCTTCTCACCGGGTTTACAATCACCATAGAATTCTCAAAGTGTGGGCATGGAAGAATTGGTCAATGCAGTGACGCATGGGATTGGGCTGGCGCTCAGCATAGTTGGCGCCGTGTTGCTGATCGTGGCCGCGGCCTGGAGCAGGAATACGTGGGCGATTGTGAGTTGCTGCATCTACGCCGCCACGCTGGTGAGCCTCTATGCGGCATCGACGGCGTTGCACAGCGTTTCCTCTCCCCGCTGGACGCGCACCCTGGAGACCATCGACCACTGCTGCATCTACTTCCTGATTGCAGGAACCTACACACCGGTCACCCTGGTCAGTCTGCGCGGAGGTTGGGGCTGGACGCTTTTCGGCCTGGTCTGGGGAATCTGTTTTCTGGGCGTGCTCATGAAGGTGCGGTGGTTCGAGCATATGCGGAAAATCTCGACTCCGCTCTACATCGCCATGGGTCTGCTGGTCGTGATTGCCTTCAAGCCACTGCTATCGGCGGTGCGGATCCCCGGAGTCCTTTGGCTGATGGCGGGTGGAGCGGCTTACATCGGCGGGACTTTATTCTATGAATGGCGGCGGCTGCCTTATAACCACGGGATCTGGCACCTGTTCGTGCTGGCGGGAAGCATCTGCCATTACCTTGCGATCTACTACTACGTGGTGCCCCGGCAGGGATAGGGGATAGAAGCTGGGAGCAAACCGCGGACCAAGACTCACAAGATCAAAACTCACAGCCCGCCGTGGAACCGTCCGAATGCGTGGGCAAGCATCAGCGACATGATCAGGATGCCCGCCCCGAGCACCAGGACGTGCCGCGTCTTCCGCAGTTCGAAGTTCCCGACCCGGCACACCAGCAGATAGCCGACCGCAAGGTTGAACAGGCCCCATAGAACATTGACCGTCGCGGACGACAACCCTACCCCGGGCGGCTTGGCGAAGGGACTCTGGAAGGCATGGCCCGAGATCCCATTGCCGAGATGGGGCAGCGCGTTCGCGAGGAAGGCGCCTCCGAAGAAGTAGGCCAAGTAGTGGTACCAGCGCATGGTTGCCTCCATTTTGGAGTTCGATTCTCCCGCATCTCCGCGGCGAATTCCACTCACTTTCGCGAATGGGCGTGCTCGGCTTCAGAGACCACGGCGCTGGGCCGCCGTTGCTGCCCCACGCGGTAGAGATGATGCAAGGGTCCGACGCCGTGGCCCAGCGGGTAGGCATTTGTGATCGCCGCCGATACGTACACTTTGGCGAGAAGGACCGCCTCGGGCAGTCCGCGCCCCAGCGCCAGGTGGCAGGCTATCGCGGTTGCAAACGCGCATCCAGTGCCGTGGGTGGAATTCGAGCGCTGCAGATCCGCCTTAAAAACTTCCTGCTGGGCGCCTCGGGGGGTCGTGAAGCTGAGGAGATCGATCGCCTTCTCCAAGTGCCCTCCGGTGACGACCACATTCGCCGCTCCCAGAGAGTGCAGGCAAGTAGCCGCCGCGCGCATCTGATCGAGATTCGTAACCGCCATTCCGGTCAAGACGCTGGCCTCGTCCAGATTGGGCGCAATAACCTCCGCCAGCGGAACCATCCTCTCAATCAGCAGCCTGGTCCCCGCCGCATCCAATAAATCCGCCCCTGAACTCGACTTCAGAATCGGATCCAACACCACGTGCGGCAGCCGCGCCTCCACCAGAAAATCCGCGACCACCTTGACCACTTGCTCATTGCCCAACATGCCGATGTGGACGGCTTCGACGGCAAAGTCTGAAACCAACTCCTGCAAGGTTTCCGCAATGAATTTCGGATCCACGCCCTCGACCCGTCGCACTCCCTGCGTCGATTGGACGGTTAGGGCCGTAATGCAAGAGACACCGTAACATTCATGGGCCGCGATCGTCTTGATATCGGCGGTAATTCCAGCGCCGGAGGAGGGATCAAACCCGGCGATCGTCAGCACCACAGGTGGGGTCACAGCCATGCTGTCACTTTAAACCGAAAGTTCGAACAGGGGAACAGCACTTCCGGGCGTTCTCCGAGAATCGGGTCTTGGGTGGGTGGGGCTAGCAGGCTGCGGAACTCGATATTTCATTTCGATCCCCAGCCCTTAAAGAGGCGTCCGATTTCGAAGGACTGACGGTGTCGCTAAAGCGATACCCTGATACGAAACTGGATAGGAAACCGGAGTTCTCCGCTAGCTGCTCAGCCTAGCTGACAAGATCGGCTCCGAATGCCGGACTTAGCCCATGAGGGTCGTTTCTGCTCGTCCTGTGGCCATGAACTCCAAAGCTCGGCGTTACCAATCAGTAATATCACGCCCCGCAAGTAACTGATTATGCTTCGATTAGCACCATTTTTATGTAAGTGTAACATTCGATAGGAGGTTGTGAGAATTCGGTGGGAGCCCCAATTCTCATGGTTAACCAGTATGCCATCATATCCTACTGACTACTTTCAATGACATACGAACTAAAGCCCAAACTTTTCATGGAGCTAAGTCATTGATTAATTACCATTTAGTTAATTCATGCCTGTGCTTTCTGATTGACACACCTTGCCGGCGTCAGTAGCATTATCTGATTGTTCGTTTGACCAAAGGAGCATACGACCAGAGAACGACTTTCCACGATGAGAGGTAACTGAATGCGACGACGTTTAGCCGAAGGCCTGGCGGTGCTTTTATCAGTCGCCAGTCTGGGGGCCGGAGCCGCATCCGGGCCAAGCAGCCTGGAAGCCGCCAAGGTCACACAGCCACTGGCCAATCAGACCAGCGGGCACAAACGAAAGACCAACAGCCCGAAGTCGAAGGCTTATCAAGTGGGCACCGCGTCCTGGTATGGCGAGTATTTCCAGGGCAAGACGACAGCCAGCGGAGAGCCCTTCGACATGCGCGATTTCACGGCCGCTCACCCCAGCCTTCCGCTGGGCTCGTTCGTCAAGGTCACCAACCTGAGGAACGGCAAGGCCGTGGTGGTTCGCGTCAATGACCGGGGTCCCGTGGTGGACGGCCGGATCATCGACGTTTCCTACAACGCCGCGCGTGCACTGGGCTTCAAAGAACGCGGAGTGCAGAAGGTCCGCTTGGATCTCTACCAACCCACGGACATGGCGCTGCTGCAACCCGTAGCCAAGTTGAACTAAACCCGATAAACTCGGCAACGACGGTCAGAATATGGAACCGCGCCAGCGCCTCATCGTTGCCTTGGATGTATCTACGGCCGCGGCCGCCCGGAAGATCGTGGCGGCCGTCGGTGACTCTGCCCTCGCCTATAAAGTCGGCATGCAACTCTACACCGCCGAAGGTCCCTCGATAGTCCGCGAACTGGTAGGGGCGGGACGCCGCGTCTTTCTCGATCTCAAATATCACGACATCCCCAACACCGTGGGAGCAGCCGTCTGCGAGGCGGCTCAACTGGGCGTGAGTATGCTGACGGTGCACGCCTCTGGAGGCGGCAAGATGTTGCGCGCGGCGGTCGATGCCGCGCACGCCATCAAGGCCGACGTGCTGGTTCTGGGGGTCACCGTGCTGACCAGCCTGGACGACGTCGATCTGGGCAAGATTGGGCTGCGCGGAGGAGTGCTCGATCAAGTCCTGCGGTTGGCTGCCTTGGCGCTTTCGAACGGATGCAAAGGCGTGGTCGCGTCGGCGCTGGAAGCCGCCGCTCTGCGCAAGGAGTTTGGCCGCGACTTCGTCATCGTGACGCCCGGAGTGCGTCCTGCGGGCAGTGGACCCAATGACCAGGCGCGCATCGTCACCCCAGCGGAAGCGATTGCCGCCGGAGCCTCGTATATCGTGGTCGGGCGCCCAATCACCGAAGCTGCGGACCCGGCTTCCGAGGCGCGGGCAATTCTGGGGCAGATGGGATAGGTCAGTACCCGGTACCCAGTACTCAGTACCCGAAAAAAGCAAAAAGCGCACGGTTGAATGCGCGCTTTCCGCTGTTGTGGATGATCTTGACTGGGTACTGGGTACTGGCAACTGACTTCACAGTTTTTCAAAAAATTCGCAGGCTGAGCACGAAATATAGATTCCTCCCGGCACGCCGCGCTCGCGGTCTTTCATGCGCTTGACGATACGGGTGTCCTTGCCGCACTTGGGACATGCGGTCGATTTCGTAGTATCCATGACCTTTTTCCGGTCGGCTGTCTTTGCAATTTTAGCCATTTTCAGTTTCTCCTGACAGGAATGTGCCGCCAACCGAAAGGCCGCGGTTCTACCTGTTAAATTTGGGAGTATCGTCGTTCAATGATCAAGGAACGCCGGCCCATCTCGAATCGGCCCGGCAGGATCAACACGCGCAGAAGCGGTGTACTGTACTCGCCTAGAGAATCTTACACGAATTGCCGCTCTTAATTCTGAGAACTGGAGGCTCAATCCAGCAGCGGAGGCGCTTGCCAGGGACCGCGCTCGGCTTCGAGCTTCGCGGCGACCGCTAGCACGACTTCCTCTTGCCATGGGCGACCAACGATCTGCACGCCGATCGGCAGGCCTTCGTCCGAATGGCCCATCGGAACCACGGCGGCGGGAAAACCCAGCACATTGAACCACTCGCAATAGCTCCAGGCGTCGAGATACTTCACCGTCTTCCCATCCACCTGCCATTCGCGCTCGCCATGACGAAACGCGGGAATGGCAGCGGTCGGGCAAATCAGCACGGGATATTTCCGCATCTGCAGCAGAACCTTCTCGCGCACCCCATCGCGTCCCAGCCAAGCGGCGAGCAGCGAATCGCCAGTGTGCGCGGGCTCGGCCTTGGTCCAGCCAAGAAACTCGCGCAGAATTGGACTCAGTTCGGATTCGTGGCCACGCACCATGGATTCAAGAATCATCCCTCCCGCCGTGCCGAAGAATTCCCACCATCGCTGCCGCGCTTCTTCGAGCCCCTCCGGACGAAACGGCTCGACATGAAATCCGCAGCTCGACAAGAGTGCCGCTGCCCGATTCACCGCTGCCCGGGTTTCTTTCGTGACTGGAGTTCGGCCATCGTCTTCGAAAAAGCCGATGTTGATGGCCTGCACAGCCGATTCATCGATCGCACGCAGCTCGACCGGCGCGGCACAAGGGTCGCCGTCGTCCCAGCCCGCCATCGCTTCAAACAGCGTCCGCACGTCTTCTATAGTGCGCGCCATCGGCCCAACCACTCCGATCAGGCCAAACGGCCCGCCGGATTTCGGAAAGTGCCCGGTCGAAGGAATGCGTCCGGGAGTGGGTTTCAATCCACAGATGCCGCACAAGTGCGCCGGCTCGCGAATCGAACCACCGCCGTCGCTGCCCACCCCGCCGGCGGAAAGTCCCGCGGCAATAGCAGCAGCCTCTCCGCCACTCGATCCGCCTGCGGTGCGGGTCACGTCCCAGGGGTTGTTGGTCCGTCCATAAAGGAGATTGTCGGTCTCCCAGGCCATGAGCAGTTCGGGAGTGTTGGTGACACCGAGGATCACAGCTCCCGCCGCGCGCAGTCGAGCCACCAGCGGCGCATCCGCAGTGGCGATGTGTCCGGCGCGCAAGCGAGTGCCGGCTTCACAGCGATGTCCGGCAACATCAATCGCAGACTTGATGGAAAGCGGCACGCCATGCAGCGGCCCGAGTTCGTCTTTATCTTTATCCCTGCGCAGGATCGCCTTCTCCGCGGCGCGCGCCTGCACGAGTACGGCTTCTGGCTGGTAATCGACGAACGCGTTCAGTTTGGGATTCAGACGCTCGATGCGATCCAGGTGAGCACGAGCTACCTCCACCGGCGAGACTTCTTTTCTCCGGATCTGCGCCGCGATTTCCCGCGCGGAAAGAAGATGGGGGCTTGACGTCATGAAATGTAAAGAACGCAGCAACTCAGGATACCAGCGGAGGGCCTCCTTGGTGAGACTTCGTGTCCTTTGTGGTTAAGGGTTCGAAGATTGATCGTGGTCAGTGAACGCTAACGATAGCTTATGGCGGCGGACCGTTGTAGGATTGCGACATGCGAAAGACCAAGGTCCTCGCGGCGTTTCTGTTGTTGATCGGATCATCGAGCGTGGTGGCTCAAAGTTTGCCCGACGCGAATCGGGTCCTCGTCCAGGTGGAAGCACAAGCCAGCGAACAGCAAAAGAATGTCCTCCTGGTCTTCGGCGCTTCCTGGTGCAAATACTGCAAACTGTTCGAATCGTTTCTCGCAGCTCCGGAGATCCAGCCTATCCTCGCAAAACACTTTATTGTCGCCCGGCTGGGCGTGTACGAGGAGTTGGGGCGTAATCCGAAGCTGAACAACCCCAACAGTCAAACGGTGATCCGCCAGTTCGGAGATACTGAGGTCGGCAGTCTTCCTTTCATCGTGTTCCTTGACCCCAAAGGCGGATTGATCGTTAACTCGAATCGACCGAGCAAACAGAAGGCAACAGGCGAGAATATCGGGTATCCTGCAACCCCGGAAGAGATCGACTGGTTTATGATCATGATCAAGAAGGCGGCTCCGGCGCTGTCCGAAGCTGATGCGGCGATTGTCGAGCGGTGGCTGCGTCGGGCGTCGTCCTAAGGAACCTCCGAGCTGTTCGCCCTGCGCTCATGGAGGACTCTCTGTAACAATTGCGCCGGTCAACGGCGTACCGTCACGCGCAAGTTTTCCGAAATAATCCTGGTCGAGACTGGCAAGAACGACTGGGTGGTGGATAAACTTCCCTAGGAGTTATCACAGGAGCTCGCATTTATGAAGCGCATCCACAAGGTTGCTATTCTCGGCGCCGGCACCATGGGCGCCCGCATCGCGGCACATTTCGCCAACGCGGGAGTGCCTTCGCTGCTGCTCGATATCGTTCCTTCAAACGCGCCTCCCGACGCGGACGGCCCCGCGCGCAACAAAATCGCCGCTGCCGGACTCGACGGCGCCAGAAAATCAAAGCCCGCGGCGTTTTTCGAAGCGTCGCTCGCGCGCCTCGTCACCGTGGGAAATTTCGACGACGACCTGAAACGTTTGGCGGAGGTGGATTGGATCATCGAGGCGATCGTCGAGAACCTAGAAATCAAGCGGGCATTGTTAAAAAAGGTCGAGGCGGTCCGCAAGCCGGGCACGATCATCACCACCAACACCAGCGGACTTCCGGTAGCGAAAATCGCGGAGGGATTTTCCGGCGACTTCCGGCGCTCGTGGTTCGGCACGCACTTTTTTAATCCGCCGCGTTATATGCGGCTGCTCGAACTGATTCCCACCCCGGAAGCGGACCGCGCGCTGATCGAGGCCGTCACCCACTTCTGCGACTTGCAACTGGGCAAGGGCGTCGTGCTGGCGAAAGATACTCCCAACTTCATCGCCAATCGCATCGGAACATTTTCCGTGCTCAACGTGATGCGGCTCATGCAGGAAATGGACCTGAGCGTCGAAGACATCGACGCGCTCACCGGACAAGCCGTGGGCTGGCCACGCTCCGCCACGTTCCGCACGATCGATTTGGTGGGGCTCGACATCCTCGGGCACGTGGTCGCGAATATGACCGAGAACGTGCGCGACGAGCGCAGTGATTTGCAGATTCCCGCATTCTTCCGCCAGATGCTCGAACGCAAATGGCTGGGCGACAAGACCCAGGGCGGCTTCTACAAGAAGAATGCAGGGCGGGCCCCCTCGGCCGCCGAACCTGGCAAGGAAGACGAGCGCCTGGCACTCGACTGGAAGACGCTGGAATATCATCCGCGGCAGAAGCCGAAATTCGCAGCGCTCGATATGGCGAAGAACATTGAAGACACAGGAGCGCGACTTCGAATGCTGCTCGGTCTCGACAGCGGCGCGGCGCAGAAGACCGATAAGGCAGGCGCCTTTCTATGGGCGGCGCTCTCCGACTTGTGGACTTATTCCGCCAATCGCATACCGGAAATTTCCGACTCCATCGTTGAGATCGATCGCGCCATGCGCCTCGGCTTCAACTGGGAACTCGGCCCCTTTGAACTCTGGGACGCGGCGGGTGTGGAAGCAACCGTAGCGCGCATGAAGAAAGAAGGGCGCCCGGTAGCGGCCAACGTGGAAAAGCTGCTCGCCTCCGGAAAGAGATCCTGGTACGAAGATAATTCGAAGACGCCGTCGGGCCGCACGTATTGGGATCTGACAACTGGCAACTGGCAACCGGTAGCTGTTCCTGCCGGAGTCTGGTCGGTGGAAGTCGTCAAGAAGTCCAACGGCGTGGTAAAGAGGAATTCCGGCGCATCGCTGGTTGACTTGGGCGATGGTGTGGGCTGCATTCAGTTCCACTCCAAAATGAACGCGCTCGGCGCCGACATCATTTCGCTGATCTTGCAGACGCTGAAGCCGGGCGGACCGGGAGACCCGTTCGACGCGTTCGTCATCACCAACGACGCGCAGAATTTTTCCGTCGGCGCGAACCTGATGCTGCTGCTCATGTCCGTTCAGGAAGAAGAATGGGACGACGTCGACCTCGCCATCCGCCAGTTTCAGGGCATGACGCAAGCCATCAAGTTTTCACCGAAGCCAGTGGTGATCGCGCCCTTCGGACTCACCCTCGGCGGCGGTTGCGAAATCTCCCTGCACGCCGCCGCTCGCCAACCGCACGCCGAGCTCTATATGGGCCTGGTCGAGGTCGGAGTCGGCCTGCTTCCCGGCGGTGGTGGCTGCAAGGAAATGCTGCTGCGCGCGGTCGACAGCGCAGCGTCGATTCGCCCCGAGGCCGGGCGCGACTCGGTGGAATTGCTGGAAGCGATGAAGAGAACTTTCGAAACCATCGCCACTGCAAAAGTCGCCACTTCGGCGGAAGAAGCGCGCGGACTAGGCTTCCTTTCGAGCTCCGACCGGATCACCATGAACCGCGAGCGAGTTCTCTCCGACGCCAAAGCGCGCGCGCTGGAATTGGCACGAGCGGGTTACGAGCCGCCGGTGATGCGCACCGGCATTCCCGCTCCCGGCGAGAACATCCTCGCTGCTCTCAAAGCGGGCGTCCATCAGATGCGGCAAGGCGAGTACATCAGCGATCATGAGCAGAAGCTGGCCACAAAGATCGCCGATGTGCTCTGCGGCGGCAACGTCACGCCCGGCACGCCGGTAAGCGAACAATATGTGCTCGACCTGGAGCGCGAGGCCTTCAAGTCCCTTTGCGGAGAAAAGAAAACGCAGGCGAGAATTCAGTTCACGCTGAAGACGGGTAAGACGCTGAGAAATTAGTAACTTACATAGCTTATACATAGCAAACAATACGTATTGACGTTATGTGATACATCATGTATTATACCCGTGGTGAGGTCATGTATATGGCATATGTAGAGCCCGCCACAGTTTGGGCCCCGAAAGCGTCGATCCGCTCGGTTGATATTCTCTACAACTCGGGGCCGGGAGGCTGGTCCGCTGCGAGCATCGACTGGGAGGGGTCGGAGGCCATCGGAATCCGGTGGAACGGCAAAGAAGGATCGGGTATTGGAAGTCCGCAGTCGCGCGGGAATGCAACTTGGTTCATTCTTCCTGACGAATTAAAGGAGGTCATCCTGAGCAGGGTTGACGATCTCGCGATGAGTGGTCCAGGTGGGTTGATCGAGGGATATGCAGCGATGGCGAAGGATGCGGCCAGCGAGCACGAAGCGGAAGAGTGGTCGGAGGGGCTGATCGGCGATGCATCCACGGAGGGGTGAGGTATGGTGGGTGTCCTTTGATTCCTCAGTGGGAGGAGAAATTCAAAAGACTCGCCCCGCTCTAATTCTCAGCAACAACGGCGCGAATGCCGCTCTGAACCGGGTGATTGTCGTCCCGCTCACCAGTCAAACGGACAAGCTCTATCCCGGCGAGGCAATGGTCACGCTCAACGGCCAGCAAAGCAAGGCTAAGGCCGACCAGATCGCGACCGCTTCCAAAGCTAGACTTCGCAATAAAGCCGGGAGCATTTCATTCGCCGATATGGTAGCAGTGGAGAAAGCCGTGCTTCTTCAGTTGGGCATTCGCCGCTGAGCGATGCGTTCCCGCGCGTAGACGCGCGATTTACTTCGAAAGCGCCCGGTCCACTGAGAACGCCCCCGCACCGCGCAACAACAGCGCCGCAGCCATGGCGAGCGCCAGCAGATGAAATTCGAATCCCTCGCCCTTCTGCGTACCCATCCAATTCATGAAGAAGCCGTTCTGCAAATGAACCATGAAGATCGCCCCGACCATCAGGCCGGCAATCCCGAGAGAGGCGATGCGAGTCAGCAATCCGACAATCAGTCCGAGGCCGCCAAAGAATTCCGTGCAGATGATCAGGAATGCGACCGGAGCAGGCATCCCCATGTGCGTGAAGAATCCCATGGTGCCGTGAAATCCATAGCCTCCAAACCAGCCGAGCATTTTTTGCGCCCCATGCGCGAACATTACCATTCCCAGCACCACGCGCAAGATCGTAAAGCTCACGTCGTTGCTCGTGCCCATCAGCCGCTTTAGCATTGCTTCCTCCTGCAGGATCTGCCTTAGTTACGGAGGTCCCGGCAATTGTCGTTATAACGACATTTTAGTTTGATTCTCTTCCCTCCGCCAGGATTCATTTTTCCCCAACGGGGCACTCGCCAGCCGGCTCCAGGAAGACAAGCCCCCTCCCAGATGCGGGTATAATCTTGGAACTAGACTTCGTGAAGGATGGTACAAGCAAACATGTCCGCAAACAATGGTACAAACGGCTCGAACGGCAATGGTCTGGATGCGGTTCTGAAACCGCGGGCAGAATGGCTGGCGAAGCGCAAGGCCGAAAATACCGACGGCAACTTTTCGCAGATGCATTACGCGCGCCGCGGTGTGATTACCGACGAGATGCAATACATCGCTTATCGAGAGAAGATCGCGCCGGAATTGGTGCGCGATGAAGTCGCTCGCGGCCGCATGATCATTCCCGCGAACATCAACCATCCAGAACTGGAGCCGATGGCGATCGGTGTCGAGTCGTTGTGCAAGATCAACGCCAACATTGGCAACTCGGCCGTCACCTCGAACGTGGAAGAGGAGCTCAAGAAGTTGCACACCGCCGTTCACTATGGCGCCGACACGGTGATGGACCTCTCGACCGGCGGCGACATTCATACCATTCGCGAAGCCATCATCCGGCATTCGCCCGTCCCCATCGGCACAGTGCCGATTTATGAAGCGATCTCGCGCGTCAAGCGCGTCGAAGATCTCACCGCCAGCGTGATGCTCGATGTGATCGAAGAGCAGGCGCAGCAGGGCGTGGATTACATGACCATTCATGCCGGCGTGCTCATCCAATATGTGCCTCTGGTTTCGAAGCGCATCACGGGCATCGTAAGCCGCGGGGGCGCGATCCTTGCCCAGTGGATGACTCATCACCACAAACAGAACTTTCTCTACGAATGCTTCGAGGACATCTGCCAGATTTTCGCGAAGTACGACGTAAGCTTCTCGCTGGGAGACGGCCTGCGTCCCGGTTGCCTGGCCGACGCCAGCGATGAAGCGCAATTCGCCGAACTCAAAACGCTGGGCGAACTAACTCGCATCGCCTGGAAGCACGACGTGCAGGTCATGATCGAAGGCCCAGGCCACATCCCGATGCACCAGATCAAGGAGCAGGTGGAGAAAGAAAACGAGTGGTGCGACGAAGCTCCGTTCTACACGCTGGGACCGCTGGTCACCGACATCGCTCCGGGCTATGACCACATCACGTCGGCCATTGGAGCGGCGATGATTGGATGGTATGGCGCGTCGATGCTCTGCTATGTTACGCCGAAAGAACATCTTGGCCTGCCTAACGAAAAAGATGTGAAAGACGGAATCATCGCCTACAAGATCGCGGCTCACGCCGCCGACGTAGCCCGCCAGCGTCCTGGAGCCCGCGACCGCGACGACGCCCTGAGTTATGCCCGCTATAAGTTCGATTGGGAGAAGCAGTTTGAGCTATCGCTCGATCCCGAGACGGCGCGCTCCATGCACGACGAAACCCTTCCGCAGGAACAATATAAGTCGGCTGCCTTCTGCTCCATGTGCGGGCCTAAGTTCTGCTCCATGAATTACTCCAGCAAGGTGGACGAATATAACAAGCAGGTGCATGGGCTGGAGAAGACGGACTACTCGGGGCTGGTGGAGAAGCTGGTCACGATCAAATAGCTCGGGGAACCCTCCGGTTTTGCAAAATGGAGATATGTTTCACGCGAAACACTGTACGGGCGATATTGTACTTACATGTTAGTACATAACTGTACGTACATTGGCCGTTTTATGGACTATGTAATAAATTCCAGGCGTTTGTGGCGGGTTCTAAGTTATTGATAATGCTCAGGGGTTGGGTGTGGTTAAATCGCCACTCGCGGGTAGTTATTACACTGTGATTGTTACAAGAGTCGTTGTTCGGTGGGCAGGTATTTCGGGCGAGAGCTTTTCTCAATGGTGGAATCTAGCGGAGCCGAATGGTGCCGACGATTCGGCAGGCCACTTCTCGAAAAGCGCGAGAAGTGGGGCACACCGGGTATTTCGGTCAATTGTTCCGGGACGAGCCCATTATACTTCCGCGTTAAGTGGCCCACCCGTCTTCCACTGGCTTGCAGGCGATGAATCGGGTGACGCTCGAACAGCGATTGGGCGGGGCCATGTGCGGCGCTGAAAGGGAAAGCCTATGGTGCTATCAATCTGCTTCCCACCCTTCGCAAAATCCGCGAAGGATGGGGCACCCCCTATGTGATTGTGTCAGCGGTTACCTGGGCCACCCGCCGCTAAATACCTTGAATGAGAAACCTTACTCAGTGACTCGGTGGCAGGTTTTGGGTGCCACGTCCCGCTCCCTCGCGACGCCCCGCTCACCCCAGTCACCCGCTCCCCACTCGCGCATACCCCCTGGGGGTAGGGTGTAGCAAAATCCCCTCAGGTCATAGTACCCCCCGGATGCTTACCCTGGACCAAACTTTCACCTGCAAGATCAACGCGACTTTCAGGACGCATCCTCCCGCCACTGCAGTGCCCACAACCACAGGCGCTCCTTCAAGAACAGGTGCGTTGGCCAAACGCTTGCGGAAGAGATGCGGAGAGGGCGCGTGGTACGCCATTCCGAGGTCGTAAGGCGGCTCAACAGGACAAGGCGCACGAGGGGCGGGCTTTGCCCGCCTGAACACGAGGGGCGGGCTTTGCCCGCCTGGACGGCCGAGGGCGGCCGTCCCTACGTAACCCTACGCTTCTCCTCTCCAGGCGCAGCCCTAAAGGGGATTCTGATTTCGAAGTTTTGGCATCGCTGAAGGGATGCCCTGATACGAATCTCACTTCCACCGCGGGGTCCTTGACGTCGCCGCGATCACTGGTAGAGCCAACGAGTGGCGCGCGATACAATCGGTGTGTGCGAAAGCACAAAGGAGGTTCCGCTCCCGATGTCACAGTATGAAGAACTGCTGGAGGAATTTGAGGCGTATGGCCGCTCCGCCGCTGGGGCGAAGGCTCTTATGCAGCACATCTCCCAGCGCCTCCACGAAGAGATGACGCGCTACAACTGGGTTGGCTTCTATTTCATGGAAGTCCCCGCTTTCGACACTCTGGTACTGGGGCCCTACGCCGGCAGCTTTATGCCCACGCTGCGCATCCCGATCGACAAAGGGTTGTGCGGAGCAGCGGCCACTTTTGGGAAGACCGTGGCAGTCAACAATGTTGCGGCCGATCCTCGCTACCTGGGGTCGGATCTGGTGAAATCCTGTATTATCGTGCCGATCTTTGTGGGGAAAGGCGAGGTGAAGAAGCGGGTAGTGGCAGAGATGGATATCGAGAGCTACTTTGCGGACACCTTCACGGCGGCGGAGCAGAGATTTATCGAGTCCTGCGCCGAACTCGTCGGCCGGTATATGGAAAAAGAGGCGAGTGCAAGGGCGGGGAACGCCGGTACGTCGCAGTAGTGCGACCCTCAGCGGCTACAGCGAATCCAGAGTTGCTGTGACCACCGGCAGATGCCGAGCTGCGCTCGGCTTGGACGGGCGAGGGGCGCCCGTCCCCACACGAGCGGGATATGGCAACGGTGAATCCGCTTTAGCCCCTGAAGTCCGCAGCGCCGTTCCACACCAACTGCACTGCGATCGCCAGGATCAGGAATCCGAAAATGCGGTTGATCGCGCCCATGACGCCGGGTCCTAGGCGTTTGACGAATGGGCCTCCTAGGCACAGGAGCAGGTAAACGGTCAGGCCGAGCGCGACAATGCCGATCACCATGCCCAGGTAGGCAAGAAAATGATCGGCATGGGCAGCTAGCCCCATGACGACGCCGATCGAGCCGGGGCCGGAGAGCATCGGCATGGCCATGGGGGTTAGTGAAATATCCTGCTTGGTCAGGGCTTCGCTGCTTTCTTCCATGGTCATGCGGCTGGTGCCGGTGACCATCCCCCACGCGGTATTGGCCACGATCAATCCGCCCGCGATTTTCAATACGGGCAGCGAAATTCCAAAGAAGTTGAGGACAAAGCGGCCAAAGAGCATGAAGGTGACCAGGATTGCAACTACATCGACGGCGATCTTTAAGGCGGTGCGGCGGCGCTCTTCGGGCTTGTAGTCGGCGGTAAGAGTGAAGAACATCGGAACGCCGCCTAGCGGGTTGACGATGGGAAAGAGAGCGAGGAAGGTCGCCGTCGCTGCGGTGGGCAGGTCGTGCAGCACGTGCTCGATGGCCAGGTGCGGGTTCATCGCAGCGAAATTCGAGTATACCTCGCGCGGCGAAGCTGGGCGGTCGTATCGGGAGCGCGTCTGGAGCTGAGCATCGGCTGGGAGCGGCTAGAGCGAATCCAGAGTTGCTGTGGCCACAGGCGGCTGCCGA
>Ga0326727_10015758_pt1 | contig 16124 bp, 12 predicted proteins | sample MB2enrmetagenome_FD_207643 | JGI IMG/M metagenome (GOLD analysis project Ga0326727, IMG submission 207643) | Lab enriched peat soil microbial communities from McLean, Ithaca, NY, United States - MB29MY | ecosystem: Environmental > Terrestrial > Soil > Wetlands > Peat | place: USA: New York...
GGCCGGTTACTACCGGTTTCTGACCACGCCCGCCGCTGGGGACAAGGACATCGATCTGCGCGATGCCATCCAACGCATCGCGCTGGAGTCACCCAACTACGGCCGGCCGCGCATCACGGCCGAGCTACACCGCCGGGGCTGGCCGGTGGGGCCGAATCGGGTGTACCGGATCATGCGGGAGGACAACCTGTTATGCCTCCGGCGGCGCAAGTTCGTGATCACGACCAACTCCAATCACGACCGGCCAGTGTACCCGAACCGGGCGCGGGAGATGGTGCTGACCGGAATCAATCAACTCTGGGTGGCGGACATCACCTACATCCGGCTGGAGGTGGAGTTCGTGTACCTGGCGGTGGTTTTGGACGCTTACTCGCGGCGGGTGATCGGGTGGTCGCTGGATCGCACACTGGAGGACGACCTGGCCATCGCGGCGCTACGGATGGCCATGGAGCGCCGCTCGCCGACACCCGGCCTGGTGCATCATTCCGACCGCGGAATTCAGTATGCCTCCCACGACTACACGGCTTTGCTGAAGGAGCACCACATCGACATCAGCATGAGCCGCAAGGGCAATCCGTACGACAATGCCGCCTGCGAGTCGTTCATGAAGACATTGAAATACGAAGAGGTATACCGCCAGGAATACCGTGATCTGGCCGAAGCACGGCGTTTGATCGAGCAATTCCTGGAAAAGGTGTACAACCAAAAGCGGCTGCACTCGGCGCTGGGCTATCGCCCACCGGCCGAGTTTGAACGTTTTTTGCCTCCCGCTGCTGCTCCGGAGCCAAGGATGATCGCATGAAAATCGAGGGCGCCCTCACCAAGCGTTTTCTCAGGCATGACGGAATCTATCGGTCCGATGTGTCGTCACTTCTTTTTACCCCCGGTCCGTTGTCCCGCTTTCCGGTCGGGCCGGTGCCAGGGTATAGGACGATTCGGGCGCATTGTCAATTCAAGTCTTGCAGGAATTCTATGTTCAGGCGACCCGGGCCAGCCGCGCCGACGCAGTTCCCCACCAGCTCGCTGTCGGTCTGATCGAGGCGTGGTCGCGATTCCGCATTCAGGCGATGACCCTTCCAATCCTCAACGCAGCATTGCGAATTCGCCAAACCCATGGCTTTTCATTTTGGGACAGCGCCATCGTCGCCGCCGCTCTGGCCCTCGGCTGCGACCGGGTCTACACCGAAGACTTGGCCCATGGGCAAGTGGTGGATGGCCTTGCCATCATCGACCCGTTCAGATGACCAGCCGGACCCCGTCCAAGCCCAAATGGCGGTCGGTTGACCAACAGCAGCCGATCCGGAGTTCCCTCATAATGGCAAGCCCGTGCGCATCGGTCAAGGTGAGGTTCTGGTCGGCGAACTTCTTGACGATGCGGCCCGCCTTGGCCAACTCGGAGGCGTCGAAGCCTCGGATCGTCAAGCCCGGCAGGGCATCGATGAAGGCCAGGAATTGAATTGCCCTGTTCCGATCGTAGCGGCGGAGGAACCACCCATGCCCTTCTGCGACAACAAGCGCGGAAGCGGTCAATGGCGGTGGCGCCGAAAACAGACGACGGAACAGTGCGTGGAAGCTATCGGACCGATCCAGGAAGGCGATGAAGGCCGAGGTATCGACGTAGCACTCAGTCTTTTTGGCCATAGACAATCTCATCGATGGACTGGCTGGACCGGGGGTTGCCGGTCTCCACGAAGCCCGCGAACTTCATCCAAGGGCCTTCTCCTCGGGACGGCAGTGCCTCCCGGACAGCGCGCCGGACGAATTCCGCCACCGAAATACCCAACGACCGTGCCTCCGTTTTCGCCACCGCGTACTCGCGCTCATCGAGGCTGACCTGTGTTCGAATCATGTTATCACCATCTGGCATGGATGATAACACATCCACGTAGCGCCGGCGGTCTCTGCCGCCGGTGATTTTTCCCGATCGGCACGAAGACACCGGCGACAAGATCGCCGGCGTTACACTAGCGTATGGCCTATCGAGACTTGCGCGACTTCATCCGTGCGCTGGAAGAGAATCGCGAGCTGAAGCGCATCCCGTTTGAGGTCGATCCCGTCCTGGAGATCGCCGAATTCGCCGACCGCGCCGTCAAGCAGGGCGGTCCCGCGCTGCTGTTCGAAAAGCCCAAAGGCTACGCCACGCCGGTACTCATCAATTCGTTCGCCTCCATGCGCAAAATGGAGATCGCTCTGGAAGTGGCTTCAGTGGAAGAGGTCGCCGCGCGCATCGTCGAGTTCCTCGAAATGCGCATGCCGGAAGGGCTCATCGGCAAGCTCAAAATGCTGCCCAAGCTGGCCGACATGGGCGCTTTCTTCCCGAAAACGGTTTCCAAAGGCGCCTGCCAGGAGGTGGTCCGCACCGATGGCTTTTCGCTGCTGGATTTCCCCGTGCTCCAATGCTGGCCCGAAGATGGCGGCCGGTTTATCACGCTGCCCATGGTTTTTTCGCGCAATCCCGACACCGGCAAGCGCAACTGCGGCATGTACCGCATGCAGGTGTTCGACGAGCGCACGGCCGGCATGCACTGGCAGACCCACAAGCAGGGCGCCGAGCACTATCGCCGCGCACAGCACCACGGCAGCCGGCGCATGGACGTGGCCGTGGCCATCGGCTCCGACCCGGCCACCATGTACTCGGCCATCCTGCCGCTGCCGCCGGATCTCGACGAGATGCTGATCGCCGGCTTTTTGCGGCAGAGCCCGGTGGAGATGGTGAAGTGCCAGACGTCGGACCTGGAAGTGCCGGCCAACGCGGAGATCGTGCTCGAGGGCTACGTCGAGCTGGGCGAATTGCGCACCGAGGGCCCGTTCGGCGATCACACCGGCTACTACTCGCTGGCCGATGAGTACCCGGTCTTCCACGTCACCTGCGTGACGCAACGCAAGGACCCGATTTACGCCACCACCATTGTGGGGCCGCCGCCTATGGAGGACTACTACATGGGCAAGGCCGTCGAGCGCATCTTCCTGCCGCTGATGCGCCTGCAACTGCCCGAGGTGCGCGACATCGCCATGCCGCCCGAAGGCGTGTTCCACAACCTGATCCTGGTGGCCATTCGCAAATCGTACCCCGGCCACGCGCGCAAAGTGATGCACGCCATCTGGGGCCTGGGCCAGGCCATGTTCTCGAAGTGCATCGTGGTGGTGGACGAGGACGTGGACGTGCAGAACTACCGCGAGGTGGCATGGAAAGCGCTGAACCACATCGACCCTGAGCGCGACATCCAATTCGCGATGGGCCCGGTGGATTCGCTCGACCATTCCAGCCGCCTGCCGAATTACGGTTCGAAGATGGGCGTCGATGCCACCCGCAAGTGGCCCGGCGAGGGCTTCACCCGCCCGTGGCCCGGTGAGATCCGGATGTCGGAGGAAGTGAAGCGGCGGGTGGACGAGTTATGGAAGGCGGCGGGGTTGTAGTGATAAACTGAATTGATCCCTCACGGTGGGTGTAGCTCAGCTGGTAGAGCGCTGGATTGTGGTTCCAGTGGTCGTGGGTTCGAACCCCACCACCCACCCCAAAGCCCCCAAGCCCCGCAGTTCTACCCATTGATGTTGCCCGCCCCGGCGAACACCGGTGTATCGCAGTCGGTTACACTCCTTGGAGGAGCACCAAACTTGAGAATCCAGAAAGCGGTGATCACGGCGGCCGGCGAGAATCAGCGGGCGCTTCCGCTGCAAACTCTCATCGACCGGGACGGGCAGGAGAAATCGGTCCTTGGGATCCTGATCGAGCAGGCCCTGGCGGCCAAGGTGGAGGAGATCTGCGTGGTGGTCTGGCCGGGCGATGAGACGCGCTACGCACAGGCGGCCGGCAAACGCGCCGGAGGCGTGCGGTTCGTCCCGCAAGCGCAGCCGCTGGGATATGGGAACGCCATCTATTGCGCGCGCGAATTTACCGGCGACGACCCCTTCCTGCATCTGGTGGGGGATCATCTCTATGTAAGCGGCACGTCGAAGCCCTGCGCGCAACGGCTGGTCGAGTTGGCGGAGACCGAGGAATGCGCGGTTTCCGGGGTCCAGCCGACGCGGGAAAGCCTGCTGCCGCGGTTCGGCGCGGTGGGCGGGCGGTGCGTGCCGGCGAGGCCGGGGCTTTATCGGGTGGACACGGTGATCGAAAAACCGACGCCCACCGAAGCGGAGCAGCGCCTGACGGCGCCGGGAATCCGCGCCGGTTTCTACCTCTGCTTTTTCGGCATCCACGTGCTGACACCGGCGGTGATGGAGTTTCTGGGGCGCGGCGCGGCCACGCTTTCCGCGGCACTGGCCGAGCTGGCCCGGAAAGAGCAGTACCTGGCGGTGGAAGAAACCGGCCGTCGCTACGACCTCGGCGCGCGCTACGGATTGCTCACCGCGCAGGTGGCCCTGGCACTCAACGGCCAGGACCGCGGCCAGGTGCTCTCCAACCTGCTCGAGCTGCTGGCGGACCGGGAGATGGCGAGTGAGTAAGCTGACCGGCGTCATCACGGCGAGCGACTCGGAAACGCGCAATCGTTCGCTCGATGCGCTGTGCCACGGCGCAACTCTGGAAGAGCTGCTCGGGGAATGCCAGGCGCTGGATGGCTTTCGCCGCTCGAGCGACAACCTCTACGAGCGCGTGCGAGCCCTGTTCTTCCTGTATGCCATCCACCGCTTTCACATCCCCTTGCGGCCACGCACGGCGATGCGCGCGCCCATTCCCTTCGCGGGTTACGTCAACCTTTTGAAGCGGCGCTTCGAAGAGGCCGTCGACATCTTCCTGGCGGCTCAGACTGCCAACGGTCCCAGCGCCGCCATCTCCAGCGCGCTGGCGGCCGGCTACCGGGCGCTGGGCTTCCAGACCCTCGCCGACCAGGTGCGCCGCAGCGTGCGCTCGGTGCGCGGCAACCAGTGGATGTTCCGCACCGGCCATCCGGCGGACTACCCGCTGCGCGTTCGCCCCGAGCTTCTGACCTGCGACGCCGCGCAGCCGCTGTTTCCGATTCTGCGCGAGGCCACGCCCGTGCGCATGGACCTCACCCACAGCGGGTGGAGCGACATCTTCTTCCTGGGGATGGATTTCCCGGAAGGCGCGCGGGTGCTCAACATCTCCATTGACCTGAGCGTGCGCGGCGCGGGCGAGCCCAAACCTCCGGTCGAAGCCTACTTCCGCGTGATCGATCAGCCGGTGCTGCGCCTGGCGAGCGTCGACCTCAAGGCCAGCGCCGAAATCACCACCATCGCCGAGGTCTTCGATTTCGCGCGCGACTACCTGGGCCTGTTGAAAGCCGCCGTTATAGCTTCCGGCATCGTGCCGCCGGGGCTGGAGGGTGCTGCACAGCCGCTGGCCGACGTGCTGGCGCGGCTGACGGGCAAGGCGGGGCACGGCATCGAAATCGTGAGCAAGGTGAACGACATCCCCAAGGGATCGCGCCTGGCCGTATCCACCAGCTTGTTGGCTTGTCTCATTGCCGTGTGCATGCGCGCCACCAGCCAGATTCACTCTCTCACCGGCAACATGGCGGAGCACGACCGGCGCTTGGTTGCCGCGCGCGCGATTCTGGGCGAATGGCTGGCGGGCTCGGGCGGCGGGTGGCAGGATTCGGGCGGCGTGTGGCCGGGAATCAAGCTCATCCACGGGGTGTGCGCGCAGCAGGGCGATCCCGAATTCGGCATCAGCCGCGGACGGCTTCTGCCCGATCACAAAATCTTCAGCCTGGCCGAGGTGCCCCAACAAACCCGCGAGCAGCTTCAGCAGAGCCTGGTGCTGGTACACGGCGGGATGGCGCAGGACGTGGGTCCCATCCTGGAGATGGTGACGGAGAAGTACCTGCTCCGCTCCGAGACCGAGTGGCGCGGGCGAAAAGAAGCCATCGGCATTCTCGACGAGGTGATGGGGCACTTGAAGGACGGCGACGTCGGGGCCATCGGCGCCTGCACGCAGAGGAATTTCGACGGCCCCATCCAGACCATTATTCCGTGGGCTGGTAACCTGTACACCGACACGCTGATCCGCCGCGTGCGCGCGGAAATGGGTCAGGATTTCTGGGGTTTTTGGATGCTCGGCGGGATGTCGGGCGGGGGCATGGGGTTCCTGTTCAGCCCGCAGCGCAAGCCCTTCGCCCAGAAGCGGCTCGCGGCCATCATGAGCGAGACCAAGCGCGAGGTGGAGCACGCCATCCCGTTCGCCATGGAGCCGGTGGTTTACAATTTCGCCATCAACGAGCGCGGAACCGAGGCGGCGCTTTTTCGCGGCGATAGTGCGCTCATGCCCGCCGACTACTACACGCTGGCCGTGCCTCCGCTGCTGCGCACGGAATCGCGTCTGCTATCGCCCGTGCGCCGCGCGGAGCTGGACCGGTTCACGGCGGCGTGCCGCTCGGTGGCGGAATTCTCCGGCATGGTCGAGCACCTGTTCGACCACCTGCTGCCGCGCGGCCAGGAGAAGGAAACCGACCGGTCGCAGAGCCTTGAGGGCCTTCTGGAAGCTCACGGATTCGACCGCGTGCAGCACGAGCAGATCCAAGCCGACCTGCGCGGCGGCCGCATCGGCCTGGCGCAAAACCGCCTTCCGGCGAGTAGCCGCATCGAAGACGCCGGTCCGGACGATCTGTTGGATGCCACTCACGGGTTGCCTGAGCATTACCGCGAGACGGGCATGGATGCGCTGGCGGCCGGCGCCGTGGCTGTGGTCTCGCTGGCGGGCGGCGTGGGAAGCCGCTGGACCAAGGGGGCGGGCGTGGTGAAGGCGCTCAACCCGTTCTCGAAGCTGGGCGCCAGGCACCGCAGCTTCATCGAAGTGCACCTCGCCAAAAGCCTGCGCGTGGGCCGCGCCAGCGGGGTGATGCCGGCGCACGTTATCACCACCAGTTACCTGACGCATGCGGCTATTGCGACGCATATACGGGCGGCGGAGAATTACGGCTACCCCGGCCCGCTGCTGCTTTCCCCCGGCCGCAGCATCGGCTTGCGCCTGGTGCCGATGGAGCGCGATTTGCGGTTCGCCTGGGAGGAAATGCCGCAACAGTTGCTCGACGAGCAGGCCCAGAAGGTCCGCGAAAGCCTGCATGCCACGTTGATCGCGTGGGCCAAACAAATGGGTGAAGGCGGCAACTACACCGGCAACCTGCCGGTGCAGTGTTTGCACCCGGTGGGCCACTGGTACGAAGTGCCCAACCTGTTGCGCAACGGCACGCTGCTGCGCCTGCTGGAGGAGCGCCCCGGCCTGAAGCACCTGCTGGTCCACAACATCGACACCGCAGGGGTGGACCTGGACGCGGCGCTGCTCGGATACCATATCCAGGAAGGCGCAGCGCTGACCACGGAAGTGATTGCGCGGCACATCGAGGACCGCGGCGGCGGCCTGGCGCGCGTGGACGACCGCGTGCGCCTGGTGGAGGGCCTGGCGCTGCCCAACGACGAGATCGAATCGCACTTGTCTTACTACAACAGCGCCACTTACTGGGTTGACATCGACCAACTACTAACAGTGTTCGCCCTGACTCGCAGTGACTTGGAGGACACCGACAAGTTGAATGAGTCAGTGAGGCGCCTGGCCACTCACATGCCCACTTACATCACATTGAAGGATGTCAAGAAGCGCTGGGGAAAGGGGCAAGAGGATGTCTTCCCGGTAGCGCAATTTGAAAAGCTATGGGGCGACATGACCGCCCTCCCCGAGCTGAAATGCCGGTTTGTAGTAGTTCCGCGGATGCGGGGCCAGCAACTCAAGGAGGTGGCTCAACTGGACGGCTGGCTGCGCGACGGGTCGGCCGCGTATGTGGAAGAGTTGTGCGGGTGGGCGGGGACGAGCGCCGGCGGCGCTGCCGGCACGCCCTAAGTGTCTACGGCTCCGCTCTGGTCGCGGACCAGTGCGAATGAATGATGCGCCAGCCCTCTTTCTTTCGCTGGTACACCTGGGTGGCGTTCCAGCGGGTGGTCGCCGTCCCCACGTGCCTTACCAGGGTATAGGTCAGGACCGCGGTGTCGCCGCTCGATTGCACCTTTGGCTCGGCCATCTCGTAGCTGTCGAACAAGGGCCTGCCGCGGTAACCCTCAAACAGCGCTTTCACCGCCGGGAGGCCATCCAGCCTCTTGTCCGTAACGACGTGGAAGTAGGTGATCTCGGGGTCTGAAATCGCCAGGAGCGGGTCGGGATTCCCCATCTGCCAGCCGTCCAGCGTCGTGCGCTCCAGCGCGAGCACCTCGCGCGCGGTCGCTTCATTCGTATCGGCGGCCGCTAACACGCCGCACAGCGCGGCCGCCACCGCGCCAGCCAGAACTAAAACCTTCATTTGATAGCCTCCACCATATAGGACAACTCCCCAACCGCCCCGTGACAACCGGCGCGGAAAAAATCACGCCGGTGGTTCCAGCGAGACCGCCTGCAGAGCCCGGCGTAACGTGGCGACCTGCTCGGCCGGCTCGTAGAACGGGTGGTCCCGATAGACCTGCGCGGCCACTTTCATGTACCCATTCATCAGCTCGCCGGCCCTGTCCTCGGCCACCTCCCGCACCTTGCGCTGGTATTCCGACGTGAATTGCAGCTTCCGCGGATCGACGAAGCCGCCCTGAATAAAGGCACGGGTCTTCTTCACGCACTGGCAGCGAGCGTCGGGGGTTACCAGGCTGCAGTTGCCGCGCAGGTACTCGTACAGATCGTGCCGGGCGCGCGACAGGAGCTGGCGGAAGTTCACGGGCGTAACCTCCACGATCTCCGCGCCGACCTCGTCGCTGACGCCGAAAATCTCACCCAGGATGAACACCAGCCGCTGCCGCCCGTCGAGGCAGAGCAGGGTTCCCATGGTGCAACCGATCTTGGCCTCTTCGACGAGAATCTCGACGGGAACCGGAACGGTCCGCGGGTCCGGCAGGTCGAGGTCGGGCACCCGCTGCAAGCCGCGCGCGGCATCGTCGAACGAGCAGACCGCCACGGAAGCCTTCTTGACATTCAGAATGTGATTGACGGCGATGCGATAGAGCCACGTGCGAAACTTGCAGTCGCCGCGGAATGTGGGCAGGGCTTTGAAGGCTTTGAGCAGCACTTCCTGCGTGGCATCCTCCGCGTCGGCGCGGCGGAGCAGCATACGAACAGCGAGGTTGAAGACCCAGGGCTGATAGCGGGCAAGGAGAAGTTCCGTGGCCTCACCGCTTCCGGACTGCGCGCCGCGGACCAATTCCTCATCGGGAGTTTCGGCTGCGGTTATCATGAGAACCACTGTAACCGTTTCCCGGCGGGCACGCGCGGCGCGCCATCCGGCCCCCTGGCCCCAGGCCCCCGGCCACCGTCCCCAACCGGGTCTCCCAGTGAGGCTTGTTATACTGGCATTTCCATGCTCAGAGTTCGTTTTGCGCCTTCTCCCACGGGCTTTTTGCACATTGGGAGCGCGCGTACTTTCATCTTTAACTGGCTCTACGCCCGCCATAACGGCGGTGTCATGATCGTGCGCATCGACGACACCGACGTGGAGCGCAACACCGAGGCCTCGCTCACCTCCATCTTCGAGGGTCTGCGATGGCTCGACCTGGGCTGGGATGAGGAATACAGGCAATCCGAGCGTCTGCCGCTGCACAGGGAGATGGCCGAAGCCATCTTTCAGAAGGGCTTGGCTTACCGCGATTTCACCCCCGCGCAATCCGGCGAAACCGAACGCTCCGGCGCCCAGGGAACCTGGCTCTGCAACTCGGAAATGCGCGATCTCCCGGCGCATGAGAGCGACCGCCGCGCCGCCGCCGGCGAGCCTTTCGCCCTGCGCTTCCGCGTGCCGCGCGAGGCTGCGCTCCAGGTTCGATTCACCGACGCGGTTTACGGCCCGCAATCCAAATCCACCGCCGATATCGAGGATTTCGCGCTGCTGCGCAGCGACGGCATGCCCACTTATCACATGGCCTCCTGCGCCGACGACGCCGCTCTGCGCATCAGCCACGTCATCCGCGGGCAGGACCACCTCACCAACACCTTTAAGCACGTCCTCATCTTCGAGGCCGCCGGCGTTCCCGCGCCCCAGTTCGCCCACCTCCCCTTGCTGGTGGCGCCCGATGGCACCAAGCTCTCCAAGCGCCGCCATGGACCGGTGGTCAGCGTCACCACCTATCGCGACGCCGGCTTCCTGCCGCACGCTTTCGTCAACTTTCTCTGCCTGCTCGGCTGGTCGCCCAAGGACGACCGCCAGCAGATGACCCGCCAGGAAATCGTCGACGCCTTTTCGCTCGAAGGCATCAATCGCGCCAACACCGAGGTCAAATTCACGGAGGACGACCCGTTCGATCCCAAGGCCGTGTGGCTGAACGCGGAGCACATCCGCGCGTTGCCGGTGGAAGATCTCGCCGATCGACTCCTGCCCATCGTGCGCGCCGCCGGTCTGACGGTGGACCGTCCCAAGATGCTCGCCATTACCCCGCTGGTCCGCGAGCGCATGAAGCTGCTGCGCGATGTCCTCACCGTGGCCGATTTCTTCTTCGCCGAAGAGCTGCCGCCGTATGAAACTTCCGAGCTGATCCCCAAGAAAGGAGATGCGGCTCTGGCGCTGGCCGTGTTGCAGCAGGCCGCCCAGACGCTGGCGGCCGCCGACTTTTCGCACGACGGCCTGGAGGTGGCGCTGCGTGCCGGCGCCCAAACCCTGGGGATCAAAGCCGGCCAGATGTTCGAACCTGTCCGCGTGGCCGTGTGCGGCCGCAAGACCGCGCCGCCCCTGTTTGCAACGCTCGAGGTCCTGGGCCGCGATACCTGCCTCCGGCGGGTTGACCAGGCCATTGCCAAGCTGAAGGAGTTATGAATCCGACAACCGGTCCCACTAATTTCGTCCGCGACATCATCCTCGAAGACTTGAAGACCAACAAGTATGGTGGGCGCGTGCACACGCGCTTTCCGCCCGAGCCCAACGGCTACCTGCATATCGGCCACGCCAAATCCATCTGCCTCAACTTTGGACTGGCGGCCGAGTTCGGCGGCAAGACCAACCTGCGGTTCGACGACACCAATCCCTGCAAGGAAGAAACCGAGTACGTCGATTCCATCATTGACAACGTCCACTGGCTGGGTTTCGATTGGGAGGACCGGCTGTTCTACGCTTCCGATTATTTCGACCAGTTGTATGAGTGGGCCGTCCAGCTTATCAAAGCCGGCAAGGCCTACGTTTGCGATTTGACCGCCGAAGAAGTCCGCCGGCATCGCGGCTCCCTCACCGAAGCCGGCAAGGAGAGCCCTTACCGCAACCGCTCCGTGGAAGAAAACCTCGATCTGTTCGAACGCATGCGCGCCGGTGAGTTTCCGGACGGCGCCCGCACTCTTCGCGCCAAGATCGATATGGCCTCGGCCAACCTCAACCTCCGCGACCCGGTCATGTACCGCATCCTGCACGCCGACCACCACCGGACCGGCGACAAGTGGTGCATTTACCCGATGTACGATTACGCCCACGGGCAGTCGGATTCCATCGAGCGCATCACCCATTCCATCTGCACCCTGGAATTCGAGGACCACCGCCCGCTCTACGATTGGTATGTCCAGCAGTTGGGCATCTACGCCCCGCAGCAGATCGAGTTCGACCGGCTCAACCTCACCTACACGCTGCTCAGCAAACGCAAGCTGCTCACGCTGGTTCATGACGGACACGTGAGCGGCTGGGACGATCCGCGCATGCCCACGCTTTCCGGTATCCGCCGCCGCGGCTACACGCCCGAGGCCATCCGCAATTTTTGCGGTGCCGTGGGTGTGTCGAAGACCAACGGCAGTACCGAACTGGCGCTGCTCGAACACTACGTGCGCGAAGACCTGAACAAGCGGGCGCCGCGGGTGATGAGCGTTTTGCGGCCCTTGCGCGTGGTGATCGACAATTATCCGCCGGATTTGGTGGAAGAGATGGACGCCATCAACAACCCCGAAGACGCCGCCATGGGCACCCGCAAAGTGCCGTTTTCGCGCGTGCTCTATATCGAACAGGACGATTTTCGGGAGATCCCGCCCAAGCAGTATTTCCGCCTCTCTCCCGGCCGCGAAGTGCGCTTGCGCTATGGCTACTTCATCACCTGCACCAGCGTCATCAAAGACGAAAAGACGGGCGAAGTTGTGGAGGTGCATTGCACCTACGATCCAGCCACCCGTGGAGGCGACGCGCCCGACGGCCGCAAAGTGAAATCCACCATCCACTGGGTCTCGGCCGCCCATGCCATCGACGCCGAGGCGCGCCTGTACGACAACCTGTTCACCGGCGAGAACCCCGGCGAAGTGCCCGAGGGCCAGGATTTCACCGCCAATCTCAACCCGCACTCGCTGGAGGTCGTGCGCGGCTGCAAACTGGAACCGAGCCTGCGCGGCGCCGCGCCCGGCGCCCGTTACCAATTCGAGCGCCTGGGCTATTTCTGTGTCGACCTGGATTCGAAGCCCGGCGCGCTTGTCTTCAACCGCACCGCCGCGCTGCGCGATACGTGGGCCAAGATCGAGAAACGCGAGGGCCATAAACTGAAATGATCATTCTCGGCATCGGCGGACTCCTCGGTGACGCCGCCAGCGCCATCTTGAAAGACGGCGCCCTCGTCGCCGCCATCGAAGAATCCCAGCTCGTGCGTCGCCGCACGCACTGGGGCGGCCACGGCGAACTGCCCGAGCACTCCATCGCCAAGTGCCTGGAATTGGCCGGCGCCACGCCGCAACAGGTGGATGCCGTGGCCATCGTGCGCCCCATCCCCGAATCCGATTTCCACCTCAAGCTGCGCGCGCGCTTCCCGGAGAGCCGCATCGTGGTGCTGGAACACCACCTGGCGCATGCCGCCTCGGCCTACTACCCTTCTCCCTTCGAGGAAGCCACGGTTCTCACTCTCGACCGCGGCAGCGACCTCCGCTGCGGTTCCCGCTGGCAGGCCCGCGGCCCGCACATGACGCTCGAACACGAGCAGTATTCCCCCGATTCCCTCGGCGATCTCTACGGCCGCGTCACCGAGTTGCTGGGCTTCGACTCCGACGTGGACGAACACAAAGTGCAGTGGCTCTCCGTGGGCGGCGACGGCCGTTATCGCGATCTGTTCCTCGAGATCCTGTGCCTTTCCGATTCGGGACCGAGTCTCGACCGCTCTTTCTTCAGCACCGAGCGCCTGAACCGCGGCGGCTTCAGCGCGCGATTCTACGAGCGGCTCGGAGTGAAGGACGCCGCACCGGTTCCCGAAGACCTGCGCCCCCACGTCGCCGCCGGCGTCCAGAAGGCCGTGGAAGCGGCTGTGATTCGCATGGCCGGCCAAGGCCGCAACCTGTGCCTGGCCGGCGGTCTGGGCCTGAATGCGCTGCTGGTTTCGGCGCTCGAGAACCGCTCCGGGTACCAGAACGTGTTCGTGCAGCCCGCCTCCGGCAATGCCGGGACGGCCATCGGCGCGGTGCTCGAAACCTGGCACGGCGCTTGCCGGCGGGAGGAGCGCGTGGCCCTCGATACGCTCTGCCTCGGCCCTTCCTACACCGCGCCCGAAATCAAGCAGGTGCTCGAAAACTGCAAGCTGCGCTTCCGCTACATGCTCACCATGGACGAATTGATTGGGACCGCCGTGGCGCAATTGAACGACAACAAAATCGTGGCCTGGATGCACGGCCGTATGGAGTTCGGCGCGCGCGCGCTGGGCAACCGCAGCATCCTGGCTTCACCGCTCGATCCCTATTCCACCGAGAACCTCAACATCTTCATCAAGCACCGCGAGCCGTTCCGCAAATTCGCCGCCTCGGTTCCCGCCGAGCTATGCGAAAGGTATTTCGACGTAGGTACCAACGCGCGTTTTCTTTCCACCATCGGCCGCGTCAAGCCCGAGCACCGCGACAAACTCGCCGCCGCCGTGCTGGCGGACGACTTGGTGCGCGTCCACACCGTGGATCGAGAAGAGAACCCGCTCTACTGGAAGCTACTTCACGCCGCCGGCAAAGCCACGGGGCTGCCGGTGCTCTACAACACCAGTTTCAATCTCTTCGGCGAGCCGCTAGTGTGCACCCCGCGCGACGCCGTGCGCAGCTTCTACTCCTCGGGGATCGACGCCATGTTCGTAGGGAACTTCTTCTTGCAGAAGTAGGGGCATAAGTGTTGACTCGCAAACGCGCGGCCCCACAACACATAATCAGCCTCAATACCCTCAGTATGCTATCCAAAATTCTCCGGGTTTCAACTAGCCCGACTTTCGCACTTCGATGAGTTTTTGCGGCTCGGCCGAACTATATTTCGTTTGGCTGCAACAGCGACACCTCCGAAAAGGCCGAAAATGGCCTGGGTGAAGACCTACCCTCTTTCCTTTCGGCTCGACTTCTGGCATTCTGCTGCTTCCGATGTTTCTGCGCAGCACTGAGCGAAAGAAGGACGGCAAGGCTCACCGCTATTTCAGCGTGGTGGAAAATCGCCGTTTGCCCGGCTCCAGGACCGTGCAGCGGACGGTGTTGTACCTGGGCGAGATCAACGACCAGCAGCAAGCTGCCTGGCGCAAGACGCTGGACGTGTTCGACGAAGACCAACAAGAGTACCGAACCATGAGCCTGTTCCCGGATGACCGGGAAGTGCCATCCGATGCACTGGACAGCGTGCAGGTGAAACTGAGCGGCCTGGAATTGCGGCGTCCGCGCACCTTCGGCGCGTGCTGGCTGGGGTGCGAGTTGTGGCATCAACTCGGGCTGGATGAGTTTTGGCGGCAGCGCTTGCCGGAAGCGCGTGAGGCGGTGAGTTGGGCAAAGGTGCTGCAGTTGGAGGTCGTGAACTGCCTACTCGATCCCGGCAGTGATTTTCGCCTGCACCGGCAGTGGTATGCCGATACGGCGATGGACGAGTTGTTGGAAACGGACTTTGCCGTGGCCGCCAAGGACCGGCTGTATCGCTGTCTGGACCGCGTGCTGCCGCACAAACAGGAGCTGTTTGTCTGGTTGAAACAGAAGTGGGCTGACTTGTTCCACGCGGACTTTGAAGTGTTGCTCTACGATCTGACCAGTACGTACTTCGAAGGCGAGATGGAGCAGAACCCCAAAGCCAAGCGTGGGTACAGCCGGGATAAAAGACCGGACTGTCTGCAATTGGTGATCGCCTTGGTGGTGACCACCGATGGGCTGCCATTGGCCTATGAGGTGATGAAGGGCAACACGTCGGATCGCACTACGCTGCCGGGCTTTCTCAAAAAGATCGAGGAGACCTATGGCAAAGCGCGGCGGGTATGGGTGATGGATCGCGGCGTTCCCAGCGAAGCCATTCTGAAGGACATGCGTGAGCCGGAACGGCAGACGTTCTATTTGGTAGGCACGCCCAAAAGCAGAATCAACCAGCATGAAAAGAAGTGGCTGGATCTGCCGTGGCAAAAGGTCCGCGACTCGGTGGAGGTGAAGCTGTATGAGCACGAGGGCGAACTCTACGTGCTGGCCAAAAGCGGTGGGCGGCAGGCGAAGGAGATCGCCATGCGACGCAAGCGGCTGGCCCGCTTGCTGCGCAAGCTGCGGGCGATGCGCAAGAGTTTGCCGAAGCGCGATCAACTGCTGCTGCGCCTCGGCGCCGCCAAGAAAGAAGCCGGCCGGGCTTTCGGGTTCGTGAAGATTCAGATGCCGGCAGCGGGCCAGGCGGTCACTCGCGAGACCTTCTCGTTTCAGGTGGAGAAGGCCAAGCTGAAAGCCACCGAACAGCGCGATGGCCACTATCTGCTGCGCAGCAACCTCACCGGCGAAGATCCGGCGGTGTTGTGGAAACGCTACGTGCAACTGACCCAGATCGAGAGTGTGTTCCGCTCGTTGAAAAGCGAACTGAGCATCCGGCCCATCGGTCATCAACTGGAACATCGGGCCGACGCGCACATGCTGATTGCGTTCCTGGCTTACAGTCTGCAAGTCACTTTGAAGAACCGCCTGATGCTGCACGCGCCGGGATTGACGCCAGCCGCGGTGTTCGAAAAGCTGGCAACGATCCAGATGGTGGAGGTCTGGATTCCCATGGTGGATGGCCGCTGGCTGGTGATGCCGCGGCACACGCAGCCGGAGCCAGATGTGCAGGCACTACTGAACCAGATTCGGATCACCCTTCCCTCCCAACCGCCCCCGCGGATCAAGGCCTGCCAGATCAGGCCGGAATGGCCGCCGACCAGCCCGGTTTTGTGGTGAAGACCTTTGGGCAGCCTCCACTGATTCTGAAAGGCTTAGCTCCCGCGAAACCCTCCAACTGCGAAGGTTGGGCTAG
>Ga0326727_10015759_pt1 | contig 16122 bp, 7 predicted proteins | sample MB2enrmetagenome_FD_207643 | JGI IMG/M metagenome (GOLD analysis project Ga0326727, IMG submission 207643) | Lab enriched peat soil microbial communities from McLean, Ithaca, NY, United States - MB29MY | ecosystem: Environmental > Terrestrial > Soil > Wetlands > Peat | place: USA: New York...
TGACAAGCGAGAGCTTCGGAGCCGATTCGTCGTCGCCCGAGAGCACCCCGCGGATCAGCACCGGCGCTTCGATCCTGAGCGAGGCCGCCAGCCGCTCATAGTCGCGCGGGAAGGCGATCAACTCGATCGTCCCGGTCGCGTCTTCGAGAATCGCTTGCGCGTAGAGCTTCTGATCGCGGCGCGTCTTCTGCACGCGCAGTCCGTGCATGATTCCGGCCACCAGGATCTCGTCGGCCGGATCGCTTTGCCCGCCCCAGCGCCGCTCCGGCGGCTTGCGCTCCAGTGCCTCGGCGATGGTGATGACGCCGGTGAGGTTGCGCAGCTTCTCAGCATAGCGGTCGAGCGGATGGCCGGAGACGAAGAAGCCCAGCACCTCTTTTTCGTTGGCCAGGCGCACGCTCTCTTCCCAGTCGGGAGCGGCAGGCAAATCGTCGCCGTTGCGGCCGCGCGCCGGCGTTTCGTCGAACAGCCCGAACAGCCCGGATTGTCCGGCCGCGGCATCTTTCTGCGCCTTTTGCGCGCGCTCCATCGCCTTGTCGACGGCTGCGGTCAACTGCCCGCGCGTGCCCAGCGAGTCAAGCGCGCCGGCCTTGATGAGCGATTCGATCACGCGCTTGTTCATCACGCGCAGGTCGACCTTCTCGCAGAACTCCCAGAAGCTCTTGAATCGACCACCGGCCTCAGCGCGCGCCTTCAGGATGGAATCGATGGCGTTGCCGCCGACATTCTTCACCGCGGCCAGCCCAAAACGAATCGCCTCGCCGTGCGGCGTGAACTGCGCGCCTGAGACCTGCACGTCAGGAGGCTCAACGGCAATGCCCATCTCGCGGCACTCGCCGATGTACTTCACCACGTTGTCGGGCTTTGAGATTTCAGAGGTCAACAGCGCGGCCATGAATTCAATCGGGTAATGCGTCTTGAGATAAGCCGTCTGGTACGCCACCAGGGCATAGGCCGCCGAGTGCGACTTGTTGAAGCCGTAGCCTGAGAACTTCTCCATCTGGTCGAAGATCTCGCCCACCGCGGCGCTGGGATAACCCAGCGCCGCCGCGCCGGTCACGAACCGGTCGCGCTGTTCGGCCATCGCCTCTCTGTTCTTCTTTCCCATGGCGCGCCGCAGCAGATCTGCTTCGCCAAGGCTGTAGCTGGCCAGCACGTTGGCGATGCGCATCACCTGCTCCTGGTAGACGATCACGCCCAGAGAGTCCTTCAGAATCGCTTCGAGGGGCGGCAGCAGGTACTCCACCTTCCTGCGGCCCCACTTGCGCTCGACGAAGTCTTCGATCATGTCCATGGGGCCGGGACGGTAAAGCGCGTTCAGCTGGGTCAGCTCTTCGACCGTGTCGGGTTTGTAGCGGCGCAGAATGTCGCGCATGCCCGGCGACTCAAACTGGAAGACGCCCGAGGTAAGCGCGTGGTGAAAAACCCGCTTGAAGGTCTCGGGATCGTCCATGGGGATGGTCTCGATGTCGAGCTTTTCGCCGCGGTTCTGCTCGATGAGCCCGATGCAATCCACGATGACGGTGAGCGTGGCCAGGCCGAGGAAGTCCATTTTGAGAAGCCCCATCTTCTCAATCGACTTCATATCGTAGGCGGTGACGATTTCGTCGTTCTTGGTCTTGTTGAGCGGTACAAGCTCGGTGAGCGGGCGCGGCGCAATCACCACCGCCGAAGCGTGCACGCCGGAGCCGCGAACCAGCCCTTCAAGCTTCTTGGCGGTATCGATAAGCTCACGCACCTGCTTGTCGTTTTCGTATGCCTTGAACAGGTCGGGCGATTCCTCAAGGGCCCTGTCGATGGTCATGCCGACCGTGGCCGGAATTAGCTTGGCGATGCGGTCCACGTCGCCGTAAGGCATATCGAGCGCGCGACCGCAGTCCTTGATGGCCGCCTTGGCCGCCATGGTGTTGAAGGTGATGATCTGCGCCACCTGCTCGCGGCCGTACTTGCGCGTCACGTAGTCGATGACCTCGCCGCGGCGGTTCATGCAGAAGTCCACATCGATGTCGGGCATGGTGACGCGTTCGGGATTGAGAAAGCGCTCGAAGAGCAGCACATTCTGCAGCGGATCGATATTGGTGATCTCCATGACGTAGGCCACCAGCGATCCGGTCGCCGAACCGCGCCCGGGTCCGACGGGGATATCGTGGTCGCGCGCGTACTTGATGAAATCCCAGACGATGAGAAAGTAGCCTGGGTACTTCATCTGCTTGATGATGCCGATCTCGTAGTTGAGCCGGGCCTCGTACTCTTCAGGCGTGGCGCGGCGCACGCCGCGCAGTTCCAGTTGCCGCACCGAGGTCCCAAGCCTCTTCTTCAGCCCCTCGCGGCACACGTGCTCAAAGTAGCTGTCGATGGTGTGGCCCGCGGGAACAGCGAACTCGGGAAAGGAGTTCTCGACCGGCTTCAGCGTCAGGTTGCAGCGCTCGGCAATCTCTGTGGTGCGCTCGAGAACCGCGGGCGAATCGGGGAAGAGCTGCGCCATTTCGTCGGCGCTTTTCACAAAGAACTGGTCGCTGTCGAACTTGAAACGGTCTGCCTCGTGGATCTTGGCCCCGGTCTGCACGCAGAGCATGACATCGTGGGCGTGCGAGTCTTCACCGCACAGGTAGTGCGAGTCGTTGGTGGCTACCAGCGGAATGCCGAGCTCGCGCTCGAGGCGGAAGAGGTCGGCCTGGATCTTCTTTTCTTCGGCCAGCCCCTGGTCCTGGATTTCGAGGTAGAAGTTGCCCTTGCCGAAGATGTCCTGGTACTGGCCGGCGGAGGCCTTCGCCTTCTCGTATTCGCCGGCCAAAAGCGCCTCGCAGAGTTCGCCGCTCAGGCAGCCGGAGAAACCGATGAGCCCCTTCGCATTCTCGGCCAGGTACTTCTTGCTCACGCGCGGGCGGCGGTAGAAGCCATGCAGGCTGGCCTCTGAGGTGAGGCGGATGAGGTTTCGATAGCCCTCCTCGTTTTCAGCCAGCACCAGCAGGTGGTTGTACTGGTCGTTGGGGGTCTCGGCGCGATGGTCCTCGGCCTTGCAAACGTAGAGCTCGCAGCCGAGGATGGGCTTGATGCCTTTCTCCTTGGCCGCATTGAAGAAATGCACCGCGCCGTAGATGTTTCCGTGGTCGGTCATGGCCACGGCCTTCTGGCCGAGTTTCGCCACGCGATCGACGAGCTTGTAGACGTCGCACGCGCCGTCGAGGAGGGAGTACTCAGTGTGCAGATGGAGGTGGGTGAATTCAGACATGGCTTCCTAGATTTTAGTCGCCGCGCGGCCTCGGCGGCCCGACCGCGTCGCGGTTGAATTTCTCCCGCAGTGAGGAAAAAAGGGGCGAATTGAGTTTCTGTAACCGCCGGTGGAAACCCTCAACACATTGCTCCTTCAGGCCCTTCGCGGTTTAAGTATCCGAACCAGAAGGGCAAAGGGGAGGTGGACCTTGTGGAAGGCAACAGTCGCTGGATTCAGGTCGTCCTAGTTCTTGGCACGGTAACCGGAATCTCCACTTGCTTATGGAGGATCGCCAGTGGCTCGCCAACCGCAAACGAGGCTCTCCTGTTAAGCCTTGTGCTCACAGGACTTTCGATTGCGGCGTCGTGGATCGTTTCCCAGTATTACTCGGAGACATCTTTCAATAAGAACCTACGGGTATTCGCACTAAAAGCAGCAGAAAAAGTTACAAATCTCTCAAACGAATTTGATAGGCTTTCGTTGTTTTTGCAGCAGGAACTCAAAGAACCTGAGTATGAGTCATCGGGTGAAGCACTACTCGCCAAGGATCTGCGGATTGAGAGTGCTATTCATATCATCAACACGCTTAAATCGGTTAATGATAAGTCCCTCAGCGACTGGCAAGGCATCATAGACGAAGAAATCTCGGCGAAACGAGAGGAACAAGAAGCGCGCGAGGAAACGCTTCGGGAAATAATGGAGCGTTTTGATGATCTACAACACTCCCGGTTCGACGAACATAATCAGGAGGCAGAACAAGAACGTTTGCAGTCAGAACTAGCATCAATTCGCAATCAGCTTCGGCTAATGACCGCCCAGGTCGGCGGCGTCCCCGTCTCGCAACTGAATCGTCCTCATAAAAAGGCTCCAATTGAAAAACGTTGCCCAACTTGCGGCAACCTAATGCAATACATCCAAAAATCCAAGCCTGGAACCTTGAAAGGTGTGAGTTGCAAGGCGTGCGGAGCACGGTGGATATCCACGGTGGCCGACGGAGACGTTGTTCTGGCCCCACGAGTCCCCATCCGCGAGAAAGTGATCTGCCCGGGGTGCGATTCCGCGTCGACTGTCGACCTTGATCCACTGGCGGGAACTTCCACCGACACGGTCTGCCCGAACTGCTCTCAGCCCTTTAGGGTGAGCAGAAGCGTGACCGGCATTAGAACCCATGCGAATGGCCATGTCCAGAAAATGAATGTTTTCGGCAGCGACCACCCTCCGATCCTCGACGAGATACTCCTTGAAAAGATCTCCTCACTCATGGGCAAGCAGCCCTGGCCCGAAGGGCAGAGCGGTCGCACCGCCGTATCCCTTGGAATCAGCAAGGCAGAGGTACGTACCGGAGTCGAAGAATTGATTCGGCGCGGGGTCTTTCTTCGGCAGTTTGAAGGCGAGCTGTACGCTCCCGTCACGCCTCCAAGCCAGGGGCCGACGCTCCCCGAAATAGCAAGAAGCAGCCAGGGCTCCTGATGCGTGGGGTGGAGGCGAGACCGAGCCCGAATGCTGCAGCTGGTCCGCCGTCAACGGCCTGCGCCTAAAGAATTTACCTGTGGATCGTTCGCAATTCGTTTCGATCTGCTATTTTGTGTTTGGAGGTAACACCAATGAAAGTTCCCAGGTTTCTTCTCGGTGCTGTTCTGGGCGGAGTTCTAACCGCTGGCGGCATGCTCGTGGCGCAGGGGCCGCGGCATCCCAACCTTGAGGCGGCGCAACAACTGATTGACCAAGCCCTCGGACGGCTGGATGCGGCACAGCGGGCCAATGAGTACGATATGGGCGGCCACGCGCAGAACGCCAAGAATCTGCTGATGCAGGCCAAAGGGGAAATAAGGGCCGCTGCACATGCTGCCAATCGGTAGCGCGCGCTGAACCAGCTCACAACAGGAGAGTTTCACCACCGACGCTGCCCGGTGCTCGTATACCGGGCGGCGAGAGTTGTGGTGTATTCATGGACCCTCCTCTGATTCTGAGGTGCTACTCACAGTTCGAATTGTGATGACATGGCTGCGGTTCAATAACTAATATGGACCGACAGGTATCTGCCAGATGCACGGCTCCGCGAAAAGGCAATTCAGCAAGGGTGAAGTGCTAATCCGCGAGGGCGAACGCGGCGACTGCGCCTACATCATCGAATCGGGCGAAGTCGAAATCCTGGTGCAGCGCGATGGACAGCTGATCCAGATCGGTACTCGCGGCCCGGGTTCGCTACTCGGTGAGATGGCAATGATCGACGACAAGCCGCGCACCGCCACTGTGCGCGCGCTCGATGACTGCACTGCCATCGAGATTACGCGCGAGGATTTTGCCCACCGCGTTGAGAATGCCGACCCGGTGCTGAAGATGGTGATGCGGATTGTGACCTCGCGTTACCGCGACATGATTGCGCGTACCGAGGCAATCCGCGTACTGCCGGCCTCGCCGGCAGCCGAAGCCGCCGAAAAAAGCGACTCAAGCCGCGAAACCGCACTTTCCACCATCCGCCTGAATAACGAGCTCAAACAGGCCATCGACAAGGGCGAGCTGCTTCTGTTTTATCAACCCATCATCGACATTCAGAACATGAAGATCGGCGGTTTTGAGGGGTTGATGCGCTGGAAGCATCCGGTAAACGGCATGATTTCGCCGGGCGTTTTCATCCCGGTTGCTGAAGACAGCGGACTGATTACCGAACTCTCGCGGCTGGCGCTGGAACTGGCCTGCGATGCCGCGGTCAAGCTCCAGGCTGCGGCCTCAAAAGACCTGCTGGGGCCCGATCCAGTCTTCGTGGGCGTGAACTTCTCAGTGAAGGATTTTTCGGCGGTCGATCTGCCCAGCATTCTGAAAACGGCGATCGAAGAAAGAAAGATGAACCCGCTGCAGATTCACCTCGAGATTGTGGAGTCGCTCTTGATGGAGTCGCCTGAGAAGGCGCGCGCCGTGCTCGAAAAGTGCCGCGAGATCGGCATCAACATCTCGATCGACGACTTCGGCTCGGGTTACTCGTCTCTCAGCTATCTTCATTACTTTCCCATCGATACGCTCAAGATCGACCAGAGCTTCATCCGCACTCTGTCAAAGGACCAGGGAAGCAAGGTGCTGGTGAAGGCCATCATCGGCCTCGCGCACAACCTGGGGATGAAGGTGATTGCCGAAGGAGTTGAGACGGCGGCCGACGCCGAATACCTGCGCTCGCAGGGCTGTGAGTACATCCAGGGCTACTTCTTCTCGAAGCCGCTTGCCTTCGAGGCAGCATCGGAGTTTGTGCAGAAGTGGCAACCGCCCAGCTTCTAAGGAGCCTGAAGGCTTCTCAGGAGCGGGTCAGCGAGTCGGCGTGAAAGCGGAGCCAGGAAAGGCAAGTCAGCGAGTCGGCGTGCGCTCACGCGCGCGTTGGCGGGTTGGCGGGTTGAGATTCGTGGGACAGTTTAATGCGCGAAGAACAACCGCAGATCCTTCGACTGCGTTTGCCGCAAAAAGTCGTTCCCAGGACTTCGTCCTGGGCTAACTTCCTTGCTCCCTCCGGGAGCGGGTTCGAGCAGTCGCGATTTTCATCTCCTTTGCTGGACCCGCGGGTCCACAGAAACTCAGGAGGATGGTGCACGGATATCGTTAGAACTTCATTCGGAAAAAGGCCTAGAAGTGGATCTTGAATCCCGCAGTCGGGGCGGTCACCGTGCCGCCGCCCGGGCTGATGTGGGTGGAGTTGCTCGAGAGTTGTTGCACAGCCACAACCGTCCCAATCACGCCGACGCCCACTATTCCGCTCACCAGCGTCAACCCGTGAAGCCCCAAAAAGTGTATTGGAGCCTTGGGAGGATTTGGGCTTCCCGTCGTCGGGTTGGGAAGCACATTCGTCTCGTTGATGGTGGTGGTGGTAGTCAGGCCGCCTTTCGATGCGGTGATCTGAAGCTTCCAGGTGCCCTTGATCTGGTTCATGACCAGCCCTGAGGCGCGCGCCACGCCATTGGAGTTCGTCACCACCGTGAGAGTGCTGGCGCCATTGGCAAACAAGGCTCCAGCGCCGCCGGCGGCGGGATGAATTGCGAAGAGCACGGCCGCGCCGGCCAGCGGCTTGTGATTCTCATCCTGTACCTGCACGATGGGTTCGCGGGCCGTACGTTCGCTGATGTTGTTCAGCGGCGCTTCATCGTCGAGGATGACGATCTGGAGGGACTTGGGTGGGGGAACGGCTTCCTGCGCCCCCAGCGGCAGGGCTGGTTCCAGCACCAACAGCGTGATTGCCAGCAGCGCAATCAAGCGCCCGCTGATTCCTGAGTCAGTGATTTTGGCCATAGGGCACTTCATCCTAGTTTGCGCTCACTGCGCGGTCACTTGATTCGATTGGCCGACGGAGTTGGTCAGAACAACGCTGACGCTGCCGATGGTTGAGGAGTCGTTATTCAAGTTGAACACCTGAGAATAAGAGAACGAGCTTCCGTATTGCACTGATGTGTCGCTTGCATACCACGTGGTGAATTCACTGGCAACATCGACGTCGATGTCGGGATTGGAGATGCTCGACCCCGAAGCGGCGGTAAAGTCGAACGTGGCAAGGCTCATGTCGCGCGTGCTTGAGTAGCCCTGGATGGTGACGGTAAGCGTGTTGCCGCTGCGGGTAAGCGTGGCGCTGGTTATGACCGGCGCGGCGTTCGGTACGCTCACCACGACCGGCACAATGCTGGGCGGTTCGATGTCCTGGCCGTTGGCCTCGAGCGTAAGCGTTACGGTGATTGTGGCAGAGAGCGTACCGGACTGGATCTGGACGCTTGGCGTGGTGGTGGAACCGGCCGGAATGGTGAAGTTGTACGTCGTGCCTCCGGTGGAGAACTGCACCGATGGATCGGTCGGTCCCCCCGGTGCGAGCGGGTCGACGGTCAGAGTCATGGTGCCCTGAATATCTATCGGGTAGGGCTGCGACATGACCAGGTTGAGTGTCGGCTGCTCGCCCGGCGCCGCGGTGCTGGGCCCACTGAATGTGATCTCGAGGTTCGGCAGCGTGACCGAGAAGGCGATCGAGGAGGTGGTCACGTTCTTCACCGTATCAAAGACGGTGATGGTTCCGGGAGAAAGCTGCTGGAAGAAGCTGGCCGGAATCTGCGCGGTCAATTGCGTGGGACTTACAAACGTGGTGGAGATCGCCGTTCCGTTCAGCTGGACGACCGAGTTCTGAGTGAATCCGGTGCCGGTGAGGGTTACGGTGGTAATTCCCGAACCGTACGGCGCGCTGGTGGGAGCAATGGCCGTGAGCGTGAAGCTGGTGATCACATTCACGGTGGTGGTGGCTGTAGCCGTAGCGTAGTCGGTGGTGTCGGTCGGGACGTAAGTGACACTCAGAGTCTGCGTGCCGACGGGCAGGATTGTGCCTGCGGCCGGATTGTAGGTAAACGTGCCGCCGGAAGGCGTGGCCGTGGCATCGAGCTGCGCCGAGCTGAGCGCCGTGCCATAGCTTATATTGCCCGGGCTCGTCCAGGTGATGACCGGCGTCGCCTGATTCACCTGAATAGTGACGGACCCGCTGGCAGTGGTGTAGTCAGTGGTGTCAGTCGGCGCAAAGCTCACATTGAGCGTGTGCGAGCCGGCGGTCAACGTGGTACCGGCTGCCGGAGTGTAGGTGAATGTCCCGGCAGTGGAAGCCGTCGCGTCGAGCTGCGTGGCGCCGAGCGCAGTTCCGTAGCCAATGGCAGTTGGATTCGTCCAGGTGATGGTCGGCGTGGCCTGACTCACCTGGATGGAGACGCTCGCCGTCGCGCCCTGGTAATCGGTGCTGTCGGTTGGCGTAAAGGTGACCCCGAGCGTGTGCGTTCCGGCGGTCAGCACGGTTCCCAGCGCCGGATTGTAGGCGAACGTTCCGGGCACAAACGCGGTCGCGTCGAGCTGCGTGGCGCTCAGAGCCGTGCCGTAAGCGATCGCCGATGGAGCGGCCCAAGTAATGGTGCTGGACGCCTGGTTCACCTGGATCGTGACGGATTTCGTTACCGCTTGGTAATCGGCGTTGTCGGTTGGCACGAACGTAACGGAGAGTTGCTTCGCGCCTGCGGTTAACACCGTTCCAGCTGCCGGAGTGTACGTGAACGTGCCGGGCACCGGCGAGGCAGCGTCGAGTTGCGTCGAGCTCAGAGCCGTCCCGTAATTAATGGCGGCAGGAGTACCCCAGGTGACCGTGGGCGTAGCCTGGTTCACTTGGATAGAGACGGAGGTAGTTGCGGTTGTGTAGTCGGTGGCGTCAGTTGGGGTAAAGGTCACACTTAGCGTGTGGGAGCCGGCTGCGAGGGTTGTCCCAGCCGCGGGAGTGTAGGCGAAAGTGCCGGGCACCGGCGAGGCAGCGTCGAGTTGCGTCGAGCTCAATGCCGTGCCGTAATTGATGGCTGCTGGCGCCGCCCAGGTGACCGTGGGCGTAGCCTGGCTCACTTGGATAGAGACGGAGGTAGTTGCGGTTGTGTAGTCGGTGGTGTCGGTTGGGGTAAAGGTCACACTTAGCGTGTGCGAGCCGGCTGCGAGGGTTGTCCCAGCCGCGGGAGTGTAGGCGAACGTGCCGGGCACCGGCGAGGCAGCGTCGAGTTGCGTCGAGCTCAATGCCGTGCCGTAACTGATGGCTGCTGGCGCCGCCCAGGTGACCGTGGGCGTAGCCTGGCTCACTTGGATAGAGACAGAGGTAGTTGCGGTTGTGTAGTCGGTGGCGTCAGTTGGGGTAAAGGTCACACTTAGCGTGTGCGAGCCAGCGCCTAACTTGGTTCCGGCTGGCGGAGTGTACGTGAATGTGCCGGCAGTGGGCGTTGTTGCGTCGAGCTGTGTGGAGCTCAAAGCCGTGCCGTACGTGATAGCGGCGGGAGCAGGCCAAGTGATAGTCGGCGTGGCCTGGTTCACTTGAATGGTGACGGACCCGCTGGCAGTTGCGTAATCAGTGGTGTCAGTCGGTGTGAAGGTGACACCGAGGGTGTGCGCGCCGGCTGTCAGTACGGTGCCAAGGGCCGGATCGTAAGCGAATGTACCGGCAGTTGGCGATGTTGCGTCGAGCTGTGCGGAGCTCAAAGCCGTGCCGTACGTGATCGCCGATGGCGCAGGCCAGGTAATGGTGGGCGCGGCTTTGCTGACGGCGACGATCACCGTGCCGGTCAGGGTCGTGTAGTCGGCTGTGTCCGTCGGCGTGAAGGTCACGCTCTCGGGCTGCGGTCCCGCGCCGGGCGCTGTGTTCGGCGCGGTCCAGGCGAATGTGCCGGAGGGAGTCGATACGCCGCCGCTCAACGTAGAGGAGGCGAGCGTCTGCCCGTAGGTGATGCCGCTGGCCGTGGGCCACGACGTCACCGTGGGCGTGGCTTCGCTGACGTTAACTGTGACCGAACCCGTCACCGCTGCATAGTCGGTGGTGTCTGCTGGCGTGAAGGTCACGCTTTCGGACTGCGCCCCCGCGCCGGGCGCTATTGTCGGCGTGGTCCAGGCGAATGTGCCGGGTGGAGTCGATACGCCGCCGCTCAACGTAGAGGAGGCGAGCGTCTGCCCGTAGGTGATGCCGCTGGCCGTGGGCCACGACGTCACGATGGGCGTGGCCTGCGAGATGGTGATCTGCGCTTGAGTTGCCGCCGTATTGTTGGCCTGGAAGAGCTGGTTCCCGGGGTAAGTCAAGTTCACTGTGTAGGTGCCGGGAGGGGGCGATTGCGGGGCGCCATTCAGGGGTTGCGCTGAGGTGGCAGTCGTTGACGTCTGAGCGTCGTCGCCGTAGTAGTACGGAATCAACTCTTCCTGAATCCCGATGGGGGCCGAATCGTTGGGAATGTAGCCGGTGGCGGCGTAGTCGAGAAAGCCATCGCCGTTCATGTCGGCGGCGACAATGAACTCGGGCTGGAAGCCGCCATCGGTCTCATAGGCTTGTGTCCCGGTGTTGATGGAGTTCACCTGCGACAGGGTGTTTTGGCTCGCGCTGAACTGGAGTTCACCGACGTAGATTTCGTTCACGTCGCCGGTCAGCACCGGGTATGAAAACACCAGGTTCCAGCCTGGCGCGACCGCATTCGAGAGGGGCAAGTTTGCTGCAACCGGGAACGGCGGTCCGGCAACCGCGAGTTCATTGGCGACGTTGCCTCCTGGTTGAAAGATGACCGGGGTACTCAGGTCCCCTGAGTAATCGCGCGCGTTTACGAAAACCTGAATGCTGCCGTTGTCGTAGTTGCCGTTGGCGTCGTTTCCGCCCCCTGGGTCGGCGATGGCCACGTCGGGCCAATTGTCGCCCTCGAGACTGGTGACGGCCATGCTCTGCATAGTGTTGTACGTGCCGGCGAGGAACCTTACGCTGTTGTCGAAGCTAAAGCCCTGTCCCACCATGGTTTGGCTGTTCACCCCAAGGCTCGTATAGATCAGAATGGCCCCGGACCCGTCGGAATCCGAGCCGGCATTAGGAGAGTAGTACTCCTCGAGGGCGATATCCGATAGGTTGTCCTGATTGAAATCGGCCACTCCGGCGCTGACTACGGGGCCATCGGCGCCAGAGAAGTAGACTATAGGCCCGTATGTGGGGGTACCAAAGGGGCTGATGACCTGCATTTGAGTGTCGTTAGAATCGATGACCGCGATTTCGTTGAGTCCGTCGCCATTGAATTGGCCCAGGACGACGAAAGATGGATCCCAATACGGAATGTTGCTGGTGAATGAGACGGGCGACTGGAATGTGCCGTTGCCGTTGGGGATTCCGAGCATGTAGTAGCCCTGCAGGGTGCCCGATGTTGTTTGCGGGCAGATGACCACCAGGTCGGGAACGCCATCGTTGTTGATGTCGCCGACGGCAAAATCCTGCGGGGCGCAGCCTGCATAGACCTGTTGCTCGGCCTGGAACGCATCGGCGCCGGTGCTGAGAAAGATCTGCAGATAAGGCCCGGCCGCTGTAGTGCCGGGGCTATTACCTGGCAAGCCAACCACGTCGACGTATCCGTCGCCATTCAGGTCGGCAGCGATCATCTTTTGAGTCTGGTTGAAGTCAATCGGTCCGGCGTACGGCGGGTTGGTCGTGTTCGGATTCAGATAGGTGCCTTGCGTCGAAACCGTGCTCAAACTCGCCGAGCCGAGCGAGTAGCTTATGCCGCCGTCAATCGGGCTATTGAGCGTGAAACTCACACTCCCGATGGGCACCGCGGCATCGTTTGAAGACGTCCGCGTGGCCGTGCCCGTTAACTGGGTGGACGCCAAACTCTGTCCATACGCGAATGTTAAAGGACTGGCTGAATCAGCAGTGGTCACCGCATAGGGCGGCGAAACCTGCAGCGTCACGGGGTTGGATCCCGAGACGGTGACGTTGATGGGCACGCTGCCAACGGAGGTGAGGTAGGTGTTTGGAACGCAGACAGTCAATTGCGTCGAACTTGAAGAAATGATGTTCAACGGCGTCCCGTTGATCTCGGCTACGGTGTCGCCATTGAAGTCGTAACCATTGAGCGTGACCTGCAAACCCGGAGCGCCGCTGTCCAGGGAACATGCCGTGTCGCTGCTCGTGAGAATGGGGCCGGCCATGACCGAGGCCGGAGTGACCGATGTGAGTGGATTCACGAAATAGAGAGAGCCGTTTGCGCTTTGCGACACGTAGTTGTTATCTCCGCTGGTGAACGTCGCGGAGTAGTTGTAGGTCTCGGGGCTCGTGAGGTCTGTGAAACTCGGATTCGGAATGATGGCCCCGACCGCCGATTGGCCGCTGGGTAAGGTTATGCTCCCAACCGTAACGGGCGATCCGACCTGATTACCGTTGTCATCGTAAAGCGTGATGGTGCCGGTGGGCGCAAGCTGGCCGGAGTTATAGCTCAGGACGAAGTAGAGATTGTACGAGTTGCCCCACACCGGTTGCGGCGCGGCATATGTAGTAAGTGTTGCTGGACCATACACCGTCAGCAGGATCGGACCGGTAGTTTGTGAAGCGTAGTTCGAGTCGCCAGTGTAACTGCCGCAGATTGGGACGAGTCCAGTCTGGTCGGGGGTGAAGTACTCATAGAAGTAGAAGTAAGTGTAAGAACTGTCTCCAGAAATTGATTGGTAGCCGAGATCGCCGCCGCCGTATATGCAAGCGGTAGTACTCGTCGAAATGTAGAGGTCGATGGTTCCATCGAGGGTAGGCCCATCAGTGGAACCGAGCACAAAGGCGCTCACCTCCTCGTTGGCATTGGCATAACCGACCGGATTGGGAGACACTCCAACGTCGAACTGGCCGAGCGGGGTAGACTGCGCATTCGACTGCAGCGAGAGACCAAGGAGCAGAACTGCAGGAGTCCACGTTAAGGCAAGCTTTCTTGATATACGGCGCATCATTGTCCACTCCGTACCGGCGGGATAAACAGAACCCGCGACGTGGGGCTGTCGGCCTGGATCATCCAACCTGGGGCTGTTCCGGGCGCCACCAGCTCGAAGACTGCATTGCCGTTCAGCGCCGAGAGTTGCGTGGGTGAGCAGGTACATGAGGTTTGAGCCGGGGCGGTTGCACCGGTGAGATCTACGCGAAGAAGGGAACTGCCGGCGCGGTCGGCCGTCACCGCCCAGCGATCATCCTGCGATGCCGCAACCGCAAACGGCTGATTGAGACCGTTGACGCCGGTGGCCAGCGTTGTGCCCGTCCCGTTGTGATAGCGCGCAAGAGTGTTGGCCGAGGAGTCGGCGATCAGAGCATCTTCAGAGCCCGGAACAAAGCTCATGCCGCCAAATCCGCCCAGCGTTGCAAGTGTCGAGCGTGCTCCGTTTGCGGTGGTCGCCGTGACGGTTACGCCCGTTGCGGCTCCATTTGCGGCTACCAGCAGGGTTCCGGCGTCGCTCACGGCCGCTCCCTGAATCGGCGTGGTTGAAGCAATCGTCGCGACCGCGGGCGATTGGGGAATGCCTGTGACCAGAAGCAGGGAAGTAGATCCGGGAACAAAAACCACGGCATAACCGCCGCGCGGCGAAAAAGCGAGCTGAGATGAAGGCGCGGCGTTACCGGTAAGTGCGACCGGCTGCTGCGAAGGCAGGGTCATCACCTTGAGATTGCCTTTGGGATCGATGAGTAGTGCGGTTTGAGTCTGGCTTGCAAAAGCGCCCGCGGAGTAGGTCCCGGCCGGAAAGAGCGCTGCGCCAATCTGCGTCGCGCCGGGAACACCTGCAAGCGTTCGCAGCGTCGAATCGGAAGTGTTCCAGATCAGGCCCATCTGCGCGCCGGTCGAGACATTTGTGCCTGCGGGAGTGCTTGTACCCCCGGATGAGATCGATCCGGAATCGATGCTTGACTTGCCGCAGCCGGAAACGAGGAGGATGGCCACACAAGTGGCACTGCCGAGCCTGGCGCTAAGCCGCCCGCACGAGCGCAGTTTCATGGGGGTGAACCGTCCTTAAGCTTCACTCCGGAAACGGGGGAGTATTCAGGAGCGGAGATCTATCAGAGAATGGTCGAACTTTAGCCTTTCCAGTACCCTTCAGTCAACTCATTTTTTCTGAAGTAAGATGAATGTCAACAGCCGTTGAACGCAGAAATGACGCGGGTTGCGGCGTCTCGAGTGAGTACAATCCGCAACCCGTGATTAAAATCACGTTCCTCGCGGCGAAGGTTAAATTTCCGCTATTTTACGTGCGCAAAATCGGCATCGGCGAGAGGCTCGGCAGCCGGTACCTGATCGTAGAGCGTTCCGCGCATCTGGTAGAGCGAAGCTTGGTCTGGATTCTTCCCGATCAGGTCGGAGTAGGCCATGAGCGCGTCGTACCACAGGCGCTGGTCAAAGAAGTACCTGGCGCGGGCCGTATCGGCATCGGCGCCCTGAATCTGACCAAGCCCCGCATCGATCTGTGCGCGGTCTGCGCCGCCCAGCACAACCACGATCACAGCCGGAGGCGGAGGGCCGAGCAGCGGAGAGTCGGGCTCGACCTTCCACAGATAGATGCTGCCGGGAGTGAGAGCGGGCGCATCGGCGGGATAGACAAGAGTGGTGCCCGTCACCTCGCGGTCCCAGGAGAAAGTGCCCAGAGTGTCCTGAATCTTGAACTTGTATGTGGCCGTCGCGTCGCCTTTCCACGCAAATGTGGGCCGCAGCATGTACACCCGCGCCTTGTGCGGTGCGTACAACAGCGTTTTTGTTCCCTCGCCGCGAGAAGCCCCGCCGATCTGATTCGCGCTTGCCTTATCCGGCGCCAGGTCGAATCCGTCCAGCTTGGTTTTCACCCGCCGGGGAGCGCCCTGGCCGGGTGACGCGTTGGAGGGCGCCTGCCCACTACTCTGGGTGACGGCCAGAGTTGCAAAAACCGCCACCAAAATCGTCGCGATCGATCTTTTCATGCCAGAACCTCCGGTTCCTTTGCTTCTACTTGGGATGGTTTCTTTTTACGCGGCCCGATGGCGTACAGGGTAACCTGTTCGTCGAATCCGCGCACGTGCGTCGCGCCGAGGGGATAGATTCCCGCAATTCGGTCCTTCACGCGCTCCCAGGTTCCCTCTGAAAGGATAATCTCAGTTCCGAACTCCTTGTTCAGGTTTTCCAGCCTCGACGCAAGGTTCACCGTTTCGCCGATCACCGAATACTCGAGCCGGTCGCGCGAGCCCACGCTGCCGCTGGTCAGCATTCCGGTGTGAATTCCCACTCCGATGCGCAGTTCCGGGAAGTCCTCCTCCTCCGGCTTCTCGGCGTTGAGCTCGTCGACGCGCTTGAGCATGGCGAGGGCGCTGCGCACGGCGTTGCAGGCATCCTCCGGCTCGCCCTGCGAGAGGGGCACGCCGTAGACAACCAGCAGCCCGTCGCCGATGAACTTGTTGAGGAAGCCGCCGTGCGCCCGGATCACATCGTCCATGGCGGTGAAGTAGCGATTCAGCCACTTGAGCACGGTGCGCGAAGGCTTGCCCGCGGTGATGCCGGTAAAGTTGCGAATGTCGCTGAACAATACCGTGGCGATGCGCTCATTACCTTCGAGGCTGACCTCATCGCGGCGGTCCCAGATGGCGTTGGCTA
>Ga0326727_10015760_pt1 | contig 16121 bp, 17 predicted proteins | sample MB2enrmetagenome_FD_207643 | JGI IMG/M metagenome (GOLD analysis project Ga0326727, IMG submission 207643) | Lab enriched peat soil microbial communities from McLean, Ithaca, NY, United States - MB29MY | ecosystem: Environmental > Terrestrial > Soil > Wetlands > Peat | place: USA: New York...
ATTAAGTGAGATCTTCTCTGAGCTCGGCTCAGGCGGATAGTTCTCTCACTTTTCTCATGTTACCGGCTTCGTCGCGTCGGTCGTCTATCGGGGTCTCCATTATGAAAGGAAGATTTCGGACGGCATCGTGTTTCAACAATGTTCGGAAGCCCTTCTCTCCAATGTAACCCATTCCAATATGCTCATGTCTATCCCGTCCGGATCCGAGGCCGTACTTCGAATCATTCAGATGAATAACCTTCAAAATCCCCAAGCCTAGAACAGATTCGAACTTGAGGAGGGTATCGTCAACTCCTCGAGGGCTGTGTAAGTCGTAGCCTGCGGCATATGCGTGTGCCGTGTCGAAGCAAATCCCAACTCTCCTGCTATCTTCGACGCGGTCGAGGATCCTCTTGAGGTCTTCGAAGGACGAACCCATGCTATTCTTAGTACCAGCGGTATTCTCAAGCAACAACATAACTTCATTCGCGTTCTCCGAGACAGCTTGGTTGATGGCGGCAGTGATTCTCTCAAGCCCTAGATCCTGGCCTTTGCCCATATGACTGCCCAAATGCGTTACTAGGTACTGGAGTCCGAGGGTTCCGCATCTATCCAGCTCAGCTGAGAGGGATTTTACGGATCTATTGTAGATCATTTTTTTCGGCGAGGATAAGTTAGGTAGGTACGGCATGTGGGCTACAACCGGAGTCAATGAATCTGACGCATTCTTGCGCTTGAAATCATTCACTTCTTCTGGATCGAGTTTCTGGTATTTCCACCCTCTCGGGTTCCTTGTGAAGATCTGATATGTATCGCATCCCAATTCGCGTGCGCGGTCTACGGCTTGGTCGATCGTACCTGAAATTGAGACATGCAAACCAACCCTAACCATTAGGAAATCGCCTGGTACGCGATGGTCAAACAAGAAAGAAAAGCTGTTCGATTCCTTCTAAGTCTTAGTTGGAAAGGTTGATATGAGCACAAGCTCGCACGGTGAAACGATGGCCGCCGTAGCGTAGAGGAGACCACAAAACTCCACGCAACTTGGTAGCGTATAGACCAAAAAATGGGTACAAGGCTGTGGACCCTACGGGAGGGGTTCAAAGCGTCGTTTTCGCGACGTGAAAGTCCCCTCGGCGGCCCTCAAGTTCCACCCTTAACATCGGGGTGAATTAGTCACGCATCCGTCCATTCCTCACAATGAGTGAGATGGTGCAGTAACGGACGAAAGCCGATTTCCGGTCTCAAAGATGGAATAGGGCTGTGAGGATTGCGGCGCTCCCTATCGTGAGAAAGACACAGAGTGAGAAGATTCGAATTCTCTTAGATGTCAGAATTTTGCTCAGCCGATTTCCAATCATCGTTTCTACCGCGGTAGCCGCGATCAGTGCGGCCACGGCTCCTACGAAGACTAGAAGGGTATTCTGAAAGCGGGCTACGAACAGTATCGTTAACACTTCAGTCGCGTCACCCGCCAGGTCGAGCAATATCAGTAGAAATACTGCGTTTATGAATACGAGCCACAGACTTTTAGACGCTTTCACCGACAGTCTTCTTTCCGCCTTTGCGAGTTCCTCTTCCTCTTGCCTGGCTTCGAAAAAACTCCAAATGCCGTAGGCAATCATAACTATCCCCCCGGCTAGGCTGATCAGAGAGACCGGAAGGAAGCTGACTAGAAAATAGCCTACTGTTACGATAATGGCGCTGGTTATTGTAAATGCGACTGAGCCCGCGGCGAATACGACCCATGGCTTCACCCTTGTCGCGAGTGAAAGAAGCAGAAGAGCATCCTTGTCCGTCAACTCCGCAATGAAAATTGGCACCATAATCGTGATAAGCGCGTTCAACACGGCCGAAGTTTCGGATATCGGCAATTGTCTTCACCTCGTTTTGACAGAGTTTTGCATTGTGATGCCCGGACTGAACGCTCCGATCGGAATTTCAGGACACAGTTACGCACGAGAAATGGCTTGCGGTTAGAGCAGAGTTGGGCGGACGTGGGGGACTAGCCCTCAAATTCAATAACCCTACCCTCTCTAGAGACCTAGGCCTCACGGCGGAAAAGGGATTGTAGTGATCGATCAAATGCGGCGAAGACCGGGCCCGGGCCTGTGTGAGATGTGTGAGAGAGAACCGGCTACTCGAAAAGCGAAGTTCAAAGCACAGTACCTTCAATCCACATCGGCTTCAGTCTTCGATGAGGAAAGTCTCGTCGACCTTGAAATGACGAAGAGGATCTGTGAGAGTTGTCTTAAGAAACTGCAGGATGCTAAGAACGTTACAGAGCTTACATACGAACGATTGTAGCACTGAATCGGAAACTGCCGTGTCAATACCTGTGAAAGAGTGCTTAGGGAGGTAGCGTATCTTGGGTTTTGACTTGATAATCTTAGTTCCGCACGGATGTCATCGTACTCGTTCTTGGGCTCGTTTGGGCGTGACCTTGATGCCCAGGTTCTTGGCGAGCTTTCTTACTTCTTCCTCGCTCATCCAATCCACCTTCAAGTACTCGAACAGTTCTTTGTCCGACATTCCTACCCTTCGGGCCTCTTCGACGGCGAGTTTGTAGGCTTCAAGTTCGGTAGGTCGGTTATGGTACTCGTAGTTTTCGTCAAAGAGCGCCTTCCCCGCTCTAAACTGTTTCACGTGAACGAGTTCGTGGATTACGTCGAGGTACTTGCTTACAGGTTCGCCTTCTCGTAGATAGTATGCGCTGACGATTAGATGCCCGTCCTCATCGCTTACACCCATGTAACCAAACTTGGAGCTGAAGAATTCCACTTTCAGTTCGCTTAGCACGTTCTCGGTTTCGTCACCGAAAATGGATCGAACCGCGGGTAGCCTCTCGAATCCCTTGAAGAAATCTGTGAAGTTGTGCATCGCAATAGGTACCTTCCGGGGAATATCAACGTCTGGAATAGTGAACTCTTTTGTCAATTCGCGTACGTTCCCTGATTTTCTGATGGATGTCGCAAGTGTAATTTATTCTAACCGATGGGGTTCAGAGGCGTTGCCAGGAACTATTGTGATTCAGGACGACGTCGATCAGGGGAAGAGAAGCGAGTTCTCTTTTTCTGAATCAGATTCACTCTCTTGCGAAGTAGACCATAGACAACCATCACGGCAACCATCAGAATCGTTAGGCCTAGCATCACGTTTGTCAGGGGTAGGGAGATGCAGTTTCCGATTGAGCCATCGGGCGGGAGTATTACACACGCTCTTGCCTGAAACCAAAACACCTGAACATCAACCGTGTCTACGTAAAGCACTGGTTGCGCGTCAGCTAGCGCCGCTGTCTCAAAGGAGATTTCAATCCCAATAAGAAAAACGCCAACGAAAAGGATTCCTGCGATGTAAGGGAGAACTCTGAGAAGCGTCCTAGCTCGCACCATGTTTTGACCCTAGCCTAACGATCTTTGCTGCCGCACTTAAGCGAAGAGGGACCGAAGGGTTAAACGTTCGCTGTTGCGGGTGTAGGGTCGTGTGGGCCGGTAGTTCAGCCTGGTATGCCTCATTCAACAAAGGGCCGAAGAACGTCCGGTTTGCAAGCCAACATGAACGAGGCCGAAAATCCGGAAGGTCGCGGGTCCAAATCCCGCCCGGTCCACCAACTCTGCCGAACGTCTCGAAAAACGAATTTTTCCGGCAGACTGCTATTATCGCAGTGCGTCTAGAATCTGATTGTTTCTCGGCCCTAATCGAACGGAGTACTCGAATCCTCGTCTATGGATAGCCTCGCTTAACTATTCTGGAGGAATTTCCTTGAATGCTAGCGACAGGTCGATACCTTGCTTCTTGAGATAATATTTGTGTACAATGTAGATTATCAGGCCGCCTATGAATGAGGCTAGCAGGAATGTGTAACTGAGCAAGTTTCCGCCGTATATCGTAGGAAATATCGCGAACTCATATGAGACGTACGCGAAGACTAGGGCGCTTAGTACACCTGCGACTACAAGACTTCCTCTAACTTTACTCGGTTCGGATTTTGTGCGAATTCCATAGAGTATCGACGCTATTGCTACAAACATGAAGAAGAGCATTGGGCCGATCGCTGTAGCCGACAGCGCTGAGAGTTGTCCGTAATAGAACGCGGTTGCACCTACCAGCACAATCGCTAGGACCAAGTCGAAGATGTGGGCTATCGCAGGGGAATTGAACCGCGGGCTCACGTAAGCGAATTTTGCAGGTAGAAATCTGTCGAATGATAATGCTAGAATGTACCTCGCAACAGCCATAATGGTTACCATCAGGAAGATGATGTTCCAGATGATCCAGACCATGCCGAGTGACAACGATATCACGAAATTGTTTGCGACGCCCATGGCGAGTGTCCAAAAGTTGAAGCCATAGTTGAAAACTAAGGTTGAGTTTGCGAATGCAGCGTTGATGAAGGGTTGGCCGGCAACCCAGTATAGTACTGCAAAAACAGTCGTCCAGATTATGAAGACGGAGATACCAGACATTGGGACGCTCCATCTGAGGGCGCTCTTCCCCTTCAACTCCGATCCCGCGATTGTGGACATGTTAAACCAGGGGAAGAGGAATAGGAAGTAAAACGGCATCAGAATTAGCGTATTGCCAAGATCGAATGTAGGTCCAGTATACGAGCTGGCTATGGAATCGTATGTTGTGTTGCTGATTCCCAAAGAGTTCACATACCCGACGACTCCCCCTCTACCAGCGCCTAACAGAACAGCGATCGCTAGGACAATGCCCGCGACTCCTATCACCACCAATACGGTGAGAGTTCTAATCGCGTACCTTGGACTGACTATGTTAACCAAGACCAGTATGGTGAAGATGATTGATCCGAGAATGAATTGAGAGGTCGGGTCAGCTCCGGAGACGTTTCCTGGAAGCGCGAGTCCAAGAAAGTTCATGTTTCCTAGTGCCACGCCAACTGATCCGATTGAAAAGACTGCTGAGAGAATTAAAATTGCGACAAACGCGATGAAGTTTAGGCAAGCCCCCGTGAGTCCCATGGCACTGCCGAAGAGTCCGCCCAATTGTCTTGACATCCAAACATAGTCACCGCCCGTACGTGGCATTCGTCTCTGAATAATCGTGTAAATGTACATTTGAGGTAAGACGAACAGGAAACCGATTATCGACCCGTAAACCAGGTTGACACCGGACATAGTCGGAAAGAATACGGTATAGAGCGGGAGTAAGGCGATCGTAGCGCCGAGTCCCATCCAAGCCGCGTTCATGCTTATTGCATCAAGCAATGAAACGTTCTTCACTAAGCCCGTAGCGTCCCTGACAAAAACCGTCGGAGGCTTCGACATAGTTCCGCCGTATCCTTTCAGGTCAATATTTAACGCTTGCCGGTTGCCCGTTCATAGTATCTTGAAAGTTTCATCACTGAAAAATTGTGATGTTTTTCATCTCGGCGAGCCGCCTGCACATGGGAAGCGCTCACGTTCGTAATTTTCGCGCCTTCTTTTTTCTAACTGCTTCCACGATAGCCATGAGGGCGAAGAGGGTGAAAATCAATAGTGTTGCGGGGTCTTCGGGTAGTTTAGAGGTATGCTCTTCATGTAGGCGGTTGATGAGTGCTTGATTGTATATGAGTAATGTTAGTGCAGTTGTTTCGGTATTTGCGCTTCCAGAAGGCTGCCCATGTCCCGTTGCGAGCGTAGTAATACCCCCGTCCTCATTTTGCATACTCCACAAGTGTGCTTCCAGCTGATCGAAGTTCGGTAGGTTGACCCCCACCACTTCTGCACCGTACAATAGCAAGGCCACCTTCATGTTCATACACCATTGAATGTCGGAAGGAGCATCACTGGCGGTGAGATTTGTCTGTGTTACTCCGTAGTCCACGAGGCATGTGCCGTTCCATAGGCTCGCGGCCCAATTCACATCTGTCACAGCCAATTCGGTTTCGCCCAAATAATATTCGCTGAGAGCACGGTAGATGATTGCGTCACCGAACGGAATCTTCGGGTTTCCGATAGGGCCGTCGTGGATCCTGTAAAGCACGACGAACGTATCAGATTGGTTAACTATTACGTCACGTGCTCCTCTATCTGGGCCGACTGGTGTTCCTATCACTGATTCGAATTTATTGCTGAACGGTGGATTGTACCGATGGATCGTGTCATTGATCTCATGTGCTAATTGAAGATCGTATGGCATGAGAGCGTATACGGCGAATAGATTGTCCGAGTACAACCAAAAGACCTGAGAGTAATTCCAGTGAAAGTTTGGAAACTCGGTTCGAGCAAGCCAATGTGTCTTCCCCGCATCCTCAGATTCATAAATTAACCCCACCTTCGGGTTATAGTGTGAAACCAAGTAATTGACAGCCCGTTCAATTTCTGGGATGTAAGTTTGTGAAGGTTGCCCCAAGACCTGAGAAGAAGCACACAGCAAGAGAAATAACAGAATAATTGCAAGCGCTTTCCCATACTCCATTTCTTACACCAAAGATCTTCTAGGCATTCCGTTTCGCGTGCTAACTTTGGCTTATTGTTCGTTGAGGCTCTGTTTCCGCAAGACACTCCGAGTCGAAGGGCTGATCTTGCACACCCCAGATTTGTTAAGCTTGTACGTTGCTACCACAAGGATCAACAGAGCACCCAATTTGATTGGGATTTGGAATGCGTTCAGGATTATGCCCACAGCTCCTAGCGCTCCTCCGATGGTTCCAGCGACCGCCAGAAGGGGAATTAGGTAGTAACAAGGACACGCTCCCGCAAGTAGCGCTGCGAAGATGCCCAATACTCCCGTCTTGGAAGAGCTTCCACCTTGCTTTCGAAGAGAAAGCTGTCTTAATGAAACTGCAAGCACGATCGCCGTCAAGAACGTCAACAGCAAATCAAGAAGGAGGTTTGCATAAGCCGAGGTTGGGACGTAGAATGTGAAATATGGCGCGAAAAAGAGAAATGAATCGAAGAATAGTAGCAAGGTTCCGTACCCAATCATTATCACCCCGCTTAACAGTGCGTACCTGACGTCTGTGTACGTGTCTAGGATAGGGGAATTCATCTCTTATCCACTGGTGAGTGAAGCGACCGCCTGTTCAAATACTGATTCGGGTTGACCGCCTGCAATAGTTATTATCTTGCCGTTTGGTCCGATGAGGAAGAATGTAGGTGTCTCAGTTACGCCTGCTTGCACACCTAAACTGTGGTTTGCGTAGATGATCGGGTCATATTTTCCACTGTTGAATGACTCGTCGAACTCTGTCATATTCAGTCCTAGTTGTTGTGCGAACGTCTCCATGTTCTGTCTGCTAGCCCAACCGTTGTTTGGAGTCTGTTGACTCTTGAAGAGCAGATCGTGGAATTGCCAGAATTTTCCCTGTTCTCCCGCGGCGTACGCAGCCTCTGACGCCGAAACCGAATCGGGTCCATAGTAATCGAAATCTCGCCACACCAGCTTAGCCTTCCCCGAATCAACAAGGTTCTGAATCAGCAATGCTTCTTGTGAGTTGTACCATGCACCGCAAGTTGGGCATTGGTAGTCACCGAACTCCACTATTGTCACCGAGGCGTTGGGTGAACCTAGTGTCGGCGGGGAACCTGCGGTTAGATTGGACACGAAAGCGAACGAGCTTGAGCCGGACATTGAAGTGTCAAGCATACCCGATGACGAACTCGTGAGCATGGCGGCTGTATTTGTTGGTGTTGACGACGAGGGGGCGATGAATTGCCATCCGAGTCCAAGACCAATGATCACTGCAAGAATAATTGCCAAACCGACAATCATTCTACTCTTGTGTGAGTTTGTCTTCGTTTTGTTCTCCAACACGATTCCCTCTCCATTCGCATCGAGCGGTTTCCTAATAATCTTTGACCAAACTCTCTTCCGAAACCTCGTCTCGAGTTCGCTTACATAATGAAGATTGAAGCCTGTTTGGGCATCGTGCGATACACGGTCCTAGTAGAAGCTGTACCAGTTCACAAACAGCCCAGTGCCTATAGCGAGTAGGACGAGGAAAATGGCGTACATCAATCCTCTCACCAAAGGCCACCGGGACAATTTCGAAAGTCCCCAGTACATTGGCACCAAAGTGATCGAGTAGCGCGGGAAAGAGATTATGGGAGTAGGCAGGTATGAGGCAATCAAACAAATCGCGTACAGGCCAATCGCCTTTTCAGCTTGGCTCCTTGCGGTTGCGAGAGATGCCAGCACCCCGCCTACGCCGAGCACTAGATATGGGACGATTATTGGATGGTCAAATATCTCTCGTCGAGCTAATGTTAAGATGGCAATTGGATCTGGAGCGACTTTCCAGTATAAGCGTGCAGCATCAAAATTCGCAAAGGGCGTTCCCGTCATTAGCTGACTATATGCCATGAAACTAAGATAACCCAGAAGCACACCAAGAATGGGCAGGTACATGCGTGGCGATCGTCGGTTCACGGAGTTGAATAATAGTTCATACAGGTAGGGGACGGCCAGAATGACTCCTACTGGTCTGGTTAACGCCGCAAGGAACCCCAACACTCCACTCTTGCCCATTCTCTTCACGTACCAATAGTAGAGCGAACTTAGCGTTAGAACTAGGAACAGTGATTCGGAATACGTGGCCGAGAGGAAGACGCCCGCGGGATAGATAGCGAGGAAGAGTGCCGACTCGAAGGCCAGCGACGTTTGTCGCAAAATTCCCTCGGAAAGCCTGTAGAGGAAGTAAACGGCAGCTAAGAAAAAGAGATTGCTTAGAGCGAATCCAGCAACGTGAACTGCCAGATCAAGTGGAAGCGGCGAAGTAGCTGCCAGCAGACGCCCGAAAATCCCCATGAGGATAGGATACATGGGAAAAAATTCCCACTTAGCCACAATTTGGTTTCCATACCCATGCAGAGCAATGTCCGCGTAAAAGCCGCTGTCCCATCGCGAAAGCAGATTAAAAAAAGGAAGGTCAATACTCCAGCAGCCGAATGAGTTACATGTCGGGTTGACTCCAAAGACGTAGTTGGCAGCGACGGCCACAACGAAGACGAATAATCGAGACAAGATCGCGACAACCATCACGGTCCTTAGGGGAGTCCGCGCGACTAGCTCATGGATCGTCGCGCCTACTCTTGGTACCAAGCGCAATTCGTGTCCATTTGCTTGATCAATTATCGACACTTAGCGTGCCCACTCCCTTGCATCTACCCCAAAGCCATTCATACCCAGATTCACTTCGTTACGCGTGCTGCTTTCTGAGCGTTTTCTATTTGGACCACCAGGGGGATTATTTCTTCATCATGCAACACCTTTCGGGTATTCTCAGGGGCCCAATCGGCGCAGGTCGCGTGCAAGTGATCCATGAGGCGAATGAGCTTCATCAGGTCTTGTGGAGAGTCGACATCAAACTGTTTCTCAAGGAAAACCGGTCTTAGCCCAGCTTTACGTAAGAGCCTAACAGTCTCAGCGTTTGCCTTGGTTGGCTCAGAAAATGCGTCTGATATTGGAACAGGTCGTGACGAGAAACCGAGAAGATAGAATCCGCCGTCGGCGCTTTCGCCAATCACCGCATGACGCTCCCTTAGGGCGACGAAGGTTTTTCGCAGAAATTGCGGGGACAGGTGTGGGGTATCGGCTCCAATGAGGACTAAGGGCGTTTTCTCGGGTATATGATTCGCTGCGTCTTCAAAGGCAGCATCGAAGCGCTCACCAAACGTGTTGCCACGTTGTTCGAGTGTAATGTCAGCAAGATTTTGTTCCGAAAAATCAGGGCCTGGTGTGTGGGCCAATATGACCGTCGCGCCAGATTGGCGTGCAGCGTCCAGCGTATCGGTGAGGAATGCTCGGTAGAGGGAGAGTGTTAGGCGCTTCCCGATGTGTGCGTCGAGGCGAGTCTTTACTCGACCGAGCTCGGGTCTTCGTGCGAAGACGAGAACTGCTTCCTTATTCAAATCGTTACCTTCCGAAATCTTAGCCCTATCAGTAACACTATCATGCTCACCCCGGCCCGTAGAGAGGTTATGAATGATCCGGTTACTTTACTCTCTCCGCCAAGTCGAACCCGGTAACTTACGTCAATTTCTTCAATGTGGCCTTTTCTTCTCGCAGCAAGGGCTATGGTTTCGACGGGCAAGCCAAAGGTCCTGTCAGAAAGGCCTAATTCGGAAAGGAAGGACCACCGAAGAGCGCGGTAGGGTGGAATATCCCTGATCGTAAGTCCGTACAATGTTTCGAATAGAAAACATGCGATCGCGTTCCCCAACCTTTGGTGAGTTGGTAGGGCGCCCTTATCCAAGTGGGCGCGTCGGCCGAGAACCACGTCCGCTTCCTCTGATTCAATTGGCGCGATCAACCTCACAATGTCGTGCGGATCGAGAGTTCCATCGCAATCAGCAAAGACTACAATGCTAGGGGGGTGAGGGGTCAGATATGATATGCCCTTAAGGCATGCGCTCCCGTATCCACGCCTCTCTTCATTTACCACTTCGGCCCCAGCTCTCGCCGCGGCCGGACCTGTGCCGTCCGTGCTTCCGTTATCGACAACTATAACCCGCATGCCTTCGCGAAGAAATCCTTCAACGACGGTTCCTACGGCCTGTGCTTCATTCAACGCTGGGAGAATCACAGCGACCTCGTGTCTCGTCACGAGAACACGACCTTCGGTGGTGCACGCGGAGGTTCTTGCGCGAACCTTGATACACCTTCTTCGAAGGAGATGTGCGGCTTGAAACCGAGACGTTCTATCCTTGAAACATTCGCGAAGATGTGCCGTACATCCCCTGGTCGGAATAACCCAGGGAATTCGGGTTGAATCCCCGGAGCTAGACACTTAGCTAGTTCTCGTGCGAAATCAGCAATCTCATGTGGCCGTCCGGTTCCCACGTTGAACGCTTCAAAGGCAACATCCTTCTCGAGAGCGTCTGCCGCGATAAGGTTTGCTTGAACAATATCCTCAACATGAATAAAATCCCGGAGTTGCCTTCCGTCCTCGTAAACGATAGGAGGGAGCCCCGCGATAAGGCGGCTCTTGAAGATAGAAGCTACGCCGGCGTAGGGTGTGTCGCGAGGCATCCGAGGTCCGTAAACGTTGTGATATCGCAGAGCCACTACAGGGATCCGGGACTCTCGTCCTAAACTCATGCACATGAGTTCTTGATTTAACTTCGTAATTGCGTAAACTGATTTGGGCCGAGCAGGCTGGTTCTCAGTTACCGAACGTGGGTCGAGCTTATCGCCACATTTGACGCAGAGTGGGTCCCATTTGAGATTCACCAGGTCTTCGTACCTGCGTTCTCCTTCTCGCTGCTCACCGCAGTTCCTGCACGAGTACGCACCTTCCCCATAGATGGCCATGGTCGAAGCGAGAACGATACGAGGGTGTATGGTGCTCGTCTTCGCAGCAATGGCATCGATTAACCGGCTTGTGCCGATCACATTCGTCGTAACATAGGCTTCCGCATCGGCCCCGCCTTTTCCCAATCCTACCATCGCGGCCTCATGAAATACCACGTCTATCTGATCTCTGAGCGCATCACGGACTGAAGAGGGGGACAAGATGTCGCCATGGATGAATCTAACCTTCTCAGAAAAGTTTGGAGCCTCACCACCGTGGACCCTCGGGTCGAGGTTGTCAAGTACGCAAACTTGGTCCCCGCGTGCAACCAAGGCTTGCACAATGTGAGACCCGATGAAGCCTGCGCCTCCCGTAACGAGTGCGCGCATGGCCTATCATACTCCTATCCGTTGTATTCTCACGAGGTTTACCTTTCGATTGACCGTACGGAATCCTGGTTCAAGAGCCTCTGGCCTATGACCTTTGAGTATTTTCGGTTATGCCCAATTTAGGCCCAGAAGATTCCCAACTATCACGATCACGCTCGAATGGAAAAACACGAACTGTTTTCAACATTAGATTCAATCTCGAGATCGACGAATTCTACGCTCCCTGTTCCTCCCCGCGAAGGATTAAATTCAGTGGTTCGATGCTTATTGGGGTCAAGTTTGTCTCTCAGCAAGATAGTGGTTTCCGTAGTTGTGATCGTGGCAGTAGTCGTAGCGGTTCTGTCTCTTTCCTATCCGTTAATCGTAGTCTCGAACGTCAGTACTCAACCGGTACCAAACTTTGCAACTTACACAGCCCAATACGTTACCGAGTATCCGCAAATGTCGGTGTCAACTGCCCTAGCTGGCAGCTCGACAGTGACGGCGTGGTACCCTGGTAACCCAATCTGCGATCCAACATCAAATGCCTGCACTCCTTACCCAACCCCAACAGCCACGTTCGTTTACGCTCAGTCGGCAACCTACAGCTATCAAGTGACTGTAAGCAGCGAGGCCGCGTCAACTTACACGAGCGAATACACCGGCTTCTCAACACAGACTTACTCTCAGACCGTCCCTCCATATGCGGCCGCAGGTCTCAGCGAGTTAGAGTTTGGATTGCTCGTACTGCTAATCGTCGGCGCTCTTGGAATAGGTCTACTGTTTCTCTTTGTGAGAGGGTCGAGGGTTCCTAAAGCTGAGTTGGCATCGAAAGCAGTCAGGTACTGTCAGGCATGTGGAGCTGAGAATCGGAAAGCCGATAGTTTCTGCGACAAGTGCGGAAGTAAACTTGAATGACCAATTCTGAAGCAATGAAGCGGTCATTAGACTCGAGTCCGCGAATTTAGTGAAGTATTGGTTATGAAGTTCACGCATCTTACATTTGATTGCTACGGAACTCTGATCGATTGGAGGGATGGGATAGAATCCCACCTGGGTGAACTACTACGAAAGAATGGGCTAGCGCCCGGAGTCACCGTGTACCCAATCTACTTGAAGTTCGAGGCTGAGGAAGAGGGCAAATACAAGTCCTACAAGGATATTTTGACAGATACGGCGATCAGAGTCGCGAATCATCTCAGAGTCTCCATGACGAAAGAAGAAGCTGTGAGATTCGCGACTAGCGTCCCACTCTGGAAGCCCTTCGGCGATACCATAGAGTCTCTTAGGCAGATGGGCGAGAGAGGTTACAAGCGCGTCATACTCTCTAACATCGACCGGGACATATTGAAGGGCACAATTAACCAGAATCATTTGGAGGTTGACGGATATGTCACCGCCGAGGATGTCGGTTCATACAAGCCTGCGCTTGGGCATTGGAATCGATTCTTCGACGAATACAAAGCCCCTAGAGACAGAACCCTTCACGTAGCACAGAGCACCTACCACGACATTATACCCACTAGCAGAATCGGCATCTCTAACGCCTGGATAAATCGGTACTCAGACAAGAAACCAGCAGAAGTTAACCCGACGTATGTCGCTCCCGATCTGAGGAGCCTTCTGAAAGTCCTAGTTTAGATTCTTAGAGGGAAAAAGAGGCCGAAACCAGCCTATGGCCTATAATTCACCTGACGGTTCTCGCGGGAACTTGCTTAGAGAACTGCAATGGGCGGGTCTGTGTACCAGATCGGTATCGGGAATCTGTACATCGCTGGCTTGACGGGGTAATAGAGCATGGGCGGTGGTGTTTGGTATTCAGCCGGCATCATTAACGGTGAAACGAAGTAAACGTAGCTCATCTTATTCGCCTTGACTAATAGCGAACCGTCGGAGGCGTGATAAACGTTGTGTGATCGGACTTAATTTTCATGGCTGTTTCATCTTGACCTGACCTGTATAAATCGACATCTTGGTGTCAACGAGTTTTGACTAACAGATGCTTGCTTAACTCAACCTCAGGGAATCGTAGGCCCATTTTCTGGCGGGTTTCAGCCTACTGGTTCTGCGGCAAGCGTTATGTGATTCTTAGGCCGACGGTTAATGTCTATTGAGGATTCATCATGGAACCTGCCTTAGTGCCCGGAGTTCCCGCGCCCGTAATTGTAGAGAGACCAGGTGGCAAACCCGTACTCATTAGCCCTCCTGAAGTCAGCGGGGCACATGACTACGCGGTAATTGGATACATTCTCGTACTGCTAATGACCATTCCCTGGTTCATCGTTGTCCTGACGATAGGAGCCTTCGGCGCCCTGGCGTCGCCATATCTTCCATTCCCAATCATCCTACCCCCTACACTGCCCGCATGGTTGGCCGCTATTCCATTCATCGGGCCAATTCTGATACTGCTCACCTTCCCAGGAGTTGGATTACCCGCATCATGGTTCGTGTATCTCGGGTTTGGCGCGGGAGGCTTGATAATCGGAATCATATTTCTGGCTCTGATATACTACCAAACTGTTCACGCAATCAGCAGAGGTCGCTACGCCAGCGCCCGCGGAGGGATACTATTCTGGGCTGTTCTATTCATCATTCCCGTATTCGCGGTTCTCGTCAGCCCGACAGTCTTCTATCCAACAGTACTTTTGTTACTTCCAGCCTTCTTCTTCCTAATGGCCTACGGTAGGTTAGGGGAGGTTGTCGCGAAATATGGCCCAGTCGCTGTTCTTGGAGAATCTGTCCCGGGTATGGGAGTTACGGCTTCACCGCCTCCGCCCCCACCCTTATCGGCGTTCGGTCCACCAGTCGGACCCGGCATGCCGGGGCCTGTCGCAATGGGTAGTCCGATGATGCCCCCAATGATGCCACCCCCTGCCCCCAGCCCACAGCCTATGCCTGGCCCTCAGACCATGGCGCCTAGGGTGCCACAATGTCCCACTTGCGGAAGAGATCTCTACTACGCAGCAAACCATCGGCGTTGGTATTGTCAAACGTGTGATGCTGGCGGTCGTTCCTAACTCAGTCAGCGTTAGCCGAAAGCCTTCAATTGTTTCACGTGTCCCAAGTACGTTCCATCGAGTAGGTGGACTTCAGCATCGTCGATATCTACCGCACCTGATCTAAGAATCGGGCCTAACCCCTCTCCCGCATGAGTTTCCTCAATCCTCTTCGAGTTCACCGGTCGCCCACCCAAGAAATCGTTGAACGGTGGAACGAATATGCACTTGGTTGCGGCTGGTTTAACGTGATACTTTTCTGCGAGCAACTCCTCGGCGTTCCCCTTAAGGTGGTCTCCCGCAGTTTTTAGCACGCCATTGAGAAGCTTCCTTGGGTCACAAGAGGCCATGACCCAAGCAGGGCGCGTGAGTCGGTAACCCAAAGCATCGCGCAATGTCACGGCAGGGTGTAGATGACCCAAAATGAGGGTCTCGCATCCGATGATCTCAGGGGCGGGCCAAGCGTGGCCGTGGAATAACCCAAACCGTTTCCATAACGCGATGCCCGTTGAGGGGATCAACTCCACCTTCGATGGAGTCAACGGTTCGAGATTGCCGTCATGATTTCCCAATATGATTTGGATGATTGGTACACGTTTCAGTAAAGCTTCGAAGAATTCTGGAACGTCGCGCCATTCCTCGAGTTCGGCCCCAGTTACGCTATGCTTAACGTCGCCTAGCATCAAAAGACGTGTAGGGCTAACGGCGTCTATGATTGCCAATAACCTTTGAAGCATTTTGCCGGTTTGTGACGGAATATGGATACCTTGCTGTGCGAGGGTGACTTCCCACCCAATATGAAGGTCGCCGAGAACCACAACCCTCTCACTCTTATGTCTCAAAAGTAGGGCGGGTTCGGATCCGATTGGTTTGAGGGCGTTCATTGGAGATCTTTCATTTGGTGGGGTAACGTTCGATCCCTTTCATGCATCGGAAGAACAAAAGGTTACATAGTTCGCGCAGATTTTCCAGAATCTGTAGCCCGGTGGTGTAGTGGACAGCTTACACCCACAAAAGCATAGAGGGCTTTGGACCCTCCGACGGGAGTTCGAAAGGCACCTGAATTGCCCGAAGTTCTCCCCCGGGCTACCAAACACCCGTTGCCCAACTATTCCTGCCCGCGCATGCTCGAAATCGATTAGCTGAACGAATCTACCTAACAGAACGCTCGATCGCAACCGCATACAACCCCGCTCCAACGAAGATGAAAACCCCACTGAACGACAAGAGCTCGTACCAACCTTGCACGGTCACAGCTGGTGTGCCGATCAAATACCCCCTTATCAGGTCTGACACTCTGCTTAACGGGTTCCATTGCGCCAACACCACCAACGGCGCCGGGACTATTTGTTTGAGGGCGGTTAGTGGGTAGAAGACTGTGCTGCAGAATACGAGTATTAGGTAAAGGAGGCTACGGGCGGTTGTGAATCTTTCAAAGCTTCGAAGTGCGACGGCTAGGCTGATCGCCAGCCCCGAAACTCCCATGCCTAGTAGGTACATAGCTGACAACATCAGAACAAGCTGAGTCGCCGTGGGAAA
>Ga0326727_10015762_pt1 | contig 16120 bp, 8 predicted proteins | sample MB2enrmetagenome_FD_207643 | JGI IMG/M metagenome (GOLD analysis project Ga0326727, IMG submission 207643) | Lab enriched peat soil microbial communities from McLean, Ithaca, NY, United States - MB29MY | ecosystem: Environmental > Terrestrial > Soil > Wetlands > Peat | place: USA: New York...
AAAATCGCAGCCCTCCCCCTTGGAGAGGGATAAAAATCAAAATCGCCGCCCTCTCCCTTGGGGAGAGGGGGGACCGCAAGGCGGTGGGTGAGGGGTCTACTTACGGATGATGCATTCTTAGCTCTGGAGATATGCGGCACCCCGGACTTTGACGGGGCCCTGCCATATTGCCTTGCCGCATGGATGTTGAATGATATATGTTAAATAAATCCCCTGACCGGTGAGGGCTAAGTTCGGATTCTAAAGCTTTTGTAGAATCTGTGAGGCGAGGCAACGGCCTCGAGCGGTTGGCTGCCATAAACATCGATGCGGGTTCAGGAGGGGGCGGCACTTCGACGGTGAAACTGGGGCTATGATCCATCCTGACACCGAATTGCGTTTCATCCACCCTGATATTGGCTTTGGCGTAGTGGCAACCCGCCTTATTCCCAAGGGCACCATCACGTGGGCACAGGACGAACTCGACCAGGTCTTCACGCCGGAGCGCTTGCACAATCTCGGGCCCATCTTTGCCAAGGTTCTGGACAAGTACTCTTTTGTGAACGGCCGGGGCGAGTACGTGATTTGCTGGGACTTGGCGCGCTACGTCAACCATTCCTGCGATCCCACCTGCCTGAGCGCCGGGTACAACTTTGAGTTCGCCATTAAGGACATACAACCCGGCGAGGAATTGACTGACGATTACGCCACGCTGAATCTGGAAGGCAGTTTTGAGTGCCGCTGCCGGACCCGCCAATGCCGCAGCATCGTTAGCGAAGCGGACATCTACGCTTACGCCGACCGATGGGACAGCGTTGTGCGCGAGGCTTTCCCACTCATCGCCGCCCATCCACAACCGCTGTGGCCGCTGGTGACCGAGAAGGAAGCGGTACAAGCGGCGCTCGAAGGCCTCACCGAAATCGCCTCCTGCCGGCTGAACCTGCGCGGGTACCAGAGGGAGCACACCCGGCGATGAAGGCAATCATCCTGGCAGCCGGGTATGGCTCGCGGCTCCGGCCGCTTACCGACAACATACCCAAGACCATGGTGCCGGTGGCCGGGGAGCGCATCATCGACCGCATCCTCGGAGCACTGCAACTGGCTTCGGTGGCGGAAGTCGTGGTGGTGCTGGGTTACCGCGGCAATGAACTGCGTGAGTACCTCGAGACGCGCTATGCCGGGTCCATGCGCTTTACCTTCGTCGAGAATGCGGACTACGCCACCACCAACAACATTCATTCGCTGGCCCTGGGTCTCGAGCACGTCGATGACGATTTCATCCTGATTGAATGTGATCTGTTTTTTGAGAAGGAACTGCTGCGCGAATTGACCGAATTTCCGTGGCCCAATGTGGCCGTGGCCGCGCGCTATCGCACCGGCATGGACGGCACCGTGCTCAGCACCGACTCCACAGGTCTGGTGGAGGGCGTCTTTCCGACTTACACGCAGGGCCCCAAGTTTGACTTCTCCGACAAGTTCAAAACCCTGAACATTTACAAGTTCTCGGCGGAATTTCTGCGCAAACAGCTTCGCAACCTGGTGCTGTACTACACCGTGGCCCACTCCCGCAACAGCTACTACGAAGCGGTACTCGGCGTCATCATCTATCTGCGCAGCGCGGAGATCCGGGTGTTGGACGTTTCCGGACGGCGCTGGATGGAAATCGACGACATGAACGACCTCGGTAAAGCCGAGTACATGTTTTGTCCCCAGGGGCGCTACGATTTTCTCTCCGCCACCCACGGCGGCTATTGGGACTTCGACGTGCTTGACTTCTGCTACCTCCGAAACATGTATTTCCCCACCGCGTCGATGCTCAGCGATATTCGCTACAACCTGGAAAAACTCTTGTGGAATTACGGGTCCGCGCAGTCCGTCCTGAACCGCAAGCTGGCGCATTATCTGCTGGCGCCGCAGGAGTCATGTTGTTTGCTGAACGGGGCGTCACAGGGCATCAAACTTCTGCCAGACCTGCTGGGCACGGACCGTGTGGTGACATTCACACCCACCTTCGACGAATACCTGGCAGTGTTCCGGCGATCGTGCACAGCAGATCCGGAGGGCCAATCGCTGTCCGAGCTGATAGGTTTGGCCGAGCGCGAACAAATCGGCGTCATCATCCTCGCCAACCCGTGCAATCCCACCGGTCGATGTTATCCGCTGCCGGAGGTGATCGATTTTCTTGCAGCCGCAGGGAGGGCGAATCTCCGCGTCGTGGTGGATGAATCCTTCATCGACTTTGCGGGCGGACAAAGTGCTTCGGTGAGCGGTTGGGTGCTGGCGAATCGCGCCTCCCACGTCCTGATCATCAAAAGCCTGAGCAAGAGTCTGGGTGTACCCGGCCTGCGGCTGGGTTACGGTCTGTCCTCCGATGCGGCACTCATTGCGGCGATGAACGCGCGGCTGCCCATCTGGAACATTAACTCGCTCGCGGAGTATTTCCTGGAACTGCTGCTGAAGTATCGCATCGAAATCGGCGAGAGTTTTCAAAGGACTATGCGTGACCGGGAAACGCTCTGGAGCATGCTTGCGGCGCTGGATTTTCTCCAGCCTTATCCCTCGGGCGGCAACTTCGTGATGTGCCGGCTTGCCGAGGGTGGCCCGTCCGCCGCTCAACTCGCCCGGCGCATGCTCGAATCGAGTGGCATGTATATCAAGGACTGCACGCCCAAATTTGCGGCCGGGCGCGGCGAGTTCGTGCGTTTTGCGGTCCGCCTTCCCGACGAGAACGTCAAGCTCATTTCCGAACTGAAGCGCAATTACCTTGCCCTCACCACCGCGGCAGGAGCATAAGAATGGCGGAAGAGACCTGGAAGGATGTTTGGGAGCGTAAGGGAAACGCCGCCGCCGGCAGGCAGCGCTACACCGCCGCGGAACTGTTTTCCGCCGATGGCTTCGACAGCGCCCTCGGCAAGACGAGTGAAGCCAGCCGCGCGCACATTGGCAGGATCATCCGGAGCAGGCTGAGGATCGCGGCGGGGCAGCGAATTCTCGAGGTCGGATGTGGCGCGGGCGCCATGCTCTCTCTGCTCGCCGACAGCGGCGCGGCGCTGAGCGGCGCCGACTACTCGGCGCCGCACATTGAAATCGCGCGGCGCGCCCTTCCTTCTGCGGACCTCCGGGTTGCCGAGGCGTGCTCTCTGCCGTTTGATGCGGGGGTCTTTGACGGCGTGTTCTCCTACGGCGTCTTTCTCTACTTCCGCGATCTTGCCTATGCCGCCGCCACCCTGACGGAGATGCTGCGCGTGGCGGCGCCCTCGGCTCGCCTGTTGATTCTCGACATCCCCGACGCCGCCACCGAGGAGGAATGCACGGCAGCGCGGCGCGCGGCGGGCGCCAGTCTCCACCCCGCCCACCTTTATTATCCCCGGGAATTTTTTCGGGAGTTCGCCCGGGCGCAGGCGCGGACCGCCACGATTTTTTCTCAGGACGTGCCCGACTACGCCAACTCGGCGTTCCGTTACAACGTCCTGCTGGAGCCGTAAAACAATATGGCTGATGATGCCTGGTTGATTTTCGAAAACGGCAAGTGGCGCGAGGCCGCATGCGACCCGGCGGCGCCGTGCACCCGCTTTTCGGAAATTCGCTGCTACTATTCCAATCTCGCCGATTACGCGCGGGTGGCCTTGTGTCTGCTCGCGGCCGTGACATTGGCGTTCCGGCAACCGCTGGCCACTGCTCTGCTGATCATCGGCTCCACGCTGCTCGATTGGGTTGATGGTCCCCTGGCGCGCGCGCACAATCAGTGCACCATCTTCGGTTCGGGCGTGGATTGGCTGGCCGACATCCTCGCGCAGATCATCACTTTAGTGTGGGTGGCGCAGTTGGCTCCCGCCCTCATGCCGATCCTGCTGTTTGCCACTACCATCGAACTCACCAACTGCATCTTCGATTTCGCCACCACCGCCACGGGCCGCTATCCCGTGCTCAACCGCCAGGGCGGCTTCGGAATCATCCTCGACTGGAGCATGCCCGGCGGTTCCTACACCCCGTTCGGCACAGCCCTCTGGTTGGCCTATCCATTGTTTGTAATCGCCGGTTGCCTGGATCTAAGTTGGCCGGTGCGCACGGAACTTACGTCCGTCGTGCTGCGGGGAAGCGAGGTGCTGCTCCTCGTGCCCGCGATTCTCTACGTGTGGTGCGAACTCGCCTATGTCCGGTTCATCATCGGCAAATGGCGGGAAGCGCCGCGGCAGGCATCGCCATCATCCTTTAATGATGGACCGCGAGGAATGGAGTGCCTGGGCGTATTGCCGGAAAACGATCGCGACCTGCTGCGCCGCGCCTGGACGCAGGGCATGCAAAAGATGGCTTCCGAGTGGCAGGCCGGCCTGGATCGCAAAGCCGTCTTCTGGGTGAATCTTTGGCAGCGCTCCGGGAGTGGGGAAAAAATTGCCATCGATTGCATTGAGGAACTCGACGGGTGGGCCCGCGAACTCGTCGCCCGGCATTACGACAACTCGGTGGTCGAACTGGATGGTTATGGATTGATCGCCAACCCTGTGGGCTCAAGCGCGCAAGCGTGGCATATCGACTATACCCTGGACTACTCCACCATCTTTATCCCCCTCACCCAAGTCTCCGTGGAAAACGCCCTTCAGTACGCCGTGCTGCCGCAGACGCTACCGCCCGAAGATTATCAGCGAGGCACCGCCGACCTCAATGCCGTGGATCTTCCCACCCTTGCGCGGACGGGAGAATGGGTGAGTGTGCGGCAGTTGCTGGCGCCGCCATTTACGCTGATCAAAATGGACTTCGGCGCCATTCACCGCGGCATCGCCAACACGGGCAACTACCACCGTGTCCTGTTCTGGGTGTCGGCGAAAAAGCGCGGCGCCTTGTTGCCGCCGGAACCGGTGCTGCAAACGATCGTCGCCACGAGTGGGGACAGCCAAAGCCATGCAGTGACGGAGGTGAGCGCTTGACGGCGAACATAACCCCCTATGAGGGCAGGTTGCTGGAGGCTCTCCGCGCTTATCCCGACCGTCTTGATATGTGGATCAAGTATGGCGACCCCCTTTGCCATCACCGCGATCTCATCGCGCTCTACACGGGCTTCTTCGACATCTGCAATGCGCACGGCATCGAGTACTGGCTCGAATACGGAAGCCTGCTCGGTTATGTCCGGCACCGGGGAATTATTCCCTGGGAATGGGATATGGATGTGGGGTGCACGCCCGACAACTTCCGCACAATCCTTGCCGTGGGCGAGAAGGTTGAGCGTGAGGACCCGCGGTTCGGCTTTCGCTACTACGACCATCCGGACTATAAAGTTCCCGGTTACACCTTTTATCTGAAGAGTGATCCGGACGTGCTCTGCGACATCTGTGAATACCGGCAGGAGGGGGACAAGCTTGTTTGCGCGGTCGAGGCGTGGCAATACCCCAGCCACCTTGTGGAGGACGTGCTTCCGGTGCGGCGCGTGACCATGCTGGGGCAATCGGCGCTGATTCCGGCGCGCCCGGAGAAGGTCCTGGAAGAGACGCAGAGCAAGCTTGGCCAGTACATGCTTTCCGACGACCGGAACCGGATCGGCTACGAGCAATACGACCCGGTGCCGTTTTTGCTGACGCAACTGTATCACCCGGAAAGCGCGGAGCGGCTTTGCTCGCCGCCGGTTCTGGATGTCGATGAAGCCCGCAGCATTACCAAAGGTTTTGAGACTTTCGGCCGGGCGGGGCTGCCTTTTGTGGTCAGAGGCTGCCGGATCGCGGAGGTTTCACGGGCGGAATTCGTGGCGAGGATGGAGGGCGCCGGGAACATCGTCTTCGGATGGGGTGACGACCAGCAACTGGTGGAAAATATCCGGCTGGGCGATGCGGTGCGGGACTGGAAGCGCGACGCTCTGGCGGCCAACATTCTGGACGCGCCGATCCCGGAGATTTTTTCGCCCGCCGAAGTGGACCGAGAGTTGGAACGTTACGGCATCTCCGCGCGTTCAATGATGTTGGTGCTGACTCATCGTTTGACGCACACGCCGTTTCACCAGGATCCGCCCCTCCGAGGCGGTGGCTGGATGTGGCTGGCGGAAGGCCAGAAGCTTTGGAATTTCGTCGATTTCGATTCCTGCGACGCGCTGCTGGACAAGGAAACGAAGACGCTGCGGGACCTTCGGCCGGCGGAACTGCTTTATGGCGACGGCCACGCCGTTTGGGGCAAGGTGCGGCAGGCGTGGATCGAGGGCGGCGATTTTATTTGTTTCCCCCCCGCCTGCGCGCATTGTGTACACACGTATCAGGCGTCGATAGGTTTGGGCGGATACGCGGTTGCGGTTTCCGACACAGAACGCATGGAAAGAATTTCCGCGTGGTATGCGGAGCGCCAACTGGATCCCGACAAAGGTGTTTGATGGAGTGGCCGCCCAGGGCCCGGTAGTTCGTCAGGCTCAGCCACAAGCTGTAATGCCCCGGTCGAGGGTCGACCCGCGGCATGCATCTTGTGATGAGTGGATACGTCGTCCGCACTCAAGGAAATGATTGTCTAAAGGTTTTACACCGCACGGAGAAACTTAATAATAAAATAAGTGTGTTAACTCATTGCTACGGTGTGCATCGACTCTGAAGAGAGTGAGGATTGAGGATTGCTGCGCCCACTACTTCAATACTTTCGCCCTTATCGATTACAGCTCATTCCCGTCGTCCTGGCCTCCGTGCTGGAAATGTTTTTCAACGCCCAGATTCCCATGAGCGTGAAGTTCCTGATCGACCGCGCCCTGCTGGGCCACAACCAGCGTATGATGCTCCTGATCCTGGGAACGCTGGCCGCGAGCACGGTGGTGGTTTCGCTCACTTCCGTGGGGCGCGACTATCTTTTCGCGAAAATCACCAGCCAAATCATCTCCTCGCTGCGGCAGCGGATGTTCGAGCATCTGCAACGGCTCTCCCTGGCCTTCTACGCCGGCACTGACGCCGGCGACGTGATGTCGCGTTTCTCCAACGACATTGGCGCCGTGGAAAACGGAATCACGGCGGGCGTTTCGTGGGGATTGCAGCCGTTCATGGATCTTCTGCTCTCCGCCGTGCTGGTGTTCACGCTGGAGTGGCGTCTGGCGACCCTGGGCATTCTGCTTTGTCCGCTTTGCGTCCTGGGCCCGCGTTTGTTTTCGAAGCGGGCCACGGAAGCGAGCGTGGCCAAGCAGGAGGAGGAAGGCCGCATCTTGTCATCGCTCCAGGAGACGCTGATGGCGCCGGCGGCGGTGCGCGCCTTCAACTTGCAGGATATGATTGTCGCCCGGTTCCGCGAGCGCAACATGTTGTTGTCCGGCGCGGGTTTGCGGCAGCGCTTCATGACCTCGCTCATGGAGCGCTCGGCGGCCCTGGGCACGCTGTTGCTTCAGGTCGTGGTGATGGGGATCTCCGGTTATCTCGCCTTCCGCGGCGTCATCAGCATCGGCACCTTCGCGGCTTTCCAGGCGCTGTTTGTTTCGCTGAGTTACTCGTTCATGTATCTGGCGCAATACACGCCCAACCTGATCAGCGCCAGCGGCGGTGTTATCCGCATTGAGGAACTGCTGAAGGAGAAGGTGGGAGTCGAGGATATTCCCGGGGCGGTGGGGCTGACCCCTCTGCGCGAGGCGCTGGATTTGCAGAATGTCCAGTTCAGCTATTCCGGTGGCCAGCGCCATCTGGATGGCGTGACCCTCCGCATCCCCCGCGGCAAGTCGGTGGCATTCGTGGGCCCCAGCGGTTCAGGCAAGAGCACGGTGTTGAATCTGCTGCTGCGGTTTTACGACCCCCATGGCGGCGGCGTCCTCTTCGACGGCACCGACCTGCGGAATGCCCAACAAGCCTCCCTGCGCGCGCAGACCTCCGTGGTGTTCCAGGAGAGCGTCCTGTTCAACACCACGGTGCGCGAAAACATCCGCATGGGAAAACCTGACGCCAGTGACCGCGAAATCGAAGCCGCGGCGCGGGCGGCGGAAATCCACGACTTCATCGCGAGCCTTCCCCAGGGCTACGCCACGATGTGCGGAGAACGCGGCAGCCGCTTCTCCGGAGGTCAGCGCCAGCGCATTGCCATCGCGCGCGCGATGCTGCGCGACCCTTCGATTCTAGTGCTCGACGAAGCCACCTCCGCGCTCGACCCCGCCACGGAAGCAGCCCTCAATGCCACTTTCGAGCGGCTGGCGCAGGGGCGCACGGTGGTCTCCGTCACGCACCGCCTGAGCAGCGTCGTCAGGGCGGACCGCATCTTCGTCATGGATCGCGGCAAACTGGCCGAGTCCGGAACGCACGACGAACTCCTGGCTCACCACGGTCTCTATTCGCGCCTGTGGCACAAGCAGTCCGGCGTCCACGTGGAAGCCACCGGACGCGCGCGCGTGGATGCGGACTTGCTCGCCGACATACCCCTGCTTGCCGACACCAGCGAGGCCACCCGCGCCGAACTGACCGCCTGGTTCGTCACCGAACGTTTCGGCGACGGCTGCGAAATTATCCACGAGGGCGAGGTGGGCGACCAGATGTACATCATTGCGCACGGCACCGTCGAGGTGATCCGCGAAGACTCCAAAAAGGTGATGGCGCAACTCTCCGACGGCGATTACTTCGGCGAAATGGCGCTGCTCAGCGACACACCCCGCAATGCCACCGTGCGCGCCGTGGGACCTTGCACCTGCCTGACCCTCCAGCGCGAACAATTCCAGCAACTGATGGTGCGCGAGCCTTCCCTGCGCGAGAAAATCGAACAAGTCGCCGCTGCGCGCACCGCCGCCCGGGATTAAGACTCTTGCCGCCTGCGCTTCCCGCGAAGCTCCATTCAACTTTGGTTATCCACCTCGCCCGCTTTTTCCGGCGCGCCATGAGTTTTTCCGCAGGCCGTGGTGTTGGGCCCGCCAAGAGGCTTTCGCCTTGGTTCGCAGGGGTCCGCATGGCGCTTGACGAAAGGCGGCCGCAGGGTGCAATCTTGATATTCTCTGGGTCTGGGCGCTGGCCATGGGGAGCGGGACAATCCCATGTTCTGTGTCCACTATCACCGCCCTTAAGGTTCCAATCTTTTGAAACTTACCAAGCAGAACTTTCTTATCGCCATCAGTGTGCTTTTGTGGGGGCTTGCCGTCTCCACTCCCGCGCAGGTGGCTCCGGCCTCCTGGCAAGGCACGGTGCGCGATGCCGGGGGAAAAGTCATCCCGCGGGCACAGGTTGAGCTGCGTGCGGGCAAGGCGGGCCGCCAGCTTGCCACCACCGACGAGCACGGCGCTTTCCGTTTCCCCGAATTGGCGCCGGGCGATTATGCGGTGACCCTCCATTGGCACAACAAGCTGCTCCGATCGCGGGAGTTGTTGAAAATTCAGCAAAGCGAGCATCTGATCTCCACCGTGCAGGTGGGTGCGTCGGGTAAAGGGCTGGTTCTTCAAACGACGGCGGCAGGAGCGCAGGCGCAAGCCAGCGGCGGGGAGAAACTCTCCAGCAAGCAGGTTTCGGAGTTGCCACTGAACAAGCGCGACTTCAGTCAACTGCTGCTGCTGGCTGCCGGCACCATGACCGACACCAACGGCTCGGCGAACTACACTGCGCAATTCGCCGTAAACGGTCAGCGGGGCACCACCTCCATGTTTGCCATGGACGGCGTGGACATCACCGACCCGGAGTTGGGCGGCGCCACCTTTTCCAACTTCAATGTCGACGCGGTGAAGGAAATTCAGTCGTCCTCCGGCGTGATGCCTCCGGAATTCGGCCGCGGCGCTGCCGGCTTCACCGACATCAAGACCAAATCCGGAATCCAGCAACTTCACGGCTCGGTTTTCGAATTTGTCCGCAACTCGGCCTTCGATGCGCGCAATTTCTTCGACGAAAAATCACTAGCCTACCCCGGCCGCATCCCGCCCTTCCGGCGCAATGAATTCGGCTTCGCCCTGGGGGGGCCCGTAGAGCTGCCGGGAATCTACCGGGGACATGATCGCACCTTTTTCTATGGCCAATATCAGGGTTTCCGCCAGGTGCTGGGGACCACGCAGGTGCTTTCCGTGCCCACCCAGGCAGAGCGCCAGGGGCTGGACACCACAGCTTTTCCTGGTGACACGCTTCATGTGCCGGTGAATTCGCAGGTGGCGCCCGTTCTGGCCGGCTATCCCCAGCCCAACGATCCGCAGGGGCCCTTTGGACCGCGCACCTACGGCACCTCCTCCGAAGTCGCAACCGATTCCAACCAGTTTTCCATCCGCATTGACCACCGTATTTCCGACCAGGGCCAGCTTTTTGTGCGCTTCAATCTCAATAATGTGAATGGCCCGGAGACCGATCCTGACCAGGCGGCGATCAACCCCAGCTTTATCTCCCTCTTCCACGACCACCAGCGCAACGCGGCGCTCGGCTACACCCGCACGGTCTCACCGCACTTCACCACGGAGACCTACCTCGGCTATATTCGCAGCACACCGCTTTTTATTGCGCCCAATCATACCCAGCCCGCCATGTCCTTCGCCGACAGTCTTTACGAGCCTTTCAACTCGTTGGCCGGCAATGTCTCAGGCGCTTTTGGTAATCTCTATCAGTTCCGGCAGAATTTCACCTACACGCGCGGGACGCACACGCTGAAATTCGGCGCGGAAGCCCGCTTCAACCACGACTCGACGGTTTTTGGAGTGGACCCTGACGGCACCTACACTTTTGGCGGTGGCACCGCATACGCCCCGGTGAATATTCCCTCGGCGAGTGGGCAGCACAATACCCCGGTGGGTGGGGCGCTCCCCGACACGCTGACGGCCTTCCTTACCGCCACCCCTTTCTCCTACGAAACCACCGTGGCGTCCGCCTTCGCGGCCACCGGAGATCGCTTTAACGAGGCCGCCGTCCGCCGCATGGCTTTTAACTTCTATTTTCAGGACGCCTGGAAGGTCACCCCGCGCTTCACGCTCACCTATGGCCTGCGCTACGAAGCCAACAGCCGCATTCACGAAGCCGCCAATCGCACCTCCGAGATCGAAACGGTGGGGCCGGATGGCAAGTCGGTGCCCACTTGGGAACCCGGCGCCAAGCAGATATTTCTCCTCAATCCGCAGCCGCCTTACGGCAAAGACCTGCGCGGATGGGGGCCGCGAGTCTCGACGGAGTGGAAGTTGACGAGCCAAACGGTGCTGCGCGCCGGCGGGGGAATCACCTCCATCCTCCCCAATCTTTGGTACACCAATTACCTGACCGGCGATTTTCCTTTCGTCGCCGATCCTATGCTCGCCGCTCTGCCGGGCGCTCCGGTGCCCTTTAATGACAGCGTAATGACCCCGCAATTGCCCCCTGTCTACACCACCGCCGGACAATTGGCGTTTGCCGGCGGCCTCACCAGCGACGTACCGCCCAACACCACGCTCGATGTACCCCGGTTTCAGACGGCACTCTCCGCCGCCACCCCCGGCGACCAGCCGCAGCCGCTGGCCGCGTATGGAATGGCCCCGAATATTCGCGATGGATATATGGGCAACTATACGGCGGAGATGGAAGAGACGATCAAGGATGTGGTTTTGGACGCCGCCTATGTGGCTGCCGTGGGTGTGCACCTCGCGAACACCATCAGCCCGAACGGTTATACCGGCGCCTCTCCCCAGTTCGCGCCTTTCACCCAATTCGATTCCGCCGGCCAGGTCACCGGGGGATACGGGGAGGAGTACCTCATGGGCACGCCTTCCCACTCCACCTACCACTCCTTACAGGTTTCCGCCTCCAAGAACTCCCCGCGCATGGGACTGGGCTTTCAAACCAGCTACACCCTGAGCAAAGGATTGGACGATTCCAGCGCCTCCGTGGAAAGCATCGGCTCACCTTCCGGAACCGTTATCCAGGCTTATTATCAGAACCCATGGAATCCCGGGGCTGACAAGGGGCCCTCGACCTTTGACATCAAGCATTACTTCACGGCCAGCGCTATCCAGGTGCTGCCCTTCGACCGTGTGGGCTTTCTTCACCCGTTGGGAAAGAAGGTCACCGAGGGCTGGCAACTCCTGAACATCACGACGCTCTCCAGCGGCTCGCCATTTTCGGTTTACTCCGGGATTCAGCAGACCGGCGTGGGCGCGGGGGGCGGCGACCGGCCTGACCAAATCGCGGTTCCGAATTTTTCCACCCGCCGCACGGTTCGAGAGGACTATTTCGGCCGGGCCACCAATAACGCCTCCTTCTTTTACATCCCCATCGGCGTTCCGGGCGGCACGGGGCCCAATCAGGGCCGTTTCGGAACCTTGGGACGGAATACTTTCCGCGGCCCGGACTTCCAGGATCTTGACTTCGCCTTAATCAAGGATACGACCCTGGGCCATCGCGCCGGTTCGGAGCCTGCGACGCTGGAATTTCGGGGGGAGTTCTTCAACGCCTTCAACCTGGTGGATTTCGGGCTCCCCGTGAATATCATCCACGCTTCCGGCTTCGGGCTCATCAATCACACGGCGGGGACTTCCCGGCAGATTCAGCTCTCGCTGAAATTGATCTACTGAATGGATTTCAATCAAAAAGTGCGGACTTATTTTTCTCCGAGCGGTGTAGCGTTATTTTTCTTCGAGAAAAATTACGCTGTGGTACGCCTCGCGCCACGGTCATAGCAAAAATGGCCGCTCGTCTCCCCGCAGGGTTCAAGTTCATTTGAAGGGCGGCGCTACTCCGCCAATGTACGGTCCTGGTAGCGCCGCGATGCCGCAACACGGTCCTCCAGCGTTACCTTTTCAACCTGCGAGTTGCACGTCTGACAACCTGGAAGGTCAAGCGGAATGGTGGTGGAAGGGTATAGATGCCTGAGAAGAAATCGGAAATATGGTGCCGGGCTGTCCCCATCCCCGCTCCCCCTGGACAAGTGCTTGACCTCGCATCCAGCGCTGTGATAAACGCTGCCGCGTGGGGGTGTGAAAGCATGTTAAAGAGGGTCCTCTGTACGGCAGGCTGGTTATGCGCGGGAATTGTTCTTGCCAATGCCATTTCCCTTGCGGCGGACGCCGGCCGGATTTTCGATGTGAAAAGATTCGGTGCCCGCGGGGACGGCAAAACATATGACACGCGGGCGATTCAATCCGCCATCGACGCCGCGAACCAAGCCGGCGGCGGCGCGGTGGTTTTACCGGCGGGAAATTTCCCCAGCGCCAGCCTGGTGTTGAAGAGCCACGTGGAACTGCGCCTGGAGGCGGGCGCAACGTTGTTGGGCAGCGAGTGGCTCCCGGACTACCCAAAGGATCGTGGGTTGCAAGCCTTCCTGGTAGCGGATGGGCAGGAAGACATCGCGATTTCAGGCGCCGGCACGATTGATGGCCAAGGCCGCCAGTTGGTGCAGGACATCATCCGCAGGATTCTGGCGGGGGAAATCGACGATCCGCTGATCCCCATGCACCTGAACTGGCCCAGCCATCGGGTGAAAATAGTTGTGTTCCGCAAGTGCCGCAACGTGCGAGTGTCCGACGTGACCATGAAGGACGCTGCGAGCTGGGTGCAGAATTACGTCCAGTGCGATGGCCTGGTGATCAAAGGCATCCACGTGATCAGCACGGCGTACCGGAACAATGACGGCCTGGACATCACCGATTGCACCCAGGTGCGCGTATCCGACTGTGATGTGAATGCCTCCGATGACGGCATTTGCCTGAAATCGGAAAGAGGCGGGAAGGGGTGCGAGGATGTGGAGATTTCCCACTGCCGCATCCGCTCCAGCGCCAGCGCGCTGAAATTGGGTACGGCGTCTTACGGCGGCTTCCGCAACATCTACGCGCACGACCTGGAGGTGTATGACACTTTTCGTTCCGCCGTGGCCCTGGAGTCGGTGGACGGCGGGGTGCTGAAAAACATACGCGTGGAGAACATCACCGCCACGAACACCGGCAATGCCATTTTTCTGAAGCTCGGCCATCGCGTCAGCGACGCGCCGGTGGGCACGCTCAGCGACGTCACCATTCGCAACGTGAAGGTGGAAGTGCCCGCGGGCGCTCCCGACGCCGCTTATGAATTCTCCGGCCCACCGCCCCAGGAGCCGCACAACGTCTATCCCTCTTCGATTACCGGGCTGCCCGGACATCCGGTAACCAACGTGCTCCTGGAAAACATCGAGATCATTTACGCGGGCGGCGGCGTGCCGGAACGCGCGCACGTTGCCTGGAACGCGCCGGATCAAGTGCCCGAGCAGGCCGGAAAGTATCCCGAATTTTCCATGTTTGGCGAATTGCCGGCCTGGGGATTTTACGTGCGCCACGCCGAGGGGATGGAGTTTCGCAACTGCCAAATCACTCTCCAACAGTCGGACTACCGTCCGGCAATGATTTTTGACGACGTGCGCGGAGTGCATTTAACCAAAGTGGATTTTGGACCCATCAGCGCCACACCCGTGATCGTCTTGAACAACGTGAGTGGCGAGATTCTTGAGGACGTACAGTACCCCAAGAGCATCTCCAAAGAAGAACAAATCCGCCGGTTGGGGAACGGCTCCCCCAGCCCGTAGAGCCGGCTGCCGTGTTGATCAGTTGCACACCTTCCCTTCCACTTCTCTCTTTTCCCCACGGCTTTTGAAGTTGTGAAGAATTAAGCAACCTCCCGCAAGTGAGCAATTTTGAACATGCCGTTGTGCAATGGTGAACAGACAGGGCAGAACCCAACTTGTTAGGGTATGGCTCTTCTGACACCTGCATGAATGCAACGGCCATTGAACCGGCACGGAAACGCCAAGTCACTGATAAAAGAGAGGCCACGAATGGTCACGCGGAAAGTTAGCAAGCTGTGGTTTATGGCACTTCTCCTGGTCGTTTTTACGGCCGGATGCGGTGAAGAGCGGGGATTTCTTTCACCCACGCTGACCGCGATCAGTCCGAACAGGGGCACTCAGGGACAGACCGTGCCCGTCACCCTGACAGGAACGAACTTCACGGTGGGAGCCTCGATCAACGTGAGCGGGGCGCTGATCACCGTCAGCAACACGACGGTGGTGAGCAGCACCCAGATCACCGCGACGTTTGCCATCGCCACCGCCGCGGTGCTCGGCCCGGTGAACATCAGCGTGACCAGCTCGGGCATGACCACCAACACGGTGACGTATACCATCGGGCCCCCACTTACCGTGGTTTCCACAGTCCCCGCCAATGGCGCAGCAAACGTGCCGATCAATCAGGTCCTCACCGCAACCTTCAGTCAGGCGGTGAACTGTGCCACCGTCACCACGTCAAGCTTTACCGTGACCGGACCTTCCGGCGCCGTCACCGGAACCGTCACGTGCTCAGGCTCAACGGCCACCTTTACGCCGGCCAGCCATCTCGCCTCCAATGGCTTTTATTCTGCCACGCTGACCACGGCGATACAGGACTCTTTGGGCGATCCGCTGCTGAGCAACTATGTATGGAGCTTTACAGCCGCGTCGCCTCCCACCGTGATTTCCACCAACCCCACCAATGGCGCAACGGGCGTGCTGGTGAATCAGGTCCTCACCGCAACGTTCAGTCAGGCGGTGAACTGCGCAACCCTCACCACCTCAAGCTTTACCCTGACAGGACCCGCGGGAGCCGTAACCGGAACCGTCGCCTGCTCCGGCACGAGCGCGACCTTTACACCGGCAAGCAATCTCGCCCCCAATGCCGCTTACACGGCCACCATTACCACCGGCGTGACGAATGTGGCAGGCGCGGCGCTGGCCAGCAACTATGTCTGGAGTTTTACCACCTCGGCGAATCCTTCAGTGATTTCCACCATCCCCACCAATGGCGCCACGGCCGTGCCGATCGGTCAGGCCCTCACGGCAACCTTCAGCCAGTTGATGAACTGTGCAACGATCACCGCCTCGAGCTTCACCCTAACAGGACCTGCGGGAGCCGTAACCGGAACCGTCGCCTGCTCCGGCCCCAGCGCCACCTTTACACCGGGAAGCCTTCTCGCTTCCAATACCACTTACACAGCCACGCTTACCACCGGGGTGACGAATGTGGCAGGGGCACCGCTGGCGAGCATTTTTGTGTGGAGCTTTACCACCGCGCCTCCTCCTTCCGTAACTTCCACCGTCCCTCTAAACAGCGCCACGGGGGTGCCGATCAACATTGCCATCACCGCGACCTTCAGTGAGTTCATGAACCCTGCCACGCTCTCCTCCACAACTTTTACACTGACCGGTCCGGGTGGTCCGGTGGCAGGAACCGTGTCCGCGCCGAATGGAATAACCGCGGCCTTCACCCCGGCAGCCAATCTCGCACCCAACGCCC
>Ga0326727_10015763_pt1 | contig 16119 bp, 11 predicted proteins | sample MB2enrmetagenome_FD_207643 | JGI IMG/M metagenome (GOLD analysis project Ga0326727, IMG submission 207643) | Lab enriched peat soil microbial communities from McLean, Ithaca, NY, United States - MB29MY | ecosystem: Environmental > Terrestrial > Soil > Wetlands > Peat | place: USA: New York...
CTGGGCGGTGAGCTGGTGCTTGACGGCGTTCATGGCGACCTGCGGTTTGCGGGTGATGAGGCGCGGTAGGGAGGCTCCGAGCTTTTTCTGCGCTGCGGCGAGCGCGTCGGCCAGGGTTTGTTCGAGATGGGATGCTTCTTGGGATGCATCATGGGATGCTTCTGGGGATGCTTCTGAGGTCGTAGTCATAAGTGCTCCTGAGCTCAGGGTAGCGGTGGGGAATGGCTTGGGTGGCCTGGTTTTGTGGCAAGTTGTTGATTTGATGGGGGCGATTTCGGTTGGAGTTTGGTCACCGGCCAAAAGGCTAACTTTTCCAGCGGCGGTGTATCCATAGCCACTGGTCGGGATATTCGCGAATCACGCTTTCGATTTGGTGGTGGATGGCTTGCGTGTCCGGCTCCAGCGCGGGGAAGAACCGCAAGATGTACTTCTGCTCCTCGCTGGACCATAGGGCGAAACCGGGAACCACCGCGGCTCCGGTCTTGGCGGCGAAGCGCGCGATGCCGGTTGACGTCATAGCGGGGCGGCCGAAGAAGAGGATGGGAACGCCGTCCTGATCGTGCTGATCGACTAAGACGCCCACCATCTGATTCTTCGATAGAGCTTGCAGGATGCCGCGCACATAGTCGCGCTTGCCGATGGACTTGTTGCCGGAGAGCGCGCGTGTCTTTTCGACGAACGCGTCGATGCGGGGATTATCCAAAGGCCGCACCACGATGGAGATCGGCCGGTTCAAGAGCGCGAACGCAAAGGCGCTGAGTTCCCAGTTTCCCAGGTGGCCGGTAGCGAAAAGAACACCGCGCCCGCGCGCGAGAGCTGCTTCGAGATGCTCCAGACCCTGGATGCGCAGCCATTGACCCACGTTGTCCCGATTGATGCCGGGGAACCGAGCGAAGGTAACGAGCATGCGGGCGATGGAGTCGAAAACTCCATGAATTACAGCGGCGGCGTTCCTATGGGGCATTGCGAATTGCAAGTTTTGATTGGCCACCCGCCTAAGCTTGGGCAGAGCGCGATCGAGAAGCGCGACATAGAATCGCGCCAGGTGAAAGGCCTGTTCAGGCGAGCCGAACTCCAGACTCCGGAGAGCGGCGCGGAAGGCGACGTACTCGATCCAATCGCGAAAAGCGGAGCGGCGCGCCGCGCTCACTCGATCCAGCCGCCGCCTAGCACCAGGTCGCCATCGTAGAGCACGGCAGCCTGGCCGGGAGTGACGGCGCGCTGCGGCTGGTCGAACAAGGCGCGAATATGGTTGCCTTCGAGAGGTTCCACCGTGGCCCAGGCGGGCATGTGGCGGTTGCGAATCTTGACCTGTGCCCGAGTGGGCGCCTGGAGTCCGTCGATGGAAACCCAATGCATGTCACGCGCCGTCAGAGAAGGGCGCAGCAGATCCTGATTCGAACCGACGGTTACGGTGTGCGATTGCGGATCGGTGGCGATCACGTAAAGCGGTTCGGGGGACGAGACGCCTAGCCCTTTGCGCTGGCCGACCGTGAAGTGATGCACACCCCGATGCTCGCCGAGCTTGCGGCCATCGCTCGATAGCAGGGGACCCGGACGCGGTTCACGAGGCGAGCCTTGCTCGCGCAGATAGGCGTCGATGAACTGAGCGTAGTCGCCGTTGGGTACGAAGCAAATCTCATAGCTCTCGCCCTTTTCGGCGACGGCCAACCCGTAGGAGCGCGCCAGTTCGCGCGTTTCGGACTTGCGCGTTTCACCCAGCGGAAACATGGTGCGCGCCAACTGCTGCTGCGTGAGGCCGAAGAGAAAGTACGTCTGGTCTTTGGTGAGGTCGAACGCGGTGCGCAGTTCCTGCCTGCCGGTTTCGGCGTTTTGAGTGACGCGAGCGTAATGCCCTGTCGCGACCATCGCTGCGCCGGCTGCGTCGGCGATATCGAAGAACTGGTCGAACTTGATGAAGTTGTTGCACAGCGTGCAGGGGATGGGGGTTCGGCCTTCCAGGTAATCCTGCACGAAGGGCTGCACTACGCGCTCCTCGAATTGCTTCTCGTAGTTCACCACGTAGAAGGGGATGCCGATCTGGCCGGCGACGTGGCGGGCGTCATAGACATCGTCGAGAGAGCAGCAGCGCCCGGTCGCCTGATCGGAAGCGACTTCCGGAAGCCGACGCTGGTTCCACAACTGCATGGTCATGCCGACGACATCGTATCCCTCGCGCTTCAGCTTGGCCGCCACCACGGAGCTGTCGAGGCCGCCCGACATTGCCACGGCGATGCGCTCAGGCATAAATCTTCTCCCGGTGATGCGCATGGGCGACTTTCGAGACGGCGTGAATGAGGGCGTCAACCTGATCGATGGTGTTGCCCGCACCCAAAGAAAACCGGAGGGAAGACTGCGCCTGGTTGTGGCTCTGCCCCATCGCGAGCAGTACATGCGAGGGCTCGATGGAGCCGCTGGAGCAAGCAGCGCCGCTGGAGACCGCGAACCCCGCCAGGTCGAGCGCGATGAGGATGGCTTCGCCGGATGCACCAGGGAAGCAGATGTTCGTCGTATTGGGCAAGCGTGGACTGACCGCCGCATTCACGCGTGCGTTCGGGACGGACGCCAAAATGCCTTTCTCCAGACGGTCTCGCAGCGCGCTGGTATCAGGAAGAGGAAGTTCCGCAGCGACGCCAAACGCCGCGATGGCCGGAATGTTCTCGGTGCCCGGCCTGCGATCGCGCTCCTGATGCCCGCCAAACAAAACCGGATGGACGTGCGTCTTCTCGCGCACGAACAGGGCCCCTGCTCCCTTCAAGCCATTCATCTTGTGAGCGGAGATGGAATAGAGATCGACGCCCAGCCGGCTGACATGGGAGTCGACGCGTCCCGCAGCCTGGACGCCATCGGAATGGAAAGTAATCCCGTGCTCGCGCGCGATCGCGGCCAGTTGCGGGATGGGTTGAATCGCCCCGGTTTCGTTGTTGGCGTGCATCACGGAAATGAGGACCGTGTGGGGGCGCAGTTCCCGTTTCAGATCGTCCGGATCTACGACGCAGGCCGCTCCGACTCGCAGGAAGGTGATCTCGACCCCTTGGCGGTGCAGTTCCTGGCAGGCGTTCAAAACCGCGGGGTGCTCGATCTGAGTGGTGATAACGTGTTTCCGGGTGGTGTTGGAGGCACGCACGGAGCCCAAGATTGCGAGATTGTTCGATTCGGTGCCGCCGGAGGTGAACACGATTTCGCGGGGCGAAGCTCCCAATCTGCCGGCGACGCCGCGGCGGGCGGTTTCGAGATGTTGTTTCGCGGCCTGTCCGAAATGGTGGATACTAGACGCGTTGCCATACACGTCCCGCGCGGTTTCCGTGAACGTTTCCAGGGCCTGGGGATCGACCGGTGTCGTGGCGTTGTGGTCGAAGTAGAATGGCACGCTTTCTAACATTTTACCGTTTCGGGCTGTGAACAAATGGCTATGGTTACACTTTTGACCGACTTCGGATTGCGCGACCACTATGTGGGGGCGATGAAAGGCGTGATCGCGCGGATTTCACCGCAAGCGCAAGTCGTCGATATCACGCATGAAGTGGAGCCTTTTTCGATTGCGCAGGGAGGGTATCTACTGTCTCAGGCGTGGTGCTGGTTTCCGGAAAGGACGGTGCACGTTGCGGTGGTGGACCCCGGGGTGGGCGGCTCTCGCCGCGCGATTGTGGCCGAGGCGCAAGGGCACCGGTTTGTGCTTCCCGATAATGGGTTGCTTTCTCTGGCGGGAGTGGAAACGCCGGTGGTTCGCGAGATCAGCAACGAAGCGCTCACGCTGCATCCGGTGAGCCGGACATTCCATGGGCGCGACATTTTCGCTCCGGTCGCCGCGCACCTGGCGGCAGGCCTGGCCTTCGAACACGTTGGCCCGCTGGTGGACGACTGGGTTCGTTTCCCACTGTCGGGCCACCAGGTACTGCATATCGATCGTTTCGGAAATGTAATTACTTCCCTGCGGACCGCCGCCGCGCTGGAGATTTGTGGCGAGCGGATCGATCTTTACGCGTCAAATTACTCTTCCGCGCCCAGCGGCCGGCTCTTTCTGATTACAGGAAGCGGCGGCTATATCGAGATCTCGAAGCGCGAGGCATCCGCCGCCGCCCGGCTGGGATGCCGGGTGGGTGACGCCATTACGGTTGACGGTAGAAGCTGAGCAGGTTGTCACCCTGCCGGATCTCCCTGGCCCGCTTCAACTCTCCATAGGCCTCCAGCAATTGCAGCCGGCGGTCATGCTGCGCGATCACGAGCTTTGCGCCATTTCCGGCCAAGGCTTCGAGGGCCATTTGGTACTCGGAGTCGAGTTCATAAGGCGGGTCAACGAAGGCGATGTCCGCTTTCTGGGCGGCGATGTAGAGCTTTGCCGAGCCGCCAATCACGCGGGCCCGCGGGGCCAGCTTCAAGCTCGCGAGATTCTGCTCGATTACCGCGACGGCATTCTTGTTCTTCTCGATGAAGACGGCGCGTTGCGCCCCACGGCTGAGCGCTTCGATGCCAACCGCGCCCGTCCCGGCGTAGGCATCCAGAAAAACCGCGCCTTCCACTTCGTTCGCGAGGACATCGAAGAGGCGCTGGCGGAGGCGATCGGGCGTAGGCCGGACGTCGAGACCTTGCAGACTCTTCAACGTACGGGAACGAAACTCGCCGGCGATCACGCGCATCAGCCCACCATCACCAAGCCGTACTTACGCTGCCAGTGATCGCGAATATAGCCCACGGCCTGGCGCAAAGCTTCGGTGCTGGGAGGGTTCTCGACGAAGCTCTGCGCTTCGCGGCGGGCGAGCTCCAGAATCTCCTGGTCCCGCAAAATATTCGCAATGCGCAAGGAAGGCAGGCCGGATTGCTTTGTTCCAAAGAATTCGCCTGGTCCGCGCAGCTTGAGATCCATATCGGCGATGACGAAGCCATCGTTCGAATCCACCAGGGTGCGAATGCGTTCGCGCGCGGTGTCGTTCATTTTGCCGGTGACCAGGAGGCAATAGGATTGTTCGCTCCCGCGCCCGACGCGTCCGCGCAGTTGGTGCAACTGGGCGAGCCCAAATCTTTCGGCATGTTCGATGACCATGACGGTGGCGTTCGGCACGTCTACGCCGACTTCGATTACGGTGGTGGCGACCAGAATGTGCGAGCGACCTTCCTTAAACTCGGCCATCGCGGCTTCTTTCTCAGCCGGACTGAGGCGTCCATGCAGCAGGCCGACTTTCAAATCCGGGAACACCTGCGCGCCGAGGTGCTGATGCATTTCCGTGGCGGCCTTTACGGCGGAGGATTCGGACTCCTCCACCACCGGATACACCACGTAAGCCTGCCGGCCGGCATCCACGTGCTTGCGCACAAAACTCCAGACGCGCTCAATCTGGTCTTCATTTACGTGGCGGGTTGCAATGGGGACGCGGCCCGGCGGGAGTTCGTCGATGGTGGATACATCGAGGTCGCCATAGATTGTCATGGCGAGGGTGCGCGGAATCGGCGTTGCCGTCATCACGAGGACGTCGGGATGGATACCCTTCTTCACCAGTTTCAAGCGCTGCATGACGCCGAAGCGATGCTGTTCATCGATTACCACCAGTCCTAACCGGCTGAATTCGACGTCGCCCTCGATTAGGGCGTGGGTGCCGACGGCGACGTGAATCAATCCGGCGGAGATCAATTTTTTCACCTGCTGCTTCTCTCGCGCGGTAAATGAACCGGTGAGGAGGCAGGTAACGTAATTCAGCTTGGCGAACAAAGGCTTGAGGGAGAGATAGTGCTGGGTGGCCAGAATCTCGGTAGGCGCCAGGACGGCCACCTGATAGCCGTTTTCGACCGCGATGACGGCGGCTTCGGCGGCCACGATGGTTTTTCCGCTGCCTACATCGCCCTGCATGAGGCGGTTCATGGGGGCGCCATTTTCCATGTCTTTGGCGATTTCTCCCAGCACGCGCTTCTGGGCGGAGGTTGGACGGAAGGGCAGCATGCTCTTGATCTGATCGCGCACGCTAGGGGTGAGCCCGAAAGAGATTCCTTCTATTTTGTGAGCCTGCTTCCGTTTCAGCCAGAGCCCGCATTCCAACCAGAAGAACTCTTCCAGAATCAGGCGCAACTGAGCGGGAGAGCGAAAGGCATTGAGCAGCCGGAGATCGCTTCCCGGGGCGGGGAAGTGGGCTTCACGGAGCGCGGTCCAGCGGTCCGGGAGCTTCAAACGCTGCCGCAGGTGGAGGGGCAGATGATCTTCCAGCGGTTCCATGGATTCCAGCAGGCGATGGACGAGCACGCGCAGGGCACGGGCATTGACTTTGCCAGCCGCTTCATAGACCGGCACGATGCGGCCGACGTGCAGCGCGCCTTCAGCCGCATCCTCGTCGTCGGAGAGGAGCTCGACTTCGGGGTGCAGCATGTTGAGGTCGCCTTTGTAGGGGTCGAATTCCACCTTGCCGAAGAGCGCGAGGCGCTGGCCGGGAGTGATGCGGGCGGCCATATGTTGTCCGTGGAACCATTTGGCCATCAGGACGCCGCCGGAACCATCGGAGAACTCGGCTTCAAACAGCCCGAGATTGCGCTTCCGAAATCCGGCGAGCTTGGCGGAGCGCACTTCGGCGATCACCGTGGCCATCTCTCCCGGCGCCAGTTGCGAGATCGGTTTCAGGTTGCTGCGGTCTTCATAGCGGAAAGGAACATACCCCAGCAAGTCCTCCGCTGTACGAAGGCCTTTGGCTTCGAGCATTGCCGCCCGCGCGGGCCCCACGCCCTTCAGAAATGTCAACTCTGTCGCGGAATCGAGAGGCAAATGTTGTCCGTAGTGTACGATGCGTTTGTGAGCGATTTGCTAAAAGGCCGTTTGGCCGTCATTCTAGGCGTGGCGAATAAATGGAGTATTGCGTATGCCATCGCCAACGCTTTTTCGCGTGAAGGCGCCGAACTTGCCCTCACGTATCTGAGCGACCGCGAGAAGAAACAGGTAGAAGCTTTTGCGGCTGATTGGAACGTCGCCGCAATGTTCCAATGCGATGTTACCAAGGATGAGGATTTGGTAGCGCTGCATGACAACGTGAAGGCGCTGAACCGCCCCGTAGATACGGTGATGCATAGCCTGGCCTTTGCGAAGCATGAGGAGCTGGGGAACCCGTTTGTCCAGACCAGCCGCGACGGTTTTCTGCTGGCGCAGAACGTGAGCGCTTATTCGCTGGTCGCCGTGGCGCGGTCACTGGCGCCGTTGATGTCCTCGGGTGGTTCCATCATCACGCTGACTTACATCGGTTCCACGCGGGTGGTGCCGAACTATAACGTCATGGGAGTGGCGAAGGCTTCCCTGGAGGCGACCACGCGATATTTGGCTTCGGATTTGGGTCCGCAAGGCATTCGGGTCAACGCGATCTCAGCCGGCCCCATCAAGACCGTCTCCGCGCGCGGGGTGAAAGACTTCAGCACGATTCTAGAGGTGATGCAGCAACGCGCTCCACTGCGCCGCAATACGGATCCAAACGAGGTTGCCGATGCCGCGGTATTCCTGGCTAGCGATCTGGCGCGCGGAGTGACAGGGAATTTGTTGTTCGTGGATTGCGGGATGAGCGTGATGGGGTAGGGTTAGGCCCTCGCGCAGGCCAGCAGTTGCTGGATATCGTGATTGTCGGCGAGTTGCAAGGCTTCGATATAACGCTTCCTCGCCAGGCCTGGGTCGCGCAGGCTTTCGCTACCCCACGAGAAACGCGCGCCGCCCACCTGCATCAGCAGCAGACAGCCGGTGATGGTAGCGCACGCCGATCTCATCCAGTGGATAGGTTTCGCAGGCGACCCACGTCTTGGCGTCGTCGAGCAACCGGCGAAGAGCGATGGGAATTTGCCAATACTCAATTCCGAGGTTGCGCTCGCTTCCGCGCTCATGGCGATAGCTAGTCCCAGAACAGTCGCGGGTTTGTTTCGCGAAGAATCTCATCAAGTCGCGCCTCGGTCTGTTTGACCGTCACGCGCTGGTTCTCCAGAGCCATTGAATGCCGGATGGGATCAAGGCGGCGGCGTGCGTAAAGGCGTGCCCGGGCGCGAACTACGGTCTCTAACGGCTTGTTGGGAACCAACGCGTACACGAGGGTGCAATCGAGGGCCTGCGCCGCGCGCCGCAGCGTGGCCAGTTCGATTGTCCCTTTGGCCTCGGATTTCTCCAGAGCGGTGACCGAGGGCTGTTTAATCCGCAGCCGTGGTTGACATGCCGAGCGCTTCGCGGACGGCCTTGACCCATCCGCGAACGGGCGGGGTGAACCGCGTGACCGGAAGGATGGACTTGAAACGCTTGTCGAGGTGGAAACGCGATTGGGCCGCGCGGCGAGCTCTAGTCATATTAGGGTAGAGTCTATTTGTTGGGGGGATGGCGCGGGAACCCTATTCCCACTCGATAGTGGCCGGCGGCTTGTGGGTGAGGTCATAAAATACCGCGGCGATGCCGCCCACATTCAAGAGTTGATCCGCCATCGCAGCTAAGGCTTCTTCATCCATGGAAACCGATTGCGCAGTCATGCCGTCAATGGAATCGACTGGGCGCAGGACAATTGAATCCGCTCGGCCCTCAATTCCTACCGGGATCAATACCACGGGGAATTGCCAGATTTCACGATCAAATCCGCTCGCGTGGGACATGTCCCGTACGATCCGGTCCGCTTCCCGCAACCGTTCGATGCGCTGCGGCGTTACAGCCGACCGCCATACCCGCATGGCTGCCAAGGGCGCCACGGAATCGACTAAAGCAATCACGCGGTTAATCTCGCCGCTGCTGTTCACCAGCTCTGTTGCCGCATTCTGGAGGGCAGCCGTCCTGGAAGGATATTCCGGAGTCGCAAGCACGGGTGCATAGGTTCGAAAATCCCCCTGCACTCCCACGGAACGCACGGGAACTATAAACGCCTCGCCGCGCGGTACAAGCTCCGCGTCCAGTTCAGAACACAGGCAGCGGATTGCCAATCCTGGCCCAGGGAATGGATGCCGCTCGAGATACTCCTGTGGCAAGCCCAGATGCATGCCGATCGCGCGCACCTCATCTTTGTAGTAGGACGCGAGCGGCTCCACGATGCGGCCCTGCTGGATCAGCTTCTGTATCCCGTCAACGCGGTTGTGATGCGTCTTGATGACGGCGGCCTGTGATGTGCCGCCGGATTCGATGGTATCGGGATAGATGGTTCCCTGTCCCAGTATCCAGTGTCCATCCAGCAGGTGTCGGGCGTCGATGATGCGCTCCTGCACAGCGACAAACGCCTCCCCAATGATGGATCGCTTGGTCTCCGGGTCGCGAACGCCGGCCAGCGCGCCAAGGAATTCCTCCGAAGCGCTTTCCACCGCCACCTCGCCGCCCAGATGCGCGAACATGTGCTCCACCGCAGCGGTCTCTCCGTCGCGCATGAATCCCGTATCGACATAAACGCCGCGCACCCGTTTCGGCCCCAGGGCGCGCAGGCACAATGTGAAAGCCACCGTGGAATCCACACCGCCGCTGACAAAGAAAAATACGCTGCGATCGCCAACGATTTGGCGAATCTGCTGTTCGATATCGTCAGGATGATGTGCCGGATCCCAATCGCGCGAACATCCGGCAATTGCAAAAACAAAGTTCGAAAGCAGTTCCCGGCCTTCGGTAGTGTGAACCACTTCCGGATGAAACTGCACGCCGTAGAGTGCTCGCTCGGGCTTCTCCATGACAGCGACGGAGCATGTCGCTGTCGATCCCGTTCTTGAAAAACCCGCGGGCGCCGAAGTGACCACGTCTTTGTGGCTCATCCAGATCTGTTGGCCGTCGGTAAGGCCGGCAAGCAGCTTGCTGGCTACAGCGCCGTCCTCGAAGTGAAGTGTCGCCAGGCCGTACTCACCCTTGATGCCCGGTGTTACGGATGCGCCCAGAGCCTGGGCCATGAGCTGCAGGCCATAGCAGATGCCCAGCACAGCAGAGTTGCCTTTCAGAATTTCAGGATCGATGCGGGGACTGTTTTGATCGTAGACGCTAGCGGGTCCACCGGAAATGATGATGCCCCGCGCGCCGTCGAGTTCGGCAGCGGGGACGTCACTGCGCCGGACTTCCGCGTAAACTCCCAACTCGCGAACCCGCCGGGCGATCAAATGGCAATACTGGCCGCCCGTATCGAGAACGATGATCTGCGGAATGTGCGGTGTCCGAGCCGTCAACTTGCTCTAGTGTGCCATCCTCTGCACCAACATCTTTTTCGCGCCGTCCAGCAAGGCCTGAGCCTTCGGCATGGAATCGATGGCTTTCAGAACCATCGGGTCCGTCATCTTGTTGAATTTGTCGCTTTCATCGGAGCCGAACGCGGTCAGAATCATATCTGTTCCCACGTTGCGCTTCATCCAGTCGTGATCCTTGGTGAAGTCTGCCTCTGTGAACTTCACGTTCTGCTTGAGCAGCCAATCATGCAGTGCGGTCAACGTTTGTTCGTCCGGCTCCCAGCCCTTGGGAAGCTGGATTGAGTGATCCGAAAAATAGTAACGCGTGAAGTTCAAGCTTCCTTGCGCCCACAGATACGATTCGAGCGTATCGAGTTTCTCCGGGGCAATTTTCTCGTCGGGTGAAATTCCGCCGCCTCCGTAGACGGTCCGCCCGCCGTCGGTGGTTTTGACGTCATTGTTGTTCCGCGCTTCCGTATTGGTTTTGTAATAGTAGTCGAGGAATGAAGTGTTGGAGTAATCGCGCTGAATCAAGCGGCCGCTGGGCGTATAGTATTTGGCCGTGGTGAGCGCCAGCCCGGTGCCTTCACTTAGCGGATAAACCGTCTGCACCAGACCCTTGCCAAATGTGTTGTCGCCGATGATCCAGCCGCGATCGTGATCCTGCAGCGCGCCGGAGACGATCTCCGAAGCGGACGCCGAGTTCCTGTTGACCAGGACGACGATCGGATAAAGATGGCCATGATTCCCGTTCTGGGCCCGGTAGACATGCTCCTGCGATGCGCGGCCATGGTGGGAGACGATCACGTCGCCCTTATTGAGAAACTTATCGCCCACGGAAACCGCCTCGCTGAGCAAGCCGCCTGGGTTGTTGCGGAGATCCAGGACGAGACCCTTGACGTTGTCTTCGCCGAATTTCTTGAGAGCGTCCTCCACCTCATGTCCGGTGGTTTCGTTGAACAACTCGATATGCATATAGGCGAAGCCGGGCCGCACCCAGAAAGCCTCGTCCACGCTGGGGCGATTGATGTCATCGCGCACGACTTCGAAGTCGATGGGTTTGGTGGTGCCTTCACGAGCAATCGTGATCTTCACCGTGGTGCCGCGCGGCCCTTTGAGCATGTCGGCGACCTCCGTGGTGGTGAGGTTATCGGTCGGCTTCCCATCCACGGCGTTGATCGTGTCGCCGGGCCGAATCCCTGCTTTCGCGGCCGGAGAGCCCGAAAACGGCTTAATGACAATCGTTTTTCCAAAGCGAGGGCTGACTTGCATCCCGACGCCGTAGTAGTGACCGCGCTGCTCTTCCCGCATGACCTGCAAATCGTGCGAATCGAAGAAGTTGGAATGCGGATCGAGCGTGCGGAGCATCCCAGGAATGGCGCCCTTGTAGATCCCGCGGTCGGGGGTCACCGGGTCCGCAAAATTCTCTTCCACGACGCCATACACCTTCGTGAAACTGCGGACGCTACTTTTTACATCATCCTCGGACGTGGCGGCGGAAGCCGTCATCAAGTGCGAGCCAAAACGCCCGCCGATTACCGAACAAGCGAGGACGAAGAGCGGAATAAACACAAAAGAACGCCGTATGTTGGCCATGGGGCGGGAGAAACTCCTTCTTGCAGTATAGATTATAACGAGGCGGGTACTCGTAATGGTTAGACTGGCCGTGCAGGGAGATGGTTTCGCCTATCTCCCTCCAGTCTGCCGCAACATGGAGAAAATTTCATCTTTGCGCCTAGAACTCCGGGCACCCGCGCCAATCGCCGACTGGACCGAGCTTTTTTGCCATTCCCTGTGTTTCCTAATATTTACAGCCGAAGAAAAGTGGTCTTTTACACTTCAATTTGAAAGAATTTGCTTGACACTCACTCAAGCTCTGCGGTATCAATGAGCTTGCCGCGTTACGTCCGCGCAACACGCGCGAGCATTCATTTCGCTCTGCCGCAGGCGGCGGACGATGTAGGAGCGGGAGAGATTGGCGGTCGAAGTTTTCCGCGGAGCAAGTTTTGTACAAGCCGGATTTGGCCATTTGCGGCTATCCGGCCCCAGCAATCCGGTCCGTTCCGGTTGTGGGAGAGTAGATCGTACAAGAAAGTATTGGTAGTTGAAGCTGAGGCTAGGGTTCGAGAAGAAACTTCGACCGATTCATAGTTTTAAGAAAACAAAGACATTTTTAAGGAGAAACAAATGGCAGATTTTCGCAAGAGTCTCTTGCTCGCGGCCGTGGCCTTCGTCGGAATAGTCGGCACAGCCAGCGCGCAAACCTGCGCCGGAACCGTTGGCGCCCCTCCAGAGTTGAGGTCGGAAGGCCAAACGGAACTGACTGGTGCAATCGTTTTGAATTGCACTGGCTTGGTCGCAAGCACCGTCAACCTCGACGTAACCCTAAACAATGGCACCGTGCCGATTACCAGCCCGGCCGGCGAGGCTGTGGTCCAAGTGAATGCTGCAGCGCCGGTTGCCGGAACTGAAGTATCGCTGACCTCGGGTGGTTTTGCCAACGACGTTCGCTTCACGGGGATTTCAATTCCCGCCGGCACCGTCACCATCACGATTTCCGGTATTCGCGCCAACGTCAACCCCACCTATGTTCCGTTGAACAGCGGCGGTTTCGGTCAGGTTTTGGCCGTTATCTCCGTCAGCAACGGCACGTTGCCGATTAACCAGGTCAACAACGGATTCTTCGTTGGTATCGTCCTGCCTGGCCTCGGCGCTGTGACGGTCAACTCCGTGACGGTTAGCTCCTGCGGCGCCGGCTCTGTGAGCCTCGCGGCCGGCGTTAACTTCACTGTGAACGTTCCCGAGTTGTTCCCGACCGTATTTAAGATCCAAGGTCCGAACGGCGTCGCCGACTCCGAATCTGGTCCGACGAATCCAACTAACTTCGTGGCGTCGTCAGGCACGCAGCTTGCGGTGACTTTCGCCAACATCCCGACCGGCGTTACGTTCTACCTGCCGGCAACCATCACCAGCACGGCGAGCGGCACGGCGGTTCTTGTTGCCACTCCGGGCAGCACCACGGCGATCGTATCCGGCTTGGTGGATCCCACTGGCGGCAAGAACTACGCTTATTACCCCGTCACCTCCGGCACAACCTACTACTACAACGTGACGGCGACCAACCCCAGCGTTTCGGAGTCTTTCACGATTCCGTTCTATAACACCAGCATCACACTGAGCAGCGCGTTCGCGACGACGGTGAGCGTTAGCCTGGCACCGATCGCCACGGCTGCGGACCCGCCGATTCCGACGACGAAACTGGTTCCGACCTTCTTCGGTGGCGGCAGCACGGCCAGCCTCACGACCAAGGCCGCTCAGGGTTGCCAAACGTCTCTGCTCTTCCCCTTCCTCACCAATCAGGCGGGCTTTGACACGGGCGTCTCCATCGACGCAAGTGGAACTGATCCGTTCATGACCAACGTGGCCGGTGGAACTTGCACCTGGTATTTCTACGGCGCCAACCCGCCCGCAACCCCGCCGGTTCTCACGATCCCCAGCGGTGGTGAGGGCCACGCAACCATCTCCTCGGTGGCCCCGAACTTCCAGGGCTACGGGATCGCGGTTTGCGACTTCACTTATGCTCACGGCTATGCCTTCCTTTCGGATGGCTTCATGGGCGGCGGACGCGGACTCTCCGAGGGTTACGTCGCGCTCGTGATCAACGATCGTACCGGCGCTTCGGTTTCGCCGGAAGTCCTCGGCCACTAAAAAGGCCGGGAACAAACGACGGTGTTTGAAAATAAAGGGAGGGCTTCGGCCCTCCCTTTACTTTTCTTGGAGATATATCCTTTGAAAAAGCACTACAATCAAGGGAATAGGTAAACTTCTTCACAATATGCTGCTTCGAATTTCCTCCGCTGTCTTCGTTTTGGCTACCCTGGCGACGGCCCAAACTCTTTCCCTTGTTTCGGGAGCGGGTCAACTCATTAGATACAATTCCGGGCAGGCAAGCGAGCCTATCGTTTTCGCCGTCATGAATGGCTCGACGCCGGTGTCTGGCCAGACGATTACCTTCACTAATTCAGACGGATCGCCGGGTACGTCCATCGTCCCGGACACTGTCACGACGGGCGAGAACGGCACAGCCTCAGTAATTTTTTATCCCGCCTATATCAACGGCGAGACCTATTTGCAGTTCCCTCTGCAGGCCCATTACGGATCGCAAGCAATTCAGTTCTATGAGACATCGGCGAATATTCCTCCGGTTGGCTTCATCCTCACCGGACCCTCGCCCGGCCTCCTCGAACCGCTGACAGCCAAGGCGACGGAACCCGCAAGCGTCCAGATCACGGTCAACGTTAGCAACCCCGTGGCGGGAGAGCCTCTGGAACTTGCCAACATCGCCGTGCGTATCGTTCCCATCGTGACCGGCACCCCCCCTGCTGGAACAATCCTTCAGACTGCCACGTGCCTGGAATCCGGGTCGAACCCCGAGGGTAACGTCTTCACGAACTCCTACGGCATTGCGACATGCACCCCCATCTTCACCCTTCCGAACGGCTCTCTGAACCCGGCCTATAACAACGGCACTTTCAAGATCGAGGTGGGTGACGAGAGCTCATTCGGTCCGTTCCCCTACAACATTTCGCCGGCGCCCCTCACCATGACCGGGCCACAGGATGTGCTTCTGATGGAGGGTCAAACCTCCACCCTCCAGATCACTGGTTCGGGCGGAGTGCAGCCTTACACATTCGCCCTCGCTCCGACGTCTAAACTGCTTCCGGGCGGGCTGGCTCTACAGGCCAATGGCCAAATCGTGGGGTCTTCGAATACGCCGGGCCTGTTTCCTTTCACCGTGGTTTTGACCGATCATAGCGGGGCTACCTTGACCTCTCCGACATTCTCGATCGCCGTTTCCGGAGGCGGATTCACCTATTCTCCCCAGACCATCCCAGACGCGGTAGTCGGCCTGCCCTATGCGCAATCCATCGCGGTATCGGGAAGCGTTCCGCCTTATACATTCGCGCTGGTTGGGACATTGCCCAGCGGCCTCATGGATACACCCGATCCTTCCGGCCTCTCTATTAAAATCAGTGGGACCCCGTTAGCCGCAAGCAATTCGGCGATTGGGATCAAGGTAACGGACGCCATTGGAAACCAGACACTGTTACCCCTGACCAATTTCCAGGTAGTGCCGCAGCTGGTGGTATCGAAGGTGAACCCTCAGGTAGCGACGGTCTCCACGCCCTTCACCTTCCAGGTGCCCATCACCGGCGGCCTTCCGCCGTACACGGTGACTTCTTCCCCGGCTCTTCCAACGGGATTGACAATCACGGACACGGGCCTGATCGCGGGCACGCCAACCGCCGCCCCCGGCATTTATTCGATCACGATTTCTGTCACGGATACCCTGGGACTCACCGGGGCGACCAATCTCAGTCTCGAAATCTCCGGAGGGACTCTGGGACTGGGAACCAGTTCAACGTTGCCGCCGGAGCAGGCAGGCGTCGCCTTTAACGTACCCCTTCTGGTGACCGGTGGGGTCCCGCCCTACACGTACGCCCTCGCCAGCAGCCCCAATCAGACGCTCAGCATCAGTTCAACCGGCGTGCTCAGCGGCTCATTCAATCTTGCCGGAAGCCAGGTGGTAGCGTTCTCGGTAACCGATTCGTCCGGGAAGACAGTTCCTCTCACCGTCACCATACCGGTGTTGCCTTCATTCACGGCGAGCGGGATCGGGAATGCCGCGTCCTATAACTCCGGTTCGGTCGCCCCTGGTGAAATCGTGTCGATTTTCGGCAGCGGACTTGGACCACTCACCGGAGCGGGCGCCATGCTTACGGGCACTGGCACGGTGTCTACGTTGAATTCGGGCACTCAGGTACTGTTCGGTTCCTACGCGGCGCCTATTTTGTACGCCAGCGCCACGCAACTCAACGTCGTGGTTCCCTTCGAGGTAACGGCCGGGGTGAATGTGTCCGTCACCGTGACTTCAAATGAGCAGACTTCCGCGGCTGCGAGCGTTCCAGTGACGCAAGCGGTTCCCGGCATTTTCCTGATCGGCGG
>Ga0326727_10015764_pt1 | contig 16118 bp, 13 predicted proteins | sample MB2enrmetagenome_FD_207643 | JGI IMG/M metagenome (GOLD analysis project Ga0326727, IMG submission 207643) | Lab enriched peat soil microbial communities from McLean, Ithaca, NY, United States - MB29MY | ecosystem: Environmental > Terrestrial > Soil > Wetlands > Peat | place: USA: New York...
CGGCTGGCCGCCAACCTCGGCATACGCTTCGAGCTGATCGGCATCAGCGGCCTGTTTGAGGAGTACCTGCGCGCACTTGAAACGCTGTTTCAAGGAACCCGCCCCGGCATCACCGAGGAGAACATCCAATCCCGCATCCGCGGCGCCCTGCTCATGGCGTTATCAAACAAGTTCTCCGCGCTGGTGCTGACCACGGGCAACAAGTCGGAGATGGCGGTGGGTTATTGCACGCTCTACGGCGACATGGTGGGGGCGCTGGCTGTGATTGGCGACCTGGTAAAGACGCGCGTGTATGCCGTGTGCCGGTGGCTCAATCGCGAGGTCGAGGTGATTCCCGCCGCGATTCTTGAGAAGCCGCCTTCGGCGGAGCTGCGTCCCGGCCAGAAGGATACCGACTCGCTGCCGCCCTACGAGGTTCTCGACCCCATTCTCGAGGCTTACGTGGAGCGCTATGAAACCCCCGAACGCATCGCCCAGGAGCACGATTTCCCGCTCCCGCTCGTCCAACAGGTGGTGCGCCTGGTGGAGCGTTCCGAGTACAAACGCCAGCAGGCCGCGCCGGTGTTGAAGGTCACGTCAAAATCGTTTGGCATGGGCCGCCGATTTCCCATAGCCGTCAAGGTTCAGGTATAAGCTAAAGTGCGGGAGCAATCCGCATTTCAAGGAGAACACGTTGATTCGTCTGTCCGCCCGTCTTCTCAGCGCCGCCGCGCTGGTTTCCCTTTCATTGCCAATCATTCCGGCCGCTGCCCAACAGGCTGTGCCCCCCGCGCCCCCCGCCGCACCGGCGCCGGAGCCCGCGGCGCCCGCCCCGGCGGCAGCGCCCGTCTTTCCGCCGCCCGATCCGGCCAACTTCACCGCCGCCACGCCCACCAAGGACACCGTCAATGCGTTCCTGCAGGCCAGCATGGGCTACGACGAGGACCGGGTCTGGCAGGTTCAGGCCATCCTCAAGACCGCGGTGGAGGGCGTGAGCAAGGTGGTCATTTACCTGGGCGACAAGAGCGGCAAACAGAAGCCTCAAGGGGTGGGGTTCTTTGTGCTTCCCGATGGCAAGCACATCATCTCCGGCGACGAGTTGCTGGCCTTTGGGGATCATCCATTCGCCGAGTACCGCGCGGAACTGCAGAAACGCGCCGACGGTCCCTTTCAGGGTTCGGCCGCGAAGGACCTGGAGATCGTGGAGTTTGCCGACTTCCAGTGCCCCCACTGCAAGGATGCCCAGGCCAACATGGAGAAGCTGGTGGCCGATTTTCCCAAGGCCCGCATCGTATTTCAGAACTATCCGCTGGCCCGCATCCATCCCCAGGCCGTGAAAGCCGCCACCTATGGCGTCTGCGTGGCCAAGCTGGGCGGCAGCACCGCTTTCTTCCAGTTCGCCGCAGCGGTGTTCGATGGCCAGGACGGCCTGTCCTCGGCGGATGGCGCCACCCTCACGCTGAACAGCGCGGTGACCAAGGCGGGCCAGGATACGGCCAAGATCGCCGCCTGCTCCGAGACGCCCGCGGTAGCCGCTTCGGTGGAAGCTTCGGTCAAGCTGGCCCAGGACCTGAATATCCAGCAGACGCCCACGTTGATGGTGAATGGCCGCCAGGTGCCCGCCAACGCTCCCTACGACACCTTGAAAAAGATCGTCGTATACCAAGAGAAGCTGGACGGGATCACGCAGTAAACTGCGCGAGAACCAATTCATTCGGCTCAGTTATTCAATCGCAGGCCAGGACTGTCGTCCTGGCCTTTTTTACCAGCCCAATACGTACGCGAAGATCAGCGGCGCCACGATCGACGCGTCGGATTCGATGATGAATTTGGGCGTGTCCTCACCCAGCTTGCCCCAGGTGATTTTTTCGTTGGGCACTGCGCCGGAATAAGAGCCGTAACTCGTTGTCGAGTCGCTGATCTGGCAGAAGTAGGCCCACAGCGGCACATGCTCGCGCTGCAGGTCCTGGTGCAGCATGGGCACCACGCAGATGGGGAAATCTCCCGCGATGCCGCCGCCGATCTGGAAGAATCCGAGCGGCGTCTCTGCGGTGGTCGTTGTATACCACTCGGCCAGTTCCATCATGTACTCGATGCCGGTGCGGACGGTGTGCACCTTCTTCACGTCGCCCGAGATGCAGTGGCCGGCGTACATGTTGCCGAGGGTCGCATCTTCCCATCCGGGCACGAACATGGGCAGATTCTTTTCCGCGGCAGCCAGCAGCCAACTGTTTTTCGGATCGATCTGGTAGGAAGCCTTCAGGTCGCCGGAGAGCAGGATCTTGTACATGAACTGGTGGGGGAACCAGCGTTCGCCGGCCTGGTCGGCGCGGACCCACTCCTTCAGCACCTCGTTCTCGATGCGCCGCATCGCTTCCATCTCGGGGATGCAGGTGTCGGTGACGCGGTTCATGTGGCGGGCAAGCAGCTTGGCTTCGTCGGCGGGCGTCAAATCGCGATAGTGGGGAACGCGCTCGTAATAGTCGTGCGCGACCAGATTGAAGACGTCTTCCTCGAGATTTGCACCGGTGCAGCAGATGCCGTGCACCTTATCCTGGCGGATCATCTCGGCCAGCGAAAGGCCCAGCTCCGCGGTGCTCATGGCGCCGCCCATGGTCAAAAACATCTTGCCGCCGTTAGCCAGATGTTGGTTGTAGGCTTCAGCGGCATCCACCAGCGCGGCGGCATTGAAATGACGATAGTGATGCTTGATAAAAGACGTAATTGCAGACATGATTCAGCGTGCTCCTAACTGAACCATTATAGGCGAAATCAAGCAGTGGCGCGGGTGTCAGGCCCTTTCAGCGGCGAGCAATTCATTCACTTTCGCGATCACCTGGAAGGCGTCGGCGACGTAAACCACATCGGCTTTGCCGCGCGTCCAGCCGCAGTTGGGATCGAGCGAGATGGCGCGGCGTTCGGCGATGAAGCGCCAGCCCACCACGTGCGGCTCCTCACCGTGACAGCAGGTGGAAAGCCCCTTGGGATGACGCGGGGTTGCGCCTGTCTGTCCAATCTGGTTCAGATGGGTGAGGAATGGAAGCACGGAGTGCCCTTCGCCTCCCTGGTCAACGAGGGACTTGCTGCTGCCCAGCGATGCGCCCGAGTTGCGAAGGAAGGAGAGAATCAATTCCGCGGCTTGGTCGACATGCGTTTGGCCGTCGGGCTGTTTCTTTGTCCATCCGGCGCCGGCGACAAAGAGCAGGCCGGCATCGGGGCGAATGGTCTGTGCATCAAGCTTGGGCGAACGGAGTTCGATGACCGTCGTGCGCAGGGCTGGCAGGGGCACGTCGATCTGCTCCACCTGGACGGCGCCTGGCTCGCCAGTAAAGGGAATATGCGTGCCCGTATCGAGCAGCAGGAACCAGGGCCGCGCATCGCGAGCGATGACTGCTTCCACGCGCTGGCGATAGAACCAGCGCGTGGCTTCAATCGATTCCGCGCCGCCAATGGCAGCGATGTGAGTGTCAATGAAGCCGCCGAGCCGGTGCGCCACGCTCGCGGCGACCCGCGCGAAGCGGGAGCTTGCCGGGGCGAGCACAATGGTGGCGGAGGCGGCGCGGCAGAGGGCTTCGCAGGCGGCCGCATCGCTCACGTGGCGCGGCTGCGCAAAGGCCTCGCCGGAGACGGCAAGCAGGCGGGCTCCGGTTTGTGCCAATACGCTGGCTGGAGCAGCGGCGTCCTGCGCCACAATGCCGATAGCCAACGGGCAGGCGAGCCGCGCGGCCAAGGTGATGCCGGCCGTCACGGCCTCAAGCGAAGCCCTGGTGAGCGCGACGCCGTTCTCATCCACATGGGTCAATATAAGGATCGATTCCGTCGCCATCACTCCGCTCCTATCCACGCAACCAATTCGCTAGCAATCTGCTCGGGTGTCAGGTCTTTGACCACGCGGGTGGCGCGCTGCATTTTGGGAAGGTTCACCGAGACGTAGCGCAGTCCGTTGGCCTGGAGCGTTGCGGGCTTGGCTCGTTGCAGGGCGGGCAGAATCCCGCGCATGTTGGTCATGCCGATCTGGGGATTGTTGCGCGGCTCGGCAAGGTTGCCGGTGGCCCAGCCAAGCAGAGCCGGAGTGCCCGCGCACATTGAGACCTGGTGCTTGCCGCCTTCCACGCGCTCCAACACTTCGAACGAGCCGTCGTCGCGAAACTCGATCTGGTCAACGCCCTGGAACTGGTCGCTGATCCCGAGTCGCTCGCCAATCAACTGCAGCGTGACGCCTGCGCCGCGCGACGCCGACTCCCAGCCGCCGAAGAGCAGCAGCCGCTCGCGGTCAAGGCCGGGCAGCGCGGCGATGGTCTCGGCCAGCACAGCCGCGGTGGCCAGGGCGTCGGGAAAGCCGCCGATGGGCCCGTCCACCGCAACCAGCTCGAAGCTCGCCTTCTGGGCCACGGTCATCATCACCTGTTGCAGCTTGGCTTTGGGACCGAGACTTACCAGCCAGACCTTACTGCCAGGGTTTCCCGCGGCGAGGGCCGCGGCTTCATAGAGTGCGCAGGCGGCCCATGGATCGAGGACTGCGGGCAGGACCATCTCGTTCTTCAGTCCGGGACCATTGGGTCCGGTGACCGGCTCCAAGGTTTGCAGCGGGTCAGGCACAATGCCGGCGCAAACCACGATGTGTAATGCGTTTGCCATTGTCTTTCGTTCTTCTTTCTCGTCCCTCGTCCGGAGCATGAAGCAGCCCTTCGGAGAGGTATTTGACTTAGTTCGAACACTAACTCTGACCGGTGGCATCGGACAGGCGATTCAAGCTCCGATGAAACAGTCTTCTATTCGGAAATGCCAGTCACGGTGCAGCGCCAGATGGTCTTGTCCAGGAAGGCCACTTCATATTCCTGGTCGATCAGATTGTCACCCGACTGGTGAGAGTCATTCAGGAGCCGAGCCGCAATGTCGCCCAGGTGGAGGTGAGCTTGGAAAAGGTACGGAAACAACGTGCCCATTAGTTCGATCTTTCTCCCGTTCATGGTTGCGTCTGCGTAGATTACGTCTCCGCATGAGACGAGCCCTCCCGAACCCGTGCAGCGGGAGCGTACGCGTATGCCCGAAATATGCAGGCTGACGGGATAGTCAACGCCCGGCCTGGCCTTGGGCAGTCCTTGCCCGTAGCGTGTCTTCTGCGCGCCGAGAAAGGGCGAGCACACGAGAATGAACAACAAGAATACGAGGTACCTTTTCATCTTTAGCCCCACCAATCCAACCATTGCCCAAAGTTGTTCGGCGCAGTTACACAACCAAGGCGCCGGCTCACCGCTTTGACACGAATAGGAACTCGCCGGTTAGTTTTCTACGGAGTGCAGACCTCCCGCGCCGGCTTTGAACTCGATGTTCGATAGTTCGCCGGCGGGCGGCTGGGCGCAGTTCCAAAGGCATGCGCCGCAGTGCACGCACTTCTCGCGTTCAAAGGCGGGACTGCCGTCCGCGCTTTCCGTCAGCGCCTGGCCCGAGCACATGGCGATGCATGTTTTCTCTTCGCAGGCGATGCACAGCCGCTGGTCGCGGAAGACGACGTGATCGGCATAGCCCGGCGGCGCCTGCACCTTGCCTCCCAGTAACAGTGCATCCTGCTGCGTCACCAGCAGCCGTCCGTCGAAGGCGATCTCAGGCCAGCCGCGCGCGGTCATCAGGGCATCGTGGAACGGTCGTCCATCGGATATGGCCAGGCGCGCGCCGTTCTTCAGTTTGAGCTTCTCCGAGGTGCGCGAAGACAGGCGGCGAATCTGCTTGTGCGCCGGAGGCACCTCGGTTCCCAGCGACAGCCGGCCGCCGGTGAGGCCGGCCACGGCCATCCCCACCAGGCCGCGAATCAAACCACCGTGGAAACCGTTGCGCGCATTTTCAGCCTTCACCGCGCCGCGTTCTACCCAGCTCGCTCGCCGCCGGGCCACGTAGGTTGCGTCCAGGCTCTCCTTGGCAAAGGGCAGGCCGGCGCGCATCAAATCCACGACGGCGTCGGCCAGTTGCATCCCGGTGGTCCAGGCCTCATCGACGCCGGAACCCGTGAGCATGTTGGTGCTGCCGGAACCCTCGCCGATGCGGGCATAGCCATCCCCTGCGAGGAACGGCTCGCCATGTCTACCTGACTCCTCCAGCGACTTTGCCCCCCAGGAGCGCAGTGTGCCGTCTTTCAGATATGGCCACAGGCTGGGGTGCTGGATGTAGTGCTGCAGATAGCGGTAGGCGGTGCGCGAGGGATCGCCCATCCACGAGGGCACAAAGATGCCGACGGTGGCCAGGCGCTCGGGGTGCACATACAGGAAGCCGAAGATCTCCGGCTCGGGGAAGCCGAAGGTGTGCCAGACGGTGCCAGGTTGCAGGGGCGAGCTTTCGGGGAGCTCGATGACCATCTTCATGCCCAGGGCCCAGTCGCGGCGGGCGTTGTCCTGGGGCACGCCCAGATGCTCGTCGATGGCCCGGCCGATGGCGCCCACGGGGCCATCGGCGACCACGGTCAAGCGCGCGCATACATCCATTCCGGCCATGAAGCTTTCGGCTGGCGCGCCGAAGCGATCGACGCCCTGGTCGGCGAGGCGCACGCCTTCCACTGACCGGCCCGCAAACAGCGGCGCGCTCACCGGCGTCCCTGGCCAGATCTGCACCAGGCCGCCGGCCATCAGCTGCGCGCCGACCCACTGGTTGAACTGGCCGATTGACAACACGAGACCGGGGCTCTTGTGCAGGAATGCCGGCGTCCAGGGCAGTTCAAAAGCGTAGTCCCGCACGCCTGCCAGCTTGCCCAGTCCGCGCAGGATGGCATCTCCCATGCGCAGTGCGAGAGAACGCCGGCTGGCGCCGATGGGATCGAGCAGATAAAGCGTCCGCTCCTGCGTGACCTCGACGGCCATGGGAATCTCGGCCGGATTCAGATTGGGGAAGCTGGCGTGAATGCCATGAGCGCGTGTGACCACGCCGCTTACTCCCGCGGCCAGGTCGTCGGCGCGCTCGTAGCAGACGACCTGCAACGGCATGCCCGGCGCGACTCTGCTGGCGAACGCGGGATCGTCGGGGTGCTGCTGCCATGCATGGGTGAGGGTGGTGAGGAAGCCGCCCATGGCCGGGCCAAAGCCGACGCAGGCGATGTCGACTTCCATGGTCTGGCGATCGGTTCCCGAGGGGTTTATGGAGGTGGAATTCCAGGTCTCGGAAGCGAGATCCGGGGCACCCGGCTCCGGGGCAGCGGGCTTATCTCTTAAGTCGTTCATCTGGCCCTCACGCGGGGTAATCCAGCGCTTCAGGAATCATGACTTTGCTTACCGTCTCCGCGGCGCGGTCTTTGGCCAGCCGCGAGCCGCTCAGGCAGGTGGCCAGCTTGCTCTGGAGGCGGAGAAACTCGCTGGCGCCGACGCAGCCCGCGCATGGGCCAGCCTTCAGCGGATGGCTGCCGTCCGCACCGACTACATCCACGGCCATGGCGGAGATGCCGGGCATGGTCTCTTCGTAGATCTCAAGTTCGCTGGCCAGGAAGCAGTTCTTCCGCCCTTGCCCGTCCCAGGAGGGGTGCAGGTTGTAGCCAAAGACCAGCTCGGCGCAGATGCGCCCCGCTTCGCCGGCCGCCTGCGCGGCCTGAGTGTGGCACAGGTCGCTGAGGAACTCGACTGTGCCGGCCAGGCCCTCGGCAACCACGGCATCTGCGCCGCCGCGCGCTTCCAGTTCCAGCACGTCGAGAATCTGGCAGCGCGAAGCCAGCAGCCAGCAGAGCGCGTCAGCCAGGGGGAAGGTCACTCCCTGGCGCTGCCCGTGATAGAGCTTGTTCCCGTCGGGATCGGTGGCGTGCTGGAGGTGGTTCAAAGTCCAGAGCCACAACGTCATGGCCGAGGCCAGCGTGCACGCGCCGGTGCCGGGCTTTTCCCCGGCGATGCGCCGCATTGCGGCGATCCAGGAGCGGAACTGGGCAAGGAAGACTTCGCTGGTCATGGTGACGGTCAACTGCCGCCGCTGCACGGCCTCGGGGCCCTCGTAGGTGGCTTCGAGTTGCGCGTCCATCCACTTGCCGGCAAGGAAGCCGGGGCAATCCTCGGTAATGCCGTAGCCGCCCATCAGGCTTACAGCCTCGCGCATCATGTTGGCCCCGTGGCCGGTATTCCAGAGCTTGGTGGCGGGGCATAGCACGTTGGCTTCGGCATCTTTCAGGACAAAGTCAACCAGCGGATCGGCCTCCAGTTCAGCGCGGCGGGGATCGCCCGGCTTGAGCGCCAGCAGTTCAATGGCCCTCTGCTCGCTCTCGCGCAAGGCCTTTAACTCCGCCCTGCCGCCTTGAATCCCGCGTTCGCGCAGAATGCCGTCCTTAACCTTCTCCAGCGGGTCCAGCTCGTCGAAGAGGCGCGCGGCCGCGAAGCCCAGAGATGCAGCTGCCTCGCCGGTGGCCCATACATCCACGAGCCGGTGGAGAGCGTCTTCGCGCTGCTGGATGCCCTGCTCATAGCGGACCGTGCCCGGCCTGGCGCTCTCAGCACCGCGGAACCGCCCGCGCTGATAGCGGATGAGCGGCTCGACCGCCGACAGCAGTTTGGCCGCCGTCATCAGGCCCACCGTCACGCGGGTTCGCCGGAAGACGGCCTCGATGATCTCGCTGTGGTTGAAGTTGGGAACAATCACGCCGTCCTTGACCGTGTAACCGCCCACGATGCGGCTGGCGGGCACCTTGAGGTTGAAGATGGGGTCGCCGGTGGAGGATAGCTGGTGAACCAGCTTCTTGGTGGCGGTGCCGCGGTCGAATGTGCCTTCGTCCGTCTCTTCCAGAATCACTACACAACTGCCCTTGATGCGCGGATCGTCGGAGTTCACGGCCGCGGTGACGAAGTTGGCGAAGGCGATGTTGGTAATGAACCGGCCGCGCTTATCGACTTGCAGCCAGGGTTCCTGTCCTTCTTTCCATTCCGTCACGCGCACCTTGCCGCTCAACATGCCGGTGTCGACGCCCACGTAGGGGATGGGCTCGGTGAGCACGAAGGATCCGCGCCAGGGCTTGCGATCTTCGCCGGGCTGCGGCGGCGCACTCAGCGCCTTGTAGTGGTGCGACTGCTCAGCGGTGCCGCGCTCGTGAATGGGGGAGAGAGCCAGGAATCCGGCCAGGCTGGCGGTTGCCGCGCCCCCGTCAACCCAGGCCAGCTCAAAGGCTGAGAGCGACAGGGCCAGGTTTTTCGGCCCGGAGATGAAGCCGCCCTCGTCCGGCTCCATGAACACACCGGTGAGGCCGGCGCGGTCGAACGCCTCAAGCATCTCGCCCTTGGCGGGCGTCCATTCGTGCGTGTTGCGCTCCCCGGCGGCCACCAGGCGCGCCACGGTGCCGCGCGCTACGCCGCGTGCCGACTGGACCAGCATCTGGAGATCAAACCGGTCGGCAAATCGCCATTGAATCGCTCGCACCGCATCGCCAGGAAGGGTGAGCATGGATTTCGTATCCGTTACCGCGGCTGTGGCCATCAGTCTGTCCTCAAGCAGCGGCCTTATTGTCCTCGAACTTGGTCACACTGGGGTGTGACCCCGATCACCTTGGCGCGGCAGGACGCAAACAGGCGGCCGGTTCAGCGCGCCGGACTGAGTTCCAATTGAGGTATCGTCTTTCTGTGGGCATCACGCCGTCGCAATCCGTTGAAGGAGCCATCCGGGCCGGCATTTCCATGGCGCCCTGGGTGGCACTGCTGCAGGAGCTTTGGGAGGCGGGCGATGCCGCCGCCTATGGCCTGGCGCGCAGCGAATTCGACCGGATTCTGTTGCACGCAGGAACAGCCCAGAACCACGGACTTCCCGCCGGCGCAGCTCCCACGGCCCAGCAGCAGGCGGCCTGGTTTCGAGGCATCCGCGTGAACGACCTGGTGCTGGCGCGCGCCTGCGGCGAGGGCCACGAGCGCGCCTGGGAACATTTCCTTGCGCTTTACCACCAACCGCTGGTTCGAGCCGCGATCGCCATTACCGGCAGCGACACGTTGGGCCGCGACCTGGCCGATGCGCTCTATGCGGAACTCTACGGCCTGACTACGCGCGACGGGCAGCGGCGGTGCCCGCTGGATTCCTACAAGGGCAGGGGATCGCTTATCGGCTGGCTGCGCACCACGCTCGCCCAGCGCCATGTGGACCATCATCGCCGCAGCCACAGGGAACTGCCGCTCGACGACCCCGAAGTCAGCTATGAACCCGCCGCTCCGGAACCGGCGGCGGTCAAGCTGCCCGCCGAGCTTTCCGCGCTGGGCAAGGCTGTTCAAGCCGTGCTTCTGGCCCGGCAGGCCGAGGATCGTTTCCTGCTGGCCTCCTATTACCTGGATGGGCGAACCCTGCTGCAAATCGCGCGCGTTCTCAACGTACATGAAGCCACGGTGAGCCGCAAGTTGCGGCGCGTGGTGGAGGAGCTTAGAAAGCAGGTTCTGCGCCATCTGCAGGCTGCGGGCCTGAGCCGCCGCGCCGCTCAGGAGGCGCTGGGCGCCGATCCCCGCGATCTGGACCTGAATCTGAAGAAACTGCTGCAAAGTTCTGTTCCGGACCCGTTCAAAGAGAAGGCTGACCGATGAACCCAGTCACCCAATTCGATCTTCATCCCGACGCCGAGAACCTCAACGCCTTTGTGGAGCATGTGCTGCCGGAGGCGGAGCAGGCGCAGGTGCTCAAGCATCTGGCGGACTGCAGCCGGTGCCGGGAAGTTGTTTATCTGGCGCAGGAGTCGGCTACCGCGGAGGGAGCGCAGGCGGCGCCGGCGGTGGCCAATGCGCCTACCGCGCGTGCGCCGAGGGCCTGGTTTGCGGGGTGGCGCATCGCGTGGGTGCCCGCGGCGGTCTTTGCGGCTCTGGTCACGATGGCGGTCTGGGTGCACTTCCGGCAAGCGCCGGTTGCCGACGTCGCGAAGGTTCTTACGCGGGGTGAAGGAGAGACTGGAAAGCAGGTTCCACCGCAATTGGGGCAGGTGACTCCGGAAAGCATGCCGGTGCATTCCGCTACTGCCTTGCCGCAGGAGAAGAGATCGAAGTCCGCGCAGTCGAGCTTGAGGGTAAGAGAGTTTTCCGGGCTGGCGGTTCCACGGGCCGCGGCTCCAACGGGCGCCGGTGGAGCCCTGCCATCGACCTCCGGAAGGAATTTTGCCCAGTTGCAACCGCTCGCGCAGCAGCAGGTTTCGATCACTCCGAGCCGTTTTCAGGCGCCGAGCCCAGGGCCGTCACCGCCGCAACAGCAACAGCAGCAGCAAGTCCAACAACAAGCTGCCGGCACGGTGGCTGGCGCAAGCTCCGATGCCAAGGCTCTGCCCGAGGCCATGAAGAGCGCGTCCCAGAGTGCTCCGGTCAATCAAACCGTCTCGGTGAGTGCGGAGGCCGTGCAGGTGGAGACGGAGCCGGTGAGTTCCGCACAACTGGAGACGTTGCCGCTGCCTGTGGCGGAGGCGAAGGCGGTGCAGAAAAAGGCTGTCAGGGTGCCGAGCGGCCTGCCGGTGATTTCAACGGTTGCCGCGCAGAACCGGCTGCTGGCGATTGACGCGGGCGGGATGCTCTTCCTGAGTGAAGACGCGGGGAAGACCTGGCAATCCGTGGCACCGCAGTGGACGGGGCACGCGATGCGCGTGCGCGTTGCACCGGCGGTTCACAGCTATGACGCTTTGGTTCCGCAGGCCGGTGTCGGCGGCGCGCCGGAGCGGTCTGTCGCCAAGACTCCCGCACCGGTCGTCTTCGAGGTGGAGAACGACAGCAGGCAGGTGTGGGTAAGTGTGGATGGGAAGACTTGGAAGGCAAAGGAATGAGGGACAAAAGCAACCGCAGGTCCTTCGGCTCCGTCCGCCACGGCGGAATTCGCTCAGGATGACAGGCCTTGTGGTTTTAAGAGCGCCTCCGGCTGAATGAGCGCGGGACTCTTCACGACCACCTACCGCGCAGGAAGGGGTTGCGCTTGCGTTCCGTGCCGATGGTGGTGGCGGGGCCGTGGCCGGGCACGACTTTGGTCTCGTCGGGAAGCGGCAGCAGGCGCGTCTCGATGGAGTCGACGATCTGGCCGGAGTTGCCGCCGGGCAGGTCGGTGCGGCCAATGCTGCCGGCAAACAGCGTGTCGCCGGCCAGCACCATCTTGAGCGGGGCAAAGTGGAGGCAGACCGAGCCCTGGGTATGCCCTGGCGTGTGCATGACCTCAGCGGGATAGCGGTCGAGGCCGACGACGAGCCCATCGGCCAGGTTCTCGTCGGGTGGCGCAACTTCGGGCGTGTCGATGCCCAGCCAACCGGCCTGCTGGTCCATCATTTTGAGCAGCGGCAGGTCGTTTTCGTTGAGCAGGATAGGCGCGCCCGTGAGGCGTTTCAGCTTGAGCGCGCCGCCCACGTGGTCGATGTGGCCGTGGGTGACGAGAATCTGCTTCACCTTGAGGCCGAGCGACGTGAGCCGGCGATGAATGCGGCCTACGTCATCGCCGGGATCGATGACGATGGCCTCGCCGGCTTCTTCATCTCCAAGCAAAGTGCAGTTGCATTGCAGCGGACCAACGGGAAACGTCTCCAGGATCATGCTTCCATTGTAGAAGCCAATTCCGGTGCGTGGATGCCAGCAGCGGCTGGCTTGCGGAAGGTGAGGGTGTACCATTCGCCTTCCCGCATCTGCTCCAGATGGATCTCCTCCATCTCCGGCGGCACCAGATCGACGGGCGCGCTGACCGGCTGCTTGCGACCCTTGTAGTAGCCGCCCAGCCCTTTCTCATACACGTCCTTCACGTGCTTCTCGGTTTCGTCGGCAATGAGCAGGAGGCTGCCGGGGCGAGCCACGCGGATCATCTCGCGAATCGCTTTGGCGCGGTCGTTGAAGAAGTTGATGCCGCCCACATGAAAGACGACATCGAAGCTGGAATCCGTAAAAGGCAGGCTCTCGGCATTGCCCAGGTAGAGGTCGGCGTCCATCTGCCAGCGGCGCAGGTTGGCCTGGCAGTTGGCCAACATCTCAGGCGAGAGATCGAGGCCGGCGAGTTTGACGTTGCGGGGCAGGTATTTGAAGTTCAGGCCCGTGCCCACCGAGGTTTCAAGCACCGTATCGCCGGGTTTGACTTCGAGCCGGCTCATATAGCTGCGAAAGTACGCGTCCCGGTCGAATCCCTTGAGCGCCAGGAAGACGCGCTGGATATCGTCGTAGAATCCGCCGATCGTTTCGTACAGGTGGTTGTATTTGCCGTTGTCGCCGGTGAGGTCTTCGGGCTTGAGGAAGGTTGGAATGCCGTTGCGGATGGGGAACTCTTCGCCGGAGCTGCTGACCAGTGTCTCGCGGCCATCTTCGGTGACCAACTGCAGCGGGTTACCTGTGAAGGGGCTTTGCAGCAGGGCTACGGCTTGCGGCCGCGTCGCCCATGGGCGGCGCGCGGTGCGATTGAAAAGTGCCACGGCGATGAGCACGCAGGCCACCCCGAGGCAGGCCCATGAAAAGCGGACGGCGAGGGAGAAGTTCTGAAGTGCCAGGCCGCCGCTCAACTGGCGGAAGAGGCCATATCCAAGAGCGCAGACGAAGATAGCGCCAAACACGCTTGCACCGACGGCGATCTTGCCGCGCCGGAACTCGTGGTTCCACATCCAGACAACCACCGCCGCGAACCAGAGAATGAAAAAGGGAATGATTCCGATGCCGAAAACGGCGGAGAGCTGATACAGCGGCTTGTTCGCCTGCTGGTCCATGAGCAGCCCCCTCGCGGCCCGCATTTGCAACGGGAGAAGCGACAGTCCGTACACATGGAAGGCTGTCCCGCACAGCGGCAGAGGGAGCGTAGAGAGCAGTCCTGGCAGGCGCGGGCCGATCAGCCGATGAAAGACAAACGGCAGGACGCCCAGCAGAGAAGCTACCGTCATCCATCCCAGGTATTCAAGGGCCGGCGGTGGACCGCTCAACGGAAAACTGCGCCAATTGAAAGCCAGTCCGGGCACCAGGTCGAACGCCAACATCCAGAGGAATCCGCGCAAGGGCCTCTGCGTGCCGACAAACCACACGCCCAGGATCGCGCCTGTCCACGCCCCGATGATGGGGTAAAAGAAGCCGAGGACAAACAGGCTGAGGACAGACCAGGCCAGGATCTGCAGCCCGCTGCGGGAAGAGGGATTCGTAGGCATTGCGGTTCTCCTTTGCATGCGCGAAACCTGTTCAGGCGCGCAGGTTGAGGACCTCTCGGAGGGAAGTTTCAGGCCAGATTGGCGGCATGTTCGTTTTTTGCCAAGGGCGCGTTTGAGGCTGCGGCTGCTTCCTGGGTTAATAGCATGGCCAGCGCGGATTCGCTCCATTCCAGATCGGAGCGGAGCCGCGCCAGCCCGTAGCTTAGCGTGAGCATCCAGAACGGGAAGCCCGGGTTGTTTGAGCTGTGGATGCGCGCCAGCCCTTCAAGTTCCAGCAGGGTGTTGAGCAGGCGGCGGTGCTGATCCTGGAATTTGCGGACGTGCGCAATGCAGACACTGGGCGTAGCTTCGTGGCCAAAGAACAGCTTGAGCAGAAACTCGTCACGGGGCGGATCGTCGCGGTAGGGGATGACCAGCCACTCCTGAAGACAGGCGAGCCCGGCTGCGGTAATCGAGTATTCCTGCCGTCTTGCTTTGGGCGCGGAGCCGGGGCTCGCGGCAACGATCAGGCCATCCGCAAGCAGCTTCTTGAGGGTGGGGTAGATTTGGCCGAAGCTCTCGCCCCAGAAGAAGCCGACGGTCTGCTGAATGGTCTTGCGTATCTCGTAGCCGGACTGGTTGTCATGGATGGCGAGGATGCCGAGGATGACATATGTGGTTTGCTTTCGCGCCATATAGCTACAAGATATATCTGTAAGATATATTTGTCAAGAGAATCCTTCGCGGGCGGTGGAAAACCTGGAGACAATGAGGGCCAAAAAGCGAATGGCAGGCCGTTTGGCCTGCCATTTATCCATCGAGAACACAGAGAGAGTGTGGTCTACTTGCCGGATTTGGCGGGAGCGGATGCGGGCGCCGGCTTGGTTCCTTCGAGAACCGAATGGGAACCGTTGGTACGCACGTAGAGCACGGTCAGGCTGATGGAGGTGATCATGAAAATCACAGCCGACCAGGTGGTCAGCCGGGTGAGCACGTTGGCCGCGGCGCGGGGCCCGAAGGCGGTCTGCGATCCCTGGCCGCCGAAGGCGCCAGCCAGGTCAGCCGAACGGCCCTGCTGCAACAGCACAACGCCGATCAGGAAGACGCACACGATGACGTGCAGGGTGACGACAAAGTAGAGAAGAATCTGCATGGTATAAGCTGCTTTCCGAGTCTGCCCGCTGGTCAGGGCGAAGAGAATTTGGTGCGGAGGAGGGGACTTGAACCCCTATGCCTTGTGGGCGCCAGCACCTCAAGCTGGTGCGTCTGCCAATTTCGCCACCTCCGCACGAGGTGAACCTAATGAGTATAGCAAAACCTGAGAATCGGGTAGGGTCAGGGCGCGGTCCGATGCCCGCTCAGACTCCCCGGTCTGCCACCGTTTCCGCTGAAAAATGCCGAAAGGACGGGCGCGGAGGGCTTTTGCGCCGACACGGGCGGAAGTCAGCGGTCTCCCTCGAGGAATTATCTTTTTTGCTTGCCTAAACATAGAACTGAGCCGGTACACTCGAAGCAAGCCGCTCGCTTCGGGCAACCCTCTCCCTGCCACATTCCCGCCGTTGGAATACAAGAGGATTGCGGCTGGCATGGTTCCGGAGCGGAACGGACATTTCCGGGTGTCGGGTTGTTTGACCAGTCAACTACGAGTCACGAGAAAATCATGAGTTCGACTTCAGAGCAATTGCAAGTGAAATTCTGGGGAGTCCGGGGATCGATTCCGACTCCCAGCGCCCAGAACATGGGGGTTGGCGGAAACACCAGCTGCCTTGAGGTGCGTTTGCCGGATGGCGACGTTCTCGTGGTTGACGGGGGGACAGGCGTACGCCCGCTGGGGCATGCGTTGTCCGCGAGAGCTGCGGGAAAGCCAATCAATCTGCATCTCTTTCTCACCCACTTCCACTGGGACCACATCCAGGGACTGCCTTTCTTTCAACCCCTCTACGCGAAAGAGAACAGCGTCACGTTCTACTCCATGAAGTCGCCCGAGGAGACGCAGGAGATTCTGGAAGGGCAGATGTATGTTCCCTATTTTCCGGTGGACTTCCGCTTCCTGCCGGCGCGGCGCAGTTTCGTCGACGTGATCGGCGAGACGTTTCGCTTCGGCGAGGTC
>Ga0326727_10015765_pt1 | contig 16117 bp, 14 predicted proteins | sample MB2enrmetagenome_FD_207643 | JGI IMG/M metagenome (GOLD analysis project Ga0326727, IMG submission 207643) | Lab enriched peat soil microbial communities from McLean, Ithaca, NY, United States - MB29MY | ecosystem: Environmental > Terrestrial > Soil > Wetlands > Peat | place: USA: New York...
TGGCTACGGTCATGTACCATGTCATGGAATCCATAAGGTTTGTCTCGGTGCTTGTCTTTCCGGTGATGCCCGGGATATCAAGGAAAATCCTTAAGCTCATCGGGACAAACGGCGATGTTTCTCTTGCTGGCCTGAGCACATTCGGGCAGCTTATGCCGGGGGTGAAGATCGGGCAGGTCCAAGCCCTGTTCCCTAGGGTGGAAAAAATGGGTGAGCAGAAAGAGGACCCAAAGGTCAAGACCGGCAAGAAGGCGGACCATGCACCGGAGAACCTCATCGACATCAGCGAGTTCGGCCGTGTCGAGATCAAGGTCGGCAGGATCATGGAGGCTCAGGCAGTGGAGAAGTCCGATAAGCTCATAATCCTTAAGGTGGATGTGGGAAGGACCATCCAGATCGTTGCCGGTATCGGAAAGGCATATAAGCCCGAAGAACTTGCAGGCAAGCATATTGCGGTAGTGACAAACCTGAAACCTGCAAAACTCATGGGGCTTGCAAGCGAAGGTATGTTGCTCGCTACCGACGGAGCAGGCGGGTCTTTGACGCTTTTAACCTTTGATCAGGCACCCAAGGTCGGTGCGCGGGTTAGGTAAGTACCTTAAGGAGGCGCTTATGCAGAAAGTTCCCATAGAACTGGTGAAACCCGGTATGGTGCTGGCCAGGCCTATTACCAACGAGGCCGGCATGGCGCTGTGCGCCGAGGGTACCGAGCTCTCCGATACCATCATCGAACGGCTCAAGCGGATGAATGTCTCACACGTCACCCTGAAAGGGCATCCTGTGGATCTCGGGTGTGAAGCCAAGACCAAGGAGCAGAAGATCGAAGAGCTGAAGATGAGGTTCTCCCGGGTTCAGGACGACCCCCTCATGCAGAAGATCCAATCAGCCATTGAGAGCTCCATCTTGTCCCTGGAGGCCGAAAGGGAAGCTGAGTGCTCTCCGGAAGGGGGCCGGCCATGAGCACCAAGGTCCAGCACCTGAAGGTGCTCGCCCGGAAGATCCAGAGCCTGCCAACGCTTCCCAAAGTGGTGGAGAAGCTCATGTTGATGGTAGAAAGCCCCGATGTCTCACCCAAGGATGTGGGCAAGCTCATCTCGTCGGACCAAGTACTGGGTGCCCGGGTGCTCAAGCTGGTGAATTCACCTTTTTACGGGTTCCCGGGTAGGATTTCTTCCATCAGCCATGCCATCATCCTCTTGGGATTCAATGTGATCAAGGGCGTGGTCCTGTCGGCATCGGTTTTTGACCTCATGGAGCGCACCATGGTAGGGCTCTGGGAGCACTCGCTGGGAGCGGCCATCGTTTCCGGCACCATCAGCAGGGCTTTAGGCTTAAGTGAGCCGGAAGAGATATCCACTGCCGCCCTGCTCCACGATATCGGCAAGGTCCTGGTGAGGGTCTCCCTGACTGAGGACTATGACAAGATCGTGGATGTGGTGAATGCCAAGCAGATCTCTTTCCGTGAGGCCGAGATCGAGGTCTTGGGCGTTGACCACTCCGAGGTCGGGCAGTGGCTTTCCAGGGAATGGAACCTGCCGGAAAAGCTTGCTATCCCCATTGCAGGACACCACGATCCCGACGCTGCCGTGAGGTTCAAGGACAGGGTGTCGGTGGTACACATCGCAGACGCAATCGTGAGGGCCTGCGGCATAGGCAATGGAGGGGACCCGTGGGTGGGACAAATTTCCCGCAAGGCATGGGACACTATAGGGATGGATAACGTGGATCTCCCGAAGCTCATGAAACGGATAATGGATGATCTTGAGGAAGTGGAAATGTATCAACAGGGGCCTGTGGAGTGATAATGTGAGGGCCGTTTTTATCGTACAGGAAAGTGCTGACACACACTTCAGTGAGCTCATGGACTCCATGTTCGACTCGTTTCAGGTCATGACAGGGAACCAGGATGTTATCTCCATGATCTACATGGACCCCCCGGACCTCATACTCCTCGATAGTGGTTATTTGTTGTCCAAGGGGGGAGGGATCGTACGGGAGTTCAGGAGCAACACCATTTTCGGACACGTCCCCATTGTGGCCTTTCTGGGCAAGTCTGAGATCGAGGCCGCTCCCTGGCTGGACATTCCCATTGATGATTATATCGACACAGACGAGAGTGATCTTTCCATCAAGCGGCGCATCCAGTTCATATTCAAGCGGGCCATACGGGAAGTGGATATGAACCCGCTCACCAGGCTGCCCGGGAACGAGTCCATCATCCGGTATATCCAGGGCATGTTTGATGCGGGCGAGGAAATTGCCATTGCATGGGTGGACATAGACAATTTCAAGCCCTTCAACGATCGCTATGGTTTTTCCCGGGGGGATGAGGTCATTGTCGCTACCGGCAGGATCATCACGAATGCCCTCAAAGAGATCAACGAGGATAAGACATTCGTGGGGCATATCGGCGGGGACGACTTCGTATTCATCTGCCCTGGTAATCGTGTCAGGTCTTTGTGTGAAGAGATGATCTCCAGGTTCGATATGGTCATCAGGAACTTCTACGATGACGAAGACCTGGATCAGGGGGTCATCGTATCTTCAGAAAGGGACGGCAAAGTACGGGAATACTCCATCATGACCATATCCATTGCAGTTATATATAATGAAGGCGCTCACTACACCCATTATGGTCAGGCTTCCCAGGATGCAACTGACATAAAGAAGTATCTCAAGGGGCTTGACGGAAGCAATTACATGATCGACCGGAGGGGAATGAAGAAGTGATACCACGATATACCAGGAAACAGCTTCAAATGATCTGGTCCGATGAGAACCGCTACCGGAAATGGCTCGATGTGGAGATGGCCGTGTGCGAGGCCTGGGCAAAACTCGGGAGGATCCCCAAGAAAAGTCTTGCGACCATCAAGAAAAAGGCACGCTTCTCCGTGGTGCGCATCGAAGAGATCGAGGCCGTAACCCGCCATGATGTCATCGCATTCGTAAGCTGCGTGGGTGAATACGTGGGCGAGGATGCCCGGTTCATCCATATGGGGCTCACCTCCTCCGATGTGCTGGACACGGCCTATGCCTTGCAGCTCAAAGAGAGCGGCATTGTTATCCTCGAAGACATCAAAGGCCTCATGGCGGCGCTCAAGAAGAGGGCTTATGAATTCAGGGATACCCCTGCCATGGGCAGGTCCCACGGGATACATGCAGAACCCATCACATTCGGTCTCAAGTTCGCCTTATGGTATGCTGAGATGGAGCGGAACCTCAAGCGTATGGAGGATGCCCTTGAAGTGGTCGCCTACGGAAAGATCTCGGGTGCCGTGGGCACCTTCGCCAACGTGCCCCCTGAGGTGGAAGAATATGTCTGCAGGAGGCTGGGCTTGAAGCCTGCCCCCATAAGCACCCAGGTACTTCAGCGTGACAGGCATGCGCAGTTCTTTGCCACGCTCGCCATCATCGGGGCAAGCCTGGAGAAGATCGCCACCGAGATCAGACACCTCCAGCGTACCGAAGTGCTGGAGGCCATGGAGCCATTCGGCAAAGGCCAGAAGGGCTCATCCTCCATGCCGCACAAGAAGAACCCTATAGGCTCTGAGAATATCACCGGGCTTGCACGCCTGCTGCGAGGTTATTGCGTCTCGGCCCTAGAGGACGTGGCGTTGTGGCACGAGCGCGACATCAGCCACTCAAGCGTTGAGCGGGTCATCGGGCCGGATGCAACAACCGTCCTTGATTTTATGCTCATAAGGCTGACAGCCATCATTGAAGGACTGAGCGTCTTCCCGGAAAATATCAAAAAGAACCTGGAGCTCACCAAGGGCCTGTGGCACTCACAGAACGTACTTCTGGCGCTGGTTGAAAAGGGGATCCAGCGCGACGAGGCCTATGCATGGGTTCAGCGCAATGCATTAAAGGTCTGGGAAGGCGATGCAGACTTCAAAACACTGCTTAAGAAAGATAAAGACATCGTGAAGGTGCTTGGGAAAAAGGATATCGAAGACCTCTTTGACCTCTCCCACCACCTTGCCCATGTACACACCATCTTTGAAAGGGTCTTCCATGAATAAGATCGATCAACTTAGAGAAATCGTCAGGCGCGATGCAGTGAAATTCGGCAAGTTCACGCTTTCATCGGGTAAGGAATCCGACCTCTATGTGGACCTTCGCAAGGTGACGCTGAATCCTGTCGGGGCATCCATTATCGGCTCGCTCATCTCCGATATCATCAAAGACAGGAAGGTGGATGCCGTGGGCGGCATGTCCGTCGGCGCAGACCCGATTGCTGTTGCAACAAGCCTGGCTGCTTATCAGGAGGGCAGGGAGATCATGGCCTTCCTCGTACGCAAGACCCAAAAGACACATGGAACGGGAAATGTGATAGAAGGGCCCATCAAAACCGGTCAGCGAGCCCTCGTTGTAGAAGATGTCATCACCACCGGTGCCAGCACCATCTCAGCCATAGAGCGCATCAAGGAGGCAGGCCTTGAGATCGAGCTCGTAGTGGCGATTTTCGACCGGTGCGAGGGCGGGAGAGAGGCTATTGAGGCCCTGGGCTATGAAGTCCGCTCACTCCTGACGCGCCACGATCTGTGATCAGGCTCCTGGGTGGGAGGGCCAAAACATCACCAATGAGAAGATGCCATGTATATCCTTGCCATTGAGACCTCCTGTGATGAGACTGCGGCCGCTGTGGTAACGGGCGAGGGCAAGGTCCTTTCCGATGTGGTGGCCAGCCAGGTGGCAGACCATGCCGTGTTCGGCGGTGTTGTCCCGGAGATTGCATCCCGAAGGCACATCGAGCTCATCGTCCCCGTGGTTGATGAGGCCATGAAGCTCTCCGGCATCACTCTCAAAGCCCTTGGCGGCGTTGCCGTCACCCAGGGCCCGGGGCTCATCGGAGCACTGCTGGTGGGGATCTCCTATGGCAAGGCCCTTGCCTACGGCCTGGGCATTCCTCTGTGCGGGATCAACCATCTTGAAGGCCACCTGTGTGCAGCCAAGATAGGCCATGTGCTGACCTATCCGCATATGGGCATGGTGGTCTCCGGCGGTCATACGTCGCTCTATAATGTCCAAAGTGAAACCAATATCACCCAGATCGGTCAGACCATCGACGATGCAGCCGGAGAGGCCTTTGACAAGGTGGCAAAGCTCCTGAACCTGGGCTACCCGGGCGGTGTGATCATCGAGAAGATCGCAAAAGGCGTGGACCACAGCGGCATTGACCTGCCTCGGCCCATGATGAACGACAACAGTTATGACTTCAGCTTCTCCGGGCTCAAGACCGCGGTCCTGAATCTCGTGATCAAGTCCGAGATCTTTGACGGACTCGATCTTCGGTTTTCAGGACTGCCTGAACCTAAGAAGCCCAGGCCCGGCAAGGAACGGCTCATACCCGTTATCGCTGCCGCCTTTCAAGCGGCAGTGGTGGATGTGCTCGTGAGCAAGACCATCAAGGCAGCAAAGGATCACGGCATGGAACTCATCGTGGTTTCGGGTGGGGTGGCGAGCAATACGGCCCTGAGGGAGGCACTGCTGCAGAAGACCACAGAAGAGGGGATACGTCTCGTCATCCCGGAGAGGAAGTATTGTACCGATAACGCAGTCATGATAGGGATCGCGAGCCTTAGACATTTCAGGGATGGTCATTATGCAACCCTGGACATGAATGCCGTGTCGCGGTGGTCAAGCATTGCCGGGTAGAACAGTCACTATGAGTCCAAAGCGTTCACTGGGTCAGAACTTCCTGAAAAATATAGGGATCGCTGAAAAGATGGCATCACTTGCAGGCATCGGCAGTCAGGATACGGTTGTGGAAATCGGGCCGGGCAGGGGCATGCTCACAAGGGTGCTCCTCGGGCATACATTGTCGGTCATTGCTATTGAGAAGGACGACAACCTTTATGAATTCCTCTGTAAGGATCTTAAGGACTATAGCGGCTTGAGGCTTATTCATCAGGACATATTGGAGAGCGATCTCGATAGCCTGGTCCCCGATGGATCGAAAATAGTGGCCAACCTGCCATACAATATTGCCACGCAGCTTATTTTAAGGCTGGTTGATCAAGCTCATCGCATTGATTCGGTCGTTGTTATGCTCCAGAAGGAGGTTGCACAGAGGATCTGTGCGCATGTCGGTGATAAGGCATATTCATACTTGAGCGTGGTGGTAGCCGCAGGATTTGATGCATCCCCAGGGTTTCTTGTCGGGCCGAACAATTTCTTCCCCAAGCCCAAGGTCGATTCCCTCGTGATCAAGCTGAGCCCGAAGAAGTCTCCTATACCCCCTGCAGATACGGAGGTGTTCAGAAGCGTAGCGGCATGCGCCTTCGGTCAGAGGAGGAAGATCCTCAAGAACACCCTTGCCCGGCTGCCCGATATGGATGAGGACACCCTAGATAAGCTTGCCGAATATACAGGCATTCATCTTGGATCACGACCTCAGGATATTACACCTGAGCAATATTATTTGTTCAGCAAAAGTTACGAAAGATTTCTTAAGAGAGCTTCATGAGACTGCGTTATACAGCCAAAGACTTAACATATACGGAAGTGCGTTGATCATCAAATCCAGTTCCATTCAGTTACAAACCAGATTCCATGGATTGTAATTCAGATTACAAGGATGCACCGAGTGTAACTGCCCTAAAGTAGTCATAAGTATGACTATCACCTTTTAACAAGTTAATATTATTAAATAATAAATAATAGCCGATGCCGACAATACTTTGGCATTCCCCTTGCCTTAGTCACCGCAGATCGTCATCGATCTGGGGGGTATAAGGTGAAAGACTACAGAACATTTTCTATCGGTCTCCTGGTTTTCGTCCTGGCGGCCTTCTCGCTGAATGCAGCCGGATACCGCACGGATGAAGTAATCGTGAAGTTCAAGACAAAGAATCCACAAGGCCTTTCATCCGAGGTTGCCTCGGAAGAACGGCCTGTAACCATGGCTGTGGAGGATGCTGACACGGCCATCAAGGAACTCAAGGCAAGCGATGAGATTGAATATGTTGAACCGAATTATATCATCGAGGCCGAGACTGTTCCAGATGACTGGCCGTATACGGGCGAGTGGAGCGAACTAGACATCGAAGATGCATGGGGCCTTATTACCCAGCAAGGTCCTGGCAAGAAGGTCGTTGTTGCCGTTATCGACTCAGGAGTGGATACGACCCACCCTGATCTGCAGGGCAGGGTTATCCCCGGGTATGATTTTGCAAATAATGACGGTGATGTGGAAGACGACTCGGGGCATGGCACCGAGGTGTGCGGCATCTTCGGGGCTGTCGGGAACAACAACATAGGCATCGCAGGGGTGGACTGGGATATAAACATTGCCATCATGCCGGTCAAGTTCATGAAGCTGAACGATGATGGCCAGACTACAGGAAACCTCTCGGATGCAGTGAGTGCCATTTACTATGCAGTAGACCACGGAGCACAGATCATTAATGCAAGCTGGGGCTTCTATGAACACTCCAGTTCATTAGACGATGCAATTGCATACGCAAAGAACAAGGGGGTGCTTTTTATTGCATCTGCAGGGAACAACGGGCAGGACAACGACACGAGCGTCCACTATCCTTCGAACTGTCCCTATGACAACGTCATCGCAGTAGCTGCCATGGACACTGACGGCAGCATTGCATCGTTCTCCAATTACGGATCAAAGACCGTTCAAATCATGGCGCCCGGGGTCGGTATCACCACTACCACGATTAACGACAGTTATGTCTCCAATGCGGCAGGCACTTCGTTTGCCACCCCCTTTGTCACCGGTGTAGCAGCAATGGTACTCTCCCAGTCACCAGATATGAATTACGTGACGCTCCGGCAAATTATCCTGAGTTCAGCGACCAAAACCCCGAGCACAGGGTCAAGCATGATTGCAAGCGGCGGTTGTGTGAACGCCTTTGAGGCACTCGTTGCCGAGGGAAATACCGACACATCGACAAGTTCGACGCAGGATTCTTCGCAGACCAGTGATGCGGGCAATGCCGCGAGTTCTGCCGAATCAGGCGGTGGCGGAGGAGGTGGTGGCGGCGGATGTCTCATCGAGACGGCTCACACTGCCGTGACCCCCTTTGCTGCTGTCCTTTTCATGATCATGATAGTCTTGTTCCAGGTCGGTCGGAGGAAGGATCTGGAATAGCCTATACCCCTGCCCCCCCGCAACGGGGGGGCAACCCCTATCTTTCTTTATCTTTCTGGTCCTTTATCCCGCAAGATTACCCCCCTTTTTGGGAAAGGGGGCAGGGAATGGGTCAGACCAGTTCGATGGACATCGCCATACCCATACCGCCGCCGATGCAGAGCGATGCCATGCCGAGCCCTACGCCGCGCCGCTTCATTTCGTTGGCAAGTGCGATCATGAGACGGGCGCCTGTGCAGCCTATGGGGTGGCCGATGGAGATGCCTGAGCCGTTCACATTGGTGATGCTCCAGTCCATATTCAATTCCCGCATGCATGCTATGGCCTGGGATGCGAAGGCCTCGTTCACCTCGAAGAGGCCGTAGTCCTTCACCGAGGTCTTGGTGATCTTCAGCAGTTTCCTAACCGCCGGGATAGGACCAAGCCCCATGTATGACGGGTCCACGCCTCCTGTTGCATAGCCCTTGATCCGGGCGATGGGCTTGAGCCCCAACTCCTTGGCCTTGTCTTCATTCATGACCAGGCACGCAGCAGCAGCGTCATTTATGCCCGAGGCATTACCGGCAGTAACCGTACCGTCTTTCTTGAACACGGTTGCAAGCGTGCCCATCTTTTCCAGCGTGGTGTCCATGGGACGCTCGTCCGTGTCAAAGATGAGGGGGTCGCCCTTTCTCTGCGGGATCTTCACGGGCACGATCTCACCTTTCAAGATACCGGATTTGATGGCAGCAAGCGCGCGTTTGTGACTGTCGAGCCCCATCTTGTCTTGATCGGCCCTGGTGATGCCGTATTTCTCGGCGATGTTCTCGGCCGTTATGCCCATGTGGTAGCCGTAAAAGATCTCATAGAGGCCGTCGAATACCATGAGATCCATGGTCTTGCCGTAGGGCATGTCCATGCGGTAGCCCCAGCGGGCCTTGGGCAGTGCTATGGGCACGTCGCTCATGTTCTCCATGCCGCCTGCAATGACCACGTTGTTGTCGCCTGCTTTGATTGACGCCGCAGCCAGGGCAATGGCCTTCATGCCCGAGGCGCAAACCTTGTTGATGGAAAACGCTCCGGTCTCCTTAGGCAGCCCTGCCATGATCATTGCCTGCCTGGCAGGGTTTTGTCCCTGGCCTGAGGAGAGGACGTTGCCCATGATCACCTCATCGATAGTGATGCCCTTGAGGTCCTTGGGCCAGCCGGAGTATTTCTCTTCAATGGCCGATAGGCCTGCATTCTTGAAAACATCAGGCGCTGCTTCTTTGCTCGAAGCGGAGACCTCCGGCTTGAGCCCGTTTTTGACAAGGAGTTCGTGTATTACCAGGGCGCCCAGCTCTTTGGCGGGGACATCCTTCAGCGTCCCTCCGAAGCCGCCCACAGCCGTCCTTACACCGTCGACAATGACCACGTTCGCCATGTTGCCACCTCCAGTTTGGGATGTCTTTAAAGGGTAACATTAACTACTATTTCATAATACCACTGCCTTGACAAGACAGGATTACACCGACCTCTGCAACCCATCACGTCCTTGATAAAAACACATCCAGGGTGTAAAAAACGCACCATGGATCTGGACTACGAGGCCCTGCTGAACCGCTATGCACTCGTGCTGCTGGACAGTAGAGGATTTTCCAGGGAAACCTACCGGGCGTATGTAAACGACATCAGGGATTTCATCACATTCATGAGCGAGCACCAAGCCGGCATCCCTGACCGTCGTATGGTGCGCTCGTATATGCTCAGGCTCAGGACCCGCTACAACCGCACCTCAGTCAACCGCAAGCTGAGCGCCATCAAGGGATTCTTCTCCTTCGTGATGCGTTCCACCGGCGTTCCCATGAACCCTTTCGGCCATGTGAGGTCTCTCAAGCAACGGGACAGCTTGCCGAAATTCTTAAGCCATGACGAGATGTTCGACCTTATCGATACGGTAGACGATCCCCGTGACAGGGCTATCATCGAGCTGTTCTACTCTACGGGTATACGGGTGGGAGAGGCAGAGGCCATGAAGTGCTGTGATGTGGACGTGAACAAAGGTTTTATCATGGTCATAGGAAAGGGTTCCAAGCAGCGGCATGTGCCTATCGGTACCCGGGCGCTTCATGTCATAGGCAGTTATCTGAAAACAAGGGGCATCAATGACCCGATATACTGCACCGAGCCCTTGTTTTTAAACAGCAGGGGAGGCCCTATGCGTTCAAGGAGCATCAGGAGGATAGTCTACCAGTGGTCTTTGCATGCCGCACTGGCCAAACATGTGAGCCCCCATGTAATACGGCACACCTTTGCAAGCCACATGCTGGATGCAGGCGCCGACCTCAGATCCATCCAGGAGATGCTGGGGCATGTAAGCCTCTCCACCACCCAGCGTTACACCCACTTGAGTGTGGACAAACTCATGGATGTGTATGATAAAGCTCATCCGAAGGCAAAGGAGGGATGATGGAGATCCATGGCACCACCATATTATGCGTAAGAAAGGAAGGGAAAGTGGTGATCGCCGGCGACGGCCAGGTGACCATGAGTAATGTGATCCTTAAAGGCAAGGCAAAGAAGGTGAGGAAGATCTATGACGATAAAGTCCTGGCAGGCTTTGCCGGTTCCACCTCGGATGCATTTACGCTCTTTGAGCGCTTCGAAGAAAAACTGAAGGAGTATCGCGGCAACCTCACCAGGGCCGCCGTTGAGATGGGAAAAGACTGGAGGACCGACCGGGTGCTCAGGAGGCTGGATGCCCTCATGATCGTGGCCGATACGCTAAACACCTTTATCCTTTCAGGAACCGGCGATGTGGTGGAGCCGGACGACGACGTCTGCGGTATCGGCTCCGGCGGCCAGTACGCTTTTGCAGCGGCCAAGGCACTGCTGAAGCACACAGGGCTATCTGCCAGAGACATTGCGGCCAATGCCATGGAGATTGCATCCGATATCTGCATCTATACGAATAAAGCCATACACTATGAGGAACTATGATGAACAACCTCACACCCAAACAGATCGTTGCCGAGCTCGACCGCTACATCGTCGGCCAGGACAAGGCCAAGCGCGCAGTGGCCATAGCACTGAGGAACCGATGGAGGCGCCAGATGGTAGTCCCCGAGATGAAGGATGACATATACCCGAAGAATATCATCCTCATCGGACCCACCGGTGTGGGAAAGACCGAGATTGCCCGAAGGCTTGCAAAACTCTCGGGTGCACCCTTTATAAAAGTTGAGGCATCCAAGTTCACCGAGGTGGGCTATGTAGGCAGGGATGTGGAGTCCATTATCCGTGATCTCATGAGAATGGGCATCCAGATGGTCCAGGCCGAAGAGAGCGAAAAGGTCAGGGACAAGGCCGTCGATATCGCCAGGGAGCGGGTGTTGGATTATCTGCTGCCGCCCCAGAAGGATGCGGAGCTCCATGTGGAGAGCAGGGACAAGATGAAGAAGATGCTCGAGGATGGGGCACTTGACGATCGGTTTATCGAGGTGGAGTCACGCGAGACCCAGATGCCCACCGTTGAGATCTTCTCGGGCCAGGGACTGGAAGAGATGGGTATCGACTTCAAGGAGATGTTCTCGTCCATCCTTCCCAAGCGTACCCGCCGAAGGCGCATGAGCGTGAAAGAGGCCCTCGAGTTCATCACCAGCCAGGAGGTATCTCGCCTCATCGACATGGACAAGGTGAACCAGGAGGCTAGGGTCCGGGTGGAGAACTCCGGCATCGTGTTCATCGACGAGCTGGACAAGATTGCAGGCAGGGAATCGGGCCGCGGTCCCGACGTGTCACGCGAAGGGGTGCAGCGCGACCTGCTGCCCATCGTGGAGGGGACCACGGTGAACACCAAGTTCGGGCCCGTAAACACGGACCATATCCTGTTCATCGGTTCAGGGGCCTTCCATGTGAGCAAGCCCTCCGACCTCATCCCCGAGCTTCAGGGCCGCTTCCCCATTCGGGAGGAGCTCAATCACCTGAGCAAAGAAGATTTTGTCCGCATCCTCATGGAGCCCAAGAATGCCCTTATCAAGCAGTATCAGGCCCTGCTGGCCACCGAGGGGGTCGACCTCGTCTTCACGGACGATGCCGTCAAGGAGATCGCTGCCATCGCCCAGTACATCAACGACCATACCGAGAACATCGGGGCCCGCAGACTTCATACCGTGCTTGAGAAACTGCTGGAGGACATCTCCTTTGCATCGAAAGAGATCGAGGGCTCTGTTGTAGTCGATGAAGCATATGTCAGGCAGCGTCTGGAGCCGCTTATGAGTAGGGAAGACCTAAGCAGATACATTCTGTAGGAATAATATAATTCCGGCTGTTAAAACTTCGTGTATATGATACAAAAATCCCTACTAAGGGAGATACATGATTTCAAAGGGACGTTTTATCAGTGAAATCGGGGACGGTGACCGTGTAAAGGCGGTGTTCTTGGTTTCCGAACGCAGGCTGCTCACAGCCCGCAACGGCAAGCCCTATGGTAAAATCATCCTCTCCGATAAGACCGGTGACATCCTTGGAATGGTCTGGGATGAAGCACAGGAGCAGGTTTCAAACATAGCTCCGGGAGATGTAGTGGGTGTAAGGGCAAGTGCCGAGTCATACGAAAACCGCCTGCAACTCAGGATCGAGAAGATCACAAAACTCTCCGACCAGGATGTGGAAATAGCAAGCCTTGTGCCTTCCACGAGCCGGGACATGACATCCATGATGGAGGAGTTCGAGCAGTCCTGCTCCGGCATCAGAAACAATCACCTGCGACTCCTCATCGAGCGGATCTTTGCCAGGGAAGGGGTAAGGGACGGTTTCATGAAGGCCCCTGCTGCCAAAGGGATACACCATAACTACATAGGGGGCCTGCTGGAGCATACAATCTTTGTCTTAAGGGCTATCGATGCATTATTGCCCGTCTATGTCCATGTGGGCTTCAACCGGGATATGCTGGTTGTCGGTGCCATCCTCCACGACCTCGGCAAGATATATGAGTACACCTACACCAAGATCATAGACATTACCCCGATGGGCAGGCTCCTGGGGCATATCTACCTTTCCGCAAATATGGTTGACCAGGAGGCATCATCCATTGAGGGATTTCCGAAGGAGCTCAAGCTCCAGCTCCTTCATATGATCTTGGGCCATCACGGTCAGCTTGAATTCGGCTCGCCCAAGCTGCCCATGACCAAAGAGGCCATCTTTCTCCATATGATGGACGACCTCGATGCAAAGCTGACCGGCATATGCTCCATCATAGAGGCAACGCCCGAAGAAGAATCTTTCTCCGCCTTCTCCAGCATCTACAACCGCCATCTCTACACAAGGAGCTATCAGGACGAGGAGTAAGGTGTCTTGTCATACTCTTTGTAGCTTACCCCCAACTTTTTAGAAATCAAGACTCTTAAGATTGTCGGTGCCGAAGGACGTAACTATGTCTTAAATAGTAGAATGGCGGAAGCGCATGGGAATCGAAACCACATGAATATTTCCGTACTGCCCAACTTTGGGGGGTATTTTCAGGACGCTTATTGAATAATATTAATGGGTTAAAGTGGTGGTGCTGGCAGTCACCTGCGAACCATTCTCTACACCGAATTCCCTGTTTATCAGGGAATTTGCAGGGAATTTTGTCGTTTCTGGGACCGAAATTAAAAAAATGGCGTCGATATGATGACTCACTCCAGTGGGTTGCAAAAGAATTCCCTACTCAACATAGCAGGGAATTTTTTCAGCATATCAGGGAAATTAAATCGCAGAACAGGGAATTATCAAACGAGGTTCATGAGGTGTTGTCCCGGGGTAAGAGCGTGCCAGGATTCGTTACTTTGTGAATGCCACCACCAAAGGATAGATCTCAACTCAAGATATGTACATTTTAGAGGATCAAGAAAGCTATCATCTATTACAGATCTGTATTTGATATGCGATCTATTCAAGTGCAGGTATCACCTGATTATCTATACTTTCAGTCAAAGTTAAAATGATTGATTACCAGATCTGGGCCAATCCTAACTGAACTGGCAAATTGTTTGGTGTCACAATGATCATTATAACTTACTTTTTTGCCTCTCCTTCAGGCCATACGATATTATCGTCGAGTGCATAACACCGACACCCTTGATGACCCTTACTGCACTCGTGCATCGCTCTAGCTAGTGGATCGTCACCTCTGGAAGTTGCACTCCATGCACCATCTGGTGCTATAACAAAAGCTCGTGGTTTGCGAAGTGTTAAAAATTTCTGATAACCCTTATGGCCCGCCTCATTCAAATACGGCACCGCCGCATAATCGTTAAGCAATGCAAAATGAGTAGGTGGTGGAACAGGTGTCGGGTGGGTCCATACAACATAATCATCCACAGCATAAAGCTGACAATTCTTGAATTGTTTTTGACCTTCTTTCAAGGCACTAATGACGGGATCAAATCCACCGGTGTGTATAGAAGCAGAACCGCTTGGATCGATTACAAATACCCGCGGCATAGGTTTTGTTAAAAATTTCTGATAATATTTTTGGCCTTGCTCATTAAGGTAGGGAATGGAGTCAAGATCATCGATAGCGGCATAGTGTGACGGAGGCGGAAATGGAGCAGGCAAGTATTCAGGATAAAGAAGTTTGCTTGGTAACCCTACTTTGTTCAAGAAGGCATCTAACTTGGGTAGCCAGATGCACAGACCTTCTGGAAAACCGAGCATGTTGTGAGAATCTTCCATGAATTTGCCATATGCGACTAATTCGGCCTTTCCACCTGCCGCGGTATAGCGTTCAAACATGGATCGCCATACGTTGGTGGAAAACACTTTATCGTTATCTCCATAGAACCAAATTGAAGGGATTGCAGTATGAGCACCAAAGCTTTCTGCAGCAGCAACCAAACTCTTTTCTGGTTCCGAGCAATCAGATGGAGTCATTCCTCCTGCAAAATTTACCAACCCCAATACTTTGGGATGATGAAGGGTTCCGAAAGCCAATGTATTCCAACCGCCGAAGCTTTGACCAGCTACGACAATGCGATTAGCATCAATATAAGATTGAGAAGTAAAGTAATCAATTACACAAGCTATATCCTTGGCATTATTGATACCGACAGTTTCTACATCACATCCATGATGTTCTGCGTTTCCATCTGAACCAGCAAAGCCCCGCATCATTGGTAAAGCGACTGCATATCCTCTTGAGAGAAAATAGAATGCGGAGTATGTAATCCGATATCTAGGATTAAGTTTCGGCGGTTTGCTCCCATCAGCTCCGTGGTTCATTATGGCGAGAGGGAAGGGACCAGAGCCGCTGGGGGTGTATAAAGTCACTTCCAGCATGACCGGGTGATCAGTTTTTATTCTTAACGTTTTCACTTTTTCCCCGCTGTATGAATTCATTTCAAGCATAACCGGGCGAACAGGGTCACCGGGAATTCTTAAAACCCGCTCATTGAGAGGTATCGGGGGCATCATATCCGAGTCAGGTGCTTCCTCAGATGTATAAGTCGACTCCGAACATATCAATAAAAAGAAAAAGACAGCAATAAGATGACGCAATGAAATTTTAATCATTGAATTTCTCCTGATACCGATAGGTTATAGTATTCTATCCTATTGATCTATCATCAACAAATCAATTTATTAATCTTAAATAGCGATTATCTTGTAAGGGACTCTGCACTTGATCTGAACTTATGATATTCAGGTGTTATCAGCAGTGGGAGATATTGCAAAACCCTGTGTTGATTGCGTGAGGTTATCACAAGGTGGACAGTATTGAAGATATCATCTGGAAACCTCTACTTTTAGGGCTGATTTGAAAGTGTTAATTTATCGCAGAGATCTATGGTTTCATAAAAGAAAAGGCAGAGCCAGGAATGACTCTGCCTAAATTTTCCATCAGTAAACTGCTAACCTAGGAATTTCCTGCGGAGACGTTTAAGGCCACCTCGAATAATCCACTTTTTCAGAAAGCCTCGTTTTGGAGTTGATTCATCCACACATTACCCCTGGAATCTGCCTATTGAGATGCATAATTAACGGTCTTTGAAGACATCACTTATGGTT
>Ga0326727_10015766_pt1 | contig 16116 bp, 15 predicted proteins | sample MB2enrmetagenome_FD_207643 | JGI IMG/M metagenome (GOLD analysis project Ga0326727, IMG submission 207643) | Lab enriched peat soil microbial communities from McLean, Ithaca, NY, United States - MB29MY | ecosystem: Environmental > Terrestrial > Soil > Wetlands > Peat | place: USA: New York...
GCCCAACTCCCTGACGGCCGGTTCCGGAATTTCATGGATTACTCACGTCACTTCAACGAGGGGCCGGAAACGGAAGACACCTGGGGAAGGGCGATCTGGGGGCTCGGGTGCGGCGTGCAGCTTGGTCCCACCGAGTGGTTCCGCACCCTTTCGAGGGAACTGATGGAAAGGGCGACGGCGAATCTTATTATGCGTTATCCCATGGCGAGGGCGTACGCCATGGTGGGCCTCTACCATTTCCTCCAGCGCTATAGCAGCGCGACGGCCACAAAGAAATTGCTCCAGAACCTGGCTGACGCCCAGATCGAACAATACCGGAGCACCAAAAGCCAAGAATGGTGCTGGTTCAGCGATTCCGTGACGTACGGAAGTACGAAAATACCGCAGGCCCTGCTTCTGGCATACAAAGTCCTGAAGAGTGAGGCCTGCCTGTCGGTCGGCCTGGAGAGCCTGGAGTTTCTGACCCGTGCCACGTACACCGGGGAACACTTCGATTTTGTCGGCAACGCGGGCTGGTACGAAAAGGGAAAGGAAAAGAGCCTGTTCGATCAACAACCGCTGGACGCGGGTTACGCGGTTGAAACCTATGTACTCGCCTACGAGATCACCAAGGAGCCCCGTTATCTCGATCTCGCCCAGGCTGCCTTCGACTGGTTCTTCGGCCGCAACTGTATGGGTCTGTCCCTCTATGATTTTGCTCAGGGGGCGTGCTACGACGGCCTTACTCCACACGGTCCCAACCTGAACCAGGGCGCCGAGTCGACCATTGCATTTCTGCTCGCGAACCTCGCCATGTTTCAGCAAGGGTTCCTCACCTCGACTGCCACCTCCGATGACGTGAACCGGCTGTGGTACCAGGATGCCGGCGACCCGATAGCAAAGGGGATTGCCTGATTTATGAAAGTACGTAGAAAGAAAGATCCAATCGTGATGATCTCCAGCTATCCTCCGCGGCTCTGCGGCATCGCAACCTTTTGCGAAGAGGCCAGGGAGTTTATCCAAAAACGGAACCCCGACCGGGAGGTGCTCGTCATCAGCCATACGGACGGCGCCGGGGAAGGCGTCTTCCCCCTCATCGACATGTCGCGCCACGACTGGTGGAAACCCGTCGCCGAGAAGGTGGAGGAGTTGAAGCCCTACGCCGTCCACATCGAGCACGAATACGGCCTCTATGAGTTCTATGACGACCGGGGGAAGGGGGATGAAAACGAGGGTTTCATCGATCTTTTAACTGCGTTGGGTGACTGGCCCGTCGTCGTCGAGCCCCACACAATCCACGGACGGATGAGGGATGTGGAGGCAGACTTCGTGTACAGGCTCTGCGAAGCCGCGAGCGTGGTGCTCTTCAAGTGTCACTACCAGAAGTGGCGCCTCGACTGGTCCTTTCATGGAGACGGGTGGAAGACGCCGCTCAACATCATGGTGGTGCCCCACGGGGCACGGTCCGACAAGCGGTGGGGGCTCCATGAGATGGCCGGCCTGCGCGCGGAGATCGGCCTCAACGATCTACCTCACATCGGAACGCACCTGGTCGGGCTCATCGGGTGGATCCAGTCGAATAAGCGTTGGGACATCCTCACCTCCATGTGGGAGGGGATCGAGGCCGAAATCAAAGAACGGACGGGCGATCATTGGGACCTCCTTGCCGCCGGTGCCATGCGGGACCCCAACCACCTTCCTGAGTACGAGAAATACAAAATGGAGCTTGAGACCCTTGCAGAAAAGGGATTGGCCCACTACTACGAGTTTATCCCGAGGGGAGACGCCTATTATAGGGTGATGGCGATATGCGATTTTATCGTCATCCCCTCTTTGGACGAGACCCAATCCGGTACGCTCGCCCGGGTCATCGCCCTGAATAAGCCTTACATAACGACGGCGCCCATGGAGGGGCTGACTGCCCAGACCCTCGAGAGCGAGGGCGGCCTCCTCTTTACCACGAAAGAAATGCTCCGCACAAAGGTGATCCGTCTGGCGTGCGATGAGAAACTCCGTCTGGAGCTTGGGGGGAACCTCAGGCGGTATCTGGAGAACGTGGTATCCTGGGATAAGGTGGCCGCCCAGTACGATGAGGCTTACAGGCTTGCCCGTGAGGCAAAGCAGACGGGAAGGCCCGTGGAGCTCCCGTTGGAGTTCTAACAAAGGAGACGGAAAAGAGAGTGCAGACAGGACCAGCCGGGCTCATCTCCCGCCATCCGGATAACCCTATCCTCGATGCGTCCATGTGGCCTTACGCCGCCGCCTCGGTCTTCAACCCGGCGGCCGTAACCCTCGGTCAGGATACCCTTCTCCTTGTCCGGGTAGAGGATCCCAGAGGTCACTCTCACTTCACCGCGGCCCGAAGCAAAGACGGCGCGACGGACTGGCGGATCGATCCGGCACCCACCCTGGAGGCCGACCCGGTCAACCATCCGGAAGAACTATGGGGCATTGAAGATGCACGGATCACAAGACTCGAAGAAACGGGAGAATGGGCAGTCGCCTACACCGCGTATTCGAAGGGCGGTCCTCTGGTCTCGCTAGCCTGCACCGATGATTTCCGGACCTTCCGCCGCGTGGGACCGGTCATGCCCCCGGAAAACAAGGACGCAGCCCTTTTCCCCAGACGTTTTAAAGGAAGGTGGGCCATGATCCATCGGCCGACCACCGCATTTCTGCAAGGAAAAGCCGACATGTGGCTCTCCTTCTCTCCCGACCTGGTGCACTGGGGCGATCACCGGATGCTTATGGCGGCCAGGGACGGGGCCTGGTGGGACGCGAACAAGATCGGGCTTGGACCGCCGCCGCTCGAAACGGAAAAAGGCTGGCTCATCCTCTACCACGGTGTCAAACAGACCGCCGCAGGATGCATCTACCGGCTTGGCCTGGCGCTCCTTGACCTCGAAGATCCCGGCCGCGTCATCGCGAGGAGCGACCCATGGGTTTTTGCTCCTGTTGAACCCTACGAGCAGATGGGAGATGTGGGCAATGTCGTCTTTTCCTGCGGGTGGATACCCGATGGAAAGAGCCGCGTCCGCATCTACTACGGGGCCTCCGACACGTCGACCTGTTTTGCCACGGCCGACCTCGATGACCTGCTCGGCTTCGTGACCTCGTCTTTTTCGAAATGATATGCCCCGTCTGCACCACCTGCAACTATCGACGACCCGTTTACCCCACCGCTTGAAGATTACCGACAAAAGACGTGGAGAGACGGTCAGCACGCAAGCATCGGCAAAATCTTTTCAAAATAATCGAGTGAATCGGGATTGACCAGGGCATCCCTGTTTGTCACCGGCCTGCCGTTCACGATATTGGTAACGGCGCTCTCCACCTTTTTCGTGTTGAAGGTGTACGGGATATCAGGCACATCAATAATGAGCGCCGGGACATGGCGAGGTGACGCCTTGTCTCTCAACGTCTTTTTTATTCTATCCTTCAGCTCGTCGGTAAGGGCTGCGCCGGGAGCAAGCTTTACAAAAAGGAGCACTCGCTGGTCGCCTTCCCAGTTCTGTCCTATGGCCACGCAGTCCGCCACTTCCGCGAATTTGTCTACGATATTATAAATCTCGGCGGTACCGATCCGCACGCCCGATGGCTTGAGGATGGCGTCCGAACGGCCAAAGAAGGTCACACCCCGGGTGTCGCGGTAGAATTGCACATAATCACCATGGCGCCAGACGCCGGGATATACCGTGAAGTAGGCATCCCTGTATCTCGTGTAATCGGTATCATTGAGGAAATAGAGAGGCATAGACGGGGCGGGGGCTTCACAGACCAGCTCCCCCTGTGTATCGTACACCGCATTCCCTTTCTCCCCGTAAGCCTTTACCTTCATGCCGAGCCCCGGCGCCTGTAACTCTCCGGCATAAACAGGAAGCGATGGAGAACCGATGCAGAAGCATCCGTTGATATCGGTGCCGCCGGAGAGGGAGTTGAAATGGACATCCTCTTTTATACACTGATAGACGTATTCGAAGCCTTCGGCTGATAACGGAGAGCCGGTCTGGCCGATCGATTTCAATGATGCGAGGCTGAAGAGTTCTTTTGGCTTGAACCCCTGGCTTTTCAGGAGATTGATGTACGTTGCGCTCGTGCCGAAAAAGGTAATCTTCTCATCGTCGATGAGCTTCCACATAGTCCCCAAACCGGGATAGCCGGGATTGCCGTCAAAGAGCACAACGCGCGACCCTACGGCGAGGGCGCAGACGAGCCAGTTCCACATCATCCAGCTCGGTGCCGTCATATACATGATCGTATCCTCTCTCTTCAAATCCGCGTGGATGATCAGCTCTTTCATCTGATTAAGCAGGATCCCGCCAACGCTCTGGACCATGCATTTCGGCTTTCCCGTCGTACCGGAGGAAAACATGACGTAGACCGGGTGGTTGGCCGGCACCTGCTCGAACACAATCTTGTCGTTTCCCTCGGGGGACACGAATTCCCCATAGAGCACGGCGCCAGGCACCCGGCCGATGTCCGGCCTCTCGTATATAGACGACACGACAACGACCTTTTCTATGGAAGGTACAGCCTCGACGACTGTCTTGACATCGGCAAGCATGGGAAACGGCTTATTCTTATAGAGGTAGCCATCGGCGGCAAACAAAACCTTCGGCTCGATTTGGCCGAAGCGGTCTATCACTGCCTGCACACCCAGCTCGGACCCGCACGATGCCCACACGGCGCCAATGCTTGTGGCGGCGAGCATAGCCACAACCGTCTCGACCATATTCGGCATGTATCCCGCTACCCTATCACCCTTTTTCACCCCTTGCGCCCGCAAGGCGGTGGAAAGACCGCCTACCATTTTGTGCAGCTCTTCATACGTGATGCTGACGGAGGGCTTCGTTTCACACTTGTTGATGAGTGCCGTTTCCTTGTCTTTATACCTCAGAAGGTTCTCCGCAAAATTGAGCTCTGCTCCGACGAACCACTCTGCACCGGGAAATTTATTGAGATCGTCCACCACCTTCCCGTATCTTTTGGACGCCTTGATTTCCAGGAAATCCCACACGCTCGCCCAAAAGTCGGGGATGCTGCTAACCGACCAGTCATAGAGGTCGAAGTAATTGTCGAACTTCTTGTCGTGCCGCGTGTTGACAAATTCGATGAATCGGGTCATGTTCGCATTTTTTATACGCTGATCAGACGGCATCCAGAGTGGTTGCTTCATGTCTTCCCCCGTTTATTGAGTATGGTTTTGTCAACAATCATCCTTTTTGCAAAAAATGTAGCGGCCCTGGGGAGGGTGCGGGCGGGGATCAAGGGGTGTTCATCATCCCCGCAAGGAAGCGCCATCGTAGAAATCCCTCCTTTGAGAAGAACTATCAGGTGCAATGGTTGGCAGAGAGCCGCCACTCATTGCACCTGTCCGAGAGCGTCTTCGGCCTGGTTCCGTCAAGCCCAACGGAAAGAACCGATGACGTTATTTGCAGCGTGGATTTCCCGTGTCCTTCGGCGCAACAGAGATAATCTCCGCAGGAATGGCGATCGGATCGCCGAGGAAAGGGAAATCAAGAATCGATTTGAAGGCATGGCTGGGCTGCATGACCGCGACATAGCCCGGTGTCTGGATCTGGTGATCACAGGCCCGCATAGTGACCTTGCCGGTGACGCCCTCAAAGCTCATGCCCTCCCATGCCTTTATAATCTTATTGGCGTCTGTCGACCCCGCTTTCTTGACGGCTTCGCCCAGAAAGGCCAGACCGTCGACACTGAGCGCCACCGAACTCGGGACAAGGTAGAAGGACGGCCTGTCGGCATAGTGTTTCTTGAACCAGGCTTGCCACGCCTTGATAAATTCCTGGTTCTTCTTGGTCTTCAGGCTCGCCAGGTAGAGTTCCGCGGTGACGGCGCCCAGCCCGGCCTCACGCGCCTGGTTCATATATGTTGAATTGTCAAGGTAATAGGAACCGAAAATTGCCTTCATGCCCAGACCTCTCGCCTGTTTCATAAGACCGGGAAGGTCAGGACCGAAGTTCCCGGTAATGACCACGTCCGGTTTTGCGGCAAGAGCCTTCGTCACGTACGGGCCGAAGTCCTTGGTGGACATGGGATGGAAGTCTTCTCCGACGATCTCCTGATCCGCCTTCTTAACCTTCAGAAAGGCCTTCTTAAAAGAATCGGACACGGCGTGGCCGAAGGCATAGTCCTGGTTGAGAAGGTAGAACCTCTTATGGGCGGTTTGAGCAAAGTAGTTCGCCAGGATTCCCGAGTGCATGGAGGTACTCAGGCACACTCTGAAGGAGTTCGGCTGGAATTCCGACCCCGTGATTTCATCCGCCTCGTTATGAAAGATCAGGTGGATCACATTCAACTCTACGGCTACTTTGGAGAGGGCAAGACCGACGGCGCTGTTGGTGTGGCTCATAATCACCTTGGCCCCGCTTTCGAGTACCGCCTTCCGCGCCATGCGAACGGCAATATCCGGTTTCATCTGGTTGTCCAACTGGATCAGCTTTACCTGTCGTCCCAGCAGCCCGCCCTTTGCATTGACCTGCTCCACCCCATACTCGACGAATGCCGCCACTTCCGTGCCGACGTCCTTGAAGGGTCCCGACAAAGGTTCGATGAGTGCGACCACAATAGGCGGTTTCTGGGCCAGGGCCGAACCGGCGACGCCGAGAATTACCGCCAGTATAATAGTAATGGCGATTACCGGACACGCAATGCTCTTGTGCATTTTCATGTGTACCCCCTTCGTAGTTTGTGTTGATGTTGAATCCTTTCATATCTCCAGGTATCTTTCGATGATGTCCGGCCTTCCGCGAAGCTCGTCCGGAGTCCCTTGAAAGACGATCTCGCCCTTGTTCATGACCATCAGAGATTCCACAAGGTCCAAAATCACCTCCATGGACTGTTCCACGAGCAGCACCGAAACGCCGGCCCTATGTATCTCGTCGATTACCGCCACGACTATCTCCACCACCTGGGGGGCGAGGCCTTCCGTGGGTTCGTCGATGAGGATAAGCCTGGGATTTCCCATGAGGGTCCGGCCCATGGTAAGCATCTGCTGCTCGCCGCCGGAGAGGTTCCCCCCCTTGAAACCGTCCCGCTCCTTGAGGTGTGGAAAGGAATGGTAAACCTTTTCGATAGTCCAGCCGTCCTTGCTTTTTTTTCTTTCTCCCGGTTTCATGCCCAGGAGGAGGTTCTGCCGCACCGTAAGGCTCGGGAAAATTCTGCGGTCTTCGGGCACGTAGCCGACGCCCAGTCGCGCCATCTGATAACCTTTGAGGCCCGCGGCCTCTTTGCCGTCGAGTCTGATAGAACCGGATCGCGGCGAGACAATCCCCATGATACTCTTGAGGGTAGTCGATTTTCCCACGCCGTTTCTGCCAAGGAGGCCCACAATCTCGCCGTCTTTTATCGTAAAGGAGACGTCATGGAGGATATGACTCTTGTCGTAATAGCTGTTTACGCCGCTAAGTTGGAGCATTTTTTCTCTTCCCCAGATACGCTGCTCTCACCAGATCATTGCCCCGGATTTCGTCAGGAGGGCCCGAGGCCAGGACTGTTCCATAGGAGAGCACGGTGATCCTGTCCGCCATGCTGAACACCACGTCCATGTCGTGCTCAACCACCATAAGGGTCTTCCCCTTTGTGATGTTCTTAATGAGGGCCACCGCTTCCTTCGTCTGCTCCCTGGTCATACCGGCTGTCGGCTCGTCCAGCAAGATGAGCTTCGGATCGGTCGCAAGCGTCATGCCCACTTCGAGGGCCCTCTGCTGCCCATAGGAAAGCTCCGTGGCCGGCACGTTTCTGATCGGCGTAAGTCCGAGCCTTTCGATCAGCTCCTCCGTCTCTTTGGCGACGCGCCCTATATGTCCGAGCCTCAGCAGGTGGTTGAACCGGAGTCTCTCTTTCGAGACGACGGCGTTTCTCACGTTCTCGTAGACCGTCATATGGGGGAAAACGTTGGTGATCTGGAAGGACCTCGCAAGCCCCTTCCGGGATATCCTGTACGGGGGGAGACCCGTAATATCCTCTCCCCTAAAGTAGATCCTGCCTTTCGTGGGCCGGTACCTGCCTGTTATCACGTTAAAGAGGGTGCTTTTCCCCGCGCCGTTAGGCCCTATGACGGCGTGGCATTCGCCTTCCTCTATGGAAAGGTTGAGATTACACAATACCTGCAGCCCTCTGAAATGCTTGTAAAGGTCTTTTAGCTCCAGGATGTTCATCTATTCCCTTCCTTCCTGATGCTGAGCGCGCGTTTTATGCGATCGATGTCGGCGAAGCCCATGAGGCCGGTCCGTGCGTACATCACGAGGAGGACGAAAAGCACGCCGAGGACGAACTCCCACCTGTCGGTGATGCGGCTCACCCAGTCGGTGAAATAGAGGTACACGCCGGCGCCGAGGATAGGACCGAAAAACGATCCCACGCCACCGATGAAGGTCATGAAGACTGCCTGCATCGACATGGCCGCGTCGATGGAGCTTGTCGCGACGAACTGTTGAAAGAAGGCAAAAAGACTTCCGGCGATGCCGGCAAAAAACGAGCAAGACGCGTAGAGGGCGACTTTGGTGAGATAGGTATTGTAGCCTATGAAGCCCGCCCGCTCGTCGTTCTCCTTGACGGCCCGGACGCTGTTACCGAAAGGCGTCTTGGAGAGATACCATTGGACGGATATGCAGAGAATGACAACGAACATCACCAGATAATAGACATGCAGAATATTATTCATGGCGACGGCGCCGAGACCGGGCAGATAAAGGTCGGGCCGCTTGAGACTCATACCGTCGTCTCCGCCGGTGAGCGATCGCGACTTCAGCGCAATGGCGAAAAAGAACTGGTTGAAGGCCATGGTGAGAAGGGCGAAATACCCGCCCTTGAGCCTCACGCAGAAAGCCCCTGCCAGCACGCCGCCCAGTCCGCTTGCTATGCCGCCGAAAAGGAGGGTGAGAGGAAGTGGAAGACCCGCATAATGCTTGGCGAGAATGGCTACCGTATAGGCGCCTATGCCGAAATAGGCGGCGTGGCCGAAGGAGAGAAGGCCCCCGTAGCCGAAGAGCATGTTGTAACTCACGGCAAAGAGAGAGAAGAAGGCGATCTCGATGACCATGTTCAGATGGGTGAAGGGGAGCACATAGGGCAAAAGAATCAGTAGCGCCGCACAGGCGGCAAGAGCGACTATTTTCGCTTTCACTCTTTCTCTCCGAAAAGACCTTGAGGCCGTACGATAAGGACCAAGGCCATCAGGACGAACTGGAAAACCAGGGCAAACCTGGGCAACATAAGCACCCCGTAAGACTGGAGCACACCGATCATCAGAGATGCCGCAAGAGCGCCGAAGAGACTGCCGAAACCCCCTATGACAATGACCACGAAGGCATCGGTGAGAATATCGAAGCCCATGCCGGGGCTTGTGCCCAGAAACGGTCCGGCTATTGCACCCCCGAGGCCGGCGAGGGCCGCACCGATAGCAAACACCCCCGTGAAGACGAGGGGTACGTTGGTGCCCAGGGCCCCAACCATCTCCGCGTCCGATACGGCGCCCCGCACGATTATGCCGATACGGGTCTTCATGATGAGGACTGCCACGATCATGAGCACTGCGACGCCGCAACAAAGGATGAAGAGACGATAATACGGGTATGTGGCCCCGAGAATCGTGAGGGAGCCCGAGAGGGATTCGGGCACCGATACCGGAAGGGGCGAGTTGCCCCAAAACCACTTGACGATTTCTCCGATCGCCAGAAACAGCCCGAAGGTGAGGAGGAGTTCATAGGCGTGACCGAACCGGTGCACCTGGCGTAAAAGGAAGCGTTCTGCCGCGGCGCCGCAGATGCCTGCGCATAGGGGTGCGACGAGAAGGGAAAGCCAGAAGCTCCCTGACCACGCTATCACCGAATAGGCAAAGTAGGCGCCCAGCATATAGAATCCGGCGTGGGCGAAGTTGAGCACCCCCATCATGCCGAACACGAGGGTCAAGCCCGAGGCCACCAGGAAGAGGAGCATGCCGTAGACAACACCATGGATTGCCTGAATGACGTAAATATCGAAGGAATAGGGCATCAGGAACCCTCGCTTTCCTTGAGTGTCGCAATAAAATCCCTCACCATATCCTCCAGCGAGTACTGTACGGACCAGTCCCATTCGGCATGGGCCTCGTCGCATCGGATCTCTTTGGGGGTATTGCGCGACACCTCGGTGGCAAGAGGGTCCGGTCTGAAGGAGATGTGCGCACCGGGGCAGATTCTCTTGACCATGTCCACGATCTCTGCCGTAGAGGGGGCCGGCATGATCTGTCCTATGTTGTAGATGCGCGTCACGAGTTCTTTCTCGGGCGCGCGGTAGAGCATCGCGAGGCTCCTGACGGCATCCTTCACGTAGAGAAGCGGTATCACCGTGTCCTCCGGTACGTTTACCTCGAACGGCTTTCCGAGGATCGACGATTGGATCAGGAGGCTGTTGAACTGCCCGAAGCCGGGCGATTCCACATTCGGCCCTACCAGTTGGGGAAGCCTGATGCCGCGGGCATCGATGCGGAACTTCCTGTGGTAATAGCGTGCAAGGAGCTCCGAAAAGGTCTTGGTGATTCCATAGATAAGGGGAGATCGCTGCGGAGTTTCTTCCGTCACTACCTTCACCCCGGACCCGGCGCCCACGTACACGGACATGCTGCTCGTGAAAACCACCTTTTTTGTTTCAAACAGCCGGGCCGCTTCGAGCATGTGGTACATGCCAAGGGCGTTGACCGAGATGGAGGCCCAGGGGTTTCTTTCTGAAGGCTCCGACAAGAGGGCCGCCAGGTGGATAATGGCGTCCGGGGTGTGATCCCGAACCACATTGAGCACCTGCGAGAAGTTGGTGATGTCTCCCCGCACAAAGGTTGCAGGACCATCGCCCGCACGCAATGACTCGGGCGGCTTCAGGTCAAATATTACTACTTTCTCACCCTCCGCTATAAGGCTTCGTGTCAGCTCACGCCCGATGAACCCGGAGCCCCCGGTAATGAGGACTGTTTCAGCCATTCTCACGCCCCCTTTTTTTGGTAGAGTATCTTCAACAAAGCCATCGTCTTCTCGTCCCGCTCCTGTTCCTGACCGTACATAAAGTCCCCTGCCTCGTAGTCGAAGAAGCCTTTCCCCGATTTTCGTCCGAATGCGCCTTCCCTCACCTTGTCCCGAATGATATGCTGGGGCTCCTGAGAATTGTCGAGGCTTCGGTACAGATCTCTCATGCCGTACCAGAAGAGGTCGATTCCCGCAAGGTCGATGGATTTGAGAGGTCCGATCGTGGCGAGCCGAAGTCCGAGGCTCCCCGAGACGCCTTTGTCGATCTCTTCCGCAGTGGCGACGCCCTGCTCCAAGAGGCCGATTGTTTCCCTGAACATGGCAAACTGGATCCGGTTCAAGAGGTGACCTGGTACCTCCTTCAGCACCTTGATGGGTACCTTGCCCATTCTCCGGAGTAGATCAATCGTCCGGTCCATTGTGTCCTGGCTGGTATGGGCACCCTTTACCACCTCCACCACGGGCATCAGGTAGGGCGGGTTGAACCAGTGCGTGACGATCAGCCTTTCCTTCTTTTCAATGAGGACCCCTATATCGGAGACCTTCAACATCGACGTATTGCTTGCCAATATGGCGTCGTCCGGAGCAAATGATTCTATTCTCCTGAACAGCTCCGTTTTAACTCGAAGATCCTCGGGAGTGGATTCGATCACGAAATCCACATCTGTCAGGGCCTCTGCCAGGTCCGTCGTGGTGGCTATCTTCGACATGATAGCATCGATACGTGCAGGATCTTCGAGTTCGTGCTCGGACAGAGCTTTCAGGTTTGCCCTTATGCGGGAATCGGCAGTCTGAAGGGCATGCGTGTCAACGTCCTGCAGCCTTACCCGGCAGTCTCCCTGAGCGAATACCTGTGCTATCCCGTGCCCCATGAGACCGGAACCGATAACGGCTATTTCCGGCGGCTTTCCTGCATCTTTCATATCCGAACTCTCCATAGTGAGACCTCTTGCCGACTGTTACAAATTCAGGGCCTTTCTCGCCTCGGCCGGCGAGGCTACTTCCCGCCCCATCTCCCCGGCTATTCGAACGATTTTCTCCACCATCTGGGCGCTGCTTGAGGCGAGAACGCCTTTTGAGATATGAATGCAATCCTCAAGACCTACCCTTACGTGCCCGCCAAGACCGATAGCAACAGGCGCTATGGTATAGATGGGGAGCCCGACGCAGCAGACCGACCACGACACATCCGGTGGAATGGAATTCTTGAGAAACACAAGGTTGTCGATGGTCGCCTGCATGCCTCCCAGCACGCCCAGCACAAAGGCAAAATGCAAAGGGTCAACCAGGGCGTCGAGCGACTTGAGGACCATGGCATTGTTGATCATCCCGGCGTCATAGATCTCGAGCTCCGGCTTCACACCACACTCTTTCATGATGTCGGCAAAGCGGAGGATGGCACTCCAGGGGTTCATCTGTACGTCATCGAGGATAAACTCCCGTTGCTTGCGGCTCAACAGGCCGAAATTGAGGGAGCCGCAGTTCAGAGAAGCCATCTCCGGCTTGGCTGCAGGGTCGGCAGAAAGCGCAGGAACGATCGATATCCTGTCCTTCGTGGAGATGCCCGGCCCCCCGCCCGTAGTGACGTTGATAATCACGTCGCATTCGTTCCTGATCATACGGATCACTTCCTTGAAGAGGTGAGCATCCTGAATGCCTACACCTTGCGGATCCCTCACGTGAAGGTGGACCATAGAGGCCCCCGCCTTCCAGGCATCAACGGCTGCGCGGGCGATTTCTTCTGTTGTGTAAGGGACATTAGGGGTCTGTTGCCTGGTCGTGACGGCGCCAACCAGCGCTGCGGTAATAACGAGTTTCTCCATCCTCCGGCTCCTCTCCTCCCCAAAGCATTTGGCGGAGGTTGTCATATGTTGTGCATACGCAGACTTATATAACGTGAGAAAACATATTGTCAACGATATTTTTTATATAGTCAGCAATTATTATAATATTGTTGACAATTTACAAAGGCACATGTATCGTATATGAGAATGGACCACACCATGGAAAACAACAGCAGTTCAGGAAACAACAGCAAAGGGCTTCAAGAAGTGGCGGATGACATCAAGGCTGCCATTGCTACCGGTGAATTGAAGCCCGGCCAGAGGCTGGTTGAGTCACAGCTCTGCGAGCTTTTCGGCCTCAAGAGAAACAGGATCAGGGAGGCCCTTCGTAAACTTGAGCATGAGGGGTTCGTAAAGATCACTCCCAATGTAGGGGCCGTGGTGGCTGAGTTTTCCCAACGCGATATTGAGCACATCTATGATCTTTTGAGTGTACTTGACGGTCTATCGGTGAGGTTGGCAACGCCATTTATTACGGGCGACCAGTTCAAGCACCTGGAGACGCTCGTCAAGCGGATGGAGGCTACGGATAAGCTTTCTCTGTTCTCCGGCTATAACGACGATCTCCACAGCCTGTTTTGCACCTACAGCGAAAACAGCCGTCTCATAAACTTTGCAGAAAATCTGAGGCTCAGCATCAAGGCGTTCGGATACCGGAGTTTTTATGTCCCCGGTCAAATTGCGACATCCAACACCGAGCACAGAAAAATCCTGCAGGCAATAAAAACGAACAAGCCGCTACTCGCCGAACGGATTATGCGCGATCATGTCATCGACGCGAAAAACCGCCTTATCAAGTGGATGTACCGGTCGCTCTAAGTTCCCGGAGAGCTGATCGACCGGCTCAAAAAAAGCCGGACATGGAGGTTGTCGACTGTTCTCGCGGTTATGGAGGAGATCCATCGTGCCGGTGTGTGGACGGGAGGCGCACATGCAAGACCGGGTGAATAGACAAGTCATAGTGAAGGAGAGGCCTGTGGGCATCCCGGAGGCCGAGCACTTCGAGATCGTCGAGGCCCCTGTGCCCGGACCGCAAGAGGGGCAAATCCTCGTTCGCAACATCTATCTTTCTGTCGACCCGGCGATGCGCGGCTGGGTCAATGCGGCGGCCAACTACCTGGATCCTGTTCCCCTGGGCGGCGTCATGCGGAGCTTTGCCGTAGGCCGCGTCGTGGAGTCGCGTCATCCCGAGTACCGTGTGGGAGACGTCGTTTCCGGCATGTTCGGCTGGCAGGACTACGCCGCAGTGGATGAGAGTGCCGTGGAGCGCAAGGTTACCGAAACGGACCTGCCCATCTCCACGTCACTCGGTGTTTTCGGGTTGAATGGGCTGACCGCGTATTTTGGGCTTCTCGATGTGGGGAAACCGTCTGCCGGTGAGACCGTTCTCGTATCGGCCGCCTCGGGAGGGGTCGGCTCCTGCGCCGGCCAAATCGCAAAGATCATGGGCTGCCGTGCTGTGGGCGTCACTGACGGTCCGCAGAAGGTGCGGCTATGTCTCGATGAGTTCGGCTATGATGCGGCCATCGATTATCTGGCTTCCGATCTCGACCTGGCGCTTCAGACCGCCTGTCCCGAGGGCGTGGACGTGTACTTCGATACCACTTCCGGCCCTGTGAGCGACACCGTGATGAAACATCTCAGGATGAAAGCGCGCGTGGTGGTCTGCGGCACCATCGCGATTCCCAGTTGGGACCCCTTTCCCCTGGGACCCCGCGTGGAGCGCCATCTTCTAGTGAAGCGAGCCCGCATGGAAGGGTTCCTGTACTCGGACTACACCAGCCGCTTCCCCGAGGCTCGCAACCAATTGGTACAATGGGTTCGCGCAGGTACGATACGTTATCGTGAGGACATCCTCGAAGGCATCGAACAGGCCCCGGGTTCCATCGCCGGTTTGTACCGGGGCGAAAATTTGGGCAAACGGCTCATCAGGATCGCTGAATAATAGCGGGAGTGAATTCAACGAGCGGACCTGAGCCGGGAGACCTGACCGAGCCGGAGGCACAGGGGACCGGCGTGCCGAGGACCCCGGTGAAACTACCCGCCGTCTTCTTATCGATCACCGTTCACACTGAACGTTTGCACGCAAAATCTTAAGGCGTTCGATTTCGGGAAATATATTGGCTATAGCTGAGATCTCGCATCACTCTTCGGACGCTGTGCCCGGCGGCTGCGGACATCCTTCGTTGCAGATCGCTCGCTCAGCATCAGCCCGGCCCTCGCCTTTTCGTACTCCCGGGCTTCTTCTTCAGCCTCCAGCTTGAGTTTGGCCTTGTTGAACGCTTCGACCAAACGCCTATATTCCGGGGAACCGAAATCGAGCAGGGAGAATTTGAGATCCTTCTCCTCTACAAACTCCTTGAACGTCGTAACGGCGGTCACGCCTCCTCCGTGGTAAGATGGTCCTCTTAGTGTGATCGCACGTAGCGGCTTTTTTCTTAAGCGAGCGGTGAAGGACCACGCTCACTTTCCCTCCTCATATCGGGGAGAGAGAGAAGCGCCTTACACGATCATCTTCTTGTCGAGCACGCGATACTGTATCGCTTCCGCCACATGGCTTTCATCGATATCCGCGTTCCCGTCAAGATCGGCTATCGTCCTCGACACTTTGAGTATCCTGTGGTAGGCCCGCGCAGAGAGCCCGAACTTCTCGACAGCCCGTTCCAGCAGATTCTTCGCCGCGGTATTTACGGCGCAATGCTTCTTCACCATCCGCACCGTCATTTGCCCGTTTGCGTGGACCGGCCTGCCCCTGAACCTCTCCTTCTGCGGGGTTCGCGCGGCCATCACCCGCTCTCTCATCGCTTCCGAAGACTCCTCTTCCGTATCGAGGGAAAGCTCCCTTATGGTCAATGCCGGAATGGCGATCTGAATGTCGATCCGGTCGAGCAGCGGCCCTGACACCTTTGTTCTGTAGCGGTGTATCTGTGGGCCCGAACAGATACACGCCCTCCTTGGGTCCCCATAGTACCCGCAAGGGCAGGGGTTCATGGCAGCGATCAACATGAAACTCGCCGGAAAGGTGACCGCCTGGGAGACGCGCGAGATGACGACGTTTCCGCTTTCGAGTGGCTGGCGCAGGGAATCGAGGATGTTTCTCTTGAACTCGGGGAATTCATCGAGAAAGAGCACGCCGTTATGGGCGAGGCTTACCTCTCCGGGATGGGGCTGAGAGCCTCCCCCGATGAGCCCCGCATCGGAAATGGTGTGGTGAGGGGCGCGAAAAGGCTTTTCGGAGACGAGGTACTTCTCCTGGCTCAGAAGTCCGGCTATGC